>Ga0209758_1000065_pt1 | contig 306288 bp, 328 predicted proteins | sample AraplaMF_Col_mMF_FD_184258 | JGI IMG/M metagenome (GOLD analysis project Ga0209758, IMG submission 184258) | Arabidopsis root microbial communities from the University of North Carolina, USA - plate scrape MF_Col_mMF (SPAdes) (version 2) | ecosystem: Host-associated > Plants > Roots >...
CCTTGGCGTCATACTCGATCGGGCCGATCACGGTGTCCCACTTGCCGGCCTTCATCGCCTCCATGACCTTCTTGGCGTCGGTGGTGCCGGCCTTCTTGGCCGCCTGCGACCAGACCTGCATCGCCGCATAGGTGTAGAGGGTGTAGCCCTCCGGATCGATGTTCTTGGCCTTGAAGGCGTCGACGATCTTCTTGGCGGTCGGCTTGTTGCGCGGATCGGGGCCGAAGGTGAACAGGGTGCCTTCGCCGGCAGGGCCGGTGATCGAGGCGTACTCCTTGTCGGCGAGCGCGTCGCCGGCCATCAGCACGGTCTTGAGTCCCTGGTCGCGCATCTGGCGCAGGATGAGGCCGCTCTCCTGGTGGTAACCGCCGACATAGACGAGGTCGATGTTGTCGCGCTTCAGGCGCGAGACGATCGCGTTGAAGTCCTTGTCGCCCTTGTTGTAGGACTCGTACATCTTCTCGGTGACGCCGGCCTTGTTGAGCGCCTTCTTGGTCTCGTCGGCAAGACCCTTGCCGTAGGTGGTCTTGTCGTTGAGGATCGCGATGTTCTTGCCCTTGTAGTTCTTGGCGATGTACTGCGCCGCGATCAGGCCCTGCTGGTCGTCACGGCCGCAGACGCGTGCCACGTTCCACAGCTTGCGCTCGGTGAACAGCGGGTTGGTCGAGGCGGGGGTGATCTGCAGGACATTGCCGTCCGCATAGGCCTCCGAGGCGGGAATCGACGACGAGGAGCAGTAATGCCCGGCGACGAACGGCATCTTGGCGCCGGCGATCTTTTCGGCGATCGAGCGCGCCTGCTTCGGGTCGCACGCGTCGTCCTCGACCGACAGTGCGAGCTTCTTGCCGTTGACACCGCCGGCGGCATTGATATCGGCCACGGCCATTTCGGCGCCGTTCTTCATCTGGCGGCCGAAGGCGGACTCGCCGCCGGTCATCGGACCTGCGACTGCGACGGTGACATCCTGCGCGAATGCCGCGCTCGACAGCGCGATCGATACGCCGAATGCCAGACCGATGAGCTTCAGTGATTTCATGAGATACCTCGCGGGTGGTCGCCTGTGGACGTTGCCGGGCATGCCCGGTTCAAACCGGCGCCATTCTTGAATGAATTCGAGGAGAAGTCACCGGCAAAATACGGGCATTGGCGCAGATATCTCGCCATATTCGGCCGCACGTGTCGGCTGTCGGGCTTGGTCAGCCGTGCCGGCCGCCTTCCAGATAGGCGGCGCGAATCTCGGGGCGCTGCAACAATTCAGCGCCGGTGCCCGCCAGCGTGATCAGGCCATTGACCATGACATAGCCGCGATGGGCGAGCTTGAGGGCATGGTTGGCGTTCTGCTCGACGATCAGCACGGTCAGGCCGTCCTGCCGGTTCAAGGTGCGGATCGCATCGAAGATCTGGCGCGCGATCAGGGGCGCGAGGCCCAGCGAGGGCTCGTCGAGCAGCAGCAGGCGGGGACGGCTCATCAAGGCGCGGCCGATCGCCAGCATCTGCTGCTCGCCGCCGGACAGGGTTCCGCCGCGCTGGGCGTAGCGTTCCTTCAGCCGCGGAAACAGCGTGAAGACGCGCTGCAGCGTCGCCTCGCGCTCGGCCTCGGTGCATTCGGTGGCGTCCGCTCCCATCTGGAGGTTTTCCGCCACGCTCATGCGCGGGAAGATGCGGCGGCCCTCGGGCGATTGCGCGATGCGCAGATGCGCGATCTCGTGGGTGGGGACGTCGGTGATGTCGCGGCCTTCATACAGGATCTGGCCGACGCGGGCGCGCGGCTTGCCGAAGATCGTCATCATCAGCGTCGACTTGCCGGCGCCGTTGGCGCCGATCAGCGCCACGATCTCGCCGGCGTTGATCTCGACGTCGACGCCCTTCAGCGCCTCGATCTTGCCGTAGGCGGCGCGCAAGCCCCGGATCGCGAGCAGAGGAGAGGGCGCCGCCGTCACGAGCCGCCCTCCATCACAGCCGCCGCCTCTTCCTCGTCCGCGCCGAGATAGGCCGCGATCACCTTGGGATCGTCGCGGACCTCGCGCGGCGTGCCCTCGGCGATCTTGACGCCATGGTCCATCACCACGACGTGGTCGGAAATCTCCATCACCACCGACATGTCGTGCTCGATCAGGAGGATCGAGGTGCCGAGTTCGTCGCGGATCGAGAGCAGGAGCTCGCTCAAGGCCGCGCTTTCGCGCGCATTGAGGCCGGCGGCGGGCTCGTCCAGGCACAACAGCGCGGGCTCGGTGCACATCGCGCGCGCGATCTCGAGCCGGCGCTGGTCGCCATAGGCGAAATTGCCGGCGGCGTCGTCGGCGCGGTCGAGCAAATTGACCCGCTTGAGCCAGTCGGTGGCGAGATCGATCGCGCGCTTCTCGGCCTCACGGTAGACGGGCGCGCCGACGAGGCCGAGCAAAGTGAAGCCTGAGGCGCGCATCAGTGCATTGTGCTGCGCCACCATCAGGTTTTCCAGCGCGGTCATGCCGGGAAACAGCCGGATGTTCTGGAAGGTGCGGGCGACCTTGGCTTGCTTGGCGATGCGGAAATCGTTCAGCCGCTCCAGCGCGATCGTCCTGCCGTCGTCATGGGTGAGGCGAATGGCGCCGCCGCTCGGTTTGTAGAAGCCGGTGATGCAGTTGAACACGGTGGTCTTGCCGGCGCCGTTCGGCCCGATCAGCGCGGTGATCTGCTTCCGTGCCGCCGAGAAGGACAGGTCTTGCACGGCAACGATGCCGCCGAAGCGCATGGCGAGCCGGTCGACGTTGAGAATCTTTTCGCCGCTCATCCGTGCCCTTCCTTGACGAGGTCGGAGGAGATCGCCTGTGCCTTGGTCAGATACACGGTGGGCGCGCGATGGCCGATCAGGCCGCGCGGCCGCCAGATCATGATCAGCACCATGGCCATGCCGAACACCAGCATGCGATAGCTCTCCAGGCTCCGGAACAATTCGAAGCCGCCGATCATGGCGAGCGCGGCGAGCGCGACGCCCAGCTGCGAGCCCATGCCGCCGAGCACGACGATGGCGAGCACCAGCGCCGATTCCTGGAAGGTGAAGGATTCCGGGCTGATGAAGCCCTGGCGGGTGGCGAAGAACGCGCCGGCAAAGCCGCCGAACATCGCTCCTGTCGCGAATGCCGTGAGCTTGGTGGTCGTCGTGTTGATGCCGAGCGCGCGGCAGGCGACCTCGTCCTCGCGCAAGGCTTCCCAGGCCCGCCCGATCGGCAGGCGGCGCAGGCGGATCGTCGCCCAGTTGGTGAGCAGCGCCAGGGCCAGGATCAGATAGAACAGAAAGACGATGCGATGCGTCGTCGAATATTCGATGTGAAGCCAGGCCGCGAGCCCGTCGTCGCTGTTGTCGAGCGGGATGCCGAAAAAGCTGGGACGAGGAATGCCCGAGACCCCGTTGGGGCCGCCGGTCAGGTCCTGCCAGTTGATGATGACGAGACGGATGATCTCGCCGAAGGCGAGAGTCACGATGGCGAGATAGTCGCCGCGCAGGCGGAGAACGGGAAAGCCGAGCAGGACGCCCCAGAACGCTGCGAGGATGCCGGCGAGCGGCAGGCAGACCCAGAACGACCAGCCGAAATTGGTTGCAAGCAGTGCGTAGGAATAAGCGCCGACCGCATAGAAGGCGACGTAGCCGAGATCGAGCAGGCCGGCGAGCCCGACCACGACGTTCAGTCCCCAGCCCAGCATGACATAGGTGAGCACGAGGATGGCGAGGTCGAGGATGTAGCGCTGGTTATAGAAGATCACCGGCACCAGCAGCGTGAAGATCAGAAGAGCGGGGGCGACGTAGCGGCCGATGAACGACATGCCGCTCTTCACCGCCGGCGGCACCAGTTTCTCGGCGCCGCTCGGACCGATCCATTGCCGCAGCAGCTCGATCACGATCGACCCGCCGAAGACCGCAGCGACGAGGGAGGCGAGTTCGCCGAAGCGCGTCCAATAAGTGAGCTGGCCCGAGGCGCCCGCCTCGGTGCGGATGCCGACCATCAACGAGAACAGCACCAGCGCGATCAGCGCGTTGACGAAGGCCGTCTTCAGGATGGAAGGGACGCCCGGTTTGGCCTTCATGGGTGAGGGAGCTGCCACGCGCGACCGTCAGACTTTTTCGACTTCGGGACGGCCGAGCAGGCCGGTCGGCATGAAGATCAGCACGACGATCAGGATCGAGAACGCCGCGACGTCCTTGTATTCGACCGAGAAATAGGCCGACCAGAACGTCTCGATCAGGCCGATCGCAAGGCCGCCGAGCATGGCGCCCGGCAGCGAGCCAATGCCGCCGAGCACGGCAGCGGTGAACGCCTTGATGCCGGCGACGAAGCCCATGAAGAAATCGACGAGGCCGTAATAGAGCAGGTACATCAGGCCCGCGACCGCGGCGAGCGCGGCACCGATCACGAAGGTCATGGAGATGGTGCGGTCGACGTCGACGCCGAGCAGCGCCGCCATGGTCTGGTCCTGCTCGCAGGCGCGCATGTCGCGTCCGAGCCGGGTGCGCGACACCAGCCAGGTGAAGATCGCCAGCAGCACGATCGTGGTGATGACCACGATGATCTGGATGTTGGAGAGTTGGATCACGAAGCCGTCCGCGCTCTCGTGCAGCGTATAGCCGCCGGTGATGACGGGCGGGATCGGCTTGACGCGCGCGCCTTGCGCCACCTGCGAATAGTTTGTCAGCACGAAGGACATGCCGATCGCCGACAGCATCGGGGCGAGGCGAAAGGAATGGCGCAGCGGCCGGTAGGCGATGCGCTCGATGGTCCAGCCGTAGAGCGCCGTGATCGCCATCGAGACCAGCAGCACCACCAGCAGGATCAGGGGGATCGCGGTCAGCCCGAGCGAGATCAGGATCAGGAAGGTGATCAGGGCAATGAAGCCGCCGATCATGAAGACATCGCCATGGGCGAAGTTGATCATGCCGACGATGCCGTAGACCATCGTGTAGCCGATCGCGATCAGGCCGTAGATCGAGCCCAGGACGAGACCGTTGATGAGCTGCTGGGTGAAATAATCCATGCGCTGCCGTACCAAACCTGACGCGGGCTCAAGGTGAGCTCTGAGGAGAGTGGGTTGGAGTGTGGTTTTCTTGGGCCCCGGCAGCCGCTTAGCATTCTTCCCGATTTGTAACAGGAGGGAACTGGCGGCTGCAACTGGGCAAGCCTCGGTTGTACAGAGGTCATTTCGTGACGGATGTAGCTGGGGTTCCGCAACTGCGAGGAACCGGGTTCCGCAGGGCAACCAAAACGGCCGCCGTCCGTTGTCTCGGCTCTGACGTCCAACAAGGGAGTTCCCCGAATGACGAAGCAGCAGAACCAGAACCCGGGTCAGCAAAGTCAGAACCCCGGCCAGCAGCGCCCAGGTCAGCAGCCGGGCCAGCAGCAGGGCGGTGGTCAGAAACCCGGCCAGCAGCAGCAGAACGACCCGATGCGTCAGGGCGATCGCCCCGGCCAGCAGCAGGGCGGCCAGCGCGACCAGGAATAGTGAGTTTGGGAGCCGAGGATCAGGAGGCCCCGCCGAAAGGCGGGGCCTTCTTCTTGTTGAAGAGTCATTCCGGGGCGGCTCGGCCTGATGCTGGCGCACGACCCGGGAATGATCGCGTCCGGGCCAGTTAAGGTAAACAAAGGGTTTAAATTGCCGCCACAGTCCGATGCGAGTTAGCTCCCCGCAAAGCCTTCGACCGAAGTCGAACGGCAGGCGAAGCGGGAAGCGGCATGTTCACAAATTGGCGGATCGGCTCGGTCAACGGCGCGCTGCTGGCGGCCTATTTCATCCCGGCCTGGGCCCTTGTCGCCTTCAATATCATTGTTGCACCTGTGCACGGCCTCTACGAGCGGCCGAGCGTGGCGGTCGCGCTGTACCTGAGCGACCATCTCCAGATGGCTGGCATGGAAACGGTGCGCGCCGCGTGGCTGCTTGCGCTGGGCCGGCTGACGGTCGTGGCGTTCTTTGCGATCTATCTCGTGCTGCTCTGCATTCCTCGCATCCGCAGGAACGGCGGCAGCGACGAGGCGCTCGGCATTGCCCTGGCGATCGGCAGCCTTATCTCGTTTGCCAGCATGGTGATGGCTTCGAAGGTCGGCGAGATGGCCGCGCTGCGGCTGCACGCCACCGAGCTGCTGCTGCTGCTCGGCGCTGCCATCGTGGTGGTGATCGAGCGGCCTGAGACCGCGCCCAAGACAGTCCACACGACGGTCCACAAAACGGTTCAAGAGACCGTCGAGATCGCAGCTCCGCTAGGTCTTGAGAAGGCCGAGCTCCTGCACAATCGCTGAGGCTTCCTTCACGGCGTGGTTTGCCGCCGGCACGCCGCAATAGATCGCCTGCTGGAGCAGGATTTCCTTGATGTCGTCAGGGGTGAAGCCGCCCTCCGCGAGCGCCGCGCGCACGTGCAGGCGGAATTCGTCCCATTGCCCGAGTGCGACCATGGTGCCGATGACGAGCACCCGCCGGGTGCGCTCGTCGAAATGGGGCCGGGTCCAGATCTCGCCCCAGGCGTAGCGCGTGATCAGGTCCTGGAAGTCGGTGTTGAACGCGTTGCGGCCCGCGATCGACTTGTCGACCCAGGCATTGCCCAGCACCTTGCGGCGCACGTTCATGCCGGCATCGCGGCGCTTCTGGTCGTCCATATTCTTATCCTCCGGGATGACGAAGATGGTGGCTAGCGCTGCGTCAAGAATCCCACCACCGCATCCGTGAACGCGTGCGGCTGCTCGATGTTGGAAATATGTGCGGCGTCGATGATGGTCATGCTCGCGCCGGGAATCTTCGAGCGGATCAATTCACCTGCCGAGATCGGCGTCGCCATGTCGTGGCGGCCGGCGATCACCAACGTCGGACTCTTGATCTTGGGAAGCAGCTCGCGCTGGTCCAGCGTCGACAGCGCTTCGCAGCAGGCGAGATAACCTTCGACCGGGGACGCCAGCAGCATCGACTTCATCCTGGCGGTGATGTCAGGCTCACGCTCGCGAAAATCCTGCGTCAGCCAGCCCGCGATCACGGCATCGGCGACCGCGGCGATGCCGCCCTTCTTCACGGCGTCGATACGCTCCAGCCATTTGGTTGGCTCGGCATAGTAGCAGGAGGTGTTGGCGAGGATGAGCTTGCCGAACCGCTCCGGCGCATTGGCGCCGAGCCATTGCCCGACCATGCCGCCCATCGACAGGCCGCACCAATGCACCTTCTCGATGTTGAGGTCGTCGAGGATCGCGAGCACATCGCGGCCGAAGCGCTCCATCGTGTAGGGGCCGGGCGGAACGTTGGACCGGCCATGGCCGCGGCGGTCATAGCGAATGACGCGGAACACCTGCGTCAGCGCCTTCATCTGCGGCTCCCACATCTGAAGCGTGCAGCCGAGCGAATTGGAGAGCATCAGGGTCGGCCCACCGTCGCGGCCCTCGACGGAGACGTTGAGCAGGCAACCGTCGGCATCGATCATGGGCATGGCATGTTCCTCGTCATGCGCGGGCTTGACCCGCGCATCCATCTAACAATCTGTCTTCCCAGATGATGGATTGCCGGGTCAAGCCCGGCAATGGCATCAGGAAAGGTCCAGGGAAGCGAGCAACCGGTCGATCAGGGCCTGGGAAGCCCCTTGATAGGCCATCGGCTCGAACAATGCCGCAATTTTCTCGGGCGTCAGATGCGCAGTGACCTGCGAATCGGCCGACAGCACCTCGCGCAGATGTTTCTTCTCGGCGACCGCGCGCTTGCTGGCGGCCTCGATGAGATGATGCGCATCGCTCTTGCCGATCTTGTCGGCCAGCGCAAAGGTGACCGCTTCCGCCATGATCAGGCCTTGCGTCGCATCGAGATTGCTGCGCATGCGCGCGGCGTCGACGTCCAATCCCTCCGCGATGTCGACGATGGCGGCAAGCGCCCCGGAGGTGACCAGCATCAATTGCGGCAGCGTCGGCCACTCCGCGTGCCAGGGACCGGCGCTGCGCTCGTGGTCCTGCACTTGAGCCGCAAAGATCGTGGCCGCAAGCTGCGGCGCCATGGTGGCGGCGCCGAGCGCGCTGGCAGCGGCGACGGGGTTGCGCTTGTGCGGCATGGTCGAGGACCCGCCGCGGCCTTCGCCGGCCGGTTCGAACGCTTCGGCGACGTCGGTCTGCATCATCAAAGAGACGTCGCGCGCGATCTTGCCGCAGCTTCCTGCCAGAATGGCGAAACAGGAAGCAGCCTCCGCGATCCGGTCGCGATGGGTGTGCCAGGGCGCTTCCGGCAGCGGCAGGTTCAGCTCCAGCGCCAGCCGTTGGGCGACCACGAGCCCCTTGTCGCCGAGGGCGGCGAGCGTGCCGGCCGCGCCACCGAATTGCAGGGCGAGGCCCTCGCGCCGCAGCCGCCGCAGGCGGCAGCGGGCGCGGGCGAGGCTTGACGCATACTCGGCGGCCTTCAGGCCAAACGGCATCGGCAGCGCGTGCTGGAGCCAGGTCCGTGCCACCATCGCGGTGTTGCGATGATCGCGCGCCAGCGCGGCAAAGCCCTTGATCGCGCGGCTGAGGTCGGCGTCCAGCGCGTCGATGCCGGCGCGAAGCGTCAGCATGGTCGCGGTGTCGATGACATCCTGGCTGGTTGCGCCCCAATGCACGTAGCGCGCGGCCTCCGTGTTGGCCTTGCCGACATTGGCCGTGAGGGTCTTGACCAGGGGAATCGCGAGATTGCCCGATCGTGTCGCGGCCTCCGCCAGTGCGGCCATGTCAATGGAATCGGCGTTGCACGCGGCCTCGATGTGACCCACGGCGGTTGCCGGGATCACATCCGTGGCGGCCTCGGCGCGTGCCAGGGCTGCCTCGAAATCGAGCATGTTCTGCAGGGTGGACCGGTCGTCGCAGACCGCGCGCATGGCGGCGCTCGACAGCATCGGTGCGAGCAGGGGGGAGAGGGATGTGCTCATATTGCGCGCGACCTAATCATCATGCCCCCTCTGTGCCAATCCCCAACGCCCGCCCACGTCTTTTTGCAGTTGCGAACATGCATTGCAGTTGACCTTGCGCCGCCCTTTCCTTTGCCGCGTCCCTGCGTTACTTGATCGGCACTATAGTTGCGCGATTTGGGAGGGCACCTCATGGCCATGACGATGACCGGCGAAGTCCAGCTTGCGGCGCCGCGCGAGGCTGTGTGGACGAAGCTCAACGATCCCGAGGTGCTGAAGGCCTGCATCCCCGGTTGCGAGGAGCTCGAGAGGACCGAGGATGGCGGCTTTCGCGCAACAGCGAAAATGAAGGTCGGCCCGGTCTCGGCACGCTTCAAGGGCAAGGTCACGCTCTCCGATCTCGACCCGCCGAACGGCTATAGGATCTCGGGTGAGGGCGAGGGCGGGGTCGCCGGCTTCGCCAAGGGAGGCGCTGTGGTCAAGCTGGCGGAGAAGGACGGCGGCACGCTGCTCTCCTACGACGTCGAGGCGCAGATCGGCGGCAAGTTGGCGCAGCTCGGCCAGCGCCTCATCAATGGCGCCGCCAAGAAACTTGCCGACGAGTTTTTCGCGAATTTTGCCAAGGCGGTACAAGGCTGAAGGCTATCGCCTTTCGGCATGGCGCCTTGCGTCCGAGGCGATGTTGCCCCCAGGCATAATGGCCCATATGATGGGTTGGAATAATTATAAGAACCGCTTCGACGGGACCCGTCGGGGCGCTGATAGAGAGTGCTTATGGCAAAAATCTCCCTCATCGTGAACGGCAATCCTGTCACGGCCAACGTCGATCCGCGCACCCTGCTGGTGCAGTTCCTGCGCGAGAATCTGCACCTGACCGGCACCCATGTCGGCTGCGACACCTCGCAGTGCGGCGCCTGTGTCGTGCATCTCGACGGCAAGGCCGTGAAGTCCTGCACCACGCTCGCGGTGATGGCCGATGGCCACGAGGTCAAGACGATCGAGGGGCTGGCCGCTGACGGCGCGCCGCTGCATCCGATGCAGGAGGCCTTCCGTGAGCACCATGGCCTGCAATGCGGCTTCTGCACGCCCGGCATGATCATGACCGCGATCGACATCGTCCACCGCAAGGGCCACGAGATCGACGACCATACGATCCGGGAAGAGCTGGAAGGCAATCTCTGCCGCTGCACCGGCTACCAGAACATCGTCGCCTCGATCTCCGCCGGCGCCAAGGCGATGGCGAAATCCGACCTCGCGTAACGCGCATCCCGCGATCAGGACATTCAGATGTACGAATTTAGATATCATCGCCCAGGGACCGTGCGGCAGGCCGCCAACCTCCTGGTGAAGAACGAAGACGCCAAGCTCATCGCCGGCGGCCACACGCTGATTCCCGTCATGAAGCAGCGCCTCGCCAGCCCCCCGCATCTGGTCGACCTCTCCCATATCGAGGGGCTCAACACGATCGAGATGAAGGGCCGATCGCTGGTGATCGGCGCCACCGCCAAGCACGCCGAGGTCGCCGGCTCCGCGATCGTCGGCGAGGCGATCCCGGCGCTGGCGAATCTCGCGAGCCAGATCGGCGACCCCGCCGTGCGCCACAAGGGCACGATCGGCGGCTCGCTCGCCAATAACGATCCGACCGCGGACTATCCGGCTGCCGTGCTCGCGCTTGGCGCGACCATCGTCACCAACAAGCGCCGCCTCAAGGCCGAAGAGTTTTTTCAGGGCCTGTTCACGACCGCGCTGGAAGCCGATGAGATCATCACCAAGGTGATGTTCCCGCTGCCGAAAAAGGCGGCCTACCTCAAATTCCGCAACCAGGCCTCGCGCTATGCGCTGGTCGGCGTGTTCGTGGCACGGCGTCCTTCCGATGTGCGGGTCGCTGTCACTGGTGCCGGCTCCGAAGGCGTGTTCCGCGTCGAGGCGTTCGAGGAAGCCCTGAAAAAGCGCTTCGCGTCGAAAGCGATCGAAGGCATCGAGGTGCCGGCCGAGGGGCTCAACAGCGACATCCACGGCAGTGCCGAATACCGCGCGCATCTCATCGGTGTGCTGACGCGGCGTGCCCTCGATGCAGCCAATGCCAAGGAGTGAGTGAACCTCACGCCTCGGCCAAACTTGTCCCGGTGAGGGCGTAGCGAGACTGGCTTTTTCATGACTTCAGCGACCCTGCCGGCATCGGTCGATGCGATGCTCGAACTCCTGACGTCGCGCGGCTATCTCGCCGAGCGATCGTTGGCGACGGTGACGTACCTGTCGCTGCGCATGGGCCGGCCGCTGTTTCTGGAAGGCGAGGCCGGCGTCGGCAAGACCGAGATCGCGAAGGTGCTGTCGGCCGCGCTGGGGCGGAAGCTGATTCGCTTGCAGTGCTATGAAGGCCTCGATGTCTCCTCCGCGGTCTATGAGTGGAATAGCGCCGCGCAGATGATCGCGATCCGCATGGCCGAAGCCGCCGGCGATACCGATCGCGACCAGCTCTCTTCGGACATCTTCGCCGACCGCTACATGATCAAGCGGCCGCTGCTCCAGGCGCTCGAGCCCGACGTCGCCGGTCCGCCAGTCCTCTTGATCGACGAGCTCGACCGCGCCGACGAGGCGTTCGAGGCGTATCTTCTCGAAATCCTCAGCGACTTCCAGGTGACGATCCCCGAATTCGGCACCGTGAAGGCGCCGAGTCCGCCGATCGTCATCATTACCTCCAACCGGACCCGAGAGATCCACGACGCGCTGAAACGGCGCTGTCTCTATCATTGGGTCGACTATCCCGCGGCCGAGCGCGAGCTTGCGATCGTCAAGTCGCGTGTGCCCGGCATCTCCGCAAAGTTGTCGCAGCAGGTCGTGCGCTTCGTGCAGGCGCTGCGCGACCAGGACTTCTACAAATCGCCGGGTGTCGCCGAGACCATTGACTGGGCCACCGCATTGTCCGAGCTCGATGCCCGCTCGCTGACCCCGCAAGTGGTCGGCGATACGCTGGGCGCGCTGCTGAAGTACCAGGACGACATCACCCGGATGCAGGGCGACACCCTGCAGAAGGTGCTGAAGGAAGCGACGAGCGAGAATTGACGCGAGTGCGTCGAATTGAGTTCGTCATTCCGGGGCGCACCCGTAGCGCGAGCGACGGTGCGCAATTGCGCACCTGGGAATCCATTGGGCAGCAGTGACGGTGGATGAATGGATTCCGGGTTCGCGCCAGGTGGCGCGCCCCGGAATGACGAGCGGATGGATACGAGACCATGGCCATCAACCACCTTGCCCCCGAGCAAACCGAGCAGTTCGCCGACAACATCGTCGGCTTCGCTCGCGCGCTGCGTTCGGCGGGCATGCCGGTTGGGCCGGGCGCGGTCATCGACGCCATGAGCGCGCTGCAGGTGATCGACATCGGCAACCGCGCCGACGTCTTCACCACGCTGGAGGCGATCTTCGTCAAGCGCCACGAGCACGCGCTGATCTTCAAGCAGGCCTTCAATCTGTTCTTCCGCGCCTCGGAAGAGTGGAAGCACATGCTGGATTCGGTGCCGCTGCCGGACGAGGCCAAGAAGAAGCCGCGGGCCGGCTCCCGCCGCGTGCAGGAGGCGATGTCGCGGCCGCGCATGACCGAGACGCCGCAGCATCAGGAGCAGGATCTGCGCCTGTCGGTCTCCGACAAGGAGATCCTGCAGAAGAAGGATTTTGCGCAGATGAGCGCGGCCGAGATCACCGAGGCGCTGCGCGCGGTCGAGCGGATGCGGCTGCCGCAGGCGGAGTTGCTGACGCGCCGCCATCGGCCCGACCCGCGGGGCTTGCGCCTCGACCTGCGCCGCACGCTGCGCGCCTCCTTGCGCACCGGCGGCGACATCATCGACATCCATCGCCTCGGGCGGATCGAGAAGCCGGCGCCGATCGTGGCGTTGCTCGATATCTCGGGCTCGATGAGCGAATACACCCGCCTGTTCCTGCATTTCCTGCATGCCATCGGCGATGCGCGCAAGCGTGTCTCGGTGTTTCTGTTCGGCACGCGTCTCACCAACGTTACCCGTGCGCTGCGCCAGCGCGACCCCGACGAGGCGCTGGCGAGCTGCTCGGCCTCGGTCGAGGACTGGGCCGGCGGCACGCGGATCTCGGCCTCGCTGCACAACTTCAACAAATTGTGGGCGCGGCGGGCGCTGAGCCAGGGCGCCATCGTGCTGTTGATCTCGGACGGGCTGGAGCGCGAGGCCGATTCCAAGCTCGCCTTCGAGATGGACCGGCTGCACCGCTCCTGCCGGCGCCTGATCTGGCTGAACCCGCTGCTCCGGTTCGGCGGCTTCGAGGCCAAGGCCCAGGGCATCAAAATGATGCTCCCGCACGTTGACGAATTCCGCCCGGTGCATAATTTGAGTTCAATCCAGGAGCTGATCGCCACGCTCTCCCGGCCGCTGCCGCCGCATCACCGCAGCCTGATCCGCTCCGCAGCTTGAGAGGCCAACCATGCTCGATCGCGACGAGGATATCCTGAAGGCGGCAGAGGACTGGCAGAAGGCCGGCCGCGGCGTCGCGCTGGCGACGGTCGTGGAGACCTGGGGCTCGGCCCCGCGCCCGGCGGGCTCGAGCCTCGTCATCAACGACGAGGGTACGTTCCTAGGGTCGGTCTCCGGCGGTTGCGTCGAGGGCGCCGTGGTCACCGAGGCCATGGACGTGATCGAGAGCGGCAAGCCCAAAATGCTGGAGTTCGGCGTCGCCGACGAGACCGCCTGGAATGTCGGTCTGTCCTGCGGCGGCACCATCCGCGTCTTCGTCGAGAAGGTCGGCTAGCCGTGAAGCTCGCAATCCTGCACGAACTCAATGCCGAGCGGGCCGCGCGCCGGCCGGCAATCCTGGTGACGGACACCGAGAGCGGCGAACAGCGCCTGGTCAAGGCTGCGGATTTCGCCAGGGATCCGCTCCGTGCCGAGCTGGAAAAGCAGCTTCGCATGGGCAAGAGCGCCAGTGTCGAAGCCGGCGGCAAGAAGCTGTTTCTCAACGTCTACGCGCCCACGGCAAAGCTCGTCATCATCGGCGCGGTCCATATCAGCCAGGCCTTGGCGCCGCTGGCGCGCTCGCTCGGTTATGACGTCACGGTGGTCGATCCGCGCACGGCTTTTGCGAGCCCCGAGCGGTTCCCCGACATTCCGCTGGTGGCCGAATGGCCGGACACCGCGCTGCCGCCGCTCAATGTCGATGCCTATACTGCGTTCGTCGCGGTGACGCACGACCCCAAGATCGACGATCCCGCGTTGCTGCACGCCTTCGAGCGTGGCTGCTTCTATATCGGCGCGCTCGGCTCGCGAAAGACGCATGCCAAGCGCGGCGACCGGTTGCGGGCGCAGGGCGCCAAGGAAAGCGACATTGCGCGCATTCACGCGCCGATCGGGCTTGCGATCGGCGCTGTCTCGCCGTCCGAGATCGCGGTCGCGATCATGGCCGAGATTACGGCGGTGCTCCGCTTGCCTCCCAAACAAAAAGAAGAAGCGGCATGAAATTCGGCCCAGCGAGCCCGAGGGATGCGATCGGCGGGGTGACCGTCCACACCCTGCGCCAGGGACCGCTGGTGCTGAAGAAGGGCACGACGATCGGCCCCACTGAGGTCGAGCAGCTCGAGCGCGCCGGCATCAAGGACATCGTCGTGGTGCGCATGGAGGCGGGCGACGTCTCCGAGGACGTCGCGGCCGCCAGCATTGCGCTCGCCGTCGGCGGCGATGGCATCCATGTCGAGCGTGCCTTCACCGGCCGCGCCAATCTGTTCGCCGCGCGCGCGGGCGTGCTGGTGATCGACCGCGCCGCGGTCGACCGCATCAACAACATCGACGAGGCCATTACCTTCGCGACGCTCGCCGCTTACAAGCCGGTGGTCGAGGGCGAGATGGTCGGCACCGTCAAGATCATCCCGTTCGGCGTCGAAGGCAATTTGCGCGACGCCGCGGTGAGGGTGGCGGGCAAGGACGCGTTGAAGATCGCGCCTTACGTGATCAAGCGCGTCGGTGTCGTTTCGACGCTGCTGCCGGGCCTGTCCTCCAAAGTGATCGACAAGACTCTCCGTGTCACCGCCGAGCGGCTCGCGCCGGCCGGTGCCGGCATCATTGCCGAGCGTCGGGTCCAGCACGACGAGCAGGCGCTGTCGGCGGCGATCAAGGAATTGCTCGCGCTCGGCGTCGAGCTTGTCATCGTGTTCGGGGCGTCCGCGATCGCCGATCGCCGCGACGTGATCCCGGCGGCCGTGACGGGCATCGGCGGCGAGATCGAGCATTTCGGCATGCCGGTCGATCCCGGCAATCTGCTGCTGATTGCCCGCGCCGGCAATGTGCCGGTGCTGGGCGCGCCGGGCTGCGCCCGCTCGCCGGTCGAGAACGGCTTCGACTGGGTCCTGATGCGGCTTCTCGCCGGCATCAAGGTGACGCGGTCCGAGCTGATGGGCATGGGCGTCGGCGGCCTCCTGATGGAGATCGTGACGCGGCCGCAGCCGCGCGCCAAGCCAGAGACCGAGGGCAACAGCCGGGTCGCCGCCATCGTCCTTGCGGCGGGACGCTCGACCCGGATGGGCGGGCCGAACAAGCTGCTCGCCGAGCTCGACGGCAAGAAGCTGGTGCGCCTCGCCGCCGAGCAGGCGTTGGCCTCGAAGGCGTCCGAGGTGATCGTCGTCACCGGCCATCAGGCCGAGCTGGTCGAGCAGGCCCTGCAAGGCCTGAAGGTGCGGTTCGTCCGCAACCCGGATTTTGCCGACGGCATCGCCAGCTCGGTCAAGGCGGGCATCGCCGCCGTGCCGGAGGCTTGCGACGGCGCTCTGGTCTGTCTTGGCGACATGCCGCTGATCGATGCCGGCCTGATCGACCGCCTCATCGACGGCTTCGCGCCGGACCGCGGCAATCTCATCGTCGTTCCCGTCAGCGAAGGTCGCCGCGGCAATCCCGTGTTGTGGTCGCGTCGGTTCTTCAAGGAATTGATGACGCTCGACGGTGACGTCGGCGCGCGGCATCTGATCGCCAAGCACGCCGAGGCTGTTGCCGACGTGCCGGTGGACGGCGAGAGCGCCTTCCTCGACATCGACACGCCGCAGGCGCTGGAAGCGGTCCGGCGGGGGTGACAGTGGCGTAGGGTGGATTAGCCGAAGGCGTAATCCACCTCACGTATCACGTTCGTGGCTCGCCTATTTCCTGGTGTTCGACAGCTTCTCGGCCCCGCCGGCTTTCAGCTCGACGCCTTGCTTTGTCAGCTGCGCCTTGTCGCCGCTGCTGAACGTGAATGTATCGGCTCCGGCACTGATGCCGTTCCATGCGACCGCTTCGCCGAGGGAGAGATACCACAGTCCCTGAAAGCCGGTGGCGCCGTTGAGCTGTCCGGTCCAGACCGTGGTCGAACCACAACCGAGGAAATTCACCGAGAAGCTGATCGCAGTGCCGGTGTTGCCATAGGCCAGCCAACCCGTCACGGGCAGCGGTTTGCCCTCATCGCAGCTGTTGGCTGCGTTGTTGGTGTAGGTCCCCGTCATCGCGCCCGTGTTCTGGTTGAAGTTGGTGATGGCGAGGATCGAGCCGTACTGGTTGGTCCAGGTCCAGTTCACCGATTGCGCACGTGCCGGCGAGGGTCCGATCAAGGACGCCGACGCAATCATTGCCAAGAGCATTCCGTTGATTTGACGCATGGTCGTTTCCTCCGGCCCTCTGCTGGGAGCTTGCAGTTCAACTACTTTAAATGAAGCGATTAAATAACACAACTAAAAGATGTGTTCGGCGACTCGTTCGTCCGCGCCGCTTTTCAATCACCCGTTCACCAAGTGGAAACGACCGCCGCTTAGAGTTCCTCCACCTGCCTTGGGGGGAGGGGTTTTCCATGGTTTCGAACGTCGTCGCGCGCCGTTGCGCGATGTTTTTCTTTGCACTGTCGGTTTGTGTTTCCGGCGCCCGTTACATCACCGAAGCCCACGCCGCGGGTGCCATCGCGGTCGGCAAATGCGGCGCCTATGGCCAGGCCTTTGATTATGGCCACGAGCACGAGGCGCGTGCCGCCGCGCAGAAGCAATGCAAGGGCGATTGCACCACCGTGACGATGAAGCGCGCCTGCGCCGCGATGTCGGTCGATCTCACCAACCCCTGCGGCGCCTATGGCTACGCCGTCAAGCCGAAGATCTCGGCCTCGCTCAATGCCGCCACGCGTGAATGCTACAAATACGGCGGCAAGGAATGCGTGATCCGCGCCTGGGCCTGTGACGCGAAAGGCTGATTTTTCTTGCTGTCAGTCTGCGGCGATGCGTAGCATCTCACTTGGAATGACAGTCGAGGAATTGCATGCAGTTCGACACCAAGATCGCCGTCGTGATCCGCACCGATCTTCAGACATGGCAGAAGCTCAACGTCGCGTCCTTTCTCACCAGCGGTATCGCCGCAGCCTTCCCCGAATGCATCGGCGAAGCCTATGAGGACGCCTCGGGCACCAAATATCATGCGTTGATCGGCCAACCGATCCTGATCTATGGCGCCGACGGTCCGGCGTTGTCGCGCGCGCTGGACCGTGCGCTCGCGCGCAACGTCAAGCCGGCGGTCTATACCGAGGACATGTTCAGCACCACGCACGATGCCGCCAATCGCGAGGCGGTGAGGGCCGTGGCGCGCAACGATCTCAATCTCGTCGGCATCGCCATGCGCGCCGAGCGCAAGGTGATCGACAAGGTTGTCGACGGCCTCAAGTTCCATAGCTGACAATTCGACATTCCGCGGTGTCATCGTGGTGTCACGATGGAGCCGGCTTTGCGCAAACTTTGTGCTGTTTGACCCCTATCAAAGGGCCGCAGGGCGGCGTCGCTATTCTGCTTCACAACACGCAGAGGAGCAGTCAGATGCCGACCATGAAAGCCGCGATCGTCAAGCAATTCGGCAAGCCATTGGTGATCGAGGATGTGCCGGTGCCGCAGCCGGGTCCTGGCGAGGTTTTGGTCAAGGTCAGGGCCTGCGGCGTATGTCACACCGATTTGCACGCGGCTTCCGGCGACTGGCCGGTGAAGCCGGTTCCGCCTTTCATTCCCGGCCACGAGGTCGCCGGCACCGTCGCCGCGCTCGGAACTGGCGTGAAAAATCTGAAAGTGGGCGATGCCGTCGGCGTCGCTTGGCTGCACGACGCCTGCATGGCTTGCGAATATTGCGAGACCGGCTGGGAGACGCTGTGCGAGCACCAGCACAATACCGGTTACAGCGTCAACGGCGGCTTCGCCGAATATGTCATCGCCTCGGCTGCCTTTGCCGCAAAGCTGCCGGCGACGGTCGATTTCGCCGCGATTGCGCCGATCCTGTGCGCCGGGGTCACCACCTACAAGGGCTTGAAGGAGACCGAGGCCAGGCCCGGCGAATGGGTGGTGATCTCGGGCGTCGGCGGGCTCGGCCACGTCGCGGTCCAGTACGCCAAGGCGATGGGACTCAAGGTCGCCGCGGTCGACATCGCCGAAGACAAGCTCGCGCTCGCGCGCCAGACCGGCGCCGATCTCGCGGTCAACGCGCTCGAAGCCGGCGCAGTCGATAAGGTCCTTGCGGCAACGGGCGGCGGAGCCCACGGCGTGCTCGTGACGGCGGTTTCGACCCCGGCATTCGCCCAGGCGCTGAAGATGGTGCGCCGCAAGGGCACCGTCAGCCTCGTCGGCCTGCCGCCGGGCGAATTCCCGACGCCGATCTTCGACGTCGTGCTCAAGCGCATCACGGTGCGCGGCTCGATCGTCGGCACGCGGCGCGACCTCGACGAAGCCGTCGCGTTCGCCACGGACGGCAAGGTGAAGGCCGAAGTGACGAAGGTGCCGCTCGCGCAAATCAACGAGGTCTTCGACCGGATGAAGGCCGGCAAGATCGACGGCCGCATGGTGCTGGATTTCGGCTAGCGCCTCAGCCTGTCGGCATGCCTGCAAACTTCGTCAGGCTGGGATCGATCTGATCCCAGTTGTGACCGCGCGCGGCGAAGGTGACCACCTGCGGCTTGTAGCGGGCCGGCTCGTCGAGGCTTCCGGCGCGGATCGTGAAGACGCCGGGGTGCGCTGCGAAGGTCATGTACACAGGCACCCCGCATTGCGTGCAGAAGCCGCGCGTCTTCACGTTGCCGCTGTCGGCGACCATGTCCCAATGCTTGGCCTCGCCGGTGAGCGTGACCCCGGCACGCGCGAACGTCGCGTATGAGCCGTGCGCACTGCCGCTTTCGCGTTGGCAGTCCCGGCACTGGCAGTGATTGCTGAACAGGGGCTCGCCGGCAATCGAGTAGCGGATCGCGCCGCAGGCGCAGCCGCCGGTATAGGGCTTGTCCATCGCGACGTGTCCTTACTTGTCTTCGCCGGAGATGGCATCGAGGCGCTGCAGCACCTTGACCCAGCCATCGCTCATATTGCGATAAGCCATGTCGTTCGTCGGCGTCACAAAGCCGGAATGCACCACGCGCACGCGCGTGCCGGCTTCGACCGGCGTGAGCGACCAGGTGACGACGGTGTCGAGCGCCGAGCCGTAGCCGGTATTGCCTGCGTCGCCGCCCTTCCAGGCATAGGCAAAGCGCTGGTTGGGCACGACCTCCAGAACGCGGCAATGGATCGTGCCGTCCCACGCGCCGGCCGGATTGGTCTTGAACGTGAAGGTGTTGCCTTCGACGGCCTCGAAGCCGGTCGGCGGCATCAGCCAGCGCGCGATCAACTGGGCGCTCGTCAGCGCCTTCCAGATCGTTGCGACGGCGTGAGGGAAGATCTCGTCGATGATGATGTCTTGAGTTTGGACTTTGGAAGCAACTGCACTCACGGATCGATCTCCTTCAAGAGGTCACGCAGGTTCTGGAAGCGCTCGCGCCAGAACACGCCGTAATGGTCCATCCAGGTGACCAGCGGCTCGAGCCCTTGCGGCGCGGCGCGGTAGTAGACGTTGCGGCCCTCGGCGCGCTCGGCGACGAGGCCGGCCTGTTTGAGGGACTTCAAATGCTGCGAGATCGCGCCCTGGGTCACGCCGCTGCCGCGCGTCAGCTCGGCGACGCTGATCTCCTTGCTCTCGAACACGCGTTCGAACACGGCCCGGCGCGTCGGGTCGGCGAGGGCGCGGATCACGGCGGTGACGGAAACGGGGGCGGCGTCAATCATGTCAGTCGATTAGCGAATACTAATGCATTAGTCAATGCTAATTTGTCTAGATGTACATCGCGTGGCGGCTCGCTTGACTATGACTGACTAGTCAGTCATAAATTTTGGATGGCAAGCAGATCGACCACACGCGCCAAACCCTCCGCAGAGAGCGGGGGAGATGCGTCTGCGACCCTTGGCGAGGTGCCTGTGTCGAACCGCGCTGCGCGCGCTCTGGAGCGGCGGGCGGCGATCGTGGAGGCCGCGATGGAGGAGTTCATCGCCCGCGGTTTCGCCGCAACGCGCCTCGACGACATTGCCAAACGTGCCGGTGTGGCCAAGGGCACGATCTACCTGCACTTCAAGGACAAGGAATCAATGTTCGAGGAGTTGGTGCGCATCGTGATCGTGCCGGTGGTGGAGCGGCTGACCGCGCTGCCGCCGCCCACGGGGACCGTGCGCGAACTCGTCGAGACCTTCGCCGGCACCTTCCTGAAAGAGGTCATCAACACCAGACGCGGCGACCTGGTGCGGCTGATCGTGGCGGAGGGGCCGCGCTTTCCGGCCGTCGCCGACTTCTACTACCGTGAGGTCGTCTCGCGCGGGATCGCCGCCATGCGCGCCCTGATCGAGCTCGGCATCGCCCGCGGCGAGATCCAACAGAAGAACCTCGCGCGCTATCCGCAGATCCTGGTCGCGCCCGCGATGATCGCGGTGATCTGGCAGAGCCTGTTTGCGCGGCATGCGCCGCTCGACGCGCAGGAGATGCTGCGCGTCCATCTCGATTTGATTTTTGGTGAACGGAGGACGACATGAGGTCGTCGCAAGCAATTTTCAGCGTTGCCTTGACGATCCTGCTTGCAACCGGCCTTGCCGGCTGCAACGAGAAGCGAGATCCCGGCTTCCAGGGCTGGGTCGAGGCCGACATGATCTTTGTCAGCCCGGACGAAGCCGGACGGGTGACGAAGCTCAATGTCCGCGAAGGCGACGAGGTCAAGGTCGGCGATCACCTCTATTCCGTCGACGACGATCTCCAGCTTGCCGATCTCAACCAGAACAAGGCGACGCTCGCCAACGCCCAGCAGACCTATGATCGGGCGGCCTCGCTGAGCAAGACCGGCTCAGGCACGCAGGCCAATCTCGATTCCGCGGTGTCATCCTTGCGCGTCGCGGAGGCGCGGGTGGCGACGTCGGAGACGCGGATGGCGCGTCGCAAGGGCTTTGCGCCCGTCGCCGGCACCATTCAGCAGATCTATTTCCGCGAGGGCGAGATGGTGGCGGCGCAACGGCCGGTGCTGTCGATCATGCCGCCCGGCAACATGAAGCTGCGTTTCTTCGTGCCGGAGACCGCACTGCCGAAGCTCGCGATCGGCGATACGGTGCGCATCTCCTGCGACAATTGCGCGGCCGACCTCACCGCGAAGATCTATTTCATCGCGACCTCGGCCGAATACACCCCGCCTGTCATCTACAGTCTCGATGAGCGCAACAAGCTGGTCTATCTCATCCAGGCGCGGCCCTCGCGCCCCGACGCGCTGCGGGTCGGACAGCCCATCGACGTCTTTCTCAACCCAAAAACCCCGATGGCTGACAAGCGATGAACGGCGGCAACGGCATCGCGATCGACGTCAAGGGCCTGACCAAATCGTTCGGCGGCCGCGAGGTCGTGCACGATCTGTCGATGCAGGTGAAGCGCGGGTCGATCTACGGCTTCCTCGGGCCCAACGGCTCGGGCAAGACCACGACCATCCGTATCCTCTGCGGACTGCTCACGCCCGACAGCGGCGAGGGCACCTGTCTCGGCTACGATATTCTGCGCGATGCCGAGAAGATCAAGCGCCAGGTCGGCTACATGACCCAGCGCTTCAGCCTGTACCAGGATCTGTCCGTCCGCGAGAACCTCGAATTCGTAGCGCGGCTCTATGGCCTGGTCGATGCACGAGGTGCCGCGCGCGAGATGATCAAGCGGATCGGCCTCTCCGGGCGCGAGGAGCAGCTTGCGGGTGAGCTGTCCGGCGGCTGGAAGCAGCGGTTGGCGCTCGGGGCCTGCACGCTGCCCAATCCGCAACTCCTGCTGCTCGACGAGCCCACCGCCGGCGTCGATCCCAAGGCGCGGCGCGACTTCTGGAACGAGATCCACGCGCTGGCCGCCGAGGGCCTCACCGTGCTGGTATCGACCCATTACATGGACGAGGCCGAGCGCTGTCATGAGATCGCCTATATCGCCTATGGCCATCTGCTTGCGCACGGCACGGTGGAGGAGGTGATCGCGAAATCGGCGCTGACGACCTACACGGTGACGGGCGAGGGCCTCAACGCACTCGCGGCCGAGCTTACCGGCAAGCCGGGAATTGACATGGTGGCGCCGTTCGGCACATCGCTGCACGTGTCGGGGCGCGAGGTTGCGGCACTGGAAGCCAGCATCGCGCCGTGGCGGGAAAGAAGCGACCTGCACTGGCACAAATCGTCGCCGTCGCTGGAGGATGTGTTCATCGAGCTGATGGGGCGCTCCAAGGACAATTTCCAATGAGCGCTGTGGATCATCCCGCACCACGCCATGAAACCCGCGAGCGCTTCGGCTTCCTGCGGCGCTCCTATGCGATGCTGATCAAGGAGTTCATTCAGCTCAAGCGCGATCGGGTGTCGTTCGCGATGATCGTGATGCTGCCGGTGATGCAACTCATGCTGTTCGGCTATGCCATCAACACAACGCCGCACCATCTGCCGAGCGCGGTGCTGCTCCAGGAGGACTCAGATCTCGCCCGCTCGATCTTGAAGGCACTGGAGAACACGGCCTATTTCCGCTTTCTTTATGAAGTGCACGACGTCGACGATTTCGACAATCTCCTGAAATCCGGCAAGGTGCTGTTCGGCGTCGAGATCCCGCGTGGATTCGAGCGCGCGGTGCGGCGCGGCGACAGGCCGGCGCTGCTGGTGGCGGCCGACGCCACCGATCCCGTGGCGGCGAGCGCGGCGATCGGCTCCCTCGGCATGGTGGTGCAGACCGCGCTCAAGCACGATCTCTATATCGGCGATCCCCCGGAGATGCCGTTCGAGATCCGCGCGCATGCCCGCTACAATCCGGCAGCTAGCTCCAGCCTCAACATCGTGCCGGGCCTCGTCGGCACCATCCTCACCATGACCATGCTGATCTTCACCGCGCTGTCGGTGACGCGCGAGGTCGAGCGCGGCACCATGGAGAGCCTGTTGTCGATGCCGATCAAGCCGGTCGAGGTGATGTTCGGCAAGATCGTGCCTTACGTGCTGGTCGGCTTCGTCCAGGCCTTCCTCATCATCGGCATCGGCGTCGGCCTGTTCGGCGTCCCCGTGCTCGGCAATCTGTTCCTGCTGGCGCTGCTGTCGACATTGTTCATCACCACCAATCTGTCGATCGGCTACACGATCTCGACCGTGGTGCAGAACCAGCTCCAGGCCATGCAGATGTCGATGATGTTCTTCCTGCCCAGCATCCTGCTGTCCGGCTTCATGTTCCCGTTCGCGGGAATGCCGACCTGGGCGCAATATGTCGGTGAATGCCTGCCGCTGACGCACTATCTGCGGATCGTCCGGGCCATCATGCTCAAGGGCGCGACCATGCAGAACCTCCGCTTCGACACGCTGGCGCTGGCGGCCCTGATGTTGCTCGCCATGACCATCGCCGTAACGCGCTTCCGCCGCACGCTGGATTGAGGCACAATGCTTCCGGAATCGAGGGGCAAATGGTCAGGTTTGCGAGCAGGAAGACGCGGCACCAAGCCGTGCTGTCGGAGGATTTCGAGCGCGAGCTGACGCGGGAGGTGTTGCGCACCGAGCTGTTGCGGGTGCGGGCACTGATCCTGACGGGCTGCATCATGATGCTGTTGCTCACCTCGATCTATTTGATCGACCCCGGCGTGGTGAACCGGGTGTGGCGCGGAACGGACGGGATCATCGCGGTCTATGCTCTGCTCGCCGGCTTCATTCTGTTCGAGGTCTGGGTCCACACCCAGATCAGAAAGAACCTGCGGCTCGATCGCGATGTGCCGGTGATCCGGCGCTATATCGGCACGCTGATCGAGACGTCGCTGCCGACCGTGATCCTGATCCTGCAAACCCGCACCATGGGCGCAAGCCAGGCGCTCGGTTTCGCCGTGCCGCTGATGTATTTCATCTTCGTTATCCTCTCGACCCTGCGGCTCGATTTCTGGCTCTCCGCATTCACCGGTTTCGTGGCTGCAGCCGGGCTTCTGTCCGTCGCGCTGTACTACAATTCGGCGGATGAGGCTGGCGACCCCCTGATCTATTTCCACGCCGTGCGCAGCGTCGTCATCCTGATCTGTGGCGTGCTGGCGGGCGCCGTCGGCGCGCAGCTGCGCCGCCAGTTCGCTGCGAGCATTGCGGCAGCGACCGCGCGCGACCGGGTGACGAACCTGTTCGGCCAGCACGTCTCTCCGCAGGTGGTGGAGCGGCTGATGGCGGCGGGAACCAGCGCGGGCGGTGACGTCCGCCGCGTCGCGGTGATGTTCGTCGATTTCCGCGGCTTCACCGCCGGTGCGCAGTCGCGCACGCCACAGGAGGTGGTCGACCGGCTCGACGGCGCCTTCGCAGTGCTGGTCGACGTCCTCGACCGCCACGGCGGCATCGTCAACAAGTTTCTCGGCGATGGTTTCCTCGCCCTGTTCGGCGCGCCGCTGGAGGCCTCCGACGCCGCGCAGCGTGCGGTCGCCGCGGGCCGTGAGATGTTGAATGCGATGGATCGCATCAATGCGCAGACGAGCTGGCCGCTGCGCATCGGCATCGGCATTCATTTCGGCGAGGTCGTCGCCGGCAATATCGGCTCGCCCCGGCGCAAGGAATACACTGTGATCGGCGACACCGTGAACTTCGCCTCGCGGCTCGAAGCGCTGAACAAGGAGTTCGGCTCGCAACTGCTGATTTCTGCGACCGTGCGCGAGGCGTTGGGCGACGATGGCAGTGATGCCGTCGCGCTCGGCGAGGTCGAGGTGCGCGGTTATGACCGGCCGGTGGCAGTGTTTCAACTGGGCTAGTGCCTTCACACGTGAGTCGCGTTTCGTTGAAGCGGATCGCGCTTCGGTGAAAGCCCGTGATGAAATATCAGGGGTAGCTTTTGCGTATTGCATTGTGGACGCCGAGACGTCTCGGCTTCCACTTGTAATACGGAGAAAGCCAATGACTCGATTGACCCTTGTTGCGGCCGCCATGATCGCCGCAGCTGCCACCCAGACTCAGGCCGCATCGTTGCGCCACGCTGCCCCGCCGCGTGCTGCCGTCACTCAGGCGGTGACCGACTCCTGCGTCAGGGCCCCGGCGGAGGGGGCCTATGCCTCTGCGCCCTACACGCAGCCGCCGTGTCTGCCGAGCACGGGCGCCTCATATGGCTACTGACGATTACACAGTGCCGGGCCGGTGAAAGCTTGCCGGCCCGGCGTTGCGTCTCTGCAGCGTCATCTTCCGACGCGTCATTGCAATTGCTCCGATTGCTCCGAATTTTGGGGCATGACGGGCGGTGTTTTCGGCTTGTAGACTGCCGACGATGCGGCCGGTTGCGGCCGCCTTTTGCTTGGGGAAGTGACGATGCAGCGCCGCTACATCACCGTCGACGTGTTCACCGACCGCGCCTTCGGCGGCAACCAGCTCGCCGTGGTGCTCGACGCCGGTGGGCTCACGACGGCGCAGATGCAGGCGATCGCCACCGAGTTCAACTATTCCGAGACCACCTTCGTGCTGCCGCCGCGCGACACGGCCAATGATGCAGAGGTGCGCATCTTTACCCCGGTGAGGGAGATGCCGTTCGCTGGCCATCCCAATATCGGCACCTCCTTCGTGCTGGCGAGTCTTGCGAAGGAGCCGAAGCCGCGTCTGCTGTTCGAGGAGATCGCGGGCATCGTGCCGGTCGACATTTTTTGCGAGCTGGGCAGGGTCATCAGCACCGAGCTCACTGCCCCGCAGCCGCTGTCGCGGCTGGCGGAGGTTTCCGCCGCTGACGTTGCAGCCTGCCTCTCGTTGAGCGCCGATGACATCCGGACCGATCACCATGCGCCGCAAGTCGTCGGCGTCGGAACACCGTTCCTGGTGGCGGAGGTGCATTCGCGCGATGCCCTCAAACGAGCGAGGCCAGATGCGGCCGCGTTCGGCAGGGTCTTGCCGCGCGATGACGCCCGCTCGGTGTGGTTCTATACGCGCGACGTGGCTGTATCGGAGGCGCCTTCCGAACGCCAGGCGCGAATGTTCATGCGCGGCGCCGGCGGCCTTGCCGAAGATCCCGCAACCGGTAGCGCGACGGTCGCTGCCGCCGCGCTGTTTGCCGACCTCGACCCCGCGCGGGATGGCGAGCTCAAGCTCACCGTCGGCCAGGGCTTTGACATGGGCCGGCCGAGCATCCTGTTGACGCGCGTCCTCAAGCGGGACGGCAAGATCGTCTCCGCTCATGTCGGCGGCAGCTGCGTGAAGATGATGGAAGGGACGTTTCGGCTGGCGGCGGAGGGGTAGCCGTCATTCCGGGGCGCGCGTAGCGCGAGCCCGGAATCCATTCATCCACCAACTCTGCCGCTCAATGGATTCCGGGCTCGCGACTTCGTCGCGCCCCGGAATGACGAGAACGTGGCTACACCTGTCGTCCCGCCAAATTCTTCACCGTCACCCCATCGCGCTCCTCGATGATCTCCGCGATCATCTGGCGGTGGCAATGGGTGTGGTCGCGCTCGTAGCAGAGCAGGCACACGGGTCCGGCCTTCTTCACCAGTGCCGAGAGCTCGTCCATCGCTTCCCTGGCCTCGGGCGCCTTCAGGTGCTTCGAGAAGATCTTCTCGAGCACGTCGTACTGTCCGCTGCGCGCGGCGAGGCGGCCTTCCTTCGGCGTGCCGAGGGCGGCGAGGTGGACATAGGCGATGCCGCGTTCGTCGAGCCCGGCCGACAACTGCTTCTTGGAAAAGCCCGGGCGCCGCGACGACGTCACCGCGCGCACGTCGACCACGAGCTTGACGCCGGCCTGTTCCAGCTCGTCGAGCACCGCCTTGGGCGGCGTCTGCTCATAGCCGATGGTGAACAGCTTTTTCGCCTTTGCCATGGATCACCTCAACTCACCCGCGCGATCAGTTCCATGGCGCCGGCCGGTGCGCGCACCTTGCCCTCGTGGATGACATAGGCGAACACGTCGCGCGGCTCTTTCTTCGGCTTGGCCTTGTCAACCCTCGGCAGGTCGTCCGGTTCACCGCCCGACGCCCAGGCTTGAAAGCGCTCGGCCCAGGCGTCGAGCTGCTTCGGCGGGTAGCAGGTCTTGATCTCGTCATTGCCCTTCTGCAAGCGCGCATAGACGAAATCGCCAGCGACGTCGGCAATGGCCGGATATTTGCCGTGTTCGGCGAACACCACGGGCGTCTCGAATTCGCGGATCAACGCCACGAAGTCCGGCGTGCAGAAGCTGTCGTGGCGGACTTCGACGACATGGCGGAGTGCGCGTCCCTCGAGCTTGCGCGGCAGCAGCTCGAGGAACTTGCCGAAATCGGCGCCGTCGAACTTTTTCGTCGGCGCGAACTGCCAGAGCACCGGTCCGAGATGGTCGCCGAGTTCCAGCACGCCTGAATCATAGAATCGCTTGATGGAATCGCCGGCCTCGGCGAGCACGCGGCGGTTGGTGGCGAAGCGCGGTCCTTTCACCGAGAACACAAAGCCGTCGGGCACCTCGCTCGCCCATTTGCGAAAGCTCTCCGGCTTCTGCGAGCCGTAATAGGTGCCGTTGATCTCGATCGAGGTCAGCTTCGAGGCTGCGTAGGACAGCTCCTTCGCCTGAGTCAGCTTCTCCGGATAGAACACGCCGCGCCAGGGCTCGAAGGTCCAGCCGCCGATGCCGATGAAGATGTTGCCTGATTTTTTGGACGCGGTTTTTGCTTTGGCCACGGGAGGATCTCACATCGACGGGGAGGGGAGACGTCATCCTAGTCAAACGAGATGTGATTGGCCAGTTCTCGCCGCCCGTCTAAGCTTGGCACCGCGATCTGCGACAAGGGAGAACAAGATGCGGATGCGAATGCTGGGGGCGGCGCTCGTCATGATGACATCTGCTGCCATGATGTCCTCAGTCATGGCGGATGACGATGATGCCAAGGGCGCGCAGAAGCTCGCACAGCAGGGCCGCGACGATTACTGGCATTGTCTGGCGCGGGAATATTCGCGCGACAGCAATCAGGGAATGACGGAACGGGATTTCGGCCGCTCGGTCGCGAGCGCCTGTCCGTCGGAGCGGCAATATTACCGGGTGGCGCTGCTCGACTATCTCACCACGCAATACCCTGAGATCGATGCCGGCGCCCATCTCGCGACTGCGAACAGGGCAGTGGAGTCCGCGCAGAAGGACATCGTGACGGCCTTCGTCAAGCACAGGCCGCCGGCGAAATAGCGAGTGGGCAGGAGCGGCCGACTTTCGCCACTCGCGATTCGCAACTCACCCCAGGCCCTTCCGGCTCCGCGCGCATCCGTGGTATCACGGGCCGCATCTGGAGAAGGGATGGTTTCATGTCGTCTGAATCGATGGGGGGCATTTTGGGCGCGATCGTCGCCGCGATCGTGCTTGCGATGGCCGTCGTGTTCGGGCCGATCGGTCAGTACGGCAAGCCGCCCAGACCGGCGAAGGTCGAGCCGGCCCCTTCTGCCGCCCCCGCGGCCCCCGTCGCGCCGGCGCCGCGCGGCCCGATCATCCGGGAAGTGCCTAACCAATAGGGCAGAAAATCGTGGTTTTCGCCCCTTGCGAACCAATCCCATCGTTCCTATCTAGTCTTTAACGGCGACGTTGAGCTAAAACTCCGGCGCTGGGACGACCTTGGAATAGCTTAAGGCTCGCGCCGGATGTACGCGCGGCCCGCCGTTCCGGGGTCGTTGGCATTTTAGGGCTCCTTTTGGGGCATTTCCCACAGATCCTCCGGCCCGGCAGCGCAAGAACTTGGCAGCGCAAAAGCTTGGCAGCGTAAGACGCGGCGGATATACGCTGCCGTCATGAATGAAGCGATCAGACCGGGCTCCGACCATCCACCGCAGGCTCAAGAGGGCCCGGAACTGTCGGTCATCGTCCCGACCTTCAACGAGCGCGACAATGTCACGGTGCTGTACCGGCGGCTGGAGGCGACCCTCGCCAACGTCGCCTGGGAGGTCGTGTTCGTCGACGACAATTCGCCGGACGGTACCTGGGACGTCGTGCGCGCACTCGCGCAGCAGGATAGCCGCGTGCGCTGTGTCCGCCGCATCGGCCGCCGCGGCCTGTCGGGCGCGTGTATCGAGGGCATCCTGGCCTCCAGCGCGCCTTATGCGGCCGTGATCGACGCCGACCTTCAGCACGACGAGACGCAACTGCCGAAGATGCTGCTCTTGCTCGCGAGCGATCAGGCCGACCTCGTGGTCGGCAGCCGCTACATCGAGGGCTACAAGAGCGAAGGCTTCAACAAGCAGCGCGCGGGCGCCAGCGCGCTGGCCACCGAGTTCGCCAGGAAGATGCTGCGGGTCGAGATCGCCGATCCCATGAGCGGCTTCTTCATGATCCGCCGCGATCGTTTCGAGCAGCTCGCGCCGAAGCTGTCCGTGCACGGCTTCAAGATCCTGCTCGACGTCGTCGCGACCGCGCACGGCTCCTTGCGGGCGGTCGAGATTCCCTACACTTTCGGCGCCCGCCAGCACGGCGAGAGCAAGCTCGATTCCATGGTCGCGCTCGACTTCCTCGGTCTGGTCCTCGCCAAGCTGAGCAACGACATCGTCTCGCTGCGTTTCATCCTGTTCGCGATGGTCGGCGGTATCGGCCTCGTGGTGCACCTCACCACGCTGTTCATCGGACTTCAGCTGTTCAAGGCACCGTTCGCGGAGGCGCAGGCCGCCGGCGCCATCGTCGCCATGACCAGCAATTTCATCCTCAACAACTTCCTCACCTATCGTGACCAGCGGCTGAAAGGCTTTGCGCTGCTGCGCGGCCTGATCGCCTTCTACATCGTGTGCAGCGTCGGTCTGCTCGCCAATGTCGGCGTCGCCTTCTCGGTGTACGACCAGGAGCCGATCTGGTGGCTGGCCGGCATGGCCGGTGCGCTGATGGGCGTGGTGTGGAACTACGCGATGTCAGGCCTGTTCGTCTGGCGCAAGAAATAGCCGCACGATGGGCGGAGCTGATGCGCGGATCGTCCGCAACACCGCGCTGCTGATTCTGGCGTTGGTGGCCATGCGGCTCGTTGCGGCCGCGGTCACGCCGATCACCTTCGACGAAGCCTATTACTGGATGTGGTCGAAGAATCTGGCGGGCGGCTACTACGACCACCCGCCGATGGTCGCCTATGTCATCCGTGCCGGCACCATGATTGCCGGCGATACCGAGCTCGGCGTTCGCCTCGTTTCGATCCTGCTGGCGCTGCCGATGAGCTATGCGGTCTATCGCTCCGCTGCGATCCTGTTCGGCGGCGCGCGCGTGGCGGCGACCAGCGCCATCCTGCTCAACGTCACCATGATGGCGTCCGTCGGCACGCTGATCGTGACGCCGGACGCACCGCTCCTGGTCGCATCCAGCTTCGTGCTGTTCTTCCTCGCAAAAGTGCTGGAGACCGGGCGCGGCATCTGGTGGCTCGCGGTCGGCGCGGCCGTCGGCGCGGCGCTGTTGTCGAAATACACGGCCATGTTCTTTGGCGCGGGCATCCTGATCTGGCTTGCCGCCGTGCCGAAGCTCAGGCGCTGGTTTCTGTCGCCCTGGCCCTATCTCGGCGGTCTCGTTGCCCTCGCGCTGTTCTCGCCGGTGATCCTCTGGAATGCGGACCACCAATGGGTCTCGCTCACAAAGCAGCTTGGGCGCGCGAAGATCGAGGACTTCCGCCCCGTCTTCATCGCCGAGCTGATCCCGACCCAGATCGCGTTCGCGACCCCACTGGTATTCATCCTCGGCGCGATGGGCCTGCATGCGCTGACTTGGCACAGGGCAGGCGCGTTGGCCTCGCGCGTGCTGATCGAGACGATGTTCTGGACCATCGTCGCCTATTTCGTCTGGCATTCGCTGCATGCCCGCGTCGAGGCCAACTGGTTTGCGCCGGTCTATCCGCCCTTCGTCGTCGCAGCTGCCGCCGCCGCCAATCTCGTCCAATGGAAGCCGCGCCAGCGCCGTCTGGTGGATTTTTGCCTGCGCTGGGCCGCCCCTGTCGGCATCGTGATGTTTGCAGCGCTCATCGTGCAGGCCAACACCGGCTGGCTCTCCGGATACCGCCGCGATGCCACCGTGCGCAGCGTCGGCGTCGGCTGGCGCGAGCTTGCCGCGGGCATCGAAGCGGAGCGCGCACGCCATGGCGCGACCTGCGTGCTCGCGCAGGACTACGGGACCACGGGCTGGCTCGCCTTCTACCTGCCGCGCGGCACCTGCGTAGTGCAGCAGAACCAGCGCATCCGCTGGGTCAACATGGGCGAGCCGGATCCAAAGCTGCTGGCGGGCAAGCTGCTCTCTGTCGACGAGTTGCGCCCCGAGGGTCATCCCGTTCTCAACGATCTCTTTGCGAAGGTCACGCAGGTCGCGCAATTGCAGCGCAAGCGCGGGCCACTCGTGGTCGAGACCTACGGCATCGATCTGCTCGAAGGCGCCAAGGGCGACGTGCTGGACCGTTCGCCGCCGCCGGAGGCGAGGTAGAACTCATTCTCTTTGCTGTCGTCCCTGCGAACGCAGGGACCCATACCGCGTGATCTATTGATCGACGGCGGTGTCCGTACCGCGCGAAGGCATGCTCACGACTAGTCTTCGCCAAAAATCTCCCTGGGGGGTATGGGTCCCTGCGTTCGCAGGGACGACAGCGGAGTGTTGGGCCGCTAGCAACGATGATCAGTCGATCATCTCGGCCTTTGCAGCATCCTGGTCCGGTCCGCCCCGATCCCGCCAGAACCACACCGTCACGACGCCTGAACGGCCTCGGACCTGGGCGAGGAGGGGGCCCGACAGGATGCCGTCGGGAGCCCCGTGGAAGTCGGCCGCATCGAGCAGCGTATCGCTCAGCGCGAGCCGGGCGCCGTTCTGAACGGCGACTTCCATCAGCCGGCTCGCGACGTTGACCGTGTCCCCCGTCGCCGTGATGTGCTGGTGGGTTTCGCCGAGGCGGGAGGCGACGATCTCGCCGAAATGCGCGCCGATCTTGAATCCGAGCCGATCGCCGATGGCCGGCGGCAGCGAGGCGATCCAGCGTTCGACGCCGCGATGCAGGTCGGTCGCACATTTCACCGCGCGCGCCGCATCATCGGGCATCGCGCGCGGCAGTCCGAACAGGATCATGGCGCCGTCGCCGAGAAAGCCGGTGATCGTTCCGCCGCAATCGACCGCGGTCTTGTCGATCAGCGCGTGAAATTCCTTCAGGATTTCCTGGATGGCATCCGGATCGGTCCGTTCGCTGAGGGCCGTGAAGCCGGAGAGATCGATGAAGGCGACGGCCGCATTTTGCCGGACGGGTTTTGACAGAAAATCCGGATCGCGCGCCAACCATTCCTGCACCGCTGGCGCCTGGAACCGGGCGAGCGACCGGCTCTTGGCCGCGAGATATTGCGTGCGGCGGCCTCCGGCCCACAATTGGAAACCGGCGAAGATCGCCAGCGGGGGCACTGCGGCGACAAGCGTGGTTGCCGCATTCAGCCAGACGCCCTGCGTGAACGCGAACGTATTGAGCCCGGCCCAGGCGATCATCACTGCGGCCGCCGCCATGATGCCGAGCGTGCTGCGCCGCCAGGCCAGCAAGCCGACCAGCAACATCGGCAGCAGGATCGCAGCAAGCGCGTCGGCGATACGAACCCTGCGGTCGCGCACCACGCCGTCGCCGGCAACCAGATGTGTGATCGCGGTCGAGACCACCTCGACGCCGGGCATCAGGGAATCGAACGGTGTGGGGTAGAAGTCGCCGCCGCCGGCGACCGAGGCGCCGATCACGACGATCCGGTTCTCGATCGCCGCGCGATTGAGCGTGCCGTCGAAAATGCTCTGCGCGCTGACGGTGCGGATGGTACGCCTTGGACCGTAATAGGTGATCGGCAGCGCGAAATCGGTGTCGGTCGGCACCGCGCGATCGCCGAGCATGAGATGATCCGGTGCGATCGTCAGCGGCTGGTCGAGCGCGCGGCTGGCGACGCGCAAGGGGAATGACAGCTCGACCTTGTCGTGCGTCCGGAAGAGCATCGGCACCGAGAGCGGCGAGCCCGACTGTCCCGTCGCGACATTGACGACGCCGACCTCGGCGTGGTCGGCGAACGCCGGCAACGGCAGCAGAAAGCGTTCGGCCTGCGGCAGCACCGCGAGGGGGCCTTGGCTGCTGGCCTCGACGGTCTCGCTGGCGCTGGGAAAGATCGCCGCGGCGGCGAGCACCATCGGTCCGGTGGCGAGCGTGTTGGCGAGCGTCGCGTCGCCGATCGCGGCGCTGCGGTCGACCAGCAGGAGGTCGATCGCAACGACCTTCGGCTTGAACGACACGATGGTGTCGACGACGCGGGCGAGATCGGCGCGCGGCAGCGGATAGCTGCCGCCGCGCTTGACCACGGTGTCGTCGATCGCAACGATCGTGACGAGATCGGGCGGACGCTGCACGCCGCGAACCTGGGTCCGCCAGTCGGTCAGCGTGGCCTCGAGGCGGTCGAGAAAGCGCAGATGGCCGCCTGCGTGCGCGGCATAGATGCCCGCGCCCCACAGCGCGGTGAGGGTGAGGGCTATCAGGATCCGAACGCGTCTCGTCACTACGTGCTGCAAACTTCTTTGTTCTAAGTTCTATTGACCCAAGTTCTACTGAACCAAGTCCTATTGACCGAGCCTTGCCATCAGCGCATCGACGCGCGGCTGGCCCCATGTCTTGACGGTCAACGGGCCGGTCGCTTCCACGTCAACGCCTTCGCCGGAGCCGAGAACGACGCCGCGCCCGCGCGCCCTGCGGCTGACGCCGACACGGCCGTCAGCGACGAAGACGGAGGTCTTGGCCTCGGCGACATCGACAGCCCATCTGGTGCCGCGCACCGCGGCGATCGCCTGCGGCGTCAACACCTTGAAGGGATTGCCGCCCGGCTTTTTGGGCACCTCGACCAGCAGCGCTTTGCTGCTCAATTCGACGGAGTCTATATGTCCGTCGCGGTTGGCGTCCTTTAGTTCAAATCGGGCGCCGTTTTCCGCGACGATGGTGATGCCGTTGTCGCAGCGCCAGATTTGCGTTCCTGCCGCGGCTGGCGATGCCGTGCAGCCCGCATTGGCGGCAGGCTGTGCGACGGCACAGCCGATCAACAGAAACGACGACGCCAGAGCCAAGCATCCAGCGCGCGCGAACCTTCTCATGCCAGCCTCCGTTTGCGTGCCCGGCACAGTTCAAGGCGATGTTGATACGGTACCGTATCACACGCAGAGGCTGCTGAAAAGTGCCGCTCCCGCACCTATTCCCTCTCTGCGGCATCTTCCAGTCCGGCGCGATCAACTTTCGCTCACGCTGACGTGGCGCGCTGCGGGCGGGGCACCAGCCTCGCACAATGCTTCCCCGGTATCGTGCGGGCATTGAAGACCACGAAAAGGACTTGGTTGGCGGGTCCAAGGAAGGCGGCCGGCGACGTCCTCTGAAGGCACTAACCCGGCCGAGAATTATAGTTAACAGACGCGCCTAAGTCCGTAGTTCTGCGGGCTTTTTTCTCAGAATGAGACAGCGTTAACGAGCTGCCCTACATCCGCCCGAACTTAATCCGCATTTAACTAAAAGTCGCCTTAATGACGCTCCGACCCTCTGCGAGATGCTGTTCCCGGATCGTGACCAGCGGCACTTTGAAGGGGGACTGAGTGACACCGTCCTGGACGCAAGGCGAATGAGTAAGAGTATCGCTGCGCATAGTAACGCGGCACGGAAGTCCAAGAATCCTGGCAAGAATTCTCCTCGGAAGCCTTCCCGGAAAATGACCACGACCAATTGGCTTGGCGCCGCGGCGATCGGCTGCGTCGTGATGGGCGCCGGCTGGACCATCTACAGCAACGTCTTCGGCGCCAGCGTCTATCCGAGCGTCGGCAGCACCGGCTACGACGAGCCGGTGATCAAGCGTGCGCCCAAGGTCGCGCTGCGCGAGGCCGGCGACGCCATCAAGGAAGCTTTTTCGCTCCTGCCCGACCGGCTGCAGGTGGCCGCGCCGATCTCGCGCGAGATGTTCAACGAGCGCTTTGCCGCGGCTGCGACCCAGGGCGTGGCCTCGAACGCGGGCAGCGCCGCGCCCGCCACCCAGGTTGCGGTAGCTAAAGACCCGCCGAAGCAGAGCATAATCGCGAAGGTCGCGGAAGCGCTGAAGCCGGCGGCCAAGACTGCTGACAAGTCCTCTGACAAGCCGACCGACAAGGCTGCGGACAAGGCCAAGCGCGCTCCGGATGCCCAGATCCAGCTCGCCTCGGCCGATCCGGCTCAGATCGTGCCGGCCCCCGAAGCGAAGAAGTCGTTCGCGGACCGCGCCAAGGCCGCGGTGATGTCGATCACCGGGCCGCGCCAGTCGATGGTGGAGAAGCTTTGGGGCAAGCGTGAGCCGTCAGGCGGGCTTTTGGCCTACGCCTCGGCCGATGCCAACATCACCGCCTCCATCGCGCCGAAGGAGCAGAATCCGATGTTCGGCGGCGCGCCGCCTTATGAGCGCGATACCGCGGTCTACGACATCACCGCCAAGACGGTCTATCTGCCCGACGGCACCAAGCTCGAGGCACATTCCGGCCTCGGCTCCAATCTCGACGATCCGCGCTCCCAGCGCACCCGCATGCGCGGCGTGACACCGCCGCACATCTACACGCTGAAGCCGCGCGAGGCGCTGTTCCATGGCGTGCCCGCGCTGCGTCTGACCCCGATCGGCGGCGAGAGCGCGATCTACGGCCGCGACGGCCTGCTCGCCCACACCTTCATGCTCGGACCGAACGGCGATTCCAACGGCTGCGTGTCGTTCAAGGACTATTACGCGTTCCTCGACGCCTACCGCAACAAGGGCATCCGCAAGCTCGCGGTGCTGGCGCGGGTCGAGTAAGCTCAATCAATCGAGACGACGCAAAAGGGCCGCTCGCAGTGGCCCTTTTTCTTCTTGTGCGTCAGCCCGGCCAGCATTGTCCGCCGCCGTCGATCCGCAGCACCTGGCCGGAGACGAAGGCGCCCATGGGACCTGCGAAGAACTCGACGACGCGCGCGACCTCATCGACGGCGGCGATGCGGTCGAGCGTGCGAGTCTCGACCATCCTGTCTGGATCGACCGCGCGCGTGCCGAGGAAGCGGCCGGTGCGGGTGTCGCCGGGCGCGATGCAGTTGACGGCGATGTCGTAGGGGCGCAGCTGGTCGGCGAGGCATCGCGTGTAATGCGTCACGCCGGCCTTCGACACCGCATAGATCGAGCCCTGGGTGCGTCCCTTGAAAGCGGCCACCGAGCCGAGCGTGACGATGCGGCCGCGCCGCCGCTCCATCATGCCCTTGGCGACCGCCTGGCAAGTCAGGATGGTCGAGAGCAGATTGCGCTCCAGCACCGCGCGCACATCGGCCTCCTTGATGTGAACTGCGTCGTTCGGATCGGGTTTGCCGCCCGCGGCCGCGATGTCACCGCCGGCATTGTGCACGAGGATGTCGATCGGGCCCAGCGCGGCTTCCGTCTCGGCAATCACGCGCGCGATGTCCTCGCCCTTGGTGAGATCGCCGAGCACGCGCTGGCTGCGGACGCCGAACTGCCGGCCGATCTCCTCGGCGACAGCAGTCAGCGTGGTGCCCTCGCCATATTCCGCCGGCCCGTTCTCGCGCATGCCGTGAATGCCGACGTTGGCGCCGAGGGCGGCGAGCTTTTCCGCGAAGGCGCGGCCGAGCCCGCGCCCGGCGCCGGTCACCAGCGCCACTTGTCCTGCCAATACTTTCCCGTCATGTGCTGCCATGATCTTCTCCTGTTTTGAATCCTAATCGGCCGCAAGGTCGAGGCCGATCGCCATGGCCTGCACGAGACACATCGGCGCAACCAGCGTGCGCAGCGCCGGCTCTGGCATGTCCTGGATTTCGAACACGACGCGTGCTCCCTCGACGATCGGGCTCAACAGGCTGTCGGTGATCGAAATCGTGGGGACGCCGCGCGCGACCAGTTCGGGAAACAGCCGCGCCGTATCAGGGTAGTAATTCCGGAAGCTGATCGCGACCAGTGCGTCCTCGGTCGTCGCAGCATGCGACTGCTCGTGGATGCTGCCGCCGGTGCCATCGAGCAGGACGACGCGCCGTCCGAGCTTGCGCAGCACGTAGGCGAGGTGGGTTGCCACCGGAAACGAGCCGCCGAGGCCGAGCAGATAGATGTCGCGCGCCTTCGCGAGAATGGCGGTCGCGGCGTCGAGCTCGCGCGCATGCACGGACTGGCTCAACGTCACCAGCGACGACTGCGCCTCCGAGACGAAGCGCGACAGCACCGCGGCCGGCTGGCGGCCGAGCACCGATTTCTCCTCGCTCTTCATACGGGCGAGCCGCGCCTTGTAGCTCGGCGCAACGCCGGCAACGAGGCGTGAGCGGAACACCTGCTGCATCTCGGTGAAGCCGCCGAAGCCGAGTGCATGGGCGAAGCGAACGATCGCCGACGGCGGCACGCCCGAGCGTTGCGCCACCTCCGCGACCGTGCCGAGTGCGACATCAGTCGGGTGATCGAGCACGAATTCCGCGATCTGCTGCAACCGGCCAGATAGCGCCCGGTGCCGCTGCGCAATCGCGCCGCGCAGCTCGTCGTAACTCATGGCGCCCTGTGCCTTGTTCATCGTCTCGGGTCTCCAGATCGGTCGCCTGTTTAACGGCATTTCACCGGTTGGATCAAATATTCCACTTTACATAACAAATGGAATGAATATTCTAATCGCACAAAAAAGCAAAAGACTTCGAAAACGGGAGGAAACGATGAGGCGTCAGATCTCACGGCGAAGCGTTTTGAAGGGCAGCTTGATGGCGAGCGTCATCGGTGGCACCGGCAGCTTCTTTGGGCCGTGGAAGGAGAATCACGCGTGGGCCCAAGGCGCAAAGCCGATCAAGCTGGGTCTGACCTGCGATGCCAGCGGGCAATACGGCAACAGCGGCCAGGACGATTTCCGCGGCATCAAAATGGCGATCGACGAGTTCAACGCCAAAGGCGGCGTGCTCGGACGCCAAGTCACCTTCATCACCGCGGATACCGAGACCACGCCGGCAACCGGCAGCCGCGTCGCCGAGCGCTTCATCACCCGCGAGGACTGCACCATCCTGATCGGCGCGCTGCACTCCGGCGTCGCCAACGCCATCACGCAGGTCGCCAGCAAATACGGCGTGATCTACATGAACACCAACTCCTCGGCGCCGAGCGAGGCCGGGGAGAACTGCTCGCGCGTGAAATTCGTCTGGGATGGCAACGGCACCAATTTCTCCAAGGCGTCGGTCAAGAACGCGGTCGATTCCATCGGCAAGAGCTGGATGCTGCTGACCAACGACTATGTCTGGGGCCACACCACGTCGGCCGCGACCAAGGCGCAGGTCGAGGCCGCCGGTGGTAAGATTGTCGACAATCTCCTGGTGCCGCAGAACACCCGCGACTTCACCGCTTATCTCTTGAAGATCCAGCAGGCAAAGCCCGACGTCGTCGCGACCGCGATCGGCGGCGACGACATCAAGGCCTTGCGCGAGCAGGTGGCGCAGCTCAAGCTCGACGGCAAGCCGGCCTGGATCAACAACCAGCAGGACTGGCCCGACGTCTGGGGCGCGCCCGACAGCCTGTTCGGCGTGTTCGGCACCACCTGGTATCACAAGCTGCAGCTGCCGGGTGTCGCCGACTTCGTCAAGAAATGGCAGGCCGCCAACAAGGACGGTCCGATCCCGGTGCCGGGCAACGTGTCCTACAACGGCTACATGTCGACGCGCGAATTGCTCCGCGCGATCGAGCGGGCAGGGTCGACCAACAACGTCAAGATCATCAAGGAACTCGAGAACCTCAAGGTGTCGGCGACTGACCGCATGCAGCATTTCGACGCCTACATGGATCCGGTGACGCATCAGATGCAGCAGACGATCTATTTGGCGCGGCGCAACGTAAAGCCGGCCGACAACACCGACCTGTTCGAGATCATCAGCTGGACCGAGCCAAAAGCGGCAGCGGATGACGCCGCACCTGGCAAGTGCAAGCTCACGCCCTATGAGCAAGTGCCGACCGTCGATTCCTAGAGACGTGCGTCATATCGCAGAACGAGCGGCGCGCAAATCGCGCGCCGCTCGCCCGGGCCATCCGTGTCCCGGGTGTGAGCAAATGTCAGTTGCGAGACCCAAACCTTGTTCGACCTTCTTCCGCATCTCCTCAATGGCCTGACGCTCGGCCTGTTGTTCGCGCTGATCGCACTCGGATTCATGCTCATCGTCGGGCTGATGGAGCAGATCAACCTTGCGCACGGATCTCTGTTCGCGCTCGGCGCCTATGTCGCCATGCAGCTGACCGGATCGCGGCCGCCATTGCCGGCCGATCTTGCCAAGATGTGGCTCGCGCTGCCGCTCGGCTGGCGCTACGCCGCGACGCTGGTCATCGCGCCCGTGATCGTAAGCCTGCTCGGGATGCTGATCGAGGTCTGCATGCGTCGCACCTACGGCAAGGATCCGCTTTACGGGCTGCTGCTGACCTTCGGTGCGGCGATGGTGATCGAGGAATTGATCCGCCTGGTCTGGGGCACGCGCGACTATGTGCTGCAGGTGCCGTCCGCCATCAATGGCGGCTTTCTGTTCGGCGATCTGATCTGGTCGACTTATCGCTTCTACGCCGCGGCCATCGCCGCCGGGATCATCGGCCTGGTCTGGCTGCTGATCGAAAAGACCTCGTTCGGCGCGAGCGTCAAGGCTGGCGCCCATGACAGCGAGATCGTTCGCGCGCTCGGCATCAACCTGTCGCGGTTGCGCCTGCTGGTGTTCGTGTTCGGCACCATGCTGGCCGCGGTCGCCGGCATCATCGTCGCGCCGATCTGGGGCATCCGTCCGCATATGGGGGTCGATGCCGTCATCCCGGCATTCCTCGTGATCGTGCTTGGCGGCGTCGGCAGTTTCTGGGGCGCGGTCGTGGCGGGGCTTCTGGTCGGACTGTGTGTCGGTCTTGCCGGCGCCTACGCGTCCGAATGGTCGCTGTTGTCGATGTACATCCTGCTGGTTGCCGTCGTGACCTTCCGTGCGCGGGGCCTGTGGGGCAAGAAAAGCGTGCTCGAGGCCTGAGGAATGATTGTGGGATCAAAATCGTCATCCGACGGCGCGCGCCTCGTCACGCCGACGATGCTGGTGCTCTGGCTGGTGCTGGCAACGGTACCGCTCTGGATCACGCGGATCGGGCTCTATCCCTACCTGGGAATCGAAATCCTGATCTGGTCGCTGTATGCGCTGGCGTTCAACCTGGTGCTGGGCACGGCCGGACTTCCGTCTTTCGGGCATGGCGCCTATTTTGGCATCGGGGCCTATGCGTTCGGGCTGTGCCAGCTCGATATCGTCGCCAATCTCTGGATATGTCTTGCCGCCGCAGCCGCGGTGGCCGGGCTAGCCGGGGTGCTGGTGGCGCTGTTCATCTCGCACCGGCGCGGCATCTATTATGCTTTCATGACGATCGCCTTTGGCCAGATCTTCTGGACGCTGGCGATCAAGTCGCACCGGATCACTGGCGGCGAGGATGGACTCCTCAAGATCAAGCGGCTGCCGGCCGATTTCGGGCTGGTGTCGTTCGACCTCGCTGACAATGTCGCATTCTACTATTTCGTGCTCGCCGCGTTCGCGGTCGGGACAGCCGCCCTGTGGCGACTTGTGCACTCGCCCTATGGCCGCGTCGTCGCTGCGATCAAGCAGAGCGAGGTGCGCGCCGCCCATCTCGGTTACAATGTGTGGCTCTACAAGGCATCGGTCTTCGCGCTGTCGGCTGCGGTGTCCGGCTTTGCCGGCGGATTGTTCGCGATGGCGCAGCTCGCCGCCTTTCCTGACGTGATGAGCCTGCATCAATCCGGTTACGTCGTGATGATGACTCTGGTCGGCGGCGGACTCGTCAGCTTCTGGGGCCCGGTCATTGGCGTGTTTCTCTTCCTCACGGCCCGCGACGTGATCGGTGCGTTGACCAATGCCTGGATGCTTTATTTCGGTCTGTTGTTCATCGCTATCGTACTGTTCCGTCCCGAAGGCATCGCCGGCGCGCTCTCGGCCGCCGTGCAGCGGCATTCGCTCGACGCGCTGCGCCGCCGCAGCACGTCAGCGATGCGGCTGTTGGTCGGAGGCGGGCAATGAGCATGATCGAGGCCGCAGGCGTGCACGTGCGTTTCGGCGATCGCGTCGTGCTGGAAAGCGTCGATCTCGCGGTTGCCGAGGGCGAGTTTCATGGCGTGATGGGGCCCAACGGCGCCGGCAAGACCACCTTCTTCAACGTCCTCACGGGCAGGGTGAAGCCGAGCCGCGGCAGGGTCCTGCTCGGCGGCGAGGACGTCACGGGATTGAGCCCGCACCGCATTGCCGCCAAGGGCATCGCCCGCTCGTTCCAGATCATGACGCTGTTCGACGAGTTCTCCGCCCGCGACAACGTCATGATGGGCCTGCCCGAGTTTCGCACCCGTGGCTTCGATATCGCCAATGCCGCAGCCGGCGATGGCCGGTTTGCGGCCAAGGCGTCCGAGGTGCTTGCGTCGGTGGGGCTCGCCGAGAGGGGGGGCATCCGTGCCAAGGACCTCTCCTACGGCGACCGCCGCGCGCTGGAGATCGCCGTCGCGCTGGCGCAGGCGCCGCGCGTGCTGTGCCTGGACGAGCCGACCTCCGGCCTCGGCTCCGACGGCGTGCAGCGCCTCGCCACGCTGGTCGCGCGCCTGAAAGGCAAGCTCACGATCGTCGCGATCGAGCACGACATGGAGTTCCTGTTCTCGCTCGCCGACCGCATCTCGGTGATCCATTGGGGCCAGGTGGTCGCGCGCGGTACGCCGCACGAGCTGCAGCAGAACGAATGGGTGCGCCGCTCCAATCTGGGGAAGTTCGCATGATCCTCGAAGTGGACGGGATCGATACCTTCTATGGCGAAACCCAGGCACTGTTCGGGGCCTCGCTCGCCATCGCCCAAGCCAAGGTGTTCGCGCTGCTCGGACCCAACGGCGCCGGCAAGACCACCATGCTGCGATCGATCCTCGGATTGACGCGCCCGCGCCGCGGCGCCGTTCGTTTCGACGGGCACGATGTCACGCGCAGTCCGACCCACGAGGTCGCGCGCGCCGGCATCGGCTGGGTGCCGGACGACCGTCGGCTGTGCCCGACCTTGTCGGTGGCGCGCAACCTGTCGATCGCGCAGAAGCGCACGCGTTTTCGCAACTGGAGCGTCAAGGAAGCCGCAGCGATTTTCTCGCCGCTCGAATATCTCATGGAGCGCGATTGCGAGAACCTGTCGGGCGGCGAGATGCAGATGGTCGCCATTGCCCGTGCATTGGTCGGCTCGCCCGGACTGGTCCTGTTCGACGAGCCGAGCCAGGGCCTGGCGCCAAAAATCGTCGGCGACGTGCTCGCCACCATCTTGCGCATGAAGGGTGAGGGCATCGCCTCACTCGTCGTGGAGCAGAACGCCGAGATCGCGCTGTCGGTCGCGGACCACGCCGCGGTGATTGACCGCGGCCGGATCGTCTGGACCGGCGAGGCTGCTGTCTTGCGCGATGATCGTTCGCTTCGGCAGCGTTTGCTGGGAGTACAATAAGTGGCCGCACCGCTGCTCGTTCTCGATGATATCCGCAAGGTCTATACGCGGGGCCGCATCGTCCGCCATCCGACGTTTACGCTTCAGGCAAACCTGTCGCTGGACGAGCCCGGCATCGTCGGCGTGGTCGGCCCGAACGGTGCCGGCAAGACCACCCTGTTCGAGATGATGACCGGCTCCAATGCGCCGACCTCCGGGCGCGTGCTGGTCGCAGGGACCGATATCCATGGGGTCAAATACCGCGAGCGCGACCGGCTCGCGATCCATTATCACCAATCCTATCAGGTCAGGCGCTTCCGCAAGCGCGTGCCGTCCGCCTTGCTGGCGCCGTCGCCGACCCGGACGCCGCTGGTTCATCTGTTCGACGAGCCGCAATTCAACCTGCAGGACGGCTATATCGGCTTCATGCTCGATTTCTTCCGCAAGCTGCGAGACGAGGGCAGGCTGGTCATCCTCTGCATGCACCCGACGGCGAGCTGGCACCTCGATATCCTGGCGGAGATCGCCGGGCAATTCCTGTTCGTGGCCGGCGGCGGGGTGACGCGGATGGCGGATTTCCGCAGCCTCACCGCCGAGCCGCGCTTCCGCACCTATCTCGGACCGGTGATGACGCGTGCCGCGGACGCTATCTGTCACCGATCGACGTAAAAGGAGGCTCCGTTGGCTTATTCGAATACCCAGCTTTTCATTGGCGGCACTTGGCGACCGGCCCATTCGGGCAACATCATCGAAGTCCGCAATCCCGCGACCGAGGAGGTGATCGGCACCGTCGCGCATGCCGGCCAATCCGACCTCGACGAGGCGCTGGCCGCCGCGGCTGCGGGCTTCAAGATCTGGCGCAATATCGCTCCATTCGAGCGCTGTCGCATCATGCGCAAGGCCGCCGCCATCATGCGCGAGCGCAACGACGAGATCGCGCCGCTGCTGACGATGGAACAGGGCAAGACGCTGGGTGAAGCGAAGATGGAGGCGATGGCCGCCGCCGACGTGATCGAATGGTTCGCCGAGGAAGCCAAGCGCGCCTATGGCCGGCTGATTCCCGCACGCGGCCCCGGCATTTACCAGATCGCGATGAAGGAGCCGGTCGGCCCGGTCGCGGCGTTCACGCCGTGGAATTTTCCGATCAATCAGGTCGTGCGCAAGCTCTCCGCAGCGCTCGCTGCGGGCTGCTCGATCATCGTCAAGGCGCCGGAGGAGACGCCTGCCTCGCCCGCGCAACTGATCCGTGCCTTTGCCGATGCCGGCGTTCCGGAGGGCGTCATCAACCTCGTCTATGGCGTGCCTTCGGAGATCTCCGAATATCTGATCCCGCATCCGGTGATCCGGAAGATCTCGTTCACGGGGTCGACGCATGTCGGCAAGCAGCTCAATGCGCTTGCGGGTCTGCACATGAAGCGCGCCACCATGGAGCTCGGCGGCCATGCCCCGGCGATCGTCTTCAAGGATGCCGATGTCACGTCGGCAGCTAAGATTCTTGCGGCAGCAAAATATCGCAACGCTGGCCAGGTCTGCATCTCGCCGACGCGCATGCTGGTGCAGGATGACGTGTTCCGGCAATTCGTCGACCAGTTCGTCGATAGCGCCAAGGCGTTCAAGGTCGGCAACGGCCTCGATCCCGAGTCGAAAATGGGCTCGCTCGCCAATCCGCGCCGCGTCACCGCCATCGAGGGCATGGTGCAGGATGCCGTTGGCAGGGGTGCGAAGCTCGAGACCGGGGGCAAGCGCGTCGGCAACAAAGGCCATTTCTTCGAGCCAACCGTCGTGAGCGACGTGCCGAAGGATGCGCGCGCCATGAACGAAGAGCCGTTCGGCCCGCTCGCCCTGATCTCGCGCTTCCAGTCATTCGACGACGCGGTCGAGGAGGCGAACCGGCTGCCCTTCGGCCTGGCGTCCTACGCTTTCACCGGCTCCGCCAAGACTGCCGCCGCGGTCGGCGCGGCCGTGGAGGCCGGCATGATGTCGATCAACAGCTTCGGTCTCGCGCTGCCCGAAGTGCCGTTCGGCGGCATCAAGGATTCCGGCTACGGCTCGGAAGGGGGCACCGAGGCCATGGAGGGCTATTTCAACACCAAATTCATCAGCCAGACTGGCGTATAGCCGCGTCTAGCGCTTGACGAAGACCAGGTTGCAGGCACGCGCCTCGTTGCGCTTGCCGGTGCCGCGGGTGCGATCGAACTGCGCATCGACCGTGAAGGCGTAGGGCGAGCCGGGCGCAACGTTATTGAGCGTGTATGCGCTTGCCCCGGTCGTGCCGCGCGCGCTCAAGGTCGTCTTGCCGTCGGCCGGGATCTGGCCGTCGATCTCCAGGCGGTTGGCGCCGTCCTTGCCCTGGACCTCGGCGTGAAACACGCCGTTGGTCACGGTGCCGGCCAGGGGCCGGGTGAAACCCTGCGCTTTGCCTGATGGCGGGCAGTTCAGCGTCACGTCCCAGTTGCCGTCGAATTCCTTGCTGCCGCCGGCCCGGGCGTTGGTCGCAGGCGCCAGCGCCACCTTCTGCTTCAGGCCGTCGATCCGGGCCTTGGCAAGGCTGGCGAAGCTGCAACTCGGAAATCGCGCCAGATGATCCTCGAAGGCGCTGAGGGTGCCGATGGTGTCGGCCGCCTTCCAGTGCGCCTCCGCGGATGCGCAAGGATCGACCTTCGGCGCGGCTTGCGGCGCGGCCGGCGCGACCGTGACCGACACCGGCCCGTTCAGGTAGAACTTGCCGATGATCGACAGCGACAGCTCCGGGAGCTGTGTCTTGCCGCTGGCGTCATAGACGTCGCTGCTGATGTCGCGAAAGATGTCGCCGATCTCGTGCGGCTCCTCGATGTGCTTGAGGAACGCCGTCGTGTACGGGCTGTTGCGGCCGGTGCCGTCGGCTGCGACCTGGCCCGATTGCGTCGAGAACGATACGATCGTGCCGCGCGGCGCTTCGACCTTCGACAGGCCGCGCCCGACCGAGGCCGCGCGCGTCGCAGAGCGCTTCAGCATGTCGGCCAGCGGATTGTCGCGGCAGGAATCGAGCACCAGGATGCGCAGGTTCTTGGCTTGCTGCAGGTCGTTCACGATGTCGTCGACCCGCACGAAACGCTTGAGGTCGGCCTCGTCGGTCAGCGTGGCGTCGACAGGCATCAGATAATTCACGCCGTTGTACTGCATCGCATGGCCGCTGTAATAGAACACGGCGACGTCAGCCCTGCTCGCGGCGCGCGCGAAGCGGATGGTCAGGTCCTGCATGTCGGCCTGGCGCAGGTCGACGCCCTGGATCACCTCGAAGCCGCTGCGCTTGAGCGAGCTCGCGACGTCCTCGGCATCGTGCGATGGGTTGGGAAGTTGCGCCGTCGAGACATAAGCGCCGTTGCCGATCACCAATGCCACCCGCGTCTCCGCCGACGCAGGCCCGATGCAGAGCAAGGCGAGGAACGTCAGGCAAAATCCGGTGGAGCAAAATCTGGAAAGAGCACTCATGAATGCCTTCCGAGGAAATATCGAAAATATCTCTCCAGATTAGCGGATGCGGCGCCGACTTCAATGCCCCCGCCGGGGAAACGCTCAGATTTCGCGACCGTGACGTTCCGTCACGCTGCCATCGCCTTGCGCAGGGCCATTTCGGTCGCAATCGCGTTCCGCACCGCCGGCCGCGCCTGCATGCGCGCGAGATAGGCCGACAAGGGCGGCCATTGCGCGATGTCGACACCCGCGGGTCGCAGCAGCAGCAAGGCCCAAATGAGGTGCGCATCGGCGACGGTGAAGCAATTGCCGACGAGGAATTCGCGCTCCGCCAGATGCGCTGACGGCACCGATAATGTCTGAGAAATCCTAGCGCGCGGCTTGGCGAGCGAGCCGTCGTCCTTGTACCAGAAGGTCGGAAACAGGAACGCCTTGTGGATCTCCGCGCCGACGAAGCTCAGCCATTCCTGGAGGCGATAGCGATCGGGATTGCCGAACTCCGGCGCAAGGCCTGCCTCCGGCTTCAGATCGGCGATGTATTGCAGCACCGCCGCGCTTTCCGTCAGGCGTTCGCCGTTCTCCAGCACCAGCACGGGCACCGCGCCCTTCGGCGACACGCCGCGGAAATCGCTCCCGTCGTCCACGATCTTTTTCGTCCAGATATGGGCGAGGTGATAGTGCGCCTCGATCTCGGCCTCCATCAGCGCGATGCGGCTGGAGAGCGAGCAGGCCATCGGAAAGAAATAGAGTTGCAGCATCGCATGCTCCGTCAGATCAAAGCATCGCTCGTTGCGATGATCGCGAAGCGGTCCGAGAGCTCGGCCAGCGCGACCTCATGAATCGTCCGCGCGTCCAGCGTGCCGCCGCGGCCGTCCGGCAGGTCGCGGGTGGCGCAGGCGTCGGCCGCGATCGTCGTCCGCAGGCCGAGATCGAGTGCCGCGCGGGCGGTCGAAGAGACGCACATATGGGTCATGAAGCCGGCCAGCACGATGTCCTTGCGCCCCGTAGCCGCAAGCCGGGCTTGCAGATCAGTGCCAGCGAACGAGTTCGGCAGCGCCTTCTCGATCACCGGCTCACTTGCGAGCGGCGCCAGGCGATCGACGATCGCGCCGCGCGCGGCCTCGCGGTCGAACAGGCCGCCGGCGCGGCCCTTGTGCGCGACATGAAAGACCGCCGCGCCGCTCTCACGTGCCCGCGCCAGCAGGCGCGCCGCGGCGGCGATCGCGGGCTGCGCATCGGGCAGGGCCAGCGGGCCGGCGCAATATTCGTTCTGGATGTCGATCAGCACGAGGCAGGCTTCATTGAGCTTCGGCGGATTGAGATCGGCGCCGGAGAGTTCGAGCAGGGTCTTGGGAGCGGTCATGCTGGTCAGGCCTTCCTGGGATGTCGGATGGCGTGACATTAGCGCGGCGGCGGCCTGCCATTGTGCAGGACTATTGCAGCAGGTGGCTGCAGATTTGCAGGAGGCGGTTTCGCCTGCTAGGTTGGCTGCCGTGAATTGGGACGATCTGCGCATCATTGCCGCGGTGAGGGACGAGGGCACCTATGCCGGTGCCAGCGCGCGGTTGCGCATCGACGAGACCACCGTCGGCCGCCGGCTGGCGCGGATCCAGCGCGATCTCGGCGTGCCGTTGTTCGACGCGGTGGACGGCCTGCGGCGGCCGACACGGCATTGCGAGGCGGTGCTCGAACATGTCGGTGCGATGGCCGCCCATGTCGCGGCGATCGACCGCATCAAGGAGAACGAGGTGGGCCCGGTCGGCCGCCTGCGCATCGCTTCGACCAACGCGGTCGCTGAAGAGCTGCTGGCGCCCCGGGCCAGCAGCTTCCTGCGCGATCATCCCGGCCTGACCCTGCAATTCCTCACCTCCAGCGGCAACGTCAAATTCTCGCGGTGGCAGGCCGACCTCGCCATCCGGCTGCGCAAGCCGGAGAAGGGCGATTTCACCATTTCCAAGCTCGGCGATGTCAGGCTGTATTTCTTCGAGCCTGCCGACCGCAGCAGTGGCGAGCCGGTCGCCTGCGTCTATCCGGACGAGCTCGACACCATCCCCGAAGCGCAGTTCCTGCGCGCGAAGCGGCTGAAGAACGTGCGCTGCATCACCGACAATGTCCGTATCATCAGAACCATGATCCAGTCGCATCAGGCCGTCGGTGTGCTGCCCGAGCACAGCTGCGAAGGCTTGCTCGCCGACCGCAGCCTGCGCACCACGCTGCTGTCGAAACGGCGCGACGTCTGGCTGCTGGTGCAGAACCATCTGAAGCGCGACGCGGCGACGCGTGTGACGATCGACTGGGTGAGGGCCTGCTTCAAGGATTTGTCGGCCGGCTGAGCGCTGGGGCATCCAGGCCTTCGGCTTGAACGCAGTCTGCGCGATCTGCGACCAAAATCACGGAACCGGGATTGTGTGCGCGCGAAGGTTGCGTAATCTGGCGGCGAGACTTGATCAGGGCAAGTGCATGACAACTCTTTCGGAACCGATCCGGCCCTCGAAGGCGCAATCTCGGGAATGGAAGGCCATTCTCGTCCTGATCCTGCTGGTGCCGGTGCTGTGGTCGCCGCTGATCCTGTTTCGTTTCGTCCTGTACCAGCCGTTCAGCATTCCCTCCAGTTCGATGGCGCCGACGCTGATGGTCGGCGACTATGTCTTGGCCGCGAAATATGCCTACGGCTACGGCCGCTATTCCCTGCCTTTCGCGCCGCCCTGGATTTCGGGGCGCGTCCTCGCCTCCGATCCGGACTACGGTGACATCGTCGTATTCCGCACGGCGAAGGACAATTCGGTCGACTACGTCAAGCGCGTGGTCGGGCTGCCCGGCGACCGCATCCAGATGCGGCAGGGCCGCCTCATCCTCAATGACCGTCCGGTGACGCGCACGGGGCTCGAAGACGGGCTCGCCGACAATGCCTGCGGCGGGGATGGCGGCGTCAAGGTCCATCGCTGGCGCGAGACGCTGCCGAACGGCGCCTCTTACATCACCAACGACTGCATCGATAACGGCTTCCTCGACAATACCAACGTCTTCACGGTACCGCTCGGCCACTTCTTCGTGCTCGGCGACAACCGCGACAATTCCACCGACAGCCGCATGATGTCGTCGTTCGGTTTCGTGCCGATGGACAATCTCATCGGCAAGGTGACACGGATCTTCTGGTCGCTCGACGAAGACGGCGAGCCGCACATGGAGCGGCTGGGGAAGGTGAGGTGAGGGCTCGGAGTAATTAGGGTCTGTAGCCCGGATGGAGCGCAGCGTAATCCGGGACGACTGCCTGCGTCGCACGAGCTGTCCCGGATTGCGCTTCGCTCCATCCGGGCTACGGGCCACGTTTCCGCGTGAGGGTACCCCAAAAACAAAAACCCCGGCATCGCTGCCGGGGTTTCGTAGGTCTCGAGAGGTCGCTGGACTTAGAAGTCCATGCCGCCCATGCCGCCGCCCGGGGGCATCGCGGGACCGGCGCCGCCCTTCTTGGGCAGCTCGGCGACCATGGCTTCCGTGGTGATCAGGAGCGCGGCAACCGAGGCTGCGTTCTGGATCGCGGTGCGGACCACCTTGGTCGGGTCGATGATGCCCTTCTTGACGAGGTCGCCGTATTCACCGGTCTGGGAGTCGAAGCCGAAAGCGTACGACTTGTTCTCCAGGACCTTGCCGACGATCACCGAGCCGTCTTCACCGGCGTTGATCGCGATCTGGCGAGCGGGGGCCGACAGCGCCTTGCGCACGATCTCGACGCCGGTCTTCTGGTCGTCGTTCTTGGTGCGCAGGCCCTTGAGCTGCTCGGAGGCACGGAGCAGGGCGACGCCGCCGCCCGGGACGATGCCTTCTTCTACAGCCGCGCGGGTCGCATGCATCGCGTCATCAACGCGATCTTTGCGCTCCTTCACCTCGACCTCGGTCGCGCCGCCGACGCGGATCACCGCGACGCCGCCGGCGAGCTTGGCCAGACGCTCCTGGAGCTTCTCACGGTCGTAGTCGGAGGTGGTCTCCTCGATCTGCGCCTTGATCTGGGCCACGCGCGCCTCGATGTCGGCCTTCTTGCCGGCGCCGTTGACGATCGTGGTGTTCTCCTTGTCGATCATCACCTTCTTGGCGCGACCGAGCATGTTGAGCGTGACGTTCTCGAGCTTGATGCCGAGATCTTCCGAAATCGCCTGGCCGCCGGTCAGGATCGCGATGTCCTGCAGCATGGCCTTGCGGCGATCGCCGAAGCCCGGAGCCTTGACGGCTGCGACCTTGAGGCCGCCACGGAGGCGGTTCACGACCAGGGTCGCGAGCGCTTCACCTTCCACGTCCTCGGCGACGATCACCAGCGGCTTGCCGGTCTGCACCACGGCTTCGAGCAGCGGCAGCAGCTCGTTCAGCGAGGAGAGCTTCTTCTCGTTGATGAGGATGTAGGCGTCGTCCATCTCAACGCGCATCTTGTCGGCGTTGGTGACGAAGTAGGGCGAGATGTAGCCGCGGTCGAACTGCATGCCCTCGACGACGTCGAGCTCGGTCTCGAGCGACTTGGCTTCCTCGACGGTGATGACACCCTCGTTGCCGACCTTCTTCATCGCGTCGGAGAGGAACTTGCCGATTTCGGCATCGCCGTTCGCCGAGATGGTGCCGACCTGGGCGATCTCGTCGTTCGAGGTGACCTTCTTGGAGTTCTTGACGAGGTCCGCAACGACGGCTTCGACCGCGAGGTCGATACCGCGCTTGAGGTCCATCGGGTTCATGCCGGCGGCAACCGACTTGGCGCCTTCGCGCACGATCGCCTGGGCCAGCACGGTTGCGGTGGTGGTGCCGTCGCCAGCCGCGTCAGCGGACTTGGAGGCGACTTCGCGCACCATCTGCGCGCCCATGTTCTCGAACTTGTCCTCGAGCTCGATCTCCTTGGCGACGGTGACGCCGTCCTTGGTGATGCGGGGAGCGCCGAACGACTTGTCGAGCACGACGTTGCGGCCCTTCGGACCGAGCGTGACCTTCACCGCGTTGGCGAGGATGTCGACGCCGCGCAGCATCTTGTCGCGCGCTTCAACCGAGAATTTGACTTCTTTGGCTGCCATGTGGATTTTTCCTTGAGGTATTTGATTGGAGGGAGAGAGGGGCTCTTAGGCCGCCTTCTTCTTGGAAGCGGGGACGTCCATGACGCCCATGATGTCGCTTTCCTTCATGATCAGCAGATCGACGTTGTCGATCTTGACCTCGGTACCGGACCACTTGCCGAACAGCACGCGGTCGCCGACCTTCAGGTCGATCGGGATCAGCTTGCCGGCTTCGTCGCGGCCACCCGGGCCGACGGCGACGACCTCGCCCTGCGAAGGCTTTTCCTTGGCAGTGTCGGGAATGATGATGCCGCCAGCGGTCTTCTCTTCTGCGTCGATGCGCTTGACCACGACGCGGTCGTGAAGCGGACGGAAGTTCATGCAGTCCTCCTAAGCAATTGCTCGGGTTGATGATTTCAGATTGTTAGCAGTCGCCGCCGGCGAGTGCCAGGCGGGCACTCCTGAGATAAGACAGGATTTTTGCGGGAGCAAGGGCTTCTAGCAGAAAAATAAGCACTCGATAGCGCCGTCTGCCAGAATGTCTTTACCATCGTTAACCGGATTTAGGGACCGTATTAGCACGGTGCCGCATCTGCTGCTAACGCATTGAATTTCAACAACTTGTTAAACTTTTGGGCTTGAGATGGATTGTCAGTTTGCGTCACATTTCTCTCATGTGAGCGCATCAGTACCGGGTGGCTCGTAAGGCGCACACCGAACCAGGCCGCCCCTTGAATGCGCTCCTGCAAAGGAGGTTGGCATGGGCGTGCGGAGTGGGGGCGTTTCCGAGGATTTCCGGAAACAGATGCTGGGTTACGGGCTGACGACGGCACAAATTCTCTATCGGATGCCGGATCATCCCTCGCTGCTGCAGACCTACGTCTGGCAGAACTATGACATGTTTCCGAAATTCCCGGCGCTGAAGGACTTCCTGGCCTTCTGGCAGGAGAAGCTCGACGGCCCGCTCCATTCAGTCACCGTCGCGCATTCCAAGCTGATCAAGCCGGCCGAGCTGCGCGCCATCGACGGCGTGTTCCGGCTGCATTGAGGCAAGCAGCGCCTCGGATCTTGTAGGGTCGGCAAAGGCGCGCGCTTCGCGCCATGCCCCCGATCTTTCCGATCGGCCACAGATGGGTGGGCACGCTCCGCCTTGCCCACGCTACGAAATCGTCGGTGGAGCTGCGGCAGAGCGATCGCGCTGTCCGCTCTATCGCTTGAGAAACAATCAGCCGCCGCTGCTGCAATAGCGCCGCCACATCGTGCGATAGGCCTCGTCCACCGCTCGCCCGTACGCGACGGGGTTGCCGGCAGCTGCGCCCCGGATCTTGTCGGGCAGTTCGCGGCGCAATGTATTGAGCTCTTGAATCTCTGAGGCCCGCCGCGTTGCGATCTCGATATACGCCTCGTTGCTATCGGTGACCCAGTCCGGCAGGCCAAGCGCCGTGAGGATGGAGCCGGCAGCACGGCTGGGCAGGCTGTTGCCGAGTTTCGCGACCACCGGCACACCCATCTGCAGGGCTTCCCACGTGCTGACGCCGCCATTCTGCGGGAACGGATCGAGGCAGATATCGACGCGATTGAAAGCTGCCAGATGTTCGCTTCGCAAGGTCGCTCCGAGCAACTCGACGCGTTCAGCCGGCACTCCGCAAGCCTCTAACCGCGCCAGCAGATTTTCGCGGACCAACTGGTCGTCCAGCGCAAGATCCTTGATCAGCAGCCGCGAACCCGGCACCCGCTCGAGAATCCTGGACCAGACTTCCGCGGCCTCGTCCGAAATCTTGCTGATGCGGTTGAAGACGCCGAAGGTGACGAAGCCGTTCGAGATTGCCGGACTTGGCGCGCGCGCGATCCCGTCGGGCAGTGGCGTCAGTGTCACGAAGCACGGCAGGTCGACGACGGTTTCCGCAAACAGATGCCGAACGTCGTGAGGAATCGCGACGGGGTCCGAGATCAGATAATCGATCGTCGGCAGCCCGGTGCCCGTGCCGTGGCCCCAGCCATGGACCTGGATCGGCGCCGGCTTGCGCGCAAACACGCCGAGGCGGTTTCCTCTGGTGTGGCCGGACAGATCGATCAGGATGTCGATGCCGTCGGCGCGGATCTCGGCGGCGAGGCGGTCTTCGCTCCATTGCGAAGCGTCGCGCCAGCGATCGGCGATCTCCCGGAATTGGCCGGTCGTCGCATCCACCTTCGACGAGCAGGCGTAGCAGACGATCTCGAACCGGGTGCGGTCATGGTGTTGAAGAACCGGCATGAAGATCAGCGCGGCCGAATGCGCGTTGAAATCCGATGAGACATAGCCAAGCACCAGGCGGCGATCCGGATCGCGGCTGTTGTCATGCGGTTTCGGCGCCTCTGAAGCGATTTTCGCGCCGACGCGGTCCCACCACACCTGGCGCGCCTGCTGATGCCGTTCGACGGTGGCGTCTCCTGCGAAGTCGAGCGTGAAGATCTTGTTGGAGATCGCGCTCTGCAGGTCAGGCTGGATGTCGAGGGCTCTGTCGAAACTGGCGAGGGCCTCCTCGACCCGGCCCAGTCCGGCGAGGCAGAGACCCAGCACCAAATGGGCCGGAATGGAATGAGGATCGATCGCGAGCGCCTGCTCGCAATCGTGCGATGCCTGGGCAATCTGCTGAATCTGGAGCAGCACGCCGGCCCGTGCGAGCCAGCCATTTGCGTCGTCGGGTGCGAGCGCGATGGCCCGATTGCCGTCCGCCAGGGCTTCGTCAAAGCGCTGAAGTTCCCGTAAAGCCGTGGAGCGGTTCGCGAGCGCCGCCGCATAGTCCGGCTTGATCGCCAGCGCGCGGTTCAAGCTTGCGACGGCCTCGTCATAGCTGCGCTCACGGCAGAGCGCCCAACCCCGGCCGTTATGGGCTTCGGCAAGGTTCGGGTCGAGTGCGAGCGCCTTGTCGTAGCTGTGCAGCGCCTCCTCGTGACGCTCCAGGGCCACGCTCGCGTTACCCAGATTGGAGAGGGTTACGGCGTGGTTGGGCCGCAAGGCGAGGGACTTTCGGTAGCTCGCGCAGGCCTCCTCGTGACGCCGTAAGCCGTTGAGGGCGATGCCCAGGCTCATATGAGCATCGGCGGATCGCGGATCCGCTGCGACCGCCCGGCTCAGCAGGACCTCGGCTTGATGATAGTTCTTGGCATCGGATTCCATGATGCCGAGCATGTGCAGCGCGACGATTTGGTTGGGCGCGAGCTGCAGGATTTGGCGATAAGCGGCCTGCGCCTCCGGCAAGAGCCCCATCTTGTGCAGCTGGAGTGCGTGGCCGAGCAGCGGCAACACTTCGGCTTTCTGCCGCTTCTGAAGCCGGGCATTCTGAAACGCACGCTGACCGACACTGTTGCCCATGAATCAAGTCCCCCAGAATCTCAGGGCGAGATTAATTCAGCGGGGAAACGAATACGAGATAACGGCCGCTCACCACGACAGCCTCGGACAAGCTACGATGGGTCGTCGACCGACGAGCCTCGAGGCCTGCAATTGCTGCCGCGTCCAAGACTGGATAGTCTGACTTCGGGTCGTACCCGTCCGGCGGGGGCGGCCCGGATCAGGGAGGCAGACAATGGCCAAGCAGAAGGCATCAAGACCGGCAACGAAGACCGCGGTAAAGAAGCGGAGCGGCGCAAAGGTCGCCGCGCGCTCTCCGGCGCGCAAAGCGGTGAAAGCGAAAGTCCCCAGCGCGGCTCCGAAAAAGCCCGCGCGCGCCCGGCAACGCATCGCGATCAGCCATCATCGCGAGGAAGACTTCAAGGCCGACGGCCTGCGTGCCTACGCCAAATATCGCGACCTCGGCATCGCTGCAGCGTCCCATGGTCTCGCGCAAGCGCATGTGATCCGCCTGCAAGGCCCCTGCAATCCGGCCGAGGTCTCGAAGCTGCACTTCCACGACGTCGAATTCCAGATGGTCTACGTGCTCAAGGGCTGGGTGAAGACCTACATGGACGGGCAGGGCGAGACGCTGATGAAGGAAGGCAGCGCCTGGACCCAGCCGCCGAAGATCAAGCACATGATCCTGGATTACTCCGACGACGTCGAGCTGCTGGAGGTGATCCTGCCGGCGGAGTTCAGGACGGTGGAGTTGAAGGCTTGAGCTGGTTCTGGTGAATCTCAAGGGAGCCGAATGGAGCGAGCCCGAATTCGCTAGAGTCGCCTATCATATAAATGGTCTGGGACGGGTGGATTCGTCACTTCAGCGGAGCCTGACAAGTATATGACAGCGACTGAGCCGCTCTATCAGTACGACGCTTTTGCAAGCTACGCGACCAATCCCGATCGCGATTTGGTGCGCGCTGTCGAGGCTTTCGTTGAAAGTTTCTACCGGAGGCGCGACCTTTCGCAAGAGTTTAGGCGCGAGCTCCAAATCTGCGTCGATGGACGTGACTTTCGAATTCCGAGACGTACGGTCGACCCAAGAACAGTTGTTGAGGTCATCGAGAGGCACATGCAACTGTCGCGGGCACTACTCGTATTCTGTGGGCCTCAGTCCCGCCATCATCCTTGGATTGACCTTGAGCTGCGCTGGTGGCTTGCCAATCGCCCAGGGGCACCGATCTATTTCGCACTTACACACGGAACTTCCGTTGATCCGGCTGATGTTCAACCTCCGCCTCTGTTGGAAATTGGCGGTGCGGACCTTCCGATCTTCTTTGATCTTCGGGGCTTCTATCAGGATACGGGATGGCTAAGTTGGTTGACCATCCGATCCGGCAACTTACGGCGAAGACAAATCGTTCGCGAGGCGCAGAGTTGGACGAATACACGACCGTTTGGCGAGGAAGCTGCCAAGTTAGTAGCGCGCCTTTTGGCAGATGCCCTCGGCAGGGATATCGCAGTAAGCGAGGTTGAACCTGCTTGGGCGAACGACGAGCGTCGCGCGCGGCGACTAAAGCGTTGGCTAGGCTTCGGACTAAGCTCAGTGCTCCTGATATTTGGATTGATTGCAGTTTCGTTTCAATTGCGGGCCACCGCCTCTGCGCATTTTTCGGCTTGCGCCAGTGCAGAGGCAGCAGAGAAATCATACTATGAATCGGACGAGCGATATCATCCTGATATGCCGAAGGATTATATCGCAGAGCGCGAAGCGAGCCTTAGAAAACAGATTGAAGATGCCTGCTCCACAACTTGGGTGGAATGGATGCTAATGTTCGCGCCGAACTGGCTTCGGTAAACAGTCCCCGCCACATGACGGTCAGCTCAACACCCCCACCACCGCCCCCATCAGACACGTCGTCAGCGTCCCCGACACGATCGACTTCAGCCCGAGCGCGTTGATATCCTCGCGCCGCTCCGGCGCCATCACGCCCAGGCCGCCGATCATGATGCCGAGGCTGGCGAAATTGGCGAAGCCGCACATCGCATAGAGCATGATCAGGCGCGAGCGCGGATCGAGCGCGCCTTCCGGCAGCTTCGAGAAGTCGACATAGGCGATCAATTCGTTGAGCACAGTCTTGGTGCCCATCAGGCTGCCGGCCGTCACCGCCTGGTCCCACGGCAATCCCATCAGCCAGCACACCGGAGCCATCACGAGGCCGAGCAGGCGCTGCAACGAGATCGCGGCGCCGCCGATATGTGGCAAGAGGCCGAGCACGGCATTGACGAGATAGACCAGCGCCACCAGCACCAGCAGCATGGCAATGATGTTGATCAGCAGCTCGATCCCCGCGCCGGTGCCCTTTACGATCGCATCCATCGTGCTGGACACCTCCGTCTCGGGATCCTCCAGCGCACCACCGGTGCGCCTGTCGGAGGTTTCAGGCACCATGATCAGGCTGACGAGGATCGCGGCCGGTGCGCCCAGCACGGAGGCGATCACGAAATGCGCGGCGGCGTCCGGGATGAGGGGAGCGAGGAAGGTCGCATAGAGCACCAGCACCGTGCCGGCGATGCCCGCCATGCCGCCGGTCATCACCAGGAACAATTCGCTGCGGGTCATCTGCGCCAGATAAGGCCGCACGAACAGCGGCGCCTCGACCATGCCGAGGAAGATGTTGGCGGCGGTCGAGAGACCCTCCGCGCCACCGACACCGAGCGTGCGCTCCAGCAGCCAGGCCATGCCGCGGACAACAGGCGGCAGCACGCGCCAATAGAACAGCAGCGTCGTCAGCACGCTCATGACCAGCACGATCGGCAGCGCCTGGAACGCCAGGATGAAATCGGCGCCCGGCACCTTCAGGTCGAACGGCAGGGTGCCGCCGCCGACATAGCCGAACACGAAGGCGGAGCCGGCGCGCGAGGCCGCGGAGATCGCGCCGACGGCATCGTTGATGGCGCCGAAGGCGCGCGCGACGACCGGCAGCTTCAACAGCACGATGGCGGTGACGAAGGTAGCGACGAGGCCGATCGCCGCCTGTCGCAGCGACACCGCGCGCCGATTCTCCGCCAGCGCGAAGGCGATCAACAGCAATGCGAAAATGCCGAGTGCCGATTGCAAGCGCAGCATGATGTCCCCAAACCCTCAATGATTATGGCCGCGGCTGCACTGCAAAGGCAATGCCGGGGGATGGGGGACACCTCCCACTGTTGACAAGCGAGGCCGCCTCAGCCACGCGGGGGCCGTCGATATAAAAGGGGGCGGGCGGTCCGAGGGTGACCCAAAAGACGATCCACGAGGCGATGCCAGAGCAGCCAATATCGGGCCAGCCGCCGGTCAGCGCCCGCGTGCTTCTTGCCCACCGCGCCTTCCTGTTCTTCCTGCTCTCGCGCAGCCTGTCGCGCTTTTCCAGCCAGATCGCGGCGGTCGCGATCGGTTGGCAGATCTACGATCTCACCGGCTCGGCCTTCGATCTCGGCATGGTCGGCCTCGTCCAGTTTTTGCCGACTGCGCTCCTGGTGTTTGTCGCCGGCCACGCCGCCGACCGCTATGAGCGCAAGCGCGTGGTCCAGCTCTGCCAGCTCGCGGAAGCGGCAACCGCGCTCTATCTCGCAACCATCACCTATTTCGGCGCCGTCGGCGAAGTTCAGATCTTCGTCGCGACCTTCGTGCTCGGCATTGCCGGCGCGTTCGAGAGCCCGACCACGGCGGCGCTGCTGCCGGCGATCGCGCCGCAGGGCTCGCTGCAGCGCGCCACCGCCGTCTCCAGCGGCGCGGCGCAGGTCGCGACCATCACCGGTCCGGCGCTCGGCGGCTTCGCCTATGCGGTCGCACCGCATCTCGCGTATGCCATCATGGTGCTGTTCTGGATCTTGGGGATGATCCTGACCGGCTTCATCCGGCCGCGCCCGCAGGCCATCGCGAAGGAGGGAGCGGACTCGGACAACATCTTTGCCGGCGTTCGCTTCATCCGCAGCAATCCGGCGATCCTCGGCACCATCTCGCTCGATCTGTTCGCGGTGCTGTTCGGCGGCGTCACGGCGCTGCTGCCGATTTATGCCCGCGACATCCTGCAGACCGGCCCGACCGGGTTAGGCGTGCTGCGCGCTGCGCCCGCGGTCGGTGCATTGCTGATGACCATGGTGCTGGCGCGACACGCCATCTCCCGGCATGTGGGCCTGCGCATGTTCCAGGCCGTCATCGTGTTCGGCCTCGCCACGATCGTATTCGCGCTGTCGTCCTGGATGTGGCTGTCGGTGCTTGCGCTCGCGATCCTTGGTGCCGCCGACACGATCAGCGTCGTGATCCGCTTCTCGCTGGTGCAGCTCGCAACGCCCGACGAGATGCGCGGCCGGGTCGGAGCGGTCAATTTCCTCTTCATCAACGCCTCGAACCAGCTCGGCCAGTTCGAAAGCGGGGTGGCCGCCGCGCTGCTCGGTGCCATGCCCGCCGCCGTCCTCGGCGGCGTCGCCACCGTCGCAGTGGCGCTGCTCTGGATGAGGCTGTTTCCGAGCCTGCGCAAGGTGGAGAGCCTGGAGTAAGGGAGACGGTCTCGTGTCCCGGACAAGCCGCAACGCATCAGCGTTGCGGCGCAGAGCCGGGACCCAGAAGGCCAAGCAAGAACTTGCGGCGCTATGGGCCCCGGCTCAGCAGCGCGTCATTTCATGCCGCGCAGCGTCCGGGGCACGGCCGTGGACAGAGCATAGGGAAATCAATGAGATCCCTACTGTGCATGGGGTTGTTTTCGCAATTTTAGTTCTAGCCCCGCCCGACGAACGGCATCTTGGTCGCCATCACCGTCATGGTCAGCACGTTGGCATCGAGCGGCAGGCCGGCCATGTAGGCGACGGCATCGCCGACCGCTTTCGCGTCCATGCGCGGCTCGTGCTTGGTGGTGCCATCAGGCTGCAGCACGCCGGGGCCGTTGACCATGCGATCGGTCATCGGTGTCGCGGCATTGCCGATGTCGACCTGGCCGACAGCGATGTCGTACATGCGGCCGTCGAGGTTAGAGGCCTTGGTCAGGCCGGTGATGGCGTGCTTGGTCGAGGTGTAGGCCGCCGAGAACGGCCGCGGCGCATGCGCCGAGATCGAGCCGTTGTTGATGATGCGGCCGCCGCGCGGGCTCTGGTCCTTCATGATGCGGAAGGCGTGTTGGGTGCACAGGAAGGGACCGGTGAGGTTGGTGTTCACCACCGCCTGCCACTGCTCGAGGCTGAGATCCTCGAAGTTCACCGCGGGCGCGCCCATGCCGGCATTGTTGAACAGCACGTCGAGGCGGCCATAGGTCGCCTTCACCTTGTCGAACAACGCGGCGATCGAATCCGGCTTGGTCATGTCGGCGGTCACGCAGAGGCTTTGTCCCGCGGGGCCGAGCTTTGCGGTTTCCTCGAGCATGTCGAGCCGGCGCCCGACCAGCACCACGGTGAAGCCGATGTTCATCAGCGCCAGTGATGCGGCGCGCCCGACACCGGTGCCGGCGCCCGTCACCACTGCGATCTTCTTTGCTTCACTCATCGTTTCCTGCCTTTTCTTGCTGTCAGGTTTTCGGTTCTTTTTCGTTCTTGTAGGGCGGCCGCGGAATGTTCTGATGCGCGGCGCGCAGGGCCGCCGACCAGCGCGAGCGCAGATCGTGGAAATAGGGCTCGCCCGCCTCGATGCGGTGGTTGAGATCGGCCTCGCAGGCGTCGGCGCGCACCACCAGCACGTCGATCGGCAAGCCGACGCCGAGATTGGAGCGCATGGTCGAGTCCATCGAGATCAGGCCGGTCTTCAGCGCCTCGTAGAGCTCGACGTCGTAATGCATGGCGCGGTCTAGCACCGGCTTGCCGTATTTGTGCTCGCCGATCTGCAAATAGGGCGTGTCGGTGGTGCACTCGATGAAATTGCCGGCGGTGTAGACCATGAACAGACGCATCCGGGAGCCCTTGATCTGGCCGCCGAACAGAAAGGAGACGTCGAAGGACACGTCCTCGGATCTCAGCGCCGGCCCTTCGGTCGCGTGCACCGCCCGGATCGCCCGGCCGATGCGCTGGGCGGCCTGGAACATGGTCGGCGCGTTCATCAGCGTCTCGAGTTCGCCCGTGTTGGGGTCTTCCAGCCCTTCGGTCAGCGTGGACAGCACCGACTGGCTGATGGCGAGGTTGCCCGCGCTGGCGATCGCCATGATGCGCTCGCCGGGCTTGGAGAAGATGTGCAGCTTGCGGAAGGTTGAGACGTTGTCGAGGCCGGCATTGGTGCGGGTATCGGCGATCATCACCAGACCGTCCCGAACCAGGATTCCGCAACAATAGGTCATTTCCAGTCCCCGAACGCGTTTGCGCGGAATTACTAGCCAATTTCGCCGGTCCCTCCAACCCCCGATTCCGGCCGTCATTCCGGGGCGCGACGAAGTCGCGAGCCCGGAATCCATTCATCCGCAAACTCTGCGGCCCGATGGATTCCGGGTTCGCGCTGGCGCGCGCCCCGGAATGACAACCTGAGACAGCGGCCTACTCGGCGGCATCGACCAGAAACGCCTCGTCGACCGGCACGCCGAGCGCCGTGACCAGCCGGTTGGTCTCCGCGGCCATGCCGACGATGGCGAGCATCTCGGCATATTCGGCCTCGGTCATGCCCTTGGCCCGTGCGGCGGCGGTGTGCGAGTGGATGCAATAGCTGCAGCCATGCGCGATCGACACCGCGACATAGAGCATCTCCTTGACCTTGGGATCGAGTGCGCCGGGCGCCATCACCTCCTTGATGCTCTCCCACGTCCTCCGCAGCGTCTTCGGATCATGCGCCAGCGCGCGCCAGAAATTGTTGACGAAGTCCGATTTCCGCATCTTGCGAATATCGTCGAAGACGGCGCGCGCTTCAGGGGAGAGTTCGTCGTCCGAAAGCAGCTTGACGGTTGCCATGGGTACCTCGCGGGGGACAATCTGATCCCGCGAGTGTAGCACGGCCTTGCATTTGGGCCGTTGCGCCTAGCCCTGCCGCTGTGACTGCGATTGCCCGCCGCGGCCGGCCGGCTCGACCTTGACCGCCACCGTCAACGTCTCCGCGCCGCCGCCATAGCGGGTGCCGCGCACCGGGGCCGCACCGAGATAGTCGAGCCCGATCGCGACGCGGACATGGGCGTCGGTGGCGCAGATGCTGTTGGCGGGATCGAAGCCGACCCAGCCGAGATCGGGCACGAAGGCCTCCGCCCAGGCGTGCCCGGCGTCCTGATGCGAGAGCCCGTCCGCGCGCAGGAAGTGGCCGGAGACGAAGCGCGCCGGCACGCCGCCGGCGCGGGCGCAGGCGATGAAAATGTGCGCGTAGTCCTGGCAGACCCCGCGCTTGAGCGTGAACGCCTCCGCCGCCGAGGTGCCGCTGTGGGTGGGATCCTCGTCGAACGTCATGTGATCGGCGATCTGGCCCATCAGCGTATGCAGGAAGCCGAGCGTGTCGCTCTCGGCCTCGCTGCGCAATTGGCGCGCAACCGCCATCATCGCGGGATTGACGGAGGTGAGATCGGTTGAGCGCAGGAACATGCCGGCCGGAAAGCGCTCGTCGGTGCCGCGCAGCACGCCGCCGGTGTCGTGGGTCTCGATCAGGCCCTCGGCGGTGATCTGTATGTCGCCGACCGGTCCGCAGGACAGCACATGGGTGACGTTGCCGAACGCGTCCTCGTGGGTGTCGAGCTTGGTGTCCGTGGAGACGTCGATCTGCCACTCCGCCACATATTGCCCGTCATGGCTGCCGGGCGTCATGCGCAGGATCTGGATCACGCTCGTGGCCGGCGGCTCGTAGCGATAGGTCGTGGTGTGCTGGATTCGCAGGCGCATGGTGGACCGTTGTTCTTGCGCCGTCATTCCGAGGCGGTCCGCAGGACCGAACCCGGAATCTCGAGGTTCCGGGTCTGGTCCTTTGGACCGCCCCGGAACGACAGCAATGGGTCAGATCAAATACTGCTTCGTGATGATTTCGCCCAGCCTGGAATTGTCCGTAATGAATTCCTGAATGAATTCATGGACGCCGTGCTGGAAAATGTCGTTCATATTGCTGTGTTCCAGCCGGTTGCGGATACCGCGGGCGTGGCGCTGGGCCGGGCCCTGGCGGCCATAGGCGACGCCGATCTGGTCGAGGTTTCGCGTGAGATTGTCGTAGCAGCTCGCAAGCGAGCGCGGCAGCGTTCCGTTGAGGATCAACAGGTCCGCGACCAGCCACGGTTTGAGCGTCTCGCGATAAACCCAGTGATAGGCCGTCAGCGCCGACACCGAACGCAGGATCGAGCTCCACTGATAGAAGTCGAGCGGGCCGCCGACATGCTCCTCTTCCGGCAGCAGCACGTGATACTTCACGTCGAGGATGCGCGCGGTGTTGTCGGCGCGCTCCAGGTGCAGGCCGAGCCGCGAGAACCAGTAGGCGTCGTTGCGCAACATGGTCCGGTAGGCCGAGCCGTCGAAGCGGAGCGAGGTCTCCTGCACGAAGCGCAGGAATTTTGCCAGATCCTCGCGCGTCGACGTGCCCTTGCTCCAGACCTCCTGCAGCTCGATCCAGGCCGAGTTGATGGTGTCCCACATCTCGCTGGTCAGCGCGGTGCGTACCGAGCGCGAGTTCAATCGCGCCGCCTCGATGCAGTTCCTGATCGAGGAGGGGTTGTCGACCGAGAAGGAGAGATAGTCGACGACGTTGTGCTCGTTGGCTTCCTCGTATTTCTGGTAGAAGCTCGCGGCGACGCCGGCGGTCAGCAGCGCCGAGTCCCATTCGTTGGTCTTGCCGATATAGGCGGCGGGAAGCGCGGTGACGCGCAGGGTCGCATCGATGGTGCGCGCGAGATACTCGGCCCGTTCGACGTAGCGGGCGAGCCAGTAGAGGTTTTCGGCGGTGCGCGACAGCATCTGACTACTCGTCCAGGATCCAGGTGTCTTTGGTGCCGCCGCCCTGGCTGGAATTGACCACCAGGGAGCCTTCCTTCAGCGCGACGCGTGTCAGCCCGCCCGGCACGATGGTGGTGCGTTTGCTGCCGGTGAGCACGAAGGGCCTGAGGTCGACGTGGCGAGGCGCAAGGCCCGAGGCCGTGCAGGTCGGGCAGGTCGAGAGCGCCAGCGTCGGCTGCGCGATGAAACCCTCCGGCTCGCGCTTGAGCTTCTCGCGAAACGCCTCGATCGTCGCTTTGGTCGCGGCGGGGCCGATCAGCATGCCGTAGCCGCCGGAGCCGTGAACTTCCTTGACGACGAGCTCGCTGAGATTGTCCAGCACGTAAGCGAGATCCTTCGGCTCGCGGCAGCGCCAGGTCTGCACGTTCTTCAGGATCGGCTCCTCGCCGAGATAGAATTTCACGATGTCGGGCATGTAGGAGTAGATCGCCTTGTCGTCGGCGATGCCGGTGCCGACGGCGTTGGCGAGCGTGATGTTGCCGGCCGCATAGGCCGACATCAGCCCGGGCACGCCCAGCACGGAGTCGGGGCGGAAGGTGAGGGGATCGAGGAAGTCGTCGTCGACGCGGCGATAAATCACGTCGACCCGCTTCAAGCCTTCGGTCGTCCGCATGAACACTTCGTTGTTCTTGACGATGAGGTCGCGGCCCTCGACCAGCTCGATGCCGAGCTTGTCGGCGAGGAACGAGTGCTCGTAATAGGCGGAGTTGTAGACGCCGGGGGTGAGCAGCGCGACCGTCGGCTCGCTGGAGGCGCTGAGCGGCGCGACCGAGCGGAGCGCGGCAAGCAACTCGTCCGGATAGCGTTCGACCGGCGCCACCCTGTGGCGGGCGAACAGATCCGGAAACAGCCGCATCATGATTTCGCGGTTTTCCAGCATGTAGGACACGCCGGACGGCGTCCGCGCATTGTCCTCCAGCACGATGAAGTCGTTGGCATCGACCCGGACGATGTCGATGCCGGCGATGTGCACATAGACGTCGTGCGGCACCTGCTGGCCGTTCATCTCGGGTCGGAAGACGGGATTCTGGAAGATCAGATCGTCGGGCACGATCTCGGCGCGCAGGATGTCGCGGCCGTGATAGATGTCGCGCAGGAACATGTTGAGCGCGCGCACGCGCTGCTTCAGGCCCTTCTCCAGCAGCGCCCATTCCTTGCCCGACATGATCCGCGGGATCACGTCGAACGGGATCAGGCGCTCGGTGGACTCGGCCTCGCCATAGACCGCGAAGGTGATGCCGATCCGGCGGAAAAGGAGCTCGGCTTCCTGGCGGCGATATTCGAGCGCCTCGGGAGGCGTCTCCTTGAGCCAGCGCGCCAGCTCCTGATAGGCGGGGCGAAGATCCCCGCCGGGAATGTTCATTTCATCAAACGCGACTGCCATAGATCCCGACTTGTTTCCCCAGGCGTTGCGCCAATGGTCAGGCCGGAGAGGTCCTGGTGAAGACCGCAACGTCCCGTGGCCATGCGGCAAGAGTGCATGACTTCGAGGTGGTAGCAAGGGCCGGGCCAGCGCGATAAGCATGGACTGGCAGCATTTGCCGGGGATGGCCGGCGGCTTGCCTGAAAAAATGGCTGAGGACTGCTTATTTCGGCAGCAAAACCGCGTGACTTCAACGCGTTACCCCGGCAAAGTCGGCGCCACAGGTGAGGGACTTAAGGCATGAGCGAGATCGTCACGGCGGGCATTCTGGTCATTGGGGACGAAATCCTGTCCGGCCGGACCAAGGACAAGAATATCGGTTTCATCGCCGAATATCTGACCAATATCGGCATCGATCTGAAGGAGGTCCGGGTCGTCTCCGACGACGAGGCCGACATCATCGCGGCCTTGGATGCACTGCGGCATCGCTACACCTACGTCTTCACCACCGGCGGCATCGGGCCGACCCATGACGACATCACCGCCGACAGCGTCGCCAAGGCGTTCGGCGTCGGCATCGACCACCATCCGGAGGTGGTCGCCCGTTTTAAGGAGCGCTGGAGCGAGCAGGATCTCAACGAGGCCCGCCTGCGCATGGCCCGCATTCCCGACGGCGCCGAGCTGATCCAGAGCGCGACCATCCTCGCCCCCGGCTTCAAGATCGGCAATGTCATCGTCATGGCGGGCGTGCCGTCGATCATGCAGGCGATGATGGACATCGTCTCGCCCAAGCTGAAGTCGGGCGTGCGCATGCTGTCCGAATCGGTCCGTGCCAATGCGCGGGAGGGCGACATCGGCAGCCCCTTGCGGGCGATCGCCGCCGCCCATCCCGACACCATCATCGGCAGCTATCCGTTCATGGACGAGGAGCAGAAGCCCAACACCAACCTCGTGGTGCGCTCGCGCGATGCGGACAAGCTCGCAGCGGCGATGGCGGCGGTGAAGGACATGCTGGCGGGATTGAACATCACCCGCTAGCACAGACTTTCCCGGCAGACGAAGCAGGAGAGGACGATGGCGGGTGAAGCACCGGAACTGAGCGCACAGGAGCGGGCGGGCAGGGCCTTTCCGGTCTCGTGGGATCAATTCCACCGGGATTGCCGGGCGCTGACCTGGCGGCTCAACGAGGTCGGTCCGTTTCATGCGGTGATCGCGATCACCCGCGGCGGTCTCGTGCCGGCGGCAATCGTGGCGCGCGAGCTCGGCGTGCGCGTGATCGATACGGTCTGTATCGCGAGCTACGATCACGACAAGCAGGGCGAGCTGCAGGTGCTCAAGGGCATTTCGGAGCAGGCCATGAAGCTAGGCGGCGGCACCGGCAAGGGCCTGTTGATCGTCGACGACCTCGTCGACACCGGCAAGACCGGCAGGCTGGTGCGCAAGATGCTGCCCGATGCGCATTTCGCCACCGTCTACGCCAAGCCGATGGGGCGGCCGCTGGTGGATACTTTCATCACCGAAGTCTCGCAGGACACCTGGATCTTCTTCCCCTGGGACACCGCGCTGTCCTACCACCCGCCGCTGCGCGACGGGGCGGCGTGATCTTTTTTCACCTCGCCCCGCTTGCGGGGAGAGGTCGGATTGCATCGAAGATGCAATCCGGGTGAGGGGGAGCTTCCGCGAGTCCGTCTCTCATCATATCTGCGGATGCAGCCCCTCACCCCAACCCTAACCCGTAAGAACGGGGAGAGGGAGAAGAGCTGCACACCATGCCCCTGCAAAACCGCGTCACGCCCACCGGCGACATCGTCGCCACCCCGCATCGCGGCCTCTTCACCGGCAATCGCGGCATCATCCATGATCCCGCGACGAAGACTCTGCTGAACAAGCGTTGGTCATCGCCGGCCTGGATCACCTGCTTGTGCGAATTCCGCGGCTGGCGGCGGCCGGTGATGGCGCGGCGGAGCTGGACCGAGCTGTTCTTTCTCGACGAGGCCACCGCCTTTGCCGCGGGGCACCGCCCCTGCTTCTTCTGCCGCCGCGACGATGCCAACCGGTTTCGCGCGGCGTGGGAGCGGGGCAATGACGCAAGCAAGGTGAGCGCGAAGGCGATGGACGCCCGGCTGCACTCGGAGCGTCTGGACCATGGCCGCAAGCGCCTGCACCCGCTGCCGGTGTCGCTCGCAGAATTGCCCGACGGCGCGATGCTGCAGCAGGGCGAGCAGAGCTTTCTGATAACAAAAGGCCGGTCGCTGCTATGGTCGCCAGCTGGCTATGCCCGCGCCGAGCACGCGCTGGAGAACGCAATGCTGTTGACGCCCCCGTCCACATTGCGGGCGCTGAGCGCCGGATATCGGCCGGCGCTGCATCCGACGGCTCTGGATTAGCAGAGCGTCCGGATCACGGCCATCACCCCAGCTTCTCGCGTGCCAGCGCCGCGCCGGCGCCGAGCGCCATCAGCTTGGCTTCGGCGATCTCGCGCCGCATCGGTGCCATGCCGCAATTGGTGGTGGCGATGATGTTGCTCTTGGGCACGAATTTCGACACGGCGTCGATCACCTTCACGACGTCCTCGGCGGTCTCCACCGTGTCGCTGGCGACATCGATCACGCCGGCCTGCACGACCTTGTTCTTCAGAAGCGCCAGCAGATCGAGCGGGACCTTCGAATTGCGGCACTCGATCGCGACCTGCTGGATCGGGCTGGCGTCGATCGCCGGAAAGATCTGCTCATACTGCCGCCATTGGCCGCCCAGCGTCTCCTTCCAGTCGGTGTTGGCCTTGATGCCGTAGCCGTAGCAGATGTGCACGGCGGTGGTGCAGGTCAGGCCCTGCGCGGCGCGCTCCAGCGCCTTGATGCCCCAATCGTTGACCTCGTCCATGTAGACGTTGAAGGCGGGCTCGTCGAACTGCACGAGATCGACGCCGTCGGCCTGCAAGGCCTTGGCCTCTTCGTTGAGCAGCTCGGCGAAGGCAAACGCCATCTTGACGCGATCGCCATAATAGCGATCGGCGATGGTGTCGATGATGGTCATCGGGCCGGGCAGCGTGAACTTCAGTTTCTTCTTGGTGTGCGTGCGCGCCACGCGCGCCTCGAAGGCATGGACGCGATCCTTCAGGCGAAGGGGCGCGACCACCTGCGGCACCATCGCCTTGTAGCGATCTTTGCGGATGCCCATCTCGACCTTGTGGGCGAAATCGATGCCTTCGATCTTCTCCAGGAATCCGTGCACGAAATGCTGACGGGCCTGCTCGCCCTCGGTGAGGATGTCGATGCCGGCGTCCTCCTGGATCTTGAGCCAGATCAGGGTCGCGTCGCGCTTGGCGCGGAGCAGCTCGTCACCTTGCGATTTCCAGGGCGCCCAGAGCATGTTGGGCTCGGCGAGCCATTCCGGCTTCGGCAAGGAGCCGGCAATCGTGGTTGGAAACAGCATGGCGGCCCTCCCGGCAGGTTGTGTTGCGCCCCTTCCTGCCATGTCCTAACGTCGAGGTACAGAACAACAAAAGTCGGCCCGGAGCATGATCGGCAAAGGTTGACGCTCAGGGGCGGCACGGTTTCGAAGAGGGCACCGTGCCAGCCCCCCTCGTCATTGCGAGCGCAGCGAAGCAATCCAGAATCTTTCCGCGAAGACAGTCCGGATTGCTTCGCTACGCTGGCAATGACGGAGGACAAGGCAGAAAAACGTAAACAAGGGAAACGCCATGATCGAGTTCTTCTTCGACTGTTCCAGCCCCTGGACCTATCTCGCCTTCCACAATATCCAGCCGCTCGCCAGGGAGCTGGGCGCCGACATCGTGTGGCGGCCGATCCTGGTCGGCGGCATCTTCAACACGGTCAATCCGAGCGTCTATGCACAGCGCGAGACGCCGGTGCCGTTGAAGGCCCGCTATATGAAGAAGGACCTGGCCGACTGGGCACGCTCGGCAGGTCTTGCGATCAAGATGCCGCCGACGGTGTTCCCGGTGAACAGCGTCAAGGCGATGCGCGGCTGCATCTGGCTCGGGAGGGACATGGTTCCGTTCGCGACGGCCGTGTTCGAGGCCTATTGGGGGGGCGATAAGGACATCTCGCAGGACACCGTGCTCGCCGAGATATGCCGGAGGGTCGGCATCGACGAGGCAAAGTTCTTCGCCGGCATTGCAGAGCAAGGCATCAAGGATCAGCTCAAGGCGAATACGGAAGAGGTGGTCGCCCGCGGCGGCTTTGGTTCGCCGACGATCTTCGTCAACAAGACCGACATGTATTTCGGCAACGACCGTCTGCCGCTGATCCGCGAGGCGCTCTTGCGCAGCAAGGCGAGCGCGGCCTGATGGTGCGCGCGATCGTCTGCCGCACGCTCGGCGAACCCGAGAGCTTGCAGCTGGAGGAGTTTCCGTCGCGTGACTTGAAGCCGGGCGAGGTGCGGGTCAAGATCCGTGCCGCCGGACTGAATTTCCCCGACGTGCTGATGGCCGCCGGACAATATCAGCTCAAGCCGGAGCTGCCGTTCACGCCCGGAATGGAAGCGGCCGGTGACGTCACCGAGATCGGCGCCGAGGCGAAAGGCGTTGCCGTCGGCGACAAGGTCATCGTCAAGATGCGCCATGGCGCCTTCACGGACGAAGCCGTCGTCACGCCGTCGCAGCTCACCCCCAAGCCCTCGACATTCGACTACGCGGAAGCTGCGACCTATCTTGCCGGCCATGGCACGGCCTATCATGCGCTGATCGATCGCGGCCGGGTCGAGCCGGGAGAAGTGCTGCTGGTGCACGGCGCCGGCGGCGGCACGGGTTTGGCCGCCGTCGAGATCGGCAAGATGCTGGGCGCCACCGTGATCGCGACCGCGTCAAGCGACGAGAAGCTCGCCATCGCGAAATCACGCGGGGCCGATCATCTCGTCCGCTACGATCGCGAGTCGTTTCGCGATGCCGTCAAGCGCATCACCGACGGTCGCGGCGCGGACGTCGTGTTCGACCCCGTCGGCGGCCAGGTCTTCGAAGACTCGATGCGCTGCATCGCCTGGGGCGCGCGGCTTTTGGTGATCGGCTTCACCGGAGGTATCGGCTCGGCGAAAACCAACCTGCTGCTGATCAAGGGCGCCAGCGTGCTCGGCGTGCGCGCCGGCGAAGCGGTACGAAAGAACCCTGCGCTCGGGCAGGTGCGCCTGAAGGCGCTGCTGCAATGGGCGGAGGAGGGCAAGCTGCGCCCGAACATCTCGCACCGCCTGCCGCTGCAGGACTATGCGAAGGCGATGCGGCTCCTGATCGACCGCAAGGCGATCGGGCGTGTGGCGCTGATGATGGACTGATCGGTGCCGATGAAACCGTAGGGCGGGTTAGCGAAGCGTAACCCGCCGTTTTGCTTCAAGAGAAGAGGCGGGTTACGCCTTCGGCTAACCCGCCCTACGAACTTATTTGTATTCCCGCTCGGTCCACCACGGGAAATAGTCCGGCATGTCGGTTGAAACCTTGTTCTTGAACTGCGCCGGGCGCTTCTCCAGGAACGACACCACGCCTTCTTTCACGTCGTCGGAGCGGCCGCGGGCGTAGATGCCGCGGCTGTCGACCTTGTGGGCTTCCATGGGATCGTCCGCGCCCATCATGCGCCACATCATCTGCCGGATCAGCGCGACCGAGACCGGCGCGGTCTTGGCGGCAAATTCCTTGGCGAGCGCGCGGGCGGTCGGCAAGAGATCATCCGGAGGCACGACCTTGCTGACTAGGCGGCCGGCAAGGGCTTCCTGCGCCGGGAACACGCGGCCCGAATAGCACCATTCCAGCGCCTGCGAGATGCCGACGATGCGCGGCAAAAACCAGCTCGACGCCGCCTCCGGCACGATGCCGCGCTGGGAGAACACGAAGCCGAACCGCGCGGCATCCGAGGCAATGCGGATGTCCATCGCGAGCTGCATGGTGACGCCGATGCCGACGGCCGGGCCATTCACCGCAGCAATGACAGGCTTGAGGCACTTGAAGATGCGCAAGGTCACCTGGCCGCCGCCGTCGCGCACCTGCGGGTCGCTGTAGTCGATCTTGCCGTCGGCAAGGCGCTTCACCGGCCCGCGCCGCGCGTCGCGATCGAACGTGTCGGCGCCGGAAGAGAGATCAGCGCCCGCGCAAAAGCCGCGCCCTGCGCCGGTGACGATGATGGCGCGGACGTTGTCGTCCTTGTCGGCGGCATCGAACGCGTCGATCAGCTCTGCTTGCATCTGCGCGTTGAAGGCGTTGAGCTTGTCGGGCCGGTTCAGCGTGATGGTGAGGATCTGCTCGGCGACCTCGTATTTGATCGTCTCATACGCCATGGTGGTTTCCTTCCGCCTGTTTCTTTGTCGTTCTCTCTAGCACGTCATTCCGGGGCGCGCGAAGCGCGAGCCCGGAATCCATGTCTCCACACCAATTGTGCGGATGAATGGATTCCGGGCTTGCGCCAAGAGGGCGCACCCCGGAACGACGACAGTGCGACTATTTCGCAGGCGGCTTGGGCCAGGGCCGCTGCGGGCCGCGCAGGCCTTCAAAGGCCTTGGCCATGCCGAGCACGCCGAGATCGTCGAAGCGGCGGCCGACGATCTGCACGCCGATGGGAAAGCCCTTGGCGTCGAATCCGCCGTTGATGGAGACGGCGGGGTTCTCCGACATATTCCACGGCACGGTATAGGCGATATGCTCGAACGGCCTCATCGGATCGTTGGTGGGCGAGGCCCACTCCGCCGGATAGTTCACGTTCGGTGCGGTCGGCGAGATCACATAATCGAGCTCGCAGAACAGCTTCGACGCCGCCGCGCGGATCGCCATGGTCTGGTTGAAGCCGCGGATGACGTCGACGCCCGAGAGCTTCGCGCCGGAGGCGCCCCATTTGAAAATGTAGGGCAGCACCTTGGCCTGCTCGGCCGGCGTCAGCTTGGAGAGATCGTCCCACATCCGCGCGCGCCAGAAATTGTCGAGGCCATCGAGCATCTCGCGGGTGAGAATGCCGTCGACCTCGGTCACGACGCTGCCAGCGGATTCGAACGCCTTTGCGGCTTTCACTGCGACGTCGCGGACCGCTCCTTCTGCCGGCAGGCCGACGCCGGCATCGAGCATCAGACCAATGCGCAGTTTGCGCGGAGATTTTTCGAGGCTCTTCCAGTTGAGCGGCTCGGCCGGCAGGCTCATGCCGTCGCGCCGGTCGGGCTTTGCGATCACGCTCATCATCAACGCGCAATCATCGACCGTGCGGGTCATGGGACCGGCGACGCGGCCGACATAGGTGGGATCGATCGGCACGCGGCCGAAGCTCGGCTTCAATCCGACGAGGCCGCACCAGCCCGCGGGCAGGCGGACCGATCCGCCGATATCGGTGCCGAGATGCAAGGGACCGTAACCGGCCGCTGCTGCCGCGCCTGCGCCCGCGCTGGAGCCGCCGGGGTTCTTGGAGAGATCCCAGGGATTGCGCGCGAGCGCATGGAAAGAGGAAAGCCCGGAGGACAACATGCCGTAATCAGGCATGGTGGTCTTGGCGAAGATGATGCTGCCTGCCTCGCGCAGCCGCGCGGCGGGCGGAGCGTCCTTCTCGGCCGGGACGAGCTTGACGCTGGCTGCGCCCAGCGGCACCGGCACGCCCTTGGTCGCGATGTTGTCCTTCACCGTCACGGGGACGCCATCGAGCGCACCGGACGGCTCGCCGCCGGTCCAGCGCGCGGTCGAGGCCTTCGCGGCTTCGCGCGCGCCGTCGGGGTCGAATGCATAAAGCGCCTTCAGATGCGGCTCCCACGCCGCGACATGCGCGAGCACGTCGTCCAGCACCTCGCTCGGCGAGAATTGCTTGGCGCGATAGCCCGCGATCAGATCGACCGCGGACAGATCGTGCAGCGAGGTGACCGCATCTTCGACGTTCTTTTTAGGCATTGCCACCCACCGGCATGCGGGTCTCGATGATGCGGGCGAACATGCTGGCGCCGATCGGCAGGATCTTGTCATCGAGCACGAAGCCGGGATTGTGCACCGGCACCGAGCCGTCATGGCCGACCCAGAAATAGGCGCCGGGAATGGTCTGCAGCATGTCGGCGAAATCCTCGCTGCCCATCTTGGGCTGGGCGCGGGTGATCACGTTGGCGGGGTCGACGATGGTGCGCGCGACCTCCTCGACCACCTTGGACTGCTCGACCTGGTTGACCAGCACGTCGAAAGTATCGCGGATGTCGACGTCGATCACGCATTGATAGGCGCTGGCGATGCCGGCGCAGATCGTGCGGATGCGTTCGGCGATCAGGGTGCGGACTTCCTTCGAGAAGGTGCGGATGGTGCCGCACAGATGTGCATCGCCGGGGATGACGTTGTAGGCGGAGCCGGCATGGATCTGGGTGATCGAGATGACGGCGGCCTGCAGCGGCTCGACGTTGCGGCTGACGATGGTCTGGATCGCCTGCGCCAGCGTGGTCGCGATGATCACCGCGTCCTTGGAACGCTCGGGCATCGCGCCATGCGCGCCATAGCCGGTGATGCGCAGGTCGAAGAAGTCGGCGCTGGCCATCGCCGGGCCCGGCAGGATCGCGATCTCGCCGTGGTTGAGGTCGGGCGCGTTGTGCAGGCCGTAGAGCTCGTCGCAGGGAAACTTCTCGAACAGGCCGTCCTTGATCATGGCGCGGGCGCCGCCGAGGCCTTCCTCGGCCGGCTGGAAGATCAGGTGCACGGTGCCGTCGAAATTCCGGGTCTCGGCGAGGTAGCGCGCGGTGCCGAGCAGCATGGTGGTGTGGCCGTCATGGCCGCAGCCGTGGAAGCGGCCGGGGATTTTCGAGCTCCATTTCAGATTGGTGTTCTCTTCCATCGGCAGCGCGTCCATGTCGGCGCGCAGGCCGATGCGCTTGCTGCCCGAGCCCTTGCCCTTGATCACGCCGATCACGCCGGTGCCACCGAGACCGCGATGCACCTCGATGCCCCAGCTCTTCAGCTTGTCGGCGACGATGCCGGAGGTGCGCACTTCCTCGAAGCCGATCTCGGGATGGGCATGGAGGTCGCGGCGGATGGCAGTGAGTTCGTCGGCATAGCCGTCGATGCGCTCGAGTGTGGGCATGTGGTCCTGTCCGGTTAGCGTGAGGAGGGCGTGAAAACGGGGCCGTTCGGCTTGATGCGGATGCCCGGGCGCAGGCGCGTCCAGGGCAGGGACGCGGTGTCGGCCGGCATCGCGCCGGGCGCGGCACAGATCATCAGGCTCGCAGCGATCGGTTCGAAATCGGCGCGGAAATGCACCGAGCTCTTGTTGACCAGGATCTTCTCCTGCGTCGGCTCGATGCCGACATAGCGGTACATCGCCTGGTCGGCGAGCTGCGCCTTGTGCGAGCTCACCACGACCCGGACATCGCCGATGCGAAGGCACGCGGAGGGGCCCATCTCCATCTCGCGGCCGCCATAGTAGGGGCCGGGCGCGATGAAGCGGCCGTCGGAGAGTTTCTCGACGACGAAGGTCTCGGTGTAAGGCTCGTCGCCGGGAATGCCGGACTTGCCGCCGAGCGACAGCGTCACGGTGGCGCCGACGCCAGCTGCGTGTGCTGCCTTGGCCGAGACCGGATCGTAGATCGCGCCGGTAGCCGCGCTCGCCTTGTTGCGCACCAGTGCGCGCAGCATGCCCGTGGTGTCGGAATCGCCGCCTGCGCCGGGATTGTCCTGGGTGTCGGCAATGATGATCGGCTTGCTTGCACCCTTCGCCAGTTCCATGGCGTGACGTACACCATCGTCGGGCGACCATATCCGGCCGTCGAAATCGTCCTCGTGGCTTTCGATCAGCTTGACGATCGCATCGGCCGCGCGATCGGCATCTTCCTGTGTTCTGCCATAGGCGAACACGCTCGGCCCGCAATCGCGGAAGTCGGCGGCAGGGAAACCGGGCGCGAAGGAGAGCGTCGGAACCGCATCGCTTTCCAGCGCGGCAAGCTTTTCGTAGATGCCCTTGGTGGGGAAGTCATTGGTGCATTGCCAGCTGATCGCGATCAGGAACGGCAATTGCCGGAACGCCTTTGCGAAACGCTGCTTCGTCTTCAGCAGCAAAGCGAGGTGTCTCGCGGCAGCGCGGCCGGTGTCGGCCATGTCGACATGCGGATAGGTGCGGTAGGCGATCAGCGCGTCCGCATGTTCCATCATCTCGGGCGTGACGTTGGCGTGCAGGTCGAGGCTCGCGACCAGCGGAACATCCTTGCCGATGACGCGGCGCACGCGCGCCAGGATCTCGCCTTCACCGTCGTCGAGATGCTCGGTCACCATCGCGCCGTGCAGGTCGAGATAGACGGCGTCGAGCGGTCCGGCGGCTGCGATGCCGTCGACCATCACCTTGACGATGCGCTCGAAGGCATCCTTGGTGACGTGCGCGGAGGGGCTCGCCCCGCAGGCGATCGTCGGAACGAGTTCCCAGCCGTTGGCCTCGGCACTGTCGACGAAGCCGGCCAGGCCGACATTGATGCGCCGCATCACCTTCAGCACGTCCTGGCCTTCCGTCATCGCCGGCCAGCCGCCGCCATGCTGGAAGTCGGCGAAGGTCGCCTTGGTGGGAGCGAAGGTGTTGGTCTCGTGCAGGAAGCCGCCGACGGCGATACGTGTCATCAATTCAAGTCCAGCGTTGGAGAGTGCGCGACGTTAGCCTTGGCTCCGCGCAGAGAGCAAGGTGAGAGGCCATCGCGCCGCGCATGGGGTCAGATCGTTTTGGGAATGCTGCGGATGCGTGTTGCGCTGAGAGCCGTTCCGCCAACCACACTCTCGGTGTCGTCCCTGCGAACGCAGGGACCCATAACCCTAGGGAGAAGTTGGGCGACGGCTGGTGGTTCGGTACTCCCACCCCCCGCAATTGACAGATCACGCGGTATGGGTCCCCGCGTTCGCAGGGACGACAGCGGAGAGTGTTGCTACACCGCGGCCCCCACGGCCTCCGACACCGGCCGGAAGTTCGCAAAATCCCAGTTGCGCCCCGGAGCCGCATCGAGCAGCGCCTTGGTGTAGGCCTCCTTCGGATGCGTCAACACTTCGGCGGCGGGGCCTTGCTCGACGACGCGGCCGTGCTGCATCACCACGACCTCGTCGCAGATCTGCGCGGCAACGCGCAGATCGTGGGTGATGAACAGGATGGCGATGCCGAGCCGTTGCTGGATCTCGTCCAAGAGCTCCAGTACCTGCGCCTGCACGGAGACGTCGAGCGCGGAGACCGCTTCGTCCGCGACCAGGACGTCGGGATCGAGTGCGAGCGCGCGGGCAATGGCGATGCGCTGGCGCTGGCCGCCGGAGAACTGGTGCGGATAGCGCGAGACCGCATCGGCCGGCAGGCCGACCAGCTCGAGTAGCTCGCGCGCGCGTTTGATCGCGTCGGCATGCGAGACGCCGTAGTTGATCGGGCCTTCCGCGATGCTCTCGCCGACGGTGACGCGCGGGTTGAGCGAGCGGTAGGGATCCTGGAACACGATCTGGATCTTCTGCCGGTGCGGCTGCAGCAGGCGGCGCGAGATGTCGGCGATCTCGCGGCCGGCGAGACGAACGCCCCCGGAGGTCGGGTCGATGAGGCGGACAATGCAGCGCGCGACCGTCGACTTGCCCGAGCCGCTTTCGCCGACGATGCCGAGCGTGCGGCCCTTGCGCAGCGTGAGCGTCACCTTGTCGGCGGCGACGACCTCGCGGCCTTTGCCGAAGAAAGCGCGCTCCTTGTAGACCTTGCTGAGCTCGTTCGCCTCGAGCACCACGGGCTCGCGGCTCTCCTCGCGCGGCGGCCGCGGCACCAGGCTCGGCACCGACGCGAGCAGATTGCGGGTATATTCCATGGTCGGATTGCGCAGCACGGTCTCGAGCGGCCCGGTCTCGACCAGGCGGCCCTGCCGCATCACCGCGACGCGGTCCGCGATCTCGGCGACCACGCCCATGTCATGGGTGATGAACAGCACGGCCGTGCCGTGATCGCGCTGCAGCTCGCGGATCAGGGAAAGGATCTGCTTCTGCGTGGTGACGTCGAGCGCGGTGGTCGGCTCGTCCGCGATCAGCAGCTTCGGCTCCAGCACCAGGGCCATCGCGATCATGATGCGCTGGCGTTGGCCGCCGGAGAGGCGGTGTGGGTAGGAAGCGAAGATGCGTTCGACCTGGGGCAGGTGGACCTGCTCCATCATGTCGAGAATGCGCTTCCTGCGCGCCCTCGCATCGAGCTTGGTGTGCGCGCGCAGCACCTCGTCGATCTGGCGGCCGACCGGCACGACCGGATTGAGCGCGGTCATCGGCTCCTGGAAGATCATCGCCATCTGCGTGGCGCGCAGCTGGCGCAACCGGCGGTCGGTCGCGGTGAGGATCTCCTCGCCGACCAGCTTGACGCTGCCGGCGGTCGGCACCAGCGTGCCCTTCGGCAACAGGCCCATCGTGGTGAGCGAGGTCACCGACTTGCCCGAGCCGCTCTCGCCGACCAGGCACAGCGTCTCGCGCTCACGCACCTGGATCGAGATGCCGTCGATGATCTTGGGCCCGCCCGGCTTCTTGCCGACGGAGACGACGAGGTTGTTGATGTCGAGGATGGTGTTGGTCACGTCAAATCTCTCCGCCGTCAGTCCGGGGCGCGCGTCGCGCGAGCCCGGAATCCATCGGGCTGCAACGTAGGTGTGAAATGGATTCCGGGCTCGCGCCAAGGGGCGCGCCCCGGAATGACAGTGCTGATCTCACTTCCCCTCCCGCTGCTTCATGCGGGGATCGAGTGCGTCGCGGGCGGCGTCGCCGATCAGGTTGATGCTGAGGATGGCGATCGAGAGCAGCAGGCCCGGCCAGAAGATCAGCGACGGCTTGATCTGGAAGTACTGGCGGCCCTCGGCCATGATATTGCCCCAGGTCGGCGTCTCCGGCGAGATGCCGGCGCCGAGGAAGGACAGGATCGCCTCGGTCAGGATCGCGGAGGCACAGACATAGGTGCCCTGGACGATCAGCGGCGCGATCGTGTTCGGCATCAGGTGCCGCCACATGATCTTCGGCAAGGACGAGCCGACCGAGATGGCGGCCTCGACATAAGGCTCCTCGCGCGCCGACAGCACGACAGAGCGTACCAGGCGCGCCACGCGCGGAATCTCCGGAATGGTGATCGCGATCAGCACGGTCCAGAGGCTGGCACCGGACAGCGACACCACGGCGATCGCGAGCAGGATGCTCGGCATCGCCATCAGGCCGTCCATGACGCGCATCAGGACGGCATCGACCAGCTTGAAGAAGCCGGAGACGAGGCCGATCGCGAGCCCGATCACGATCGACAGGATCGCCGAACCGATGCCGATCAGCAGCGAGATGCGGCCGCCATAAAGGACGCGCGAGGCCAGGTCACGGCCATAGGCGTCGGTGCCGAGCAGGAATTGCGCGGACGACGGCTTCAGCCGCTGCGACGGCGCGAGCTGGATCGGATCATGCGGGGCGATCAGCGGCGCCAGGATCGAGATCAGCACGATCAGCGTGAGCAGGACCGTCGCCGTCGCGATGATCGGAGTCGAGGTCAGGAACCCGAAACGCGGCCGCAGCGGCGCCGTGATCGGAATGGACGACTGGGGAAGGGTATCGACCGACATGTTTATCCTTGCCTCAGTACCGGATCCGGGGATCGAGCAGGGTGTAAGCGACGTCGATCAGAAGATTGACGACAACGTAAATGAGCGAGGTCAGCAGGATCATCGCCTGGATCACCGGATAGTCGCGCGCCAGCACCGCATCCACGGTGAGGCGGCCGATGCCGGGGATGTTGAACACGCTCTCGGTGACGACGACGCCGGAGATCAGCAGCGCAAAGCCGGTGCCGATCACGGTGATGACAGGCACGGCGGCATTGCGCAGCGCGTGCCGCATCATCACGGCGACCTCGTTGATGCCCTTGGCGCGCGCGGTGCGGACGTAATCCTCACCGAGCACGTCGAGCATCGCCGCGCGCGTCATGCGCGCGATCAGTGCGATGTAGATGAAGGAGAGGGCACAGGTCGGAAGGATCATGCGTTCGAAGAACGCGCCGAAGCCGGCGCTGATGCTCTTGAAGCCCTGCACCGGCACCCAGCGCAGCTCGAGCGCGAATACTTCGATCAGGACATAGCCGACCACGAATACCGGCACCGAGAAGCCGAGCACGGAAAGCCCCATCACGAAACGGTCGATCCAGGTGCCGTGCTTCCATGCCGCGATCACGCCCAGCGGCACCGCCACGATCACGGCCAGGATGATGGTGCACAGCGCGATCGAGATCGAGGGCTCGACGCGCTGGCCGATCATCTTCATGACGGGCAGGTTGGAGATCAGCGAGGTGCCGAGGTCGCCGTGCAGCAGCTTGTTCACCCAGGTGATGAACTGCACGATCAGCGGCTCGTTGAGGCCGAGCGAGGCGCGGATGCGCTCCAGCCGTTCGGGCGTCGCGTTATCGCCGGCGAGAATCGCGGCGGGGTCGCCAGGGGTGAGGCGGAGCAGGAGGAAGACAAACAGCGCGACGACGCCCATCACGGGCACGGCGGCGAGGGTTCGGCGAAGGAGATATCCGAGCAAGTTGGATTCCGTCAGATTAGAGTCAAATCGGCGGCAGCCGCGAGGTCTGTTCTGCCACTAGCCTAACATTTCAGCAATTCCCGTGCCATCCGGGCCACAGTTTTTGCAGTGCGGTCAGCTGATTTCCGCGCCCTTGGATTTGGCCGTCATTTCCGGGTTCGCGCCTGCGCGCCCCGGAATGAGACAGCCTGGACTACGAGACAGCCTGGACTACTCCAGCGTCGCCAGCAGTCCTGCCATCAACCGGCCGCGCTCGACCAGGCTCTCGACCTCGATGAACTCCTCCAGCGTGTGGCCGTTACCGCCGCGCACGCCGAGGCCGTCGAGCGTCGGGATGCCCATCGCGCCGGTGAAATTGCCGTCGGAGCCGCCGCCGGAGCTCGCATGCGGTAATTCCGCGCCAAGAGATTTGGCGATGCCGCGCGCCTTTTCGTACAGCGCCATCGTACTGGCATCCGGCTCCCACACCGGACGCGTCACCCCGCGCGTCACCTTGAAGGCGACATCGTTGGTCGTGCCTGACAGCGCCAGCATCCGCTCGACGCCGCGGTCGAGATCGGCCTGCCGCTTGGCCATGGAGAGCGCTTCGCCGGTCGCGGTCGTGGCAACGCAATTGACCCATTGCCCGCCATGCACGACGCCGACCGAGAAGGTGCAATCCTCACTCGTCATGGCGTCGATGTTGAGAATCTGCCGCGCCATCTCGCGGATCGCCGAGCGTCCCGCCGACAGCGTCGCGCCGGCGTGGCTCGGCCGTCCGGTCGCTTCGAGATTGAATCGCGCAATCGCATAACGTCCGGTGGTGACGCCGTTGTCGGCGCGGCCGGGCTCGGGCACCAGCACATATTTGTTGCGCGCGGCCTCGGCTTCGATGATGTCGCGCGTCGAGGGCGTGCCGACTTCCTCGTCCGGCGTGAACAGCACGGTGATCGGCAGCGGCGTCGTGAAGGATGCGCGCGCCAGCTGCCGGATCGCTTCCAGCGAGAGATAGTTCCCGCCCTTCATGTCGTAGATGCCGGGACCGTAGCACTTGTTGCCCTCGCGCCGCCATTTCAGCTTCTCGATGGTGCCGACCGGGTGGACGGTATCCATGTGGCCGGCGATCAGGATGCCGGGCTCGCCCTGCTTGGGGTGTGGAAAGCGCGCGCGGATCACGCCGCCGAAGCCGTTCCGGCCGGCGATGCGTTCGATCGTCGCACCCATGATCGCCATTTCCCGCGCTGCGATATCGAGCATCCGGTTCACGGCACCAGCGTCCCAGGTCGGGCTTTCGCATTCGACCCAGCCGCGCAGACCTTCGAGCATTGCCTCGGAATCGAAAGGTAGATTGGCTGGATTCATCTCAATGTCTCTCAAGCTTTGAAAGGTGGAACGCGCATTGCATTGCTGCGCGGCAGGACGAGTGGAGAGTGTTGTAGAGCCAAACCGATCGTTGTGGAGCCCGTGCCCGCGCCGCCAGGGCTTGCAGCGAAACCGGATTGACGCGCTCGGCACTGTCTGCAAGTCTCGAAAGATAAAGGCATTGCATGAGGTTAGTTCGCCTAGGGAATGAACCACATGCTTAATCAATAACCTGCCTTTGAACAGTTTCACGTCAGGAGACACTTTTTATGTTGCACTTCATGCGCCGGGGGCCTCGCGCGTTCGCCTCCAAACTTGCGCTATCGGTCGTCGCGCTTTCGACGGCGCTGGCTTCGCCCGTGCTCGCAGCGGGCAAGACGATCACGGCGGTGATGCATTCCGATCTGCGCATCATCGATCCGATCTTCACCACGGCCTACATCACGCGCGACCATGGCTACATGGTCTACGACACGCTCGTTGCTCCCGATTCGAGCTTCAAGATCCAGCCGCAGATGGCGGACTGGAAGATCTCCGACGACAAGCTGACCTACACCTTCACCCTGCGCGACGGCCTGAAATGGCATGACGGCGCACCGGTGACGGCGGAAGATTGCGTTGCTTCGCTCAAGCGCTGGGCCGCCGTCGACGGCATGGGCCAGAAACTCATGGACTTCACCGCGAGCATCGAGGCGACCGACGCCAAGACCATCACGCTGAAGCTGAAGGAGCCCTACGGCCTCGTGCTCGATTCCATCGGCAAGCCGTCCTCGCGCGTCGCCTTCATGATGCCGAAGCGCCTCGCCGAGACGCCGGCGGACAAGCAGATCCCCGAGCAGATCGGCTCCGGCCCCTTCAAGTTCGTGGCCTCGGAATTCCAGCCCGGCGTGAAGGCGGTCTACGTCAAGAACACCGACTACGTGCCGCGCAAGGAGCCGGCGAGCTGGACCTCCGGCGGTAAGGTGGCGAAGGTCGACCGCGTCGAGTGGATCACCATGCCGGACTCGCAGACCGCGGTGAACGCGTTGCAGTCGGGCGACATCGACTTCATGGAGAACCTGCCCTACGACATGCTGCCGGTGCTGGAGGCCAACAAGGAGCTCACGATCGAGGTCTCGAACAAGTTCGGCTTCCAGACCCTCGGCCGGATGAACTTCCTCTATCCGCCGTTCGATAACGTGAAGGTGCGGCGTGCTGCGCTTCTGGCCATGAACCAGAAGGACGTGCTCGACGCCCTGGTCGGCAATGCCAAGTATCAGAAGATCTGCGGTGCTTTCTTCGTGTGCGACACGCCGTTCGCGACCGATGTCGGCGCCGAGACCCTGATCAAGGGCAACGGCATGGCGGAAGCCAAGAAGGCGCTCGCCGAGTCCGGCTACGACGGCACTCCGGTCGTGATCATGGCGCCCGGCGACGTCACCACGCTGAAGGCGCAGCCGATCGTGGCGGCTCAGCTGTTGCGCGAGGCCGGCTTCAAGGTCGACCTGCAGGCGACCGATTGGCAGACGGTGGTGAGTCGCAGAGCCAGCCAGAAGCCCCCGAAGGAGGGCGGCTGGAACATGTTCTTCACCAACTGGGTCGCGGCCGACGTCTCCAATCCGATCGCCAATCTCTCGATCGGCGGCCAGGGCAAGAAGGGCGGCTGGTTCGGCTGGGCGGAAGACCCCAAGATCGAGCAGCTCAAGGACGCTTTCGTCCGCGCGCCCTCGGTCGATGAGCAGAAGAAGATCGCAGCCGACATCCAGAAGGAAGCCTACGAGCAGGTGATCTACATCCCGCTCGGGCAGTACCTGCTGCCGAGCGGCTGGCGTAAATCGCTGACCGGCGTGCTCGACGGCCCGGCAACACCGCTGTTCTGGAACGTCGACAAGTCCGAGTAAGGACAGTCCCATCAAGGAAGGGCGCACCGCGCGCCTTTCACCCCGAACGTTACGCGGCGCCGCTGTCAGCAGCGGCGCCGCGCGCCAGCCGCTCGCCAGGAGAACGTCAATGTTCCAACTCATGCGTCGGGGGCGTCGTTCGTTCGCCTCCAAGCTCGCGCTTTCGGTCGCGACACTTTCGGCACTGGCCTCGCCAGTCCTCGCCGCAGGCAAGACCATCACCGCGGTGATGCATTCGGATCTGCGGATCCTCGATCCGATCTTCACCAGCGCCTATATTTCGCGTGACCATGGCTACATGGTCTACGACACGCTCATCGCGACCGATTCGAATTTCAAGGTTCAGCCGCAGATGGCGGACTGGACGATCTCCGACGACAAGCTGACCTACACCTTCACGCTGCGCGATGGGCTGAAGTGGCATGACGGGACGTCCGTCACCGCGGAAGATTGCGTGGCTTCGCTCAAGCGCTGGGCCGCCGTCGACGGCATGGGCCAGAAGCTCATGGACTTCACCGCGAGCATCGAGGCGACCGATTCCAGAACCATCACGCTGAAGCTGAAGGAGCCTTACGCGCTGGTGCTGGAATCGATCGGCAAGCCGTCCTCGCGGGTCGCTTTCATGATGCCGAAGCGCCTCGCCGACACCCCGGTGGACAAGCAGATTCCGGAGCAGATCGGCTCCGGCCCCTTCAAGTTCGTGGCGTCGGAATTCCAGCCCGGCGTGAAGGCGATCTATGTCAAGAACACCGATTACGTGCCGCGCAAGGAGCCGGCGAGCTGGACTGCCGGCGGCAAGGTGGTGAAGGTCGACCGCGTCGAATGGATCACGATGCCGGACGCGCAGACCGCGTTGAACGCGCTGCAGTCGGGCGACGTCGATTTCATGGAGAATCCCGCCATCGAGATGGTGCCCGCCATCGAGGCCGACAAGGGACTCAAGCTCGAGATCCTGAACAAGTTCGGATTCCAGACGGGCGCACGAATGAACTTCCTTCATCCGCCCTTCGACAACGTCAAGGTTCGCCGCGCGGCGTTTCTGGCGGTCAAGCAGAAGGACGTGCTCGATGCCCTGATCGGCGATCCCAAATATTACAAGACCTGCGCGGCCGCCTTCATCTGCGACACGCCGTTCGCGACGGAGGTTGGCGGAGAGACGCTGGCGAAGGGAGGCGACATGGCCGCGGCCCGGAAGGCGCTGGCCGAATCCGGCTATGACGGAACACCTGTCGTGCTGATGGCGCCGGGCGACGTGCTGACGCTGAAGGCGCAACCCATCGTCGTCGCGCAGCAGCTGCGCGAGGCCGGCTTCAAGGTCGACCTGCAGGCGACCGACTGGCAGACCGTAGTGAGCCGACGTGCCAGCCAGAAGCCCCCGAAGGAGGGCGGCTGGAACATGTTCATCACCAACTGGGTCAGCGCCGACGCGGACAATCCGATCACCAACGTCGCCGTCGGCGGGCAGGGCAAGAAGGGCGGCTGGTTCGGCTGGGCGGAGGACGCCAAGATCGAGCAGCTCAAGGATGCCTTCGCTCGCGCCGCCTCGCTCGAGGAGCGAAAGAAGATCGCGACCGAGATCCAGAAAGAGGCCTACGATCAGGTGCTCTACATGCCGCTCGGCCAGTATCAGGTGCCGACTGCCTGGCGCAAGTCGCTGACCGGCGTGCTCGACGGTCCCGCAACGCCGGTGTTCTGGAATATCGACAAGTCCGAGTAAGCGGAGGCAGACGGGTGCCTTTGTGTCTTTACCCGCGGCGCCGCTGCCATCAGCGGCGCCGCTCTGTTTTGTCAGCCCTGCGTCAGCTTTGAACGGGGGAGCTTTTAACCCTTCTGATTTCCGGCCATTGCTATTTGTTTCAATCCTGAAATAGATGTGTCGTCCTTACACATCACATCGTTTCTTAGTCCGATTCCCGTGCCAATCGATTTTGCATTCCAGGCGATGGCCGAACGGTCCGATCGCGCCCCGGCGCGTTGGCGGCTTCCTTTCCTGCGTTGGCTGGATGGCGTCGAGGCGGGCTGGGCCGTCCCCCTTCTCGTCGGCTGCTTCGTTGCGATCTGGACGCTCTATCTGGCGATCGCCTATGCCGGCGGAGGCCTGCACCCCGATACCCTCGAGGCCTGGGCATTGGGGCGGCATTTCGCCTGGGGCTATCACAAGCATCCGCCCCTGAGCGGCTGGATCGCCGCAGGCTGGACCTCAATCCTCCCGCTCAGCGACTGGTCGTTGCAGTTGATGGCGATGGCCAATGCCGGGCTTGCGCTGATCTTCGTCGATCGAATCGCGCGGCAATTCGTGACCGGGCACAAGCGCATCCTGGTGCTCTTGCTCCTGATGCTGACGCCGATCTATCAATTCCACGCTCAGCGCTTCAACGCCAATTCGGTGCTGCTCGCGGCCTGGCCGCTGGCGACCTGGTGCTTCCTGCGCGCATTCGAGACGCGGGCCCCGCTGTGGGCTGTCGCGGTCGGATGCACGACCGCGCTGGCCATGGTCGGCAAATATTACTCGATCTTTCTCGTCACGAGCTTCGCGCTTGCCGCGCTGGCACACCCGGCGCGACGCGCCTATTTCACCTCCGCCTCGCCCTGGATCTCGGTCGTCGTCGGGCTCGCCGCGCTATCACCCCACATCTATTGGCTCGGGACAACGGGCGCATCGACTTTCACCTACGCGCTGGCGCATGCCAACGGCAGCGTTGCGACGTCGCTCGGCGAGGCGAGAAACTTCCTGCTGGGGCTGGCGGCGGCGATGAGCATGTCGGTCCTGTTCTGGGTGCTCGTCGCGGGAACGCGCTTGAAGCAGTTTCCGTCCGACTTCGCGGCGATGAGCCCGGGCCTGCGGCTTCTGTTCTACGTGGCGATCGGCACGATCGTGCTGCCGATCCTGACGTCGCTCGCGATGGGGACTGATCTGCCGTCGCTGTGGGCGTTGCAGGGCCTGTTCCTGTTCACCATTCTCGTGGTCTGCGGCACGAGCTACCCGATCGAGCGCTTCTACACGGTCAATTTGACCGTGATCGTGGCCGGCGTCGGGCTCGCGGCCGTCCTGATCGCCGCGCCGATCCATGCCGTCTACCGAAACGATCGCGGTTATGAGGAGGGGCGCAATCTCTACGCGCCAGCGGCCGGAGAAGCGACGCGCGCATGGCGGGAGCTGACCGGCGTGCCGTTGAGCGCCGTGAGCGGTGATGGTTCGCTGGCCTTCGCCACCGCGTTTTACGGCGCCGATCATCCGCCTCATGCGGGCCCGTTCGAGTACGTGCCGACGCTCGGCTTGCCGCGCAGGGCGCCGCTCGAGCGCGGTTGGGCCGCGCTCTGTTTTCGCGACCAGGAGCTTTGCACCCGATGGATGGAGTGGGCGTCCTCCCGGAACGGAAACGTCGTCAGGCGTGAGTTCACCGTGCAGGCCACGCTGTGGGGCCGGCCGGGTCTGACGCGCGAGGTGGTTGTGTTGATGGTGCGCCCTGGGGACACGACCCCGAAGAGCGCCGCCGACGATTTCAGCGCCAGCCGGCGCGCGACCGAATAGCGGCCCTGCTCAGCAGTGGCTGTCGCGGACCTGCTCGAGCCCCTCGCTGGCAAAAGGCGTCGTGAAGGTAGCCGGCCCAGTGCCGGGTTCGGAACGTTCCGCCCGCTGCCGCTCTACGTCGCTGTGATCTTCGCGGTGTTCCAGTTCCATTGCAGCGGCCTCTCAGAAATGCTGCAGGACAACATCGCGGCCGCCGGGAAGTTCCTCAAGCGATCGGGTGGTGATGCGGCTTGAACAGCCGGCCCTTCTCGACCACCAGCACGATCGCGAGTGCGGCAAGCGTCGACAGGAAGAAGCCGACCGAGAACGGCAGCAGCGTGCCGTCGAAGCTTTGTCCGATCGCCATGCCGACCACGATTCCGATCAGCGTCGTGATCGAGCCGTAGAGCGAGGAGGCGGTGCCGGCGATGTGGCCCTGCGGCTCCATGGCGAGCGCAGTGAAGTTCGCGACCATCATGCCGAACGAGAACATCATCAAGGCCGAGAGCGCCATGAACAGGGCGAGCGGCAGCATGTTCAGGCTTTCCGTGATGAGGAGGATCGATGCTACGACGGCATAAAGCGTCAGCGCGCCGTGGGAGATCACGCGCATGCCCAGCCGACCGACAAGTCGCGCATTGAGGAAGCCGGCAATGGCGACGCCGGTCGCGATCGCGGCGAAGGCGAGAGGGAAATAATGACCGAGGTGATAAATGCCGGTGAAGACCTGCTGCGCCGAGAACACATAGGCGAACAGCGCCCCCATGACGCTGCCTGCGGCCATCGCGTAGCCGATGGTCTGCCGGTTGGTCAGGGTCTGTCGGAAGGCGGAAAGTATATCGGCAGGAGCAAGCGACCTGCGTTCAGACTCGGGCAGAGTCTCCGGCAGACGCAGCACGCTCCAGGCGAGGGCGAGCAGGCCATACAGCGCCAGCACGATGAAGATGCCCCGCCATTGCGACACCAGCAGCACCGCCTGTCCGAACGACGGCGCAACCACCGGCACCGCGATGAACACCATCATCGCAAGCGACATCACGCTCGCCATCCTGCGGCCGACATAGCAATCGCGCACGATCGAGGTCGCGATCACACGTGTCGCCGCGGTGCCAAATCCCTGCAGCGCGCGCGCCAGCAACAATGTTTCGAACGAGGGCGCGGCGATCGCCAGCACGCTCGCGATGGCATAGACCGTCATTCCGCCGAGCAGCACGGGGCGTCGCCCGAACCGGTCTGACAGCGGTCCCATGATGAACTGGCCCGCGCCGAAGCCGATCAGGAAGGTCGACAGCACCAGCTGGAGATGGTTGGCGACGGGAATCTTGAAGGCTGCCCCGATATTGGGCAGAGCCGGCAGCATCATGTCCATCGCAAGCGGATTCAGCGCCATGATGGACGCGATCACGATGACAAATTCTGGAAAGCCCATGGGGCGGTGTCCAGAGGACACCCATGAATCGGCATTGACGTCGGACAAGAAGTTCACCTCTGAATCGAGCGACTTTATCCATCGCCTATGCTGCGTTGCACAACCCATGTTTCGGGATGGCTGGCAGGCGGAACAGGGGCGAACAAGAATCGGTGAGGGAGAGTCAGACCCGCTGGTCCGCAACCTTGCGATGGTCCGGAAACCGGTGATTCACCATTCCAGCCTAAAGCTCGGCGCCGGACGAGGCTGTTCGATCCCGCGGGATGAAACGGAAACGCATCCTGTCCACTGTGGCGGCTGATTGCCGGCGCCAATGCGGCGCCCCATCGAACCAGGCCGAAAGGTATCCGTTTGTGTCCGACGTGACCGATGCAGCACGATGGTTGGGAGCCTCGACCGACCCGGCTGCGGGGCGAAGGACCTGGCTGGCCTGCCTGATCGCGCTGACGGCGCTGTTGGTGCTCGGCAATATCGCCAATTATGCCCGGCTCGATCTGAACTATGGCTGGGATATTCATGTCAATTGCGCGGCGGTCGATGCGCATGCCAGGGGGCTCGATCCCTATTTCGTCAAGAACCTGAAGGTCACCACGCTCTCCTATCCCTATTTGCCGGTGACGCTGGATGTCTTCCGCCCGTTCTGCACGGGTGGTCTTTTCGCCGGTCACTATATGGCCGTCTATTTCGTGCTCGCGGTGCTCTGCGGGCTGCTCCTGCCCGGTCTCGGCCGAACGCGCACGCGTGCGCGCGACGTTGCGCTCAGGGTGCTGTGCGCGCTCGGCGCTTTCGTCGGTTTCGAATGGGTGCACGTGTCCGGAAACTTCGCGATCCTGAGCGGGGTGCTGACCACGATCGCGTTGATGCTTCTGCTTCGTGCGCCGGCCGACGGAACGTCGGAAGACCCGAGCTTTGCCTTGCGCCTCGCCGGCGCTGCGCTGCTTGGCCTTGTGACGTCGTTCAAGCTGGTGTTCTTCCCCGTGCTGGCTGCGCTCTATTTTCTGCCGCTGCCGCGTGGACGCAAGCTGGTGCTGATCGCCGTGGCGGCGTTCAGCTTCGCCGTGCCGATCCTGATCTCGCGGCTGTCGTACCCAGATCTGTTCGCGAGCTGGCTGCTTGCGATTGCGGGACAGATTCCCGGCCAGCACTCGGTCGATCTCGTGGAGGTCAATCCGTCCCTGCTGCTGCTCGCGCAGAGCCTGATGGAGCACGCCGGCATCCATGGCAGGCCCGCCGTGCTCGCGACCTATGCGCTAGCTGCACTCGCGCTCGTGCTCGTGCCGTTCGCCTTGTCCGTCCTGCGCGTGGCTGCGGACCGGCCCGTGCGGGAAGGGGGCTCGCGCCTGCTGCAGCTCGATCGTTGGCTGATGGATCATCCCCATGCGGCCACGCGCATCACGGTGCTGGCGATGTTTGCGCTCTATCTCTGCTCGCCGCGCCTCAAGGAATACGCCTTCTTCGAGCTCGCGCTCTATGCCGCGATCCTCGTCGTCGACCTGCCGCTCCGTCCGCTCGCCGCGTTTCTCACCATGGGCCTGCTCGCTCCTTCGATGATCTCGCTGGCAGGGACCGCGATCGAGGGGACTTTCATCCTGCTCATCGCCGCGCTGATGTGCTTCTGGATCCTGCTGCAGGATTTTCGCGCGGAGCCGAAGCGGCTCGACTTGGAGGGCGCACAGCCATGACTGACGTCGCCGCGTCCGCGGAGGGCGGAGACCGAAGGGCCCTTGCCTCCGATGCGCGGGGCGGCAACTGGATGACCCGCTTTGTCCTGGCGTTGGCGGTGCTGGTCGCAACGCTCGTCGCCATCGATATGGGCATGGACGAGACGTTCGGTTGGGATGCGCGGGTGAACTGCGCGGCGGTCGATGCGCACGTCAAGGGGCTCGATCCCTATTACGTCAAGAACCTGAAGGACACCAAGCTCTCCTATCCCTATCTTCCGGTGACGCTCGATGCCTTCCGGCCGGCTTGCGCCGGCGGCTTTCTCGTCGCGCATTACAAGCCGATCTATCTCGTCCTCGCGCTGATCTCGGCGCTGCTGCTGCCCGGTCTCGGCCAGTCGCGGCCGGGTTTGAGGGAGGTCGCGCTGCGGAGCCTGTTCGCGCTCGGTGGTTTCCTCGGCTTCGAATGGATCATCGCGACCGGCAATTTTGCAATCCTGAGCGGCCTGTTGACGGCGGCATCGCTGGCCTTGTTGCTACGTCCTGTGCAATCCGGGCGCGACGGCAGCACCAGCCTCGCACCGCAGCTCGCCGGTGCGGCCTTGCTCGGCCTCGTCACATCGTTCAAGCTGGTGTTCTTCCCGGTTCTTGCCGCGCTCTATTTCCTGCCGCAACCGAGAGCTCGCAAGCTTGTCCTGATCGCCGTTGCAGCCGGCATGTTCGTGCTGCCGATCCTGGCTTCGCTGCTGATCTATCCGGACCTGTTCAAGAGCTGGCTGAGCGCGATCTTCGGCCAGATCCCCGGACAGCATTCGCCGGGGAACGAGGTCAATCCCTCGCTGCTCTTCCTCGCGCTGTCGCTGGCGGACCGTATCGGGCTCGCCGGCAGCAAGCCGGTCGTGGCCGCCCTCTATGGTCTGATCGCAATCGCACTCGTGCTCGCGCCATTCGCGATCTCGGTGTGGCGCATGATCGGCGCATCGCGCCCGGCTCGCAAGACTTCGCTACTTCAGATGTTCGATGAGTGGCTGGTCGATCATCCCGACGCCGCGATGCGCATCACCGTGCTCGCGATATACGCGCTCTATCTCTGCGCGCCCAGATTGAAGGAATACGCCTTCTTCGAGGTGGCGCTGTACGCCGCCATTCTCGTCGTCGATCTGCCCGCGGCGTTGATGGCGGCCGTGCTGACGGTCGCGATCGCCATCCCGACCCTGGCGTCGGTCTCGGGCGTGTTCATGGACGGGTTCAGCCAGCTTGCGATCGCGCTGATCTGTTTCTGGCTGCTGCTGCCGCGTGGATCTTCAGGCAGCCCGGCATCGTGGCGCGGGCCCCGGCAGGGCTGATCTCACCGGGGGGCGGCCTCTTGCCTCGTGTAGAGGCTGACATAGGTGCCGGTGTATTCCTCTTTCCAGCCTCTCTCGCTGACCAGGAAATGCCGCAGCGGGTCATGCGCCCTGACCCAGAGCACCGCATTGATCCCGTACTTGCCGATCACCTTGTCCCAGCTGGCCGCGTCGATGTCCCACCGAACCAGGCTGAGATAGTCGCGCAGCAATTCGTCCGGGTAGGCGGTCGCCGCCCGGCCGTCGACGAAGACGGGCACTGATCCCCGCGTCCTGAAGATCAGGAGCCCGCCGACGTTCCAGTGGTTCAAGAGGTGTGCGTGCGAGGCGTGCGCCTCGAGATAGCGCGCATCGTCCTCCGAGAGCATGTCGGGCAATGCGAGAGCCGGTCTTACCTGCATGAACGTGAATGGCAGCAGCAGGATGCCGACGATTCCTGCCGCCAGCATCGCGCGCCGGACCTCGAAGCTGGACATGCGTTTCGGCAGCAGGCGGTCGATGTGGAGCGCCATCGGGACGCTCGAGAACATGAAGAAGAACGCGGTGTATCTGAACTGATAGAGGCCCAGAAACAGGAAGAGCCACGCAAGCAGGCGCGCTTCGAGCGGAACGCGCGTGGAGTTTCGGTAGCGCAGCTCCAAGGCGACGAATGTCAGCGCATAGATGATGCCGGGAAGGCTTCCCGGCAGCTCCATGTTGAAGAAGTAGGACCGCCATTCGCCGATGTCGGCCTGGACGAAATGACCGAGCGTCGCCCTCACGCCGTCATAGACATGCCATCCCAGCGGATTGGCGAAGATCGCGATGAAGCACCCCACGCCCGCGAAACAGTAATTCCGGAAATTTACCCAATCCCGCCGCAGCAAGGCGGTGCCGCCGAACACGCCGAGGATCGGAAAAGCGAGCATGAAGCCGCCATGCAGATTGACCCAGGCGACCATCATCAGCGGCAACAGGAACCAATGCCGCCGCCGCAGGCATTCGCCGTAGAAGACGACGGCGAACAACATGGTCGCGATGTTCGGCGATGCCGCCAGGTACATGTTCGGCGAGGCTTCGTAGCAGGGATAGAGCAGGCAGGCGGCGAACACTGCGATGCAGACCGCCACGGGCGATGCCCCGCTGCTCAGGCCGCAGAAGGCGAGGTAACCCGCGATGATCGCGCCGCTGGCGACGACCAGAAAGACGATCCCGGCAAAGCCGGCGTGCTGATACAGCGCGCTGGCCATCACGTCCCAGAGCCAGGACAGATTGTACCATCGCTTGTCGCCGAGGGTGAACGCCCACGGGTCCTGGAAGGGGACTTCGCCGCGCTGCCGGATCAGGTCGCCGGCGGCGAGGTGCCAGCCCAGATCATAATGGCCGAGCAGAAGCGGTCCGTTCGACAGGTAGAACACGCAGAGGAAGGCGATCAGGAAGACGTAGACCTCGATCCCGTGCTGGGGAAGTCCGGACGGGGCTTGTGCATCGCCAATCCCGGATCGGGACCAATCCTCGCGCGCGTCCATCGGAGCTCTCACCATCGCAGCCAGCCGCTCCAGGCCCTGCATGTCCCTGGGTCTGCATTCGCTTTAGCGGGATACGCTCTAAGGTGGGGTAAAGGCTGATGGCGCGGGGCCGGTTCCGGGCGCGGCAGGCCGGCTTGGTAAACGAACCCTTGCCTCGCGAGAACGGATCGTCAGGCCGGCCGGGTGCCGCACACCGTCCAGCTATAGCCGTGACGATGGTAGATCCTCACATCCGTAAATCCGCCGGCCGGGAGCAGCGCCTCGGCCTCTGCGCGGGTGTAGTATTTGGCATAAGCGGGATTGAGCTGGTCGTAAATGGTCAGCCTTCGGACGCTGCGCGGAAACTTGGCCAGCACCGAACGCATGTAGGAACGCATCGGCAGCGGCAAGATCCGGCACAGCCCGATGTAGGCCGTCAGCGCCCATTCCAGCACGTGGGACAGCGCCACGAGCAGGCGGTGCGGCAACAGCACCGTCACCCTGCGTAGGGGGAGCGCGAGCGACAGATAGGTCTCGTTGCCCTCGTAACCGTAGAGCCAGACGATGCATCGCCCGCCGGGACGCAAGGCCTCGAACGCCGCGCGCACCACCGGGACCGGCTCCGGGATGTGATGCAATACGCCCATCGAAACCACGTAGTCCAGTCCGAGGTCGGGCGGCAATTGGTCCCCGGGAATCTGCAGATAGTCGATGCGGTCCTTGCGCGCTTGCGTGTTGTCCTTCAGCACGTCCATGGCGGCTGACGGCTCGACCGCGACGACGCGACCGGCTCCGGCATCGAGTAGCATGTTGACGATGCGCCCCGAGCCGCTGCCGATGTCGGCGATCGTCTTGTCCTTGAGCTCATCGAGCGCAACGAGGGGGCCTAGCAGGTCCGCGAGCAGGATGGCGGACCCGTAATAGCCGGGGTTGTCGCGAAACGCGCTCCATTGCTCGCCGAAATCCTTGATCGTATCTTCCTTGAGGTCTGGCATGCCCGCGTTTCCGGCCTCGTCCGTTCAGCGTGGCGCGGGGCAGGCGAGCCCCTGCAGCCAGATTCCCATGGTGAGGATCGGCCACAACGCGAATGCGTTGTCGGCTCTGCGGTCGAGATGCTCCTTCCACAGAAGCCGGATCGCATCGGGCTTCAGGAACGGTGCGAACGCGTCGGCCTCCCGGTCGAGCACGCGCTCGCAGATCGTCCGCAGCCCGCTCCGCATCAGTTGCGCAATGGGCACGTTGAAGCCTCGCTTGCGCGACCACGCCGCCTCGTGCGGCATGCCCAGGCGCTCGGCGAGCTTGCGCAGCACGTATTTCGGCGCCCCCTTCGGCCAGGGATTGAGCAGCGAGGTGTCGATGGTGCCCGCGAGGTCCATCACCCGCCGGTCAAGAATGGGAACGCGCACCTCCAGCGAATGCGCCATGCTCATCGCATCGACCTTCGCAAGGACGCTTTGCAGATGGAAGCGCTGGTCGGCGATCAAGGCGCGGTCGAGCACGTTTGCGTGCGGCTCGGCGTAATACTCGGCGTATTCGGCGAACGGATCGGCCGGTGCCAGATCGGTCATCTCGCCGTCATAGATCTTTTCAGCCAGAAAGCGCGGAACGAGGCGTCGCCATTGCAGATGAGGGCTGTTGCCGGCTTCACCCAGTCCGAGCGCAAAGCGGGCGAGCTGGGCTGCCGCCGGAAGCCGCTTCTCGTTGCCGCGCACGGATGCATAGGCTGTGCGGCCGATGAGGCTCGCGATGGGGCGCGGAACGACGTGGCGCACGCGCTCTGCCATCATGGTCGCGGCGTAAGTTTCATATCCGCCGAAGAATTCGTCGCCGCCGTCGCCGGACAGCACGACCGTGCAGTGCTGCCGGACCGCACCGGCCAGGTGATAGAAGCCGAGCGCGCCGGTGTCGGCGCATTGCCCGTCGAAATGGTAGGCCACGGCGCGCAGCGCGCTCTCGGCGCCTTCGCCAGCTTCTCCGTCGATGACGTGAAGCGGCAGGCCCGCGGTCGTGGCAATCTGGCGCGCCACCGCGGTCTCGTCATGGCTCTTCTCGGTGAAGCCGGCCGTGAACAAAGGCGGTTTCAACCCGAGCCGGCCGAGCGTGAGGCTGATCAGCGAACTGTCGATGCCGCCGCTCTGCAGCACGGCGAGCGGCACGTCGCTCACCATCTGGCTCTTCACCACGGTCTCGATCGTCGATTGCAGCCGGGCGACGGCGTCATCGAGGTCGCGGATCTCGGGCGCGCGCACCGGCCGCCAGAAGCGCCGCTCGGTCCGCTCGCGATCCGTGAAAGCGATCATCGTGCCGGGCGGGACCTGCTTGATGTCCTGGTACAGGCTCCGTTGCGTTCCCGGATGGCCCGCGGCGAGATAGGTGTGCAGCGATGCCGGGTCGATCCGCGCGGCGACCTCGCCGCTCGCGGTCACGCCCTTGATCTCGCTCGCGAACAGCACGCGGCTGCCGCTTTCGGAATAATACAGCGGCTTGATGCCGATGCCGTCGCGCGCCAGGATCAGGCGGCCTTCCTTCCGATCCCACAGGCCGATCGCGAAAAAGCCCTCCAGGCGTTCGAACATTGCCTCGCCCCAGGCGAGGTAGGCATAAGGGAGGATCTCGGTGTCGCAGCTGCTGCGAAACCGGACGCCGAACGATCGCTCGAGCTCGCCGCGCAATTCGCGATCGTTGTAGATCTCCCCGTTGTAGGTGACGACGATGCGCTCCGACGCATCGAGCATCGGCTGGCGCCCGGCATCGCTGAGATCGCGGATGGCGAGCCGGCGGTGGGCGAGGCCGACCGGGCCGTCCAGCCAGCTGCCCTCGCCGTCCGGCCCGCGGTGGACCAGCGCCGCCGACATCGCCGCGACCGCGCGGGCCTCGGCGGGCCGGCCGTCACGATGAAAGATGCCCGCTATGCCGCACATCGCGTTCCCTTGCCGCGGGAGGTCATGGTCGCTGGTTCATGATTTGCTTCAGGAGCACCGCGAGCAGTCCCATGGCGACGACGAGAATGCTGAGCAGGATCGCGCCGACGCCGAGCACGAAGGCGCTGACGAGCTGCAGGATGATGCCGCCGATCAGCGAGACCAGCGCCAGCGCCATGCACATCATCGCCAGCAGCACGAAGATCTTCAGCGGATTGTAGTAGGTGCAGGCCTCGAGGACGTATTGCAGCGTCCGGATGGAGTCGCGGAACAGGTTCACCTTGGAGCGGCCGATCCGTTCCTTGTAGTCGATGTCGATGTAGTCGACGAACTTCGCGTTCATCATGTAGGCGAGCGTCAGCGACGTCGTGAAGCTGAAGAGGTCGCTGACATGCTCAAAGTAGGAGATCGCGACCTGCTTGCCGAATACGCGCAGGCCGGAATTGATATCGGGAATCTCGCGGTTGGCGGTGAATTCGACGATCGCCTTGAGGATTGCGCGGAGCGGTGACTTCAGCATCGACTCGCGATAATTGGGGCCGGTCCGTGCGCCGACGACCATGTCGAAACCCTGGTTGAAGCGGGCGACCAGTGCCGGAATCGCCTCCATCGGATAAGACCCGTCGGCATCGCTGATGACGATCGTGTCGTAGGTCGCGGCGCGAATCCCGTCCTTCAGCGAGCGGCCATAGCCGATGTTGTGGGGATGCCGGAGCACCTTTGCTCCTGCCTGTTCGGCGAGCTAGCCGGTGCCGTCGGCCGAACCATCGTCGACGATGACGATCTCATAGGGAGTGAGCTGAGCGCCGTCGAGAGCCGCCTTGGCCCGGTCAATGGTTTCGACGATGCCGTTGCGCTCGTTGAGCGCCGGAATGACGACCGAGATCATAGGCGTCGCGCAATGCAGGTGACGGATTGCCCGAAGAAGCTGCGCGAGAGCGGATCGAGCGCTCGCGACAGCGGCACGGCATATTTGTCGAACAGGGCGATCTGCCCGTTGACGGCGGCATCGTTCAAGGACTGGTGCCGCTTCAGGCGATTGGCGAGCCACCCAAGCCCGCCGATCGGATTGAAATAGTTCAGCCGCACCAGCTCGACCGGTTGATCGGCGAGCAGCTTGGCGAGGCGTGTCGTGGTGTAGCGGCGGCAGTGTCCCGCCAGGCGATCGAGATCGTTGTAGAGCAGCATCAGGGCGGGAACGCTGATCAGGAGGTGGCCTCCGGGCTTGAGCACCTGCACCAGATTGGCAACCGCCGTGGCGTCATCCTCGATGTGCTCGAGCACGTTGATGGTGAAAACCGCATCGACGCCATCAGGAAACAGGGAACTCAGCTGATCGCGGATCAGAATGTCGCAGACGGCGAACTTGCGGTCGGGCATCGCCGCGCTGGCCCGCTCGACGCTGTCGCGGTCGTGATCCACGCCGCAATAATCGCCGAGCTCTCCGAGCACTCTGCTGTAGAGCCCATGCCCAAACCCGACCTCGACGATCCTGCCCTTGAGATAGGGGCGGAACTGGTCGACGACCCAGTTCATGTAATTCTGTGCGTCGGCGATCGCGCTCGAATATGTATCGGCCCCGACTTTCAGGCCTTCCGTCGTGGACTGGGCGGGAAAGGAAGTTTGAGCCATGGAGCCTGCGCTTTGTTCTGGCCCGGGTTAGCAGTGAGCGCCGCATTTCTCAAGAACATGTGGGGCACGATCGCCCTAAAGTTGACGGCTCTCGCCTTCGCCTTCGATCGCGGCGACTTCCATCTCGGCGCAGGTTTCCTTTCGATGCTCGGCGTCATGCCATTCAGCACATCGAAACTGTCCGGCAGGAACACGATGGGCTCCAATGCGCATTCGAACCCGCGCCACTCAGCCATCGGATTGATCGGGTCTCGCCGGACGCGCGGGGCGTCAAATCTCGTGGTGCGGGCAGCCGGGGTCGAACCGGCACAGCGCTTGCGCACCGAGGGATTTTAAGTCCCTTGCGTCTACCAATTCCGCCATGCCCGCTTGATCCAACGAGATCAAACACTTAAGTCCATCCCCGGGCGTCTGGAAATTGGTGCTTTGCGTGGGCCGGGGACGTCCTTCCTTAAGCGAGCCGGGCGCACAAGGCAAAGCCTCAATCCGGACACGGGGTGTTGCTTTAGGCATTCTCAATCCAACGGGACTATTGATCCGGCATGGCTGCTTCGTTTGCTTCTTTCCCGCGCGGCTTTGGCGCGCTCCTCGCGCTGCTGCTGGGCGGCGCCGCGCTGTCCGGCTGCGCCAGCATGAGCGAGACGGTCGCACCGGCCTTTGCCGATCCCGCCAAATACGAATTGTACGACTGCAAGCAGCTGGAGGGTGAGCGCAAGGCGCTCGCCAAGCGCACCGCCGATCTGCAAGCGCTGATGGACAAGGCCGAGACCGGGGCAGGGGGCGCGGTGGTGTCCGAGCTCGCTTATCGCAACGATTATGTCGCGGTGCGCGGGCAGGCCCAATTGGCCGAGGACGCCTGGCGCCGCAACAGATGCCGCGAGTCGCCGCCCGAGGCGACGCCGCCTGCGGCATCGACCACGGCCGCCGCCAAACCTGCATCGAAATCCGGCAAGGCGGGCCGCTGAGGAGGCGCGCCGATCACGGCCGCCAGCCGTAGATCCAGTCCTGCCGCGCCAGCATGCGGTCGGGGCCGAGCGCGCGGATCGCCAGATCGCGTGCGGCCGCAAGCGGCCCACTCAGGTGATAGATGCGGCCCTGCTGCCGCGCGGTCCGCTGCACCCGCCGCACCCGCGCCTGGCGCGCGCGGCCGTATTGCGTCAGCGCCGCGGTGATGCCCGCGATGCTCTCGGCGGATTCAAGGCTCAGATGCCGCGCGAGCACGGCGGCGTCCTCGATCGCCATGCCGGCGCCTTGCGCTGCGAACGGCAGCATCGCGTGCACGGAATCGCCGAGCAGGCCGATCGGGCCCTTGCTCCAGGGGCAGCCGTCGGGCACGCCAAACAGCGCCCATTTCCGCCAGCTGTCGACCGTGGCGAGCATCATGCGCGCCGCCGGGGGCCAGCGTGGGCCGGCGAAGGCGTCCATCACCTCCAGGGGATCCCCGGCCGTGCTCCAGCCCGGCCTGTTCCAGGTGCCCGGCAGCACCGCGACCACGTTGATCTGGCGTCCGCCAGCGATCGGATAGGCGACGAGATGGGCATTCGGCCCCATCCAGAGCTGCACCCGGCGCGCGGTGTAGTCCTTTGGCAGTTGCGTGGCGTCCAGCGTGCCGCGCCAGGCGATTAGCCCGGAGAAGCGTGGCTGCACCTCGGGAAACAGATGCTGGCGCACCGTCGACCAGATGCCGTCGGCGCCGATCAGCGCACTGGCCAGATCGCTGCGGCGGATCGTGCCGCTGCGATGGACCACCGTCAGTCCCTTTGCGTGAGGCGCGACGTCCTCGAAGGTCGCGCCCAGCCTCAGGTCGATGTCGGGATGATCGGCAACGGCGCCTGATAGCGCCGATTGCAAGTCGGCGCGGTGCACGACCCAATAGGGCGCGCCGGCCCGCAGCGAAGCGGCTTCACCGAGCGGCATGCGCAACAGCTCGCCGCCGGCCCGCGCACTCATGATCGAGACCGCGTCCGGGACGACGGCGCGCAGCTTGAGGCGCTCGGTCAGGCCAAGCTCGACCAGCACGCGGCTGGCATTGGGGGAGAGCTGCAGACCGGCGCCGACTTCCTCGAGGCGTTCGGCCTTTTCCAGCACGACGATGCGGAAACCGCGGGCCGCGAGGGCCAGCGCGGCCGTCAGTCCACCGATGCCGGCACCGGCGATGACGATCGTTCGGGAGAGCGCCACCGCTTAACCGGTGGGCGCGGTCAGGCCACCTTGTCCTTCAGGACGCATTCCGGCGGGCGGGCTTCGCCCGCCTTCAGGTCGGCCGCGAAGCGGTACAGCGTCGAGCAATAGGGGCAGATGATCTCGTTGTCGTTGCCGAGGTCGAGGAAGACGTGCGGATGGTCGAACGGAGGGTTGGCGCCCACGCACATGAACTCTTGCGAGCCGATCTCGATGACGGGGACACCGGCATCGTTGTGGAAGTGCGGGACGACATGGTCGGACATCGTAACTCATCCTGGAGTGGCAATGGCGGCAGACACAATCAAGAACTGACGCGGCATCTTTAAGGCGCCGCGGACCATACTGGTGGGTGCAGATGATTGCTAGTCCAGCGGAACCGAAAGCTCCGCAATTGCCCCATGCTCATTTGCTCATGCAAATTCGACACAATCTTGGGGCCTTGGAGAAGCCCTTCTTTCGTCGGGGACGTTGTGTCGCAATTTTGGCATACTATCTCTCTCGGACGAGCGTGATTGCGACCAAAGACGAATCAATCGTCAACGATTTCAGGACCGTCCGGGCTTGCCGCATGAAATGGCTGCGAATCAGCACAGCGTTGACCGGTATCGCGGCGTGCAGCTTCCTGCTCGCGCAGGTCGCGCCGCACGCCCGTGAAGCCGGTGCGATCTTCGCCGCCCAGGACGATCCGGCCGTGCTCTCCGAGCTGCAGCTCGATCGAGCGCTGCGGCGGAATGATCGCCTGGTTCAGGACAACATCGAGGCCGCGCTCGCCGCCGGCGATGCCGATCTCGCCGACAGTTTCGTGGCGCTCGCGCGCGACCGGAACATCGCGTTGCCGGACGACCTCCTGAGCCGCGTCAGCGACGCGGTCAAGGACGAGAATTCCACCTCGCAGTTCGCCAAGCGCTTTGCCACCGGCCTCGTCACCGGCAATGCCGACGATGTCGCCAGCCTGTCCGGGACGGTGGCCGGGGATCTCTTCGTGATCGGCGACATCAGGGACGTCGTGCGGGAGGGCAAGCACCTCGCCATGGGCGAGGACACCGATCGCCTGGTGCTCGGCCTCGCGACAGCCGGCCTTGCGGTGACGGCGATCACCTATGTCTCCGTCGGGGGTGCAGCGCCCGTGCGCGCCGGACTGACACTGGTCAAGGACGCCCGAAAGGTGGGGCGGCTCGGTGAGGGCCTTGCGGCCTGGGCCGGACGCTCCGCGCGCGAGGTCGTCGATACTCCGATGCTGCAGAACGCGGTGGCCAAGGGCTCCGTGTTCCGCCCGGGCGAGACCGTCAGCGCGATCAAGGCCGCGTTCCGGGCCGAGAAGGCCGGTGCGCTGGTCCGGCTCGGCAAGGACGTGACGCGCGTCGCCGAGAAGACCGGCACGCGCGGGGCCATGGACACGCTGCGCATCGCCGAAGGCCCGAAGGACGTCGCGCGCGCCGCGCGGCTTGCGGAAGCCCAGGGTGGCAAGACGCGCGCGATCATGAAGCTGCTCGGCCGCGGCGCGCTGCTGCTGATCGGCGGCGCGTTCGATCTGGCGATGTGGCTGTTCGGCGCGATGCTGACGCTGTTCGGCCTGCTGTCGTCCATCAAGGCGACCACCGAGCGCCTGACCCAGGCCTGGTGCGATCGCAAGAGGGCGCGCCGGCTTCGCCGGGCGCAGGTCGCGGCCGAGGCCGCTCTGGCCAGCGCGGCCGCCACGGCCTGAAGCGCGCCGCGCTTCGGGCTATTGTTTGAGCATGATGTTGCCGGAAAACCGCTGCACTCTTTTCCGGATCGTGCTCTAAGACCAATCACTCCCCACAACGACCTGCGGAACTGCTGATGCCGAGCTTTCACAACGGCGCCGTTGAAATTGCCTATCTCGACGAAGGCGAGGGCGATCCGATCATCCTGGTGCACGGCTTTGCCTCGAGCAAGAACGTCAACTGGGTCTATCCGACCTGGGTCTCGGAGCTGCGCAAGAACGGCCGCCGCGTCATCGCGCTCGACAATCGCGGCCACGGCGAAAGCGCAAAACTCTACGATCCCGCGCAATATTCGATTCCCGTGATGGCCGGCGACGTGCTGGCGCTGATGGATCATCTCGCCATCCCGCAGGCCGACATCATGGGCTATTCCATGGGCGGACGGATGACGGCCTGGCTCTCGCTCAACGAGCCGCAGCGCCTGCGCTCGGCGATCCTCGGCGGCATCGGCATCGGCGGCCTGATCGAGGGCACCGGTCCCGGTGAGAACGTCGCCAAGGCGCTGGAGGCACCCTCGCTGGATGACGTCACCGATCCCGTCGGCCGCACGTTTCGCGCGTTCGCCGACCAGACCCGCTCCGATCATCGCGCGCTCGCCGCGTGCCTGCGCGGCACGCGCGATCTCATGACCCGTGAGGAAGCCGCGCGGATCGACGTGCCCGTGCTGATCGCGGTCGGCTCGACCGACGATGTCGCAGGAAGTGCCAGCGCGCTCGGCGTCATCATTCCCGGTTCGGAAGTGCTCGATATTCCCAACCGCGACCACATGCGCGCGGTCGGCGACAAGGTCTACAAATCAGGCGTGCTCGACTTCCTCGCACGCCGCGGGTGACGGCTGATGCGTCACACCGCCTTGTCGCTGAACGCGGCGGGAAGCGTGGCGAGGAACGACATGACGCGCTGTGTGCGCAGGGGCGGGCGGCGGCCGGAAGCGCGCAGCATCCATAGCGGTTCCCCAGGTGGGCGCCAGGGCGCCAGCACTTCGACCAGTCGGCCGGAGCGAAGGTCTTCGCCAACGAGCCACGCCGGCCCCCAGCCGATCCCGAACCCGTTCGCGACCAAAGCGAGCGAAGCGTGCGCGTCGTCGCAAATGTGCTTGGGCTTGGGCGTGATGCGAATGGGTGCTTTGCCGCGCGGGTCGGCGAAGCGCCAGGTCAGGATCTGGCCGCTCGCGGGATTGCGGAAGCCGACATGGTCATGCGCGGAAAGCTCGTATGGCGTCGCCGGCGCGCCGCGCGCCTTCAGATAGGCAGGTGAGGCGCAAGCGATCCAGGAGAACGTGCAAAGCCGCCGTGCCTGATGGCCGGGCGCGCGGTCGAGCGGCCCCGAGCGGATCGCGACATCGACGCCTTCCGCCGCGAGATCGAGAATCTCGTTGCGGAATTTGACCTCGATCTCGATTTCCGGCCGTTCCCGCAGGAACGCGGGCAGTCGCGGCAGGATGCAGGCACGAGCGAACGAGGCGGGGGCGGTCACGCGCACCCGCCCGCCATCGTCACGTGTGACATCGCCGAGCGCGGATTGGACGTGGGCGAGGCTTTCGACCAACGCGCGTCCTGCCGTCATCAGCCTGTCGCCCTCTTCGGTCAGCGCCAACGAATGGGTGGAGCGATGCAAGAGCCGCAACCCGTGAGCCTTTTCGAAGCGGGCGACCGCCTTGGACATCGCCGAAGTGGTCGTCCCCGCCCGCCGCGCGGCTTCGGCGAAGGAGCCCGCCTCGACGACGCGGACGAAGGCCAGGAGGCGCGAGAGATCGGGAGGCAAAGTCGTTGTGGACATGCAGTCCACATAGTCATGGCTGCGCGGTCACTACAAGAGCCATCCCTGAACGGCTAACTACAGAACGCCAGCGCGCATTCTGCAGCGCCAAGAACGCAGGACGTCCCATGAACCTCATCGAAATCACCATGCAAGCCCTCGATGCCGCCGAGCGCGCGATTCCACCCGGCCAGCCGTTTTATATGCTCAATCTGCTGCGCTACCGCGCGCAGGCGCGTTACGAGGATGGGTTCGACGCTGCGCCCTGCTCAGGCCGCGAAGCCTTCAATGAACGCTACAGGCCGGCATTCCGCCGTCTTGCGGTCGGCAAGCCGCTCGTGCGGATGTTTTCCGTCCCGGTCCTCGCGAGCCTCGTCGGCTCGCCAAGCGAACGTTGGGACGAAGCCGCGATCAATGAATACGGCGATTTCGCCACCTTCCGCTCGATCGTCGACTCCGAGACCTACCAGCGCGAAGTCGCCCCGCATCGGCACGCGGCGCTCGAAGATTTCCGGCTGATCGCGCTCGCCAAGGCGTGATGTGAACGCATTGAGTCGAGCAAGCCTAGGATGGGTTGAGCGCTTGCGAAACCCATCGTGCTTCGTCAGCGGCGAACGGATTGATGGGCTTCGCTGGCGCTCTACCCATCCCACGGGCTATCAACTTCCTTCAGGTCTTCGCCGCGATGACTGTACGCGCGAGATCCAAAATCTCAGCACGAAGATGGCTCGTTCCAACTCTTGGATGCAACAACATCATTCCCCAAGGGCTCGATCTCCCTACGTCCAAGGAGTGGATGAGTGATAGACCAGGTGAGTTGCCGAAGACTTTTGTCATTTCTTCCATACGTTGAGCAAGAACTTTAGAGTTTGCCGCGACAGCATAACGGAGCTGGTACATCCCAGATTTCCGCATCGAGGCAAGAACAAGAGGTCCATATTCTCCAGGTGGAGGTACTTTGCTTGCGAGCACTTGGCTTACCAAGCCGAACCAGTAGAGGTCAGCGAATGTGAGATCGACCGAAATGCGGCCGACTTCTTCTCTGTCCACATCATGACCTCGGATGGCGCTAAATGACGCTTGAACATAGGTCTCCATACTCTTGAGAAACGGAATCACGTCATGTTCCGACACTCGGGAGGGTAACTGCATTAGCGGATCCACGTTGCTCAACGCAAATCGCACCAAGGCCATCTCCTGGCTTTGTTGAAGGTGCATCGCCCCGACAAGGCGGCCATCGCTCATGCGGCCCTTAAATTGGTGCAGATGCGATAGCCAATAAACAATCTCTCGAGGGCCGCCACCTGATCTTGCCAGCTCAAGGAGTGCTCGCTCCGTCACAGTTGCGCATGCGGCAAGCTTCCGCTGGCTGTTGCGCTGCACTTCATCACTGTGAAATTCGCACCACGTCTCTCCGCCGCCGATGACGGAAAGACCCACGATATGGTCGACATCCGAAAAGGCTATCTGAAAGTGGCTTTGGCCCGATTCCCCATGAGAAGAGCCGACGAGCTCCCGCCCGGCGCTCCATTTTCCCAACCATCGTCGAAGCTGCCTAAGGTTGTGGCTTACCTTTTTTTCGTACCCTTGAACGGATCGCCTCATGTACATGAGAATGACGCACCGATCAGCATACCAGACTAAATCCGCCGGCTCCTCGGACGCGCTTGTTTTCTCCGGTTGAAACAGCGCATGAGGTCCGAGTATTCGGGTGGAGAAGTTGAAAATCAGCTCCTCCTGAACTGATGCAAAAGATCTATTTAGCTGCATGGTGCCAGTCTAAAGAACCAATGGTAGCAGTCCACTCGCTTGAAGGGTACTCATTGCTGTGCTGTTCGGCTCATGTCCCAAGCTGACGTGCAAACGCGCCGATCGAGAGCGCATGGACTTCGCCGAGGGCGTCATCGGACACCAGTTTTTTGCAAACTCGGAGAGGCTGTGAAACGTGTTCTGGTGTTCCCTTTTCGATGACAGCGATCGCTGCTCGGACGAAACTAGGCGCGCCGCCCCTTCGCCCAATCTCACCCCGCCTTGCCATCCTCCCCAAACCGCCTCCCCACCGCCATCAACATCACAAACGTCGCAACCCACACCATCCTTGCGCCGTAGCGGTCGTGCGGGCCGGAGATCACGGCGCAGATGAAGGCGTTGCCGAGCAGGGCCAGTGTCACGGTCGCCGCCAGCAAGGTCAGGTCGTCGAGCCGGCGGCTTGCGAGCGCGGTGCCAAGCAGGGCGAGGAGCGCCAGCATCGAGGCCAGCGCCACCGGCACGTGAAGCCAGTTGATCGCGGTGAAGTCGAGCTGCCAATTCTGCTGCCGCGCCGCGCGCATCGGCGCTGACTGCGTGGGGATATAGCGCTCGATGATGCCGCGGGTGTGCGGGATCCAGCCGTTGGTGCCTTCGCCGGTTGCGACATGCAGCAATTGCTGGCCCATCGCCCGCAGCGCCGCGCCGGCCTGCCAGGCCGGATATTCCCTCAGCGACTGCACGACGATGTAACCCATCTCGTCGTTCAGCCCATCGAAACGGCCGAGCGTGTTGAACATGCTGTTGCCCCACAGGAATTCGTCGGCGGTCGCCGGCAGCTCGTTGCGATACGGGCACAGCTTGTAGCGTTCGCGCGGGCAGTGGTCGTTCAGGTAGCGCGCGACGATGCCGTCCTGCATCATGCGGCCGAAGGCGACGCCGTAGCCGCCGGGCGTCCAGGCGACCTTGCCGGACAGCGCATAGTTCGCCGAGACCAGCATCACCGCGCCCACGACGATGGTGAGGCTCGCCTGTGCCAGTCCAGCGAGCGGCAGGCGCTCTTTCAGAAACGGCCGCGCCATCCAGCCCGCGACGCAAAGCCCGAGCAGCACGCCGAGCGTGGCACTGTGGGTCGCAGCTGCAAAGGCGGTGAAGACGAACAGCGCGATCTTTTCGAGCGCCGAGGTGCGGCTCGCGCCCACAATCAGCAGAAACAGCGACAGCACCGACAGACCTGCAAAGATGTCGGTGAGCAGCATGCTCGCAAGCCAGGGCAGTGCGGTCGACACGATCAGGCAGAGGCTGATCGCGACGAAGCGGAGGGTCTGCATCATCGAGAGCACGCGCAGCGTGAGCTGCAACAGCCACAGCGTCGCCAGCGACTGCACCGCGAGGTTGATCCAGAAACCAAAGCTCTCGCCATAATGCAGATAGAGGCCGAACACCGTGGACCGGCTGGGGACGAGATAACCCTCATACCAGCGCGCCAGATAGCCGCCGGTATCCCATTGCAACAGCGGATAGCCGTTCCAGAACGCCGGCGCGATCATGAGGAGGGGCAGGGCCACCGCCGCCAGACGCAGCCAAATCGCACCTGCGGCGCGCGCGCGCAATTGATCAGTGGTGATGCTCAAATCCGGCCCCGTCCTCGCCTGTCGACCATGCCCGCAATAACGCTCGGCAGAGAATTCACCAATAGTTTGACGCCGCCCGGCTTGAATTTGGCAAAACTCTGACCACTTTGAGCCGACCTGCCGCTTGGGGGCCTCAGAAGAAACCGTTTTGTTTCAACGTCTTGGTATGCCTTCGCGGGGCAAGATGCTGTTCACTCTCAGGCAAGCCCATCAGGACTTTGTCGCCTAGACTATGCTATAGAGCCGGTAACGCGGGCTCATTCGAAAGAGCAAATTCCAAAGAGCAGATCCATGGCAGTGCATCAGGTCAATCCGGGAGGAAAGCTCGCATCGCTCGATCCGATCTGGGATCGGATCCGGGACGAAGCGGAGGACATCGTCCGTCGCGAGCCCGAGCTTGCGACCTTCATCTATTCGTCGGTGCTGCATCACAGCCGGCTCGAAGATTCGGTGATCCATCGCGTCGCCGAGCGGCTCGATCATTCCGCGCTGTCGGGCGATCTGGTGCGCCAGGCCTATATGGACGCGCTGCGCGACGACCCTGACATCGGCAACGCCTTCCGCGCCGATCTCGTGGCCGTCTACGACCGCGATCCCGCGACCTCGCGCTTCATCGATCCCTTGCTCTACTTCAAGGGCTTTCACGCGATCCAGACTCATCGCCTCGCGCATTGGCTTTATCTGCGCGGTCGCAAGGATTTCTCGTATTATCTGCAGAGCCGCGCCTCCGCGGTGTTCCAGACCGACATCAATCCCGCCGCGCGCATCGGCCGCGGCATCTTCCTCGATCACGCCACCGGCTTCGTCTGCGGCGAGACCGCGATCATCGAGGACGACGTCTCGATCCTGCACGGCGTCACGCTCGGCGGCACCGGCAAGGAGAACGAGGATCGTCATCCCAAGATCCGCCACGGCGTGCTGATCGGCGCCGGCGCGAAGATCCTCGGCAATATCGAGATCGGCCATTGCGCGCGCATCGCCGCCGGCTCGGTCGTGGTCAAGCCGGTGCCGCACAACGTCACGGTCGCGGGCGTCCCCGCCAAGATCGTTGGGGAAGCCGGCTGCGCCGAGCCGTCGCGCACCATGGATCAGATGATCAACGCGATGGGGCTCTGAGCTCGCGTGCAAGGGCCGGATTCTCCGGCCCTTTTCGATTCCCAAATTCTTTGGCAATTCATGCTGGCGGTTCGCCGCATCTCGTCCTAAAACCCGCCGACCATTTTCGATCGGAGACTTGCCGTGGACGTCAAAGAAGTCAGAAAGCTCGACGCATATCTGAAGCGCGTATTCGGCAATCCCAAGATCCGCGTCGTGCCGCGGCCGAAGAAGGACGATTCCGCCGAAGTCTATATCGGCGAGGAGTTCATCGGCGTGCTGTTCGTCGACGACGAGGACGATGATCGCTCGTTCCAGTTCCAGATGGCGATCCTCGAGGACGATCTCGTCGATCAGGAATAGTCTCTGTGCGCTCTCGTGTCCCGGACGCACTGCAACGCCTTTAGCGTTGCAGTGCAGAGCCGGGACCCAGAAGCTCAACGGCGCCTCTCCAACATGGGCCCCGGCTCTGCAGCGCACCGTCGAAGAGACGCTGCGCTGCGTCCGGGGCACGCACCGAGATTGAGGCGCGCTCTTTCCACGCCGTCATTGCCAAACCGCTCCAAATTTCCTTCGAAAAATACGAATAGTGTCAAGCCCTTGCTACTGTGCATGGGGTTGTTTTCGCAGTTTTTGTTTTGGACGACCGCGCCAGAGGCCGTGTTCAGCCCTTCGGCCCGCGCAGTTGCGCGGTCAGCTTCTCCATCGCCTCCGCCACGTCACGCCATTGCGACAGCCAGCTGCGCGGAAAGCGGAAGGTGAGGTCGGCGCCGCCGACGCGGCGCTCGGACAGGCACATGCCGGGCGTCGCCGCATCGCGGGTGCAGCGCGCGGTCAGCGCGGGGCTTGCGGCGGAATAGAAATCCTCGCTGCCATAGGGCGTATCGGTGCGGAACATCCGCATGGTCAGCCCGTCCACGGGCGCCGCCACGGCCTGGTCAAGGTAGCGCGGATAGATCGTGGCGGTCCGCTGCTCGGGCGCGAGCGCATCGTGATGGGCCGCGATCGACAGGAAGATGCGGTCGATCGATTGCACCGCCGTCTCCACCGTATCGACGGTAACGTGCTTTGGCGCGCCCGGCGGCTCCAGCGAAGGATAGAGGAAGTCGAGGTCGATGCGCTCCTGCGGTCCGGAGTGCCGCTGGATCTTCATGCGGATCGCGGTCACCGGCAGGTTGAACAACGTGCCGCCGACGCTCACCGGCAGCTTGTCCGGGGCGTTCGCGCCGCTCGGACCCCAGGTCGGCCACAACAGATAGGCGACGAGCCCCACAGCGCAGGCCGCAGCAAGGCCGCCGAGCACTATCGGCACCACGTGCGCGCGGGCGCGCGTGCGGGGGGATCTGAGGGGAGCTGCCGAAAACACCGTCATGAGCCAAGCGCAAGTCGAGCGGGAGGTCGGCCGGTGGCCGACGAATCAGCGGCGAATATGCCATGCGGCGGCGATTTCGCGCAGCGTTCGCGGCCGCAGGGAACGGGACGGCCCCTGCGTCGGAGGGACAGCGGTGTTAACCTTCCCTTAAGGATAATGTAGCGTTAACCAGCACGATTTGTCACAGGAAGGCGGTGGCGTTGCGTTAGGGCGGACCGTTCCGATGACACCTGAAGCTTTCAATACCTTGTTCTCGATCTGCATTGGTTTCGCGCTCGCGGGCGCGCTCGTGAACGGATACCAGGCGCTGGCGCAGCGGCCCGCCGGCTTCGGCCTGTTGCAGGACGGCGTGGCGCCGAAGACCTTCGCGGCGGTGCCGTTCCTGGTGTTCGCCGCGCCCTTCATCATCATGCGCAACACGCTCCGCGGCATGCGCGTGGAAAGCCGCCGCGCCGAGTTCGTGATGATGGCGACCCTCATCGCCGGCTTCTGGAGCATGATGAGCGGCACCTTCTTCCTGATGACGCTGCGCGCGGCCGGCGTTCTGGGCTGACGCCGGACAGGATCGTCCAGCGGCCTTTGCCTCTTCGCCGCCGTTTCGCTATGGCTGGGGTCGACGCGACAGGAGACCCCCATGGCGATCTACGAGCTCGACGGGCAGGCGCCCGACCTTCCCGCCGACGGCAATTACTTCATCGCCGAGACCGCCACCGTGATCGGCCGCGTGCGCCTGAAGCCGGGCGCGAGCGTCTGGTTCGGCGCCGTGCTGCGCGGCGACAATGAGTGGATCGAGATCGGCGAGGGCGCCAATGTGCAGGACGGCTCGGCCTGCCACACCGATCTCGGCTTTCCGCTTCACATCGGCCGGAACTGCACGGTCGGCCACAACGTCATCCTGCATGGCTGCACCATTGAGGATGGCGCCCTGATCGGCATGGGCTCGATCGTGATGAACGGCGCGAAGATCGGCCGCAACAGCATCGTCGGAGCCGGCTCCGTCATCACCGAGGGCAAGGAATTTCCCGAACGTTCCCTGATCATCGGCTCGCCGGCGCGCGTGATCCGCACGCTCGACGATGCGCAGGTGCAGCGCATGGGCAGCGCGGCCAAGTTCTATGTCGCCAACGGTCCGCGCTTCCAGAAGGGCCTGAAGCGGATCGGTTGACGTATCGGCCGGCCGCCCGCCCGGTTCCACGCCGTAAAAATACCGCCTGAAACTTTAAGCCCCCGCTAGCGCCGCAGCGGTACCATGGGTGTTTTCAACCCTGGGGGAGCTGCGCCATGGACGCTGCGGCACCGGTATCCGGCCTCGCCGCCGGAGCCAATTTATTGAAGAAATTCGTTCGCTTCGCGCGCGGCGCCGACACGCTGACCGTTGCGGAGAAGGTCTACAGCATTGCCGCCTTCCTTGCGATCGTCACCACCTTCCTCCTGGTGATGTCGGTCCAGTCGGTGCGGTTGCAGACGACGTATCGCCACATGTATTCATCCTCGGCCGCGGCGGCGATCGGGGTCGGGCGCATCAATGCGTTGATCTATGCCATCGTGATGGAATCGCGCGGCATCTACATGTCCACCGATCGTCGTGTGATGATGCCGTTCGCGGACGGGCTGATACGGCGCAACCGCGAGCTCGCGGAGGCCGTGAAGAACATGGAGCGGACCGTCAGCAACGACGATGCCGAGCAGTTCGCTGCATTCCGCCAGCGCATCTCACAGTTCATCGAATTCCGCCAGGAGCTGGTGCGGCGCGGCGTCGAGATCAGCCCGGCCGCGGCGCGCGAATGGGGCGACAACGACGCCAACCGGACCGTGCGCAGAAAGCTCACCAGCGATATCGAGGCGCTCGAGCGCATCTACCAGCAGCGCGCCCGTGATGCTGACGCACTCGCCAACGAAAACCGTTACGCGGCGGCGTATCTGTTCGCGCTCGGGCTCCTGGCGCTTGTCCTCGCGGGCCTGAACGTCGTCGTCATGCGCGGCTCCGTCGTCGGCGCGCTCGCCGATATCACGCAGGCGACCGACCGGATCGCAGCTGGCGACGTCAAGAGCGAGGTGCCGCATCTGCACCGCCACGACGAGATCGGACGTCTTGCGCGCGCCGTGCAGAATTTCCGCGACGCCGTCGCGCGCATCTTCGAGCTCGAGGAGCTCGAGCTCGGTACCGCGCAGGCGCGTGACGCGGCGAGGACAGAGCGCGACAATTTCAACGACAAGTACCAGGCCAAGAAGTGGCAGCTTTCGGCCGCGATCAACAGCATGCCGCAAGGTCTGGTCATGCTCGACGGCAAGGCCAATGTGGTTGCGATGAACTCCAAATACCGGCAGATCTACAATCTGCCCGAGACGATCCAGGCTGGATCAGCGACGCTCGAGGAGATCCTCCAGCACCGGGTCAAGAGCGGATTGTTCAGCGGCGACGTCCCTAAATATGTCGCTGCCGTTCTCGACCGCATCGCCAGGCGCGAGCCGGCGGCCTACGAGATCGCCTTGAACGACGGCCGCATCATCAAGATCTACGAGCGTCCGATGGACGGCGGCGGCTGGGTGTCGGTGCAGGAGGACGTCACCGAACAGCGTCAGCGCGAGCGCATGCTGGAACGGATGGAGCGCTTCCTCGCCACCATCATCGAGAACGTGGCCGAGGGCATCATCGCCAAGGATGCGCGCAATCTACGCTACGTCTTCGTCAACAAGGCCGCCGAGAAGATGATCGGCATGTCGCGCGGCGAGATCATCGGCAAGACCGCGCGGGAATTGTTCTCCGCAGAGGCGGCCGCGCTGATCGAACGGCGCGATCAGCAGCTCCTCGCGCAGAAGCAGCAGCTCGAGCCGATCATCGATACCATCGACAATCCCACGCGCGGCCGCCGCGTGATCTCGGCCCGCCGGGTGCAGATCGGCGGTGCCAACGAAGAGTCCCACATGTTCGTGACCATGGTCGAGGACCGGACCGAGAAGATGGTGGCGGCCGCGTAGCAACCGGCGCGCGCCGCGCTAGGCGACGCGTCAGCTTCCTTCGGACTCGCGCGCTTCGATCTCGCCTGCGGCCTTCTCGTGGCCGGCGGCCCACAGCGCATGCTCGTCGCTGCCGTCGAGGTAAGGATTGGCCTCAGCCGGAATGTTTTTGCGCGCGGCGCGTTCGCCCTCCGCAAAGGGATCGCGATCGGTCATCTTGATTTGCCTCCTCGGCTTTCAAGCCGATGCGACGGCATTTGTTCCGGAACTGGACTTCGCCGCGGCGGTTGACCGGTAAAGGAGAAATCGATGGCCGCATCGCCTGCAACCGCCTCACTCAAGACCATGATCCTGATCTTCGCGCTCGCGGCGGTGCCGGCCGTCGCCTTCGCGCAGGCGACCGGCGGTTCTGCTGGATCGACCGGAGGCTCGGCGGGATCGGCCGGAGGTGTCGCCAACTCGCCGGCTCCTCCGCCCGGCACCAACAGTCTCGGCACGGCGCAGTCGTCAGGGCCGGGCGCCGGAGGCGGCGCCGCCACGGGCGGTGGGACGGATGCGGCCGTCGCGGCCGAGAACCGCATGCTCGACAAGAAGCTCAAGAGCATCTGCCGCGGCTGCTGAGTGCTCGCGCGGAAGTGAGGCAGTGTGGCTGTCCGGAATGCCCGAGTGACGTTAGCTTGGTCCTGCTTTGAAGCGTGGAGCGTGTCCACGCAGAGGATCGAGTGATGTTACGCAGGATGATGATGGCGGCGCTGGCCGTTGCGGCAATCGGGGTGGCGGTGCCGCAGGCGGCCCGGGCAGGAGGCTTCGGACATGGCGGGGGTCATGGCGGCGGATGGGGCCACCATGGTGGTGGCTGGGGCCACGGCGGCCATTGGCATGGCGGTGGATTCTGGCCGGGCGTCGCGATCGGGGCGGGCATCGCCGGCGCCGGCTACTACGGCGGCTATTACGGCTATGGGTATGGCTACCCCTATTACGCCGTTCCCGACGACTATGGTCCCGCCTACAACGATGGCTACGGCGGCTGCTACGTGGTGCGAAAGCGGGTCATGACGCCTGCGGGATGGCGATACCGCCGCGTGGATGTCTGCGAATAGCGCCTTGCCGAGAGGCTGACTGACCAAAAAACAAGGCCGTTGACGCAGTATACCGTCAACGACCTTGCCAGCCCCGGACATTGAAATCGGCTCACGCCATCCGGTAAGGGCGAGCATCGCGCGGAATCATACGGGCGAATGTGATCCAGTTCACAAGTGGCGAAATTAAACTCCGGCCGCGTGGACCGATCAGCCGCGCGAACGCTTGCGGGCGCTGGCCTGGACGCGGTGCCGCGCCGGTTTCCTGCGGGTAACCGCGGGCGCTTCAACCTCGGTCGATCGCGCGCTGGCGAAGGATTGCCGCAGGCCGTCGATGGACTCGTTCAGCGATGCGACCTGCTCGGACAGACGCTTGGTGTCGGCCTGCTGCGCCGCCATCAGCCGCTTCATGGTCACAAGCTGATCCTGCACTACCTGCAGCTGGTCGATCGATTCCTGCTGGGTCGCCTCCAGCCCCTTGGTCTTCTCGACGAGCTGCTCGGAGGCCTGTGCGGTCCGCGCCTGGAGCTGTCGCGATGCCACCACCCGGTCGGTCTCGGGGGCTGCGCCGGTATAGGCCCGCCAGATCGCGATTGAGGTCACCCCCGCGATCAGAAGCAGGAGCGCTGCGGCGGTCAGCGCGATGGGCTGGGCGCCGAGACGAAGAAGCGGATTGGACGGTGTGTCCTGGGCGAGATCGATCATCGCTGACAAAACCCAAATTGAAACTTGGTGAGTGGCGAAGACCGGCAGCACGAGAACGCAGAACAAGGCGGCCGGGGTGGTCCCGAAAGTGTTACTGTTCGGCAACAAATGGGACCAAAAAGAGGCTGGCCCGTCCAAACCAAACAGAATTCGCCAAAAAGAGGTTCTGAGATACTTGCTTGTCGATGCAACGGCATGCAGCCGGCCCCGTCCAGGCAGGCAATGCCGATCTGGTTCGACGGAGCGCGAGTCGGTGATTCCGCCTTAGAACTTGTAGGCGAGGCCGACCGTAGCGGTGTGGGTGCGGGCCGTGACGTGGGCCGTGAAACGGTCGTCGAAGCCAATGCCGGTCCCGCCAGCAGCGAAGAACGTCTGGGTCAAAGTCCCGAAATCGGCGTAGCGATAATCGATGCGAGCCAGCCAGTTACCACCAATCATGTGCTCGACGCCGGCGCCGATGGTCCATCCGAGCCTCGTCGCAGCATAGGTTTCGTTGTGAGAACTGCCGAAGCAGAACGAATTTCCGGGAACGACCGTGCAATTGGCACTCAGCTCAAGGCGTTGCCACGCGAGGCCGCCGGTGCCGTAGAGCAGGGTGGCGGGCGCAACCAGATAGCCGAGACGTCCGCGGATGCTGCCGTCCCATGTTTCCTTCGCCGTGCCAGTTGGCAGACCAACAAGCGGTGCGCCGAAAAAGAGCCCGGTTGTCCCGGGGACGGGATTGGTCGTCTTGCTGTTGTTGGCCCATCCGAAGTCGGCCTCGACGCCGGCAACCCACGATGTCGAGACCTGCACATTGTAGCCGAGATAGCCACCGAACCTGGCCGCGACGGCGTCCATTGCGCCGCCGGTACCGGCCGTTGGAACGAATGCGCCGGCGCCGAAGTTCGGTGCGATGTCGCTGCTCTGCCAGTCGTTGTCAGCCCAGCGGGCGCCAATCGATACGCCGGCATAAAATCCCGACCATGACGGCGCGGCCTGCCGCGCTTTCACGGGCATGTCAGCGGCAAGAGCCGATCCCGCCAACGCTGCCGAAGCCAGCGCTCCCGCAAGCCCTGCAATCAAGTACTTCGCCACGCTCAGCCCCCGGTACTGTATCGAATCAGTCGCCAATACGCGGAACGCTCGCAGTTCCCAGCATGCGCTGCAACTATCGTGGAGCCGGTCGCCGCAAATGCGGACGTGCTGGCTATTCCGATACCGCTCGCTGGGCCAGCATGTTCAGCGCTCACGGCTGAAAGCGGCTTCGTGATCCAGCACAGGTCTTCGGCTACGGCGCGCGCGCACTTCGGGGCCCAGCCTGACGAGCGATTCCGCCGGCGTCACCCCAGCAGTGACGTCGCCGAGATTTCCGCGGAGATCTCTGCGGGCGCATCTGGGCGCGGACGGTGGGCATACCGAGCGTCGTCACCACGGCAAAGCGCGAAGATAACTCCGCGGCGATAGGAACAAGAGCAACTCGGACTTGTTCGGAAATTATCCTCCTTCAAGCCAAGGGCTTCTCCCCAATGTATCACCACGTCAAGAAACTGATGTTCACCGTTCGCGTCGACGAGCCGGACCCGCGCTTCGGCAACATGCTGCTCGAGCAATTCGGCGGCGCCAACGGCGAGCTCGCCGCGGCCATGCAATATTCGATTCAGGGCCTCAATTGCGAAGACCCGGATCGCAAGGATCTTCTGATGGACATCGGCACGGAAGAGCTGAGCCATCTGGAGATCGTCGGCACCCTGGCACGCATGCACCTGAAGCCGTCGAAATTCGACCGGCAGGCGGCCGAAGCCGATCCTTTGATCGCGATCGCCGGAGGCGGCGGTGTCAATCTGTTCAATTCGCAAGGCAACGCCTGGACGGCCGACTATCTGAAGATCACCGGCGAGCTCGACGTCGATCTGCGCAGCAACATCGCAGCCGAGGCCCGGGCCAAGATCGTCTACGAGCGGCTGATCAATTTCTGCGACGATGCCGGCACCAAGGACGCCCTGCAATTCCTGATGACCCGCGAGATCACCCATATGAAGGCATTTGCGCTGGCGCTCGAAAGCATGGGCAAGCCCGCCTTCAGCATCGGCCGCATCGCGCCGACGCCGGGTCTGGTCAACCAGTTCTTCAACGATTCGACGGGAGCCGGCGATCACGGCGAGATCGACACCCGCGGCCCCTGGAATGAGGGCGGCGACTGGGTCTTCACGGAATCGCCCGCGATCCAGGCTGGCGAACCCGGACCGGCGAACGGCATCGTGACTGAGAGTTCTCCGCCGGTCGACGAAGCCGGGCTTGGCGATCTCCTGCTCGACGAGCTTCGCGATATCCTTCACGCGGAGAAGCAACTGACGAAGGCGCTGCCGAAGATGGCGGAAGCGGCGCGTTTCGATCAGCTGCGCGAGCTGTTCGAGGTTCATCTCGCCGAAACCGAGACGCAAGTCGAGCGTATCAACGAATGTTTCGAACTGCTCGGCAAGACCGCCCGGGCCAAGCCCTGCAAGGGCATGATGGGCCTGGTCGAGGAGGGACAGGAGATCATCGACGAAGGCGAAAAGAAGGAAGACGCGGCCGCTGACCTCGCCTTGATCGGCGCGGCGCAGCGCGTCGAGCATTACGAGATCGCCGGCTACACCACCGCGCGCAACCTCGCCCAACAGCTGCGCCACAGCGCCATCGTCGCTCTGCTGTCGAAGTCGCTGGCGGAGGAGGAGAACGCGGATCAGTTGCTCAACCAGGTCGCGCGATCCCTGATGTCGGTCGCGAAGATGCCGGCTGCGGTGGAGCAGACAGAGTAGCGGGATCTTTGGTCTGGCAGATCGAACGTCGGCGGCCGGCGTGCCTCATCAGAGGCGCCGGCCGCCGAATTATTCGCACGGAGCGGACGGCCGTGTGAGGCAAGTCTAGGGCTCAAATTGCGAGAACGGCCCGGAATAGGTCTTTGAGCGCGGCGTCGCATAGGGCCCGAGTCGGGAGGTCTTCAACCCCAGCCGCATCAGCGCCTCCGCCAGCGTCACCGCCGCCGCGACGCCGTCGATCACGGGCAGGCCGTGCACAGCCGCGAGTTCGGCTGCGAGATCGGCCATGCCGGCGCAGCCGAGCACGATCGCCTCAGCGCGGTCGTCGCGGATCGCAGCCGTGATCTCCGCGGAGATCTTGCCGAGCGCGACCGTGTTGCGCTCTTCCAGCGCGAGCACCGGCACCTCGGCGGCGCGGACGCGGGCGCAGCGCTCAGCGAGGCCGTATTTCCGCAAATTGTGCTCGATCGGGACGATGGAGACACCGAGCGTCGTCACCACGGCGAAGCGCGCCGCGATCAGGCTCGCCATGTGGAAGCCGGCTTCGCCGATGCCGATCACAGGCGCCTTCGCGGCTGCGCGCGCGGCATCGAGGCCTGTGTCGTCGAAGCAGGCGATGATGTGCGCGTCCGCGCCGTCGCGATCGGCCTTGCGGATGCAGCCAAGCATGCCGGGCACGGCGAAGGCTTCGTCGTAAAAGCCTTCGATCGAGACCGGACCCATCGTCGGCTGCCGCGCGTCGATCACCGTGCCGGGCAGGGCGACGCTGCGCGCCGCAGCGGCGATCTTCGCCGTCATCGTCGCGGTGGTGTTGGGATTGACGACGTGCAGCCGCATCAGATCCGACAAGCCTCTTGTCAAACGAGTCCTCTGCTAGACCAGACCCTGGCCCGCGTCGGAACCCTTGGCCGCCTGGCGCTTGTTGAGCACGTGGATGGTGCCGAGCGCAAGCGTGATCACCGTGAATGAAACGGCCGAGATCACGGTGCCGAGCGCGTAGATATCAGGATTCGTCACTGTCGTCGTGAGGCCCTGAAGATCGAGCGGCAGCGTATTCACCGCTCCGATTGCCTGGCTGGAACGCGCGAGCTCGTCCCAGGACAGTGTGAAGCCGAACAGGCCGATGCCGATCACCGAAGGCAGAATGATCGGCAGCACGACATGGCGGAACGTCTGCCACGGCGTCGCCCCGAGATCGCGCGCGGCTTCCTCGAGGCGCGGGTCGAACCGATTGAAGATCGCGAACATGATGAGCAGGCCGAACGGCAGCGTCCAGGTCAGATGCGCGCCGAGCCCGGAGGTGAGCAGGCCCATCGAGGTCTCGAAATTCTCGTTCCAATGCGCCTTGATGAGGTCGTCGATGATGCGGAACTCGAGGGAGATGCCGAGCGAGGTGATGATCGACGGCACGATCAGGCTGGCGATCGCCGAGTAGAACAGGATGCTTTGCGCCTTGAACTTCCTGCGGAAGGCCATGCCGGCGGCGACCGACAGGACGACGGTGACGATCATCACGATGATGCCGAGCAGCAGCGAGCGGCGGAAGGCCGCGCCGAGGTCGACGATGCCGGTGCCCTGGAACAGTTTTGCGATCCAGAAGGTCGAGACGCCGTTCATCGGGAAGGTGAGGCCGCCCTGCGGTCCCTGGAACGACAGCACGTAGATCGCGATCATGGGACCGTAGAGAAACAGCACATAGGCCGCGAAGAAGATCGCGAGCACGTAGAACGAGCGCGGGCGTCCTTCCTTCATGCCCTAGAGCTCCTTCTTGATGTCGACGATGCGCGACATCATGGTGATGATCAGGAAGGTGATGACGAGCAGGATGACGGCGTTGGCCGCCGCGGCCGGGAATTGCAGTGCATTGACCCGCGTCTCGATGATCTTGCCGGCCGCCGCGATCTGTTGGCCGCCCATCACGCCGATGGTGATGAAGTCACCCATGACGATGGTGATGACGAAGATCGAGCCGATCACGATGCCTGGCTTCGCCAGCGGGATGATGACGTTGACCAGCGTCTGGAAGCCGGTGGCGCCGGCGTCATAGGCGGCCTCGATCAGCGACTTGTCGATGCGGATCATCGAGTTGAAGATCGGCACCACCATGAAGAAGGTGAACAGGTGGACCAGCGCCAGTACCACGGAGAATTCGGAGAACAGCAGCCATTCCAGCGGATGGTTGATCAGACCCGTCTTCACCAGGCCGGAATTGACGAGCCCGTTGCGCCCGAGCAGGGGAATCCAGGCGATCATGCGGATCACGTTGGAGGTCCAGAACGGGATCGTGCAGAGCAGCGATAAGCCCATCTGCCAGGTCTTGGACTTGACGTGGAAGGCGAGGAAATAAGCGACCCAGAACCCGATGAACAGCGTGATCGCCCAGACCATGAAGCAGAGCTTCAGCGTCTTCAGATAGGTCTTGCCGATCGTGCAGAGATCGGGGAGCTGCGCGAGGCAGCCCTCGAACGTGTCGGTGTAGCCGCGGCCGGAGAACGCCGGCAGCAGCTGGTATTCGTTGTAGTCCCAGAACGAGACGATGACCACGAACACCAGCGGAATGAGGAAGAAGGCGAGAAACACCAGCATCATCGGCCCGGCCTGAAGCCAGGAGATGAAGGACGGCGACAGCCGCGTCGGTTTCGCGGCGCGCGCTGTGCCCGACCCCGGGATCAAGCCCGGGGACGCCTGTTGCAGGACTTCTTCCGACATGTCCGTTACGCCGCGATGAACTCGTTCCACTTGCGGACCATGTAGTCGTTCTCGTCCATCACGGCGTTCCAGCAGGCAACGCCGCCCATGCGGTCCTCATAAGAGCCGCCGTCGCGCACGGCGCCAGCCTTTTCCAGCAGCGAGCCGTCGGGCGCCTTGATGTCCTTCTCGGCCGGCTTGCCTTCCATCCAGTAGGCCCACTCGTAAGGCTCCATATGCGCCTTCGCGGTGGAGAGCACGGCGGAGTAGTAGCCCTGGCGATTGAGATAGGCGCCGGCATAGCCCGACAGGAACCAGTTGACGAACTCATAGGCCCATTCGAGCTTGGGACCCGACACGCCCTTGGAGACGCAGAAGCCGGACGCCCAGGAGCGGTAGCCTTCCTTCAGCGGCTGGAAGGTGCAGGGGATGCCCATCGAGCGCACCTTCGTCACCGCCGGCGACCACATCGACTGGATCACGGTCTCGCCCGACGCCATCAGGTTGACGCTCTCGTTGAAGTCTTTCCAGAACGCGCGGAACTGGCCGGCCTTCTTGGCCTCGGTCATCACCTTCATGGTGAGATCGATCTCTTCCTTGGTCATGTTGCCCTTGTCGGCATATTTGTACTTGCCGGTGGCTTCCACGACCATCGCGGCGTCCATGATGCCGATCGAGGGGATGTTGAGGATCGAGGCCTTGCCCTTGAATTCGGGGTTGAGCAGCTCGGACCACGAGCTGATCGGTCGCTTGATCAGGTCGGGGCGAATGCCGAGCGTATCGGCGTTGTAGACGGTCGGGATCAGCGTGACGAATTCGGTCGCCGACGTCGCGAACTTCTTGGAGTCCTTGCCCTCGAGATACAACACCTTCCAGGGTGCGGTGCCCTGGCCGCCGATCTTCTTGCCACCGGGGGTCTGGCCCTTGGTGAAGACGGGCGTGATGTTGTCGAATTCCTTGATCTTCCGGGCGTCGAGCGCGAGGATGTTGCCCGACGGGACGATCTTCTTCAGCGAGAAATATTCGGTGTCCAGCACGTCGAAGGAGTTCGGCTGGGTCATCACGCGCTTGGTAACGTCGTCGGTGGTCGCGGTGATGTATTCGATCTTGATGCCGGTGTCTTTCAGGCACTGCTTGGAGATGTCGTCGCCCTCGTTCACGGCGGTGCCGAGATAGCGCAGCACCTTCGCGTCGGCCGATTTCACATAGGGAAAGCCGGTGATGGCGCCGGAGCCGGCGGCAAGGCCGGCGAGACCAGCGGTGCCCTTGAGCAGCGTACGGCGGCTGACGCCCTTCGTCCCAGTGGTCTTGCTCATGTCAGTCACTCCTCTGTTGCGCATTCCAGTGATCGATCGGCGCTATTGCAGACGTTGCGCCTTGGCGGGGTCCCAGGTGGCCAGCACGCGATCGCCCGGACGGAACGGGTGGACGTCGAAAGTGGCTTCGGGAACGTGGGAGAACAGGGCGGTGCCGTCGTCGAGCGTGAGCGAGACGGCGATGTAGGAGCCCTGGTACTCGGTCTGGGTCAGCAGCGCCGGCGCGCCGATCGTGCCGTCAGTGAACGGCACGATGCCGAGCTGATCGGCACGCACGGCGATGAGCTTGCCGGCGTCGCTGAGCACGTTGTGGCCGCCGATGAAGCGCGCCACGAATTCGGTGCGGGGACGGTGAAAGATGTCGCGGGCCGTGCCCTGCTGCTCGATCTTGCCGTGGTTCATCACCACGATGTGGTCGGCGAGCGCCATCGCCTCTTCCTGGCCGTGGGTGACCTGGATGAAGCTGATGCCGAGCTCGCGCTGCAGCCGCTTCAATTCGCCGCGCATCTTCACGCGCAGGAACGGATCGAGTGCGGAAAGCGGCTCGTCCAGCAGCAGGATCTGCGGCTCGGTGATCAGCGCGCGGGCGAGCGCGACGCGCTGCTGCTGGCCGCCGGAGAGCTGCGCCGGCAGCCGGCCGGCATATTGGGTCATCGCCACCAGCTCGAGCAATTCGCCCGCGCGCTTGTGGCGCGTCGGCTTGTCGACGCCGCGCATCTTGAGGGCAAAGGCGACGTTGTCGATCACGCTCAGATGCGGAAACAGCGCGTAGGACTGGAACATCATCGCCGTGCCGCGTTCGGCCGGCGGCAGGTCGGTGACGTTCTGGTTGCCCAGGATGATGTCGCCCTCGCTGACCGCTTCGTGGCCCGCGATCATCCGCAGCGTCGAGGTCTTGCCGCAGCCGGACGGGCCGAGCAGGCAGCAATAGGTGCCGGCCGGGATCTTCAAATTGACGGTGTCGACCGCCAGCGTCGTGTCATAGCGCTTGGTGACGGCGACCAGTTCGAGAGCGGCGGGAGTGGCCATGGCGTGTCCAAGGAGGGGCGGTGCTGCCGCTCCTCTCCGCAAGGTCCGTGCCAATCGCCTGTTGACGGGCCAAATTCGGAAACTGTGCAGCGGAGTCAGATCGTTAGATCGAATCCGGCCGGTCGGGACTGCCCGCCGCAGGTACAGCTACATGCACACAAAATGGGCTAGGATTGTATAAAGTTTCGCCTGTGATTGGATACAGCTCGTCGACTAACATCCGCTTTGAACGTTGCCGATGAGCCCTTACTCCCATGGCCGCCAAGCCCCGCTCCAAATCAGACGCGCCAGATGCGAGCGATCGCGTCAGCCGCATCCGGGAGGGTGTGACCGCGGCAATCCTCGAGCATCGCCTGCTGCCGGGCACCAAGCTCGGCGAGGACGAGATCGGCGATATCTACGGCGCGAGCCGCACGCTGGTTCGCACCGCGCTGCAGCAGCTCGCGCATGAGGGTATCGTCAACATCGAGAAGAACCGCGGCGCCTTCGTCGCGCGGCCGACGCCTGCCGATGCCCGCGAAGTGTTCGAGGCGCGCCGCTTGATCGAGCCCACCATCGTCGATCACGCCTGTGAAGCGGCATCACCGGATTGGCTCGAACGCCTGCAGCAGCATCTTGCCGAGGAACGCGAAGCCGAGCGGCGCGGCGATGCCCGCGCCTCGGTCCGGCTCTCCGGCGAGTTCCACCGGCTCATCGCGGAGATGAGCGGCCACAGCATCTATCTCGGCTTCCTCAAGGAGCTGATTGCGCGCTCCTCGCTGATCATCCTGCTCTACCGCCGTCACGACACGCCCGCTTGCGGCACCGATCACCATGCCGGCATCGTCGCCGCGATCCGCAAGCGGGACAGAGAGGCCGCGCGCGCCCAGATGCTGTCGCATCTGGACGAGATCGAGGCCGAGCTGTTTCTGAAAGATCCCGTGGCCGACGAGCTGCGGCTTGCGGACGTGCTGGGCGCGTGAGCGGCTGCAGCCTGTCCTCACAGGCTCGCGCCTTGATTCACTTGCTTTGATTCAATTGCCGACGGACGGGCCGATCCTTCTTCCATTCAGATGGCAGGGCGGCCTATCGCCGTGATGGCTGTAAGTTGACGCGAGCTATACTTCGGCGTCAACTGCGCCGACGTTGCGTGCCTGCCATCGCCCTCGCATAGCCTGAACCTGTAGGGGAGGCTGATATGTCGGGTTTGAGGATGTCGGCCAAAGTTCTCGCCGTCGCTGTATCGCTTGCTTGCAGTGCAATGGTGCTTGGCGTCCTGTCACCGGCATCAGCTCAACAGGATTCCGCCGTCCTGTTCCGCAACGTCCGGATCTTCGATGGCAAGAGTGCCTCGCTCTCCGCGCCGTCCAGCGTCCTGGTCCGGAACAAGATCATCGAGAAGATCTCGACCGGCGACGTCACCGCCTCCGCGCAAGTCATCGACGGCGGCGGCCGCGTGCTGATGCCGGGCCTGATCGACGCGCATTGGCATGCGATGCTGGTGCGGCCGACGCCGATGGCCGTGCTTGCGGGGGATATCGGTTACAACAATCTGCTCGCCGCCAGCGAAGCGACCGCGACGCTGATGCGTGGCTTCACCACCGTGCGCGACATGGGTGGGCCGAGCTTCGGCCTCAAGCGCGCCATCGACGAGGATCTCGTCGCCGGTCCCCGCATCTATCCCTCCGGGGCCATGATCACCATCACCAGCGGTCACGGCGACTTCCGCCAGCTCTCCGACCTGCCGCGCACGATCGGTGGGATGCTGAGCCGCATGGAGCAGATCGGCGGCAGCATGGTCGCCGACAGCCCCGACGAGGTCCGAGTCCGCGCGCGCGAGCAGCTCATGCAGGGCGCTTCGCAGGTCAAGCTGACGGCGGGCGGCGGCGTCGCTTCGCCGTTCAGTCCGCTCGATGTCTCCACCTTCACCGAGCCCGAGCTGCGCGCCGCCGTCGAAGCTGCCGACAATTGGGGGACTTATGTCGCGACCCACGCCTACACGCCGGTTGCGATCCAGCGCTCGATTGCAGCCGGCGTCAGATGCATCGAGCACGGTCATCTCATGGACGAGGCGAGCGCGCGGCTGATGGCCGAGAAGGGGATCTGGCTCAGCACGCAGCCGTTCCTCGATCTATCAGCTGCGGCGGCGCTCGGCCCCGCCGAGCAGGACAAGATGCGGCAAGTGGTTACCGGCACCGACCGCGTCTATGGCTTGGCGAAGAAGTACGGCATCAAAACCGCGTTCGGAACCGACATTCTGTTCTCGAAGGCGCTGGCGGACACGCAGGGCGCGATGCTTGCCGCATTGACGCGCTGGTACACGCCGGCCGAAGCACTGACCATGGCAACGTCGAGCAATGCGGAGCTGCTGCGCCTCTCGGGCCCGCGAAATCCTTATCCGGGCCGGCTCGGCGTGGTGGAGGAAGGCGCGCTCGCCGATCTCCTGCTGATCGACGGTAATCCGCTCGACAACATCAGCATCGTCGAGGATCCCGCGAAGAATTTTGTGGTGATCATGAAGGACGGCAGGATTTACAAGAACACGCTCGCGCACTGATGCGCATCTGTGATCCCGCGCTCGATCGTTGGGAACCGGCGCTTGCGGCGCTGATCCGTCGGGGCTGTCACAAACTCCGCCCTGTCATCGGCGCGGCTCGTTAAGCCACTGCACATCCAGGAAGAATTTTTTTCGACCCGCTTGAGCCAGGTTCGCTGGCGCGTTTCATATCGGTTTCGCCAATTCCGCGATGTGCTGTCAATTCGATCGCTCTGCCAGGGCGGCTGCAATTTGATTCCTCAGGTCGAGCCGGATTGTGACAGGGCTCGGCCGTGTTGTGCGCGTCGTATGGACGATCACACATGCGATGTAACGACTGTTCTTTGCATGCCGCTCCAGCTATATGCTGTCGCTCTGTCATCGAACTGTCATGTTACCGTAAATGCTGAAGTCAGATGCAACGCCGGCCCGCAAGACCCCGGGCGCGCCCGGTGGGAATCCTGCTGCAAAGGACAACAAGAGGACGCAAGTCGCCGCCGGCTTCCTGAGGCAGATTGAGGAGGGCGAGGAACCCGCGCAGGTCGAGGGCGCTGTGATTGATCAGACGCCATCGCAGGATGCGCCCCCCGCGCCAACTCAGTCCACGGCGGGTGAGATCGAGCTCAAGCTCATTGTCGATGCCGGCCGCATGGCGCACTTCAATGCCGCGCCTGTCATCGCGGCGCACGCGCGCAACAAGGGCGCGCGGAAACATCTCAAGTCGGTCTATTACGACACGCCGGAACGCGCGCTCCGGCGCAATGGCCTCAGCCTGCGCGTGCGCCAGAGCGGTGCGCGCTTCGTGCAGACCGTGAAGACCGAAATTGCTGACGATCCGCTGCGCCGTGGCGAGTGGGAGGCGCGCGTGCCGTCGCTTGCACCTGATCTCGCGCTGGCGATGCCGTTCATTCCGGAGAAGCTGCGCAGCTCTCTCGAAGCGCATCCGCTCGAAGCCGTCTTCACCGCCGACGTCCATCGCCATGCACGGATGATCGACCTGCCGACCGGCACGGTCGAGGTCGCGTTCGACCAGGGCGAGCTGAAGGCCGGCGACCGCTCGCTGCCGGTGAGCGAGATCGAACTCGAGCTCAAGGGCGGCAGCGCGAGCACGATCTACGAGGTCGCCTTGCTGCTGGCGGAGCAGGGGGCGGTGAAGCCGTCGATCCGCAGCAAGTCGGCGCGCGGCTTCGATCTTGCCGCCGGCCTGCCGCCGGCGGCGCGGCGACCGCGAAAGCTTCGCCTCGATCCGTCGGTGACGCTCGACGAAGCCTTCGCGACCATCCTGCGCTCCTGCTTCCTTCATCTGCTGCAATCGCTGCCGGCGGCCGAGGACGGCCGCAATCCGGAAGGCGTGCATCAGCTGCGCGTCTCGCTGCGCCGGCTGAGATCGGCACTCGATCTGATGCGATCGGTCGGCGCGCTCAAGGATCTCGATGCGCTGCGGTCGGAAGCCAAATGGCTGGCGCAGGAATTGTCCGCTGCGCGCGACTGGGATGTGTTCCGGCTCGAGACCTTGCCGACGATCGCAAAGGCCTGTCCTGCCGTCGCAGGCTTCGATGCGCTCGGCCGGGCTGCGGCCAGGAGCCAGTCCGACGCCTATCGCAGGGCGCATCATGCGCTCGACGATCGCCGCTGCGCCGTGTTCCTGATCGGCCTCGGTCACTGGATCGAGACCCGCGGATGGCGCAACGACGTTGCCGCCGAAGATCTCGGCCAGCTCGCCGAGCCCGCCGTCAACTTCGCGCAGCGCATCCTGTCGGAGCAGTATGCGAAGGTGCTGAAGCGCGGCCGGCGCTTCAAGTCGCTCACGATCGAGCAATTGCACAGGGTTCGGCTCGCCACCAAGCGGCTGCGCTATCTCGGTGAATTCCTGCTGCCGCTCTATGAGGACCGCAAGTCGACGCGGCGCTTCTCGCGCCGGCTCGCCGGTCTGCAGGAGGAACTCGGCGCGTTCAACGACATGGCGGTCACGGCATCGCTGCTCGCGCGGCTCGATGCCGAGCCCGACAGCGCCATTGCCGCGGCGGCGATCGCCGGCTGGCAGGCGCGCGCATCCGTCGGCGTGCAGCCCGTCATGCAAGGCACCTGGCGCGATTTCACCGGCGCGCGCGTGCCGTGGGCGTCTCAGGGCTGATGGCGCACCCCAAAAAAGTTGCGGCCAGCCATTGGGGGATGGCTGGCCGCGCGCGAACCGGTCTGGGACGGGGAGGGGTGGGGATGTGACCGGGTCGCGTAACCTGTTGTCTCGTTCCTGTTAATCTCTTGCGCTGGCGGTGGAGACCGCCGGCTTGGTATCGCCGAGCGAGACCCAGACGTTGGGATCGCTCTGCGACTGGCGCTTGACGAAGCGGTAGCCGGTCTCCGTCCAGGCAACGACGTTCTCGTTCTGATTGTCGAGAACGAACTCGCCCTTGTCGGTCTTCACCGTCAGCACCGCGTGTCCTTCACCCTTCTTGTCGCGCACGACGGTGATGAGCAGGGCCTCGCGCGGCCATCCAGCATCCATCAGCATCTTGCGCTTCAACAACACGTAGTCTTCGCAGTCGCCGTAACCGTCTGAGGGCAGCGACCATTTCTCGATCACGCCCCAGTGCTCCTGGTCGGTCAAAGGCTTGACGGTCTCGTTGACCCAGCGATTGACCTTGACGAGGTCGCGCCATGCGGCCTGCGACATCACGATGTCGCGTGCCTGCGTCGGCGCGCCCTGGCACTGGGCGGCATTGTCCGCACAGAACTCGACCCAGCCGATCGGCGCACGCGTGGTGTCACCGAGGCTCGCGTAGAGCAGGCGGCTTTCGCCGGCCTGCGCTGTCGCGCCGATCCCGAAGAGCATGGCGGCGAGCGCCAGCTTCTTCCCCTGTCCCCTGAAATCAAACATTGCGGCCCCCGTTTCTTGTTGGGACCACATTTCGCACGGAGCTTTTGAGTTGCCGCTAAGTCGACCAAGTCAAGTCGAGACGAATACAAGTAAAAGGCGCGGCGAATTCGATCTATACTTGAATCGAATTCTCATAAAATTTGAAACAACTGCAATTGATTCAAATTTTATCGATTAACGCGGAAACGCTGGCGGGGCGCCGTTTCCATGCCCAAACGCGCCGCGCGTTAACCCGCGCAAGACGGGTCCCGACGCATGAAAAAGGCGGCGTCCGCATTGCGGAGGCCGCCTTCGAAGCTGGAATTACAGGGGTTTTGACGTCGTCGCGCTTTACCGCGCGGTAACGCTCTCTTCGAGTGTCTCGATCGGCTGCGCGTGGACGAACTCCAGGGCGAAGCCGTCTTCGAGGTTTCGGACCACGCGGCCCTGGACCCGGCCGAGCAAAACCGTCGATTTCAGCGGCGGACGGTTCTCCGCGGCAATGGCCGCGCCTGATAGCGACAGGTCGATGATGCGGCAGGTCATCTTGGTGCCGTCCTCGAGGGTCAGCACGGCGATCGGGTTGCGCGGCACGATACGGTCGTGGCGGCGATCCTCGGGCAGGTTGAGGATGTCGCGGTTGGCGAGCCAGGTCAGCTGGGCCGCGAGCTTGTCGCGCTTGCGGGGCGTGGCACCGATCGTCATGGCGAAGCCATTGTCGATGATGCGGGTGATCTTGCCCTCGACCCGGCCGATATGGTCGAGATAGGCGACCACGCGGTCGCCGACATTGCCGATGCCGGGGGCCAGCAGTGCCAGCCCGCCCGGCGACATGTTGATCACCTGGCAGGGGAATTCGCGGCGATCGGGCAGCATGTAACGGCCGAGCAGGTGCACTTTCACCCGCTGGAAACGCCGACGCTCCTCGGCGGCCGGAAGAAATTTTTTGTTCGCCAACGCCATTTTCACAACCCGACCCCCCGCCTGGCGGAGTCCGGGACGACCCTAAGGTGCATAGGGTTAATGCCGCGTTAGGATTGGGTGCGGCGGCAACGGACTGACACAATGCGTCAGAAAAGCCACATCGGCGGGGAGGCCGCTCCGGACGACCAGGCGCTTCACGCCCGCTTCGCCGCGCGCCCATAAAGCAGGCACAGCAGCGCCAGCAGCACTGCGGCCGACAGCCCCAGCGACCAGTGAATGCCGATCGCCGCGCCTGCTACCCCGACCGTGATGCCGCTGAATGCCCGCATGCCGAGCCCCGCCATATTATAAAGGCCGACGACACGGCCGCGAATGTCGTGCGGCGCATTCAGCTGCACCAGCGCCTGCGCCATGGTGTTGAACGACAGCTCGAAGAAGCCGGCGCAGAACAGCAGCACGATCGCCACCGGATAGATCCGCATCGTGGCGAAGCCGAGCAGCGCCACGCTCCAGAGCATCGCAAGCAGAATCGCGGTGCGCGGCGTGCCCTTGAGGCGTCCCCAGGATTCCAGCGCGATGGCGGCGAGCACCGCGCCGGCCGCATCGGCCGCGAGCAGCACGCTGTAGGAGACACCGGGATCGCCATGGCCGAGATCGCCGGCAAAGCCCGGCATCTGGGCGTGGTAGGCATTGCCGATCATGAAGGAGGTGAGGCCGGCGAGCCACGTCATCGCCGTCAGCACCGGCTGCGTGCCGATGGCGCGCATCGTCAGCACGATGTCGGCGAGGCCGCGCACGGCAAAGCGCCGCACCGCAACGCTTCTGTCTCGCACCGGTGCCCAGAACAGCCAGAGCAGCATCGGCAGATAGAACAGCGTGTTGAAGATGATGCCGTGCGAGGGGCCGAGCGTCAGCATGATCACGCCGCCGACCGCAGGCCCGACCAGGATGCCGAGATAGCGCGCCATCGCGTTCAGCCGCACAGCGCTCGGCAGGTCCGCGGGTCCCACGAGGTCGTAGAGCAGGAGCTGGTTCGGCGTCTGCCACAACACGCCGGCGCAGCCATGGATCACCAGCAGCAGCATCGCGTGCCACATCTGGATCGTGTCGGTGAGGAAGAAGAAGCCCCATCCGGCGGAGGCCGTGATGAACAGCAGCATGCCGCACTGGATGATGCGGCGCGGATCGAACCGGTCGGCGAGCCCGCCGACCGCCACCGAGAACAGCAGGAACGGCAGCCAGTGCGACAGCACGGCAAATCCCCCCAGCGTCGGCGAATGGAATTTCTGGAACACCACCCAATAGCTGATCACGTGCTCGATATTGTCGGCCATCATCGCGAGCACGTAGGCCATGAACTGCAGCCGGTACGGCACCGACTTCATCGCCGCGAACGAGCCGGACGCGGCGGCAGGATTTTGGGGGAGGGGGTTCAAGGGAATACCTGGGTGAGACGTCGCCGTCCGTACACGGTCGCTGGTGACGGCTCAAGACAATTGGGCGTGCGGAGATGCAGCCTTGCGCTGCCATCACACGTTCCGCCGCGGGGATGACGATAGTGGTTGTGTGGCGCACCGTAGCCCGGATGGAGCGTAGCGTAATCCGGGACTGCCGGCCCCGCATTCCGCGTTGCTCCATGCGGCTACGAGACCTTCGGCTTGGCACGACCGCGCATCTCACATACGCTTTGCCTGACGCCCCCCACCATTAAAACAGAACAAGCGGGCGACGAGGAAACGTTCATGGAATCCATCCGCGTCTGCACCCACTCCGGTCCCGGTTCCGAACCCGTGATCAAGACCGTGCCGTGGCCGAAGGTCGGCCGCAAGGCGGCGCTGATCAAGGTCGGCGCCTGCGGTGTCTGCGGCACCGATCTGCATATCCTCAAAGGCCACTGGCCGAAGCCGCTGCCCTGGCCGTTCACGCTGGGTCACGAGCTCGGCGGCGTCATCGTCGAATGCGGCGACGAGTTCACCGAGGACTTCATGAGCAAGCCGCTCAAGGTCGGCTCGAAGGTGATGATCCCGCCCTTGATGCCATGCGGCCATTGCTATTACTGCATCCACTATCCCCAGACCGCCAACAAGTGCCTGACGCCGGTCTATTACGGCCGCTATCTCGGCTTCGACAAGGCGCCGCACATGTGGGGCGGCTGGGCCGAATATGTCTATGTCGATCTCGAGATGCTGCCGGGCACCAAGATCTACAAGCTGCCCGACGACATGTCGCTGCGCCTCGGCGCGCTGTCGGAGCCGCTGACCTCCTGCATCCGCGCCTTCAACCGTGCCAGCCGCGCCGGTGGTTTCACTTGGGGTGATACGGTGGTGATCCAGGGCTCAGGCCCGATCGGCATTCTGGCGGTCGCCGCCGCCAGGGAGATGGGGGCAGGGCGCGTGATCTGCGTCGGCGCGCCGGAGCAGCCGCGGCTCAAGCTCGCCCGCGAGTTCGGCGCCGAGGCGACCGTGAACATCGAGGAGCTGAAGTCGCCGCAGGAGCGCATCGCGCGCGTCCGCGAGATCGTCGGCGGCTTCGGCGCCGATCTCGTGATGGACTGCTCGGGCCACCCCACCGCCGGCCCCGAAGGCATCGAGATGCTGCGCGACGGCGGCACCTATGTCGAGATGGGCCAGTTCACCGACGCCGGCTCGATCGACACGTCCTGGCACCGCATCTGCACCAAGGACCTCAACGTGCTGGGCTCCTGGGGCTTCACCGGCAACGACCTGCCGCTCGGCGTCGACATGCTCTACCGCACGGCGAACAAATACCCGTGGCTGAAGATGCAGACGATCTATCCGTTCACGGAAGAGGGCGTCGCGCAGGCGGTGAAGGACGCGATGGCGATGAAGACGGTGAAGTCGACCATCGTGCCGTGGCCGGAACTGGTGGAATAGAAGATGCCGTCGGTCCCGCACGATCTCGCGGCGTTCCTGGTCGAGGCCAAGCGGCGCACTTATGCCGGCTTCGATGACGACGCGACCGTGGCGACGCCGTTGCTCGCCGGCTCCAAGCAGCTCGAGCATCGCGCGCCGCCTTACGCCTATCGCGACATCTATTTCGGGATGGGATTTTTCGTCGGGCAGGAGACCGTGTCGCGGGAGGGCCGCGTGATCTGGTCGATGAGCTACAGCGGCGGCGCCCGTGTGGAGATCAGGGATCGGGAGACCTTCCTCGATATCTACAAATTCCTGCGGCAGGCCCTGCTGGGCGTGAAAGTCGAGCAGCCCTACCGCGGACCGCCTCTGTTCGAGCTGGATGGCATGATCTACCGCAACCAGGCCGAAGGCGCGCTCGATCGGTTTCAGGGTGTCGAGACGATTGCGCGGCAGGATGGCACGCCGCTCTATGAGCTCCGCTATAGTGGCGGGCTGCTATGCTAGTGCCCAGCCTTGTGGCCCGGATGGAGCAAAGCGCAATCCGGGGGCCGCAGGTCCCGCATTTCCGCTTTGCTTCATGCGGGCGACAAGCCGGTTCGGAATGAAGGACACGATGACAAACGAACAGACACGCCCCCGTTCGCCCTTTCACGCCATCCGCGCGATCGACTACACCGTCATTTTCGTGCGCGACATGGCGGCGATGCGCCGCTTCTATGAGGACATCCTCGCCTTCCCGCTGCTGCGCGAGCTGTCGCCGAACTGGATCGAGTACGGCCTCGGCAGCAATACGCTGGCGCTGGCGCGACCGAGCCGGACCGCCGCCGATGCGCCGGTGCCGCCGGGCAGCGCCGCGCTGCAACTGGCGTTCAAGGTGTCGGCCGCCGAGGTCGACCAATGCGCCGACGAACTGGTTCGGCACGGCGTTGCGCTGCTCTCGCCGCCCACGAACCAGTCCTTCGGACATCGCACGCTGTTCTTCCGCGATCCCGACGGCAATCTGCTGGAGGTCTATGCGGAGATCTGAGCGGGGCCCGGCGCCCGAAAAGTTCCATCCGATATCCCCGAACTATCCACGCCGAGGTGAAACTTAGGCCCAAGTTCCGGCTTTCACTTCGCGGGAGAGGTGCCGTGAAGCGAATCCTGAAACCACTCACTTACGTCCTGGCCGCGATCTACTTCCTGGTGGATGCCGTCTTCATGGCCGTGGCAAGGCCGATCGCGCGCTGGATCGGGCGGCACTTCGAATTCAGGCGATTGCGTGCCTGGATCAGATCGCTGCCGCCATACACGTCTCTCGCCCTGTTCTCCGTGCCCGTCATCATTCTGGAGCCGATCAAGCCGGTCGCGGCCTACCTCGCCGCAACCGGTCAGGTCCTGAGCGGGGCGGCGACGTTCATTGTCGGCGAATTGCTCAAGCTGGTGCTTGTCGAACGCCTGTTTCACCTCACGCGCGACAAGCTGATGCGCATTCCCGCCTTTGCCTGGGCTTATGGAAAATATGCCGCGGCGAAGGCCTGGCTGCAGGCGACCGAAGCCTGGCGCGCTGTCCGCGCCGTGAGCCGCGCGGTGAGGGACAGTGTTGCGCGGGCGAGAGCACGGCTCGTCAACGGTTTCAGCAGGCTGGCGGCCTCCCGGGATTGAAGGGTTGCGCGAATTCTTCTTACATCGCGCTTGATCCTCGTTAAGACAGTCCAATGCGCCCGGGACCGGGCGTGGACATGATCTGGATCAGGGAACACAGGGACCATGAGCAGCGACGCGAACGTTCGAGCCGGCCAGTGCCATTGTGGCGCGGTGCGCTTCGAGGTGACACTCAGCGACGGCTTCAAGTCGATCCGCCGCTGCACCTGCTCCTATTGCCGAATGCGAGGCGCCGTCGTGGCCATGGCGGCCATGGGCGGGATCAGGTTCCTGCGGGGAGAGGAGGCGCTGACGACGTACCGCTTTCACACCGGATCGGCGCAGCATTTCTTCTGCTCCCGCTGTGGAATTTACACCCACCACCAGCGCCGATCCGATCAGACCCTCTATGCCGTCAATGTCGCCTGTCTGGACGGCGTGAGCCCGTTCGACTTCGCCGAGGTGCCGGTCATGGACGGCGTCAATCACACCAATGATACCGGCAAGCCGACGCGCCAGGCAGGCACGCTTCGCTTTATCGCGGCCGACTAGTGATCTGTGAGCCGGCGATCCGCCTGCTTACGCGAGCTTGCGTGCGGCGGCGGTTGCCTTGTCGCCCGTGTTCGGCGTGCCCGTTGGTTCGATCAGCATGAGATGAACTTCCTCGCGCGCCACCGGGCGATGCTCGACCCCTTTGGGCACGACGTAGAGTTCGCCCGGGCCGAGCCTCACGGTGCGATCGCGCAACTCGATGTCCAGATGGCCTTTCAGGACCAGGAAGAAATCGTCGGTGTCGTCGTGCTTGTGCCAGGTGAACTCGCCCTTCACCTTCACCACCATGACGTCGCAATCGTTGAAGGTCGTGACCGTGCGCGGGGACCAGTGATCTTCAAAAGTCGCGAGCTTGTCGGCGAGCGATATGCTGTCGGCCATGTTTCTCCCCTTGATGTCTCCTGAGGCACGATTTGGGATCGCGTCGCTTGCTATTCGACGTATCCGGTCAACATCGCATGCGCCCAGTCCGGGCGGTTGTTGGCGAGTGCACGCGCCGATGCGGCGTCCCAATCATATTCGAGGGCCAGGAGTTCGACCTGCCAGCCCCGTTTCTTCTTCGTCAGTATCGCGTAGCGGGCGTGAGGCGAGCGGTGCTCCAGTCTCGCGGCAAAGGGAATGTCCGCGAAGACCGGGCAGCCAACGCTTCCCGGATTGAGGACCAGACGATCGCCGGGACCCTGAACGGCCGCCTGACGGTGGCTGTGACCGCACAACACCACGCGCGCGGTCGGTTCGCTGGCGAGGCGTGCCTCCAGCACGTCGCGCCGTGCCGGCACGAACCGGCCGTCGTCGAGCGATTCCTCCAGCAGGCACGTCGTGTCGTTCTCGGGCGTGCCATGGCAGGCCAGGATCCCGTCGTCGAGCCGAATTTGGGAGGGCAGGCTGTGGAGGGCGCGCCTTTGCTCCGCGGTCAATGCGCGCCGCGCGAACAGGCCGGCCGGCGAGAGCTTGTCGTCCGGAAACTCCTCGATCCAGCGGTCATGGTTTCCGCGCACGGTCGGCAAGGACAGCGACTGCAGGGCTTCGAAAGTCTCCTTCGGCCACAACGGGCTGGTGACGCAATCGCCGAGGTTCACCGTGCGATCGACGCTGCGCGTTTTGATGTCGGCGAGCACGGCCTCCAGCGCCGCAAGGTTGCCGTGGATGTCGGAAATGACTGCCAATCGCATCGTTGCGCTCCCACGCTGTGTCGCCTGAACTCTACCCTATCAGGTCACCAGACGTGTCTAGCACCGCCCGATCGGACGTTCACCAGCCGCCTCAATCCAGGCTGCCACCGCGGCAGGATCCTGGATTTGCTTCCGCCTTCGCCAAGGCTTCGGCGGACAAGTCGCTGCGCCCGCAATGACGGTGGAGGGAGCGGGGCGTCCGGTCCGGCTGGGCCGCAGGGGTTAACTGACGCGACGCGAAGCCCCGCTGCAACCTTCAGGCGCGGCGCTCCCCGCGAAGCCATGCAACATAGGCATGGTGATTTCCGCGCGGTTGGCGTAAAGAGCGCCCAGATCAAATCGCCAGCGTGCGGCCGGGCCAATTGCCGCGCACGTCAGCCTCAGGCCTCTCGGCTCGCTGTGCCGCGCCTGAATTAACCAAGGTTCTCCATCTCGTGTCTCTTCCGGCCCTGACCCCGCCGCTCGCCAAAGCTTTGGCCGAGCGGAACTATGATTCACTGACCCCCGTCCAGCTCGCCGTGCTCGCCCACGAAGCGACCGGCCGCGACCTCCTGGTCTCGGCCCAGACCGGCTCCGGCAAGACCGTCGCCTATGGACTGGCGATCGCCAAGAATCTCCTCGATGACGCCGAACGGTTCGGGCAGGCCGGTGCGCCGCTCGCTTTGATCGTGGCACCGACCCGTGAGCTCGCGATGCAGGTCCAGCGCGAGCTCGCATGGCTCTACGGCCAAGCGGGCGGCCGCGTGGTCTCCTGCGTCGGCGGTATGGATCCGCGCCGCGAGCAGCGCGAGCTGGCGGCCGGTGCTCACATCGTCGTCGGTACGCCCGGCCGTCTCTGCGATCATTTGCGCCGCGGCCGTCTCGATATCTCCGAGCTCGCCGCGGTCGTGCTCGACGAGGCCGACGAGATGCTCAATCTCGGCTTTCGCGAGGACATGGAGTTCATCCTCGAGACCACGCCCGAGACGCGCCGCACCCTGATGTTCTCGGCGACGTTCCCGCGCGGCATCGTCGCGCTCGCCAGGCAATATCAACGCGACGCCTTCCGGATCGAGGTTGCCGGCGACGAAGGCGGTCACGCCGACATCGAATATCGCGCCATCCGCATCGCGCCCGCCGATGCCGAGCATGCCGTCGTCAACGTGCTGCGCTTCTACGAGGCGCCGAGCGCGCTGGTGTTTTGCAGCACGCGCGATCACGTCAGGCATTTGCAGGCAGCCCTCCTGGAGCGCGGCTTTTCCGTCGTCGCGCTCTCGGGCGAATTGACCCAGAACGAGCGCACCCTGGCGCTGCAGTCGCTGCGCGACGGCCGCGCCCGCGTCTGCGTCGCGACCGACGTCGCCGCCCGCGGCATCGATCTGCCGAGCCTCGACCTCGTCATTCATGCCGACCTGCCCAACGACGCCGAGGTGATGCAGCATCGCTCGGGCCGCACCGGGCGCGCCGGACGCAAGGGGACGAGCGTCCTGCTGGTGCCGCCCGCGCGCCGGCGGCGCGCGGAGCTGCTACTCAATCTCGCAGGGGTCGACGCAGCCTGGGGAATCGCGCCGCAGGCGGATGAAATCCGCAAGCTCGATCACGACCGCATGAAGGACGTGCTGTTCACCGAGGAGACGACGGCCGACGATCTGGCGCTGGCCCAGGCGCTGCTGGCCGAGCGGTCGGCCGAGGATATCGCCGCGGCACTGGCGCGGCTTTACCGCGCGCGGCTGCCGTCGCCCGAAGACATCCTCGATCCCGGCGAGCGAACCAGCCGGCCGCGTGACGATCGGGGGCGAGACAATGTTCGCACGCCGCGCGACGATGGCCGCGCCACACGTGGCGATGATCGCCCTGCGGGGCCGCGATCGAAACCAGGCAAATCCTCAGCCCGTCACGGCATGGGAGAGGCCACCGTCTGGTTCCGCGCCAACATCGGACGACGCAAGAATGCGGAAGCGCGCTGGCTGCTGCCGATGATCTGCCGTCGTGGCGGCATCGACAAGGGCGACATCGGTGCCATCAAGATCATGGACACCACGACCGAGTTCGAAATTTCCGAGCGGGTCGCGGAGTCCTTCGCCGTCAAGATCAAGCGGCCGGACAAGGAAGACAATATCCGCCTCGAGCCGATGGCGGGCGCGCCGCAGCAACAGGCGCCTGCGGAGGAGCGGTCCCATGCGCCCCGGCGCGAGAGGGACGATGTCGATCATCGCGAACGGCGGGACGAGCGTCCGCGCGAGGCGCGTGAATTCAAGCCGCGCGGCAAGCCACCCGGCGAGCGCGGACCGAGATCTGGCGAGGCTCCTGCCTTTGGAAAGAAAAAGAAGAATCGCGACAAGCAGGCCCGCGCGGAGCCCTCGGTCACGCAGTGGCCGGTGAAGGGCGCACCCGGAAAGAAGACGAAGAAGAAAAAGCATCGCGGCTGAGCCGCCGCCGTTCAGGACGGCAATGATGCCGCCGGATTGCACCGGCGGCATCATCTGAAAGGTCAGGCGTGAGTTCAGCGGCCGCCGCCACCGCCACCACCTCCGCCGCCACCACCACCGCCGCCGCCACCGGCGTCACGCATGGACGAGCTGTAGCGGGGATCGGTCTGCTTCATGTAGATCGGCGAGGTATCGTTGGCGAGACGAGCGACGGGGCGGCGTGCGCGGCCCGGGGTCGACGACTCCGCGATGATGCCGCAGCTCTCGAAGAAGCCGAATTGGCAACCATCGGTTCGGTGTGGCGCCGCGTTGGCGCCGGTCGTTGCGAACGCGCTCGTCGCAACGCATGCAAGCAAAGCAACTTTCGACAATGTGAGCTTCATGGATCTTCTCCAGCCTCGGTTTGGCGAGACCGGAACGGCTCGCACACACCTTCGACGGAGCCTGTCCTGACCCGGTTCGAGGGCGCCGCTTCACGCCCGCGTGAGCCGGTCGGGGAGGGGCGTTACGTCGCAGCGAGCTCGCGCTGCATGTATGTCGCGCCTTCGCCGTAGGAGGCAAGCTTTGCGCCCAGCTCCGCCTCCGCATTGACGGGCTGAAAGCCGAGACGCTGCCACAGCGGCCGCGTCGCGTAGACCGAGACCAATGCGAGTGTTGCGATGCCTGACGCGCGCGCCAGCTGCTCGATCCCGGTGATGTAAGCGCGCAGAACGCCGCCGCGAAAATCCGGCAACACGGCGACGTCGTGGACGTAGAGACAATCCGCATCGTCAGGCAATCGTGCGAGGAAACTGTCGAGCGGCGGAATCCGCTGCTGCTTCCAGGGATGGGAGAGTCCGTAGCCGGCGATCTCGTCGTCAGCGAGCAGCACGCGGCAGCCATCGGGATAGAGCCGCATCTTCTCGGCGAAGACCTCGGGCCTCTCGGGAAGATCAGGATGTATCCGCGCCGCGATGGCGCTGATCGCGGGCAGGTCGGATGCGTGCGCGGGACGCCAATGCGGCTTGTTCATGTCTCTTCGTCGTTCGGTCTCGGTTGGTCCAGTTTATTCCGCTGCGTCGATGCGCGCAGCGAAAAATATCTTGGTCGCCGGCGCAGGAATATGAGGCCGCGCGCGGCGTACTACCCCATGCAAGCCAATTGCATGACAGGAGAACTCATGACGTCCCCGATCCGCCTCGCGCTCACGCTCGCACTCTCGCTCGCGATCGTTCCCGCCGCCTTCGCCGCACCGCCGACCAAGACCGGCAAGACCGACAAGGGTAGCGTGCTCACCGACGCCAAGGGCATGACGCTCTACACCTTCGACAAGGATTCGGACGGCAAATCCGCCTGCAACGGTCCGTGCGCGACCAACTGGCCGGTGCTGAAGGCCGAGGCGAGCGATGCCGCGGGCGACGGCTACACCATCATCACCCGCGACGACGGCTCCAAGCAGTGGGCCTACAAGGGCAAGCCGCTCTACACCTTCGCCAAGGACACCAAGCCCGGCGACATCACCGGCGACGGCTTCCTGAACGGGGCCTGGCATCTGGCGATGCCGTAACGGTGCGGATATCGTGGACCGGCTGTTGCGTGCGACGGCCGGTGCACAATCGTGCTCTTATCTCGGATATTCCAGCTGCATCGCGACGAAGTCGGCGGTGCGCGATCCGTAGCGCGCATCGATCGCGTGCAAGGTCTGGTCCAGCGCCCGCGCCGGCGTCAGGTGGGCGGCGGCCGGCGGCACCTGCTTCGCTGGCCAGTCGGCCACGACCTCGTCCGGCAGGATGCGAAGACCGCTGCGGCTCGTCTGTGCTTCGGCCGTGACCGCGAAGGTGAGGGCACGCGAGCGATAGGTGCGCGACCAGGCATCGGCGACGAGCGCAAGCGACACCTCGTCGATGCCTGGGGTCAGCGCGATTCCGAGTTGCTCGCGGTTCCAGAACGCGATCGTGTTGGCAATCGCGGTCAGTGCGAAAGGGCGTGTGAACTGGAACGCCGCGCTGCGGTGGCGCGCATCCCACTCTGCAAGACCGATCTCGCTGGCGACCGCCTCCGCCTTGGCGCGGCCGGCGATGGCCTCGATCAGGGTCAGGGCCATCGGCATGGATGCGGTGATGCCGGTCGTCGTCGCAACGCCCCGGTCGACCACCAGCCTGCGGTCCGCGACATAGCGGATCGCGGAATGCTTTTGCAGGTCGCGCACCGAATACCAGTGCGTGGTGGCCTGACGGCCGTCGAGCAGCCCGGTGTTCGCAACGACCTTGGCGCCGACGCAGACGCCGATGACGATCGCGCCCTTGCCGGCCTGGTTTTTGATCCACTGCAAGGCAAGCGTATCGTCCTCGCGGCTCATCGCGGGCACGATGACGTAATCGGCGCCGTCGGGATGCGCAGCATCGAACTCGGCGGTGGTCGCGTGCGGCTGCACCTTCAGCGCGGGATAAAGTGTGACGGGTCCAGGCTGCGTCGCCAGTGCGAGGACGTCGGCGACATCGGCGCGCGCAAGGATGCCGTAGGGCATCAGATAGTCAGTGGTCTCGCTCATCTCATTGATGCCGACGATGGCGATCAGCGGACGCTTGCGCTTCGGTGGCTTCAACGCCGCAAGGCTCGCCCCGGTCTCGTCCTTGGAGATCGCAGGCGCCGTTCCCTGCGCCGGCGAACCCGGCAGCAGGAACAGCCAGGTTCCGCCGATCGCCGCCAGCAATGCCACGCAGCCGACGCCCAATGCCAGAATGCGCCATATCATGATGATGTCACCTGATCTTGGTTGCTTCACGCGAGGCGGAAGCTAGCCCCTGGCAACGACATCAGGAATGACGCAGATCCGGCAAAAACGGCCATCCGCGCGCGCGTTGATGTCGCGCGGCGGGTGAAGGACTATCGCAGCCCCTCATACACCATCAATCCGCGTGCGATCTGCAATTTGCGGATCGCGCGCGGCAGGAGTTTCTCCGGCTGGTGCAGATAGCGCCAGGAGGTGAGGGTGAAGGCCGACAGCGCGCCGCATTCGTCGTCGAACGGTGCGAGCACGCCGGTCACGCTCACCGGCGTGTGCGGGCGGGCGTTGAAGGGCAGCAGCAGCAGCTCGAGATGCGCCTTGCTGCCGTCGTCGCGCGCGGCCGTGACGCCGGCGATCGCGCCCAACGTCTCGTCGGCGACGATGGTCGTGATCTCCTCGATCTCGCTGCGGCTCGCATCGTCGAACAGCGCCGCAAAGCTCTGGTCCTTGAGGTCCGCGCCGGCGAGGGCGCAGACGCGCGTGCCGGCGACGCGGAAGGGAAAGCCGAGATTGGGCTCGCAGGAGAGCACAAAAATGTCGCCGAGCAGGCCGCGCACAGCGGCCGGATCGATGTCGGCCCTGTCGGGGGCCCGTGCAGTGCCGCGCTTTTCGTCCCAATACGCGAAGAACGCGCGGCTCGACGGATGTTTCATGTCTGAACGCTTACCCCGGGGCGCAACCTCCAGGGGACAAACCTGTCCCGCTTCAGTGCACCCGCGATCCCTTGTGTTGTTGTGCAGGAGGGGATTTGCAGCGTCCATGCCGCCGGCGTGTTTTTACCTCTCTTAAGGCCGCCTTTGCGTCGTTAACGTTAAGTTAACTATGCGCTTTGCACTTGGCGCGGCGCTGCTAAGGTGGCCGCAGTCTCACAAGCCCCACCGCTTTCATCCAGGTTCTCGGCGGGGCCTGTACACAGGGCGTCAACCAGTTTGGCCACGGGCCGGGGAGGGGTGGGGATACACCTTCATTCCCAAGGCACGGAAAGGCCGACACGGACAGGCAGGGCTTCCCGGGGCCCTGCCTTTTCCGTTTGTGCACTTGCGCAGGGGCGGCAAAGGCGACTATCTGCAAGCGTGTTGCTCCGGTCGCGCTGAAAGCGAAGCTGCCTTGGATTCCCCTCAAGATTCTCCGCCGCAAGACCCTCGGCAAAATCCTCAAGCGGAGGTGCCGCCGGTCATCGAGGAGGCTCAGCGCGAGCCGGTCCTGACGCTGCCCACGGCGCTGACCGCCTATATCCTGCTCCTCGCGGTGATCCATCTGCGGGTGCTGCTGCCGCCCGAAATCGAGAACTGGACCATCGACGTCTTCGGCTTCATCCCCAAGCGCTACGATTCCTCGCTGCTCAATCTCGAGATCCCCGGCGGCGCCGGCGCCAAGGTCTGGAGTTTCGTCACCTATTCGCTGCTGCACGCCAACCTGACCCATCTCGGCTTCAACGTGCTGTGGCTGCTGCCGTTCGGCAGCGCGCTGGCGCGGCGCTTTGGCGCGGTCAGGTTCTTCCTGTTCCTGGCGGTGACGGCGGCGGCCGGCGCGCTCGCCCATCTCGTCACCCATGAGCACGCGGTGGCGCCGATGATCGGTGCCTCGGCCTCGGTGTCCGGCGCGATGGCGGCCGCAATCCGCTTCGCCTTCGTCCGCGGCAGCTTCCTGTCGTTCAGCCGATCGGATGCCGATACCGCCGCGAAGGTTCCGGCATTGCCGCTGTCGCGCGCATTGCGTGACGGGCGGGTGGTCGGCTTCCTCGCGGTGTGGTTCGGCGTCAACATCATCTTCGGCGTCGGTGCGATCGGCGTCGATTCAGAAACCACGAGCGTCGCCTGGCAGGCACATATCGGCGGCTTCTTTGCCGGCCTGTTGCTGTTCGCCCTGTTCGACCCCGTGCCGCGCGTGCGAAGCGATGCTGCGGATGCGTCCTCACGGGACGTTTCAGACCGTATTTGAAGCGGCGCTTGCGGCGCGGCCCGAATTCATCCATCATTCCCGTGAAGAATGTTTCGAAGCGATAGGCTCATAGAAGCCGCGCCTCGCAACGGGCGAGCGTGAAACCCGCGCCCAACAAAACTGTTAGTTGAAGACTCGAAGAACAGGTCCGGACCGCCAAGAGGTGGACGGCTCGGATTCAGGGAGGCGACAATGACGGTACGTTCCATTCTCAATACCAAGGGCCACCAGATCATGAGCGTCGAGCCCGACGCCAAGCTGGCTGCCGCGGTCAAGCTGCTCGCCGAGAAGAAGATCGGCGCGGTGCTGGTGATGAACCAGAGCCGGCTCGAAGGCATCCTGTCGGAGCGCGACATCGTCCGTGTGCTCGGCGAGCGCGGCGCCGCCGTGCTGGAGGAGCCGGTGGCTCAGGTCATGACCCGTAAGGTCGTGACCTGCAAGGAGACGGATACGGTCGCCGAGCTCATGGAGATGATGACATCGGGCAAGTTCCGCCATCTGCCCGTGATCGACAACGGCAAGGTGGTCGGCCTGATCTCGATCGGCGACATCGTCAAGCGCCGGGTCCAGGAATACGAGTCCGAGCAGGAAGCCCTGCGCGACTACATCAAGACGGCCTGATCAGGCCTGCTCGTCGGCTTTCGGCGCGTGGCCGGCGGGCGCCGGCGCCAACACGTCGATCGCCTCCTGGATCGACTCCAGCGCGCGCTCGGCGGCGCGCGCGCCGTGGGCGATCAGGTCCTCGGAGCGATGGAAGTCGAACCAGCCAAACTGGCCGACCCGTGGCGAGATCAGGAGATCCGGGGGATCGCCGGCGAGGCGGGCGCGGGTGATGCGGTCCTGCATGATGTTGAAGGCATCGACCATCACCGAGGAGATGCCCGGGCGGCCGGCGCTGCCGAAGAACTCGCGCTTCATGGCTTTCTCGGCCGAGAACAGCCGCGGAAAGCGCCGCTTGGCCGTCGTCTCCTCGACCTCCGGCGTCACAGGTGCGGGCATCGCGCCGTGCGAATAGATCGTCGTGGAATGGGTGAAGATGTCGCTGGAAAGATTTGCGGCGATGACGATTTCCGCGCCGAGCGCACGGGCGGCGGAGACCGGCACGGGATTCACCAGCGCGCCGTCGACCAGCCAGCGATCGCCGATCAGCATGGGCTGGAAGATGCCGGGCAGGGCATAGGACGCGCGCATCGCATCGACCAGGCGGCCACGCGTCAGCCAGATCTCATGGCCAGTGCGGACTTCGGTCGCGACGCTCGCGAACTTCACCGGTAGGTCCTCGATCAAGGTCTGCCCAACCGCGTCCTCGAGGCGGCTTGCCAGCTTCTCGCCGCCGAGCAGGCCTGAGCCGTTGAGGCGGATGTCGAGATAACCGAGGATGTTGCGCATGCCTTGCAGGCTGCGTCCCCACTCCTCGAACGTCTCGAGCCGGCCGGCCGCGTGGAGGCCGCCGACCACGGCGCCGATGGAGGTGCCGACCACGACGTCGGGCACGATCCCGTTGGCGAGCAGGGTCCTGAGGATTCCGATATGGGCAAAGCCGCGCGCCGCGCCGCCGCCGAGGGCGAGGCCGATGACGGGACGGCGGGTGGGGCCAAGGCCAATCTTCTCACCATTCGATCCGTTTGCGCCGCGCCCCTTCAAGATGTCCAGCACCGAAACTCTCCTACGCCGAGGCCAAGGAAGGCTAAGCCAAGGCCAAGCCGAAGCCCGTATCGTCAGACTAGGCACCGCACTCGCACTCCGCCATCCCGGGCGCGAAGCATGGTTTATGCCGCTTTGGAGAGGGCACCGGGCAGGAGTATGGCGAGGGGCGGTTGCCTGAGGACTAATCACGCAGGCGTCAACCGGGTTCCATCGATCCATGGAGGCCCGTATTCGGCCCGTATTTGCTGGGGTTTTAGAGGCTTGAATTTGCCGCGTTTTCGGTGAAAAGCAGGGGGCATGACACGCGGGGGTGACGGCATCATCGGATGGTGGCGCAGCGGCAGGCTGCTGCCGGCGCTGATGCTTGCCGCGTGCCTCGTTACCTCAGGCCAAAACGCGGCCCAGGCGCAGCTTTTCTCCGATCGTCCGCCGCCGGTGCCGCCGGCCTCGGTGCCTGATCCCGGCGGCGCCGTCAGCCTGGCGCCCCCAGGCGGTCCGGGCGCCGGCCCGCCCAGCCTGCCGCCGACTCTGATGCAGCCGGTGACCCCGAGCATGCCGCCGCCCGCGGTGTCGACCGTGCCGCCGGCCGCGCCGCTCAATGCGGCCGTGCCCGGGCAGGGCGTGCTGTCGCTGACCGCCAAATACGGCAAGGACACACCGGCAATCACCAGCGGCCTGGTCTGGCGCGTATTTGCCGACCGTCCCGACGAGAACGGCACCTTCAAGCTGATCCGCGAGGACCGCAACGCCTCTCCCAACATCGTGCTGCCGCCGGGCAATTACGTCGTGCACGTCGCCTTCGGCCTCGTCAGCGCGGTGCGCACCGTCAGCCTGAAGGCCGAGACCGACCGCGAATCTTTCGTGCTGCCGGCCGGCGGCCTGCGCATCGAGGGCCGGGTCGGCACCAGCCGTATTCCGCAGAACCAGATCTCGTTCGCGATCTACAAGGGCAGCCAGTTCGAATCCGGCGAGCGCGCCTCGCTGGTGCCGAACGTCGCCGCAGGCGACGTCGTGCTGTTGCCGGAGGGCACCTACTACATCATCTCCAACTATGGCGACGCCAATTCCGTGGTGCGCTCCGACATCCGCGTCCAGGTCGGCAAGCTCACCGATGTCACCATCACCCACCGCGCCGCCGTGATCACGCTCAAGCTGGTCAGCGACAGGGGCGGCGAGGCGCTCGCCAACACCGCCTGGTCGGTGCTGACCCCGGGCGGCGACGTCATCAAGGAATCGATCGGCGCCTTCCCGCGCGTGGTGCTCTCCGAAGGCGAATACCGCGCCATCGCCAAGAACGAGGGCAAGGTCTACGAGCGCGGCTTCAACGTCGTCAACGGCGTCGACGGCGAGGTCGAAGTCGTCGCGCGCTGATCGCGTGTCCCGCACGCGGTGCAGCACGAGACCGGCGCGATCACCGAACGCACGGCGTTCGATGCGAGCGAATTCCGCAACATCGTACCGTGCTTCTCATCCAGCGCAAGAAAAGCCAATCAGACGCGTAGGCCGCTGACGCGCGCCATGGAAGTCCGGTGAGCATTTGCTTACCGGACCTTTCGCGCCCTCATACTGATTTGAATACCTGCCAGCGTTAACAGCTCGCGTCGAAGAGCCGGCAAGAACACCGGCAACGCCAGCTTATTCCGGAAGACGTCGCGCGTTCATCACAACGGTGCAAGATGCGTATTTCCGATCATCAATTTCATTCTCTTTCTATCCCGCTGCGCTATATGTCGGGCCTCCATCTTACGGGGGAGGCCGGAGCAGGCTTGTGCGTCTGCGAGACCGGCAAGGGGCAGGGGACCAAGCTCGTCGGCATGTTCGAAGTGATCCTCACCAGGCGCAAGCGGTTTGGTTGGCGATGGCAGGTGTGCGACCAGTCCGGCAAGATCTTTGCCGATGGCTTCGAGCGCACGCGGCCGTCCGCCAAATATCAGGGCGAGCGCGCGCTGTTCTTCCTGTTGTCGCAGGCTTACTTGCGCAACCGCTCCGCCGCGTCCAGCGAGGACTAGCGGCGGAGCACAGCTCCATCCGGGCTACAAGCTCACTTCAGATCTCGACGACCAGCTTGCCCTTGGCGGCGTGGTCCCGGATCAGCGCATAGGCCTCGCCGACGCTCTCCATCGTAAAACGCCTGGGGTCGAGCAGCGGCACCAGCTTGCCGGCCTCGACGAGGCGCGTGGCCTCCGTCATGATCTCCCCGTGATGGGCACGGCCTTCGCCCGACAGCAGCGGCAGCAGCGTGAACACGCCGGAATAGGTGGCGGCGCGGAACGACAGCGGCGCAAGCGCATGTGTCCCCCAGCCGAGTGCACTCACCACATGGCCGAAGCGGCGCACCGCTTCAAAGGAGGCGTCGAGCACCTTGCCGCCGACGGTGTCGTAGACGATGTCGAAGCCGCGGCCGCCGGTATGCTGCGCAAGGTAGGCTTCGACCGGACTGTCGCGGTCGATGAACACGGCGCCGAAGCCTTCGATGGTAGCGCGCTGTGACGCCGAGCCGGTTGCGAACACGTCCGCTCCGAACGCGCGCGCGATCTGGATCGCGACATGGCCGACGCCGCCCGCGCCGCCGTGGATCAAGACCTTCTGGCCGGCCTTCAACGCCGCGCGGTCGATCAGGCCTTCCCAGGCCGTGATAGCGATCAAGGGCAGGGCGGCAGCCTCCCGCATGCTGAGATTGGCGGGCTTCAATGCCAGGAGGTCGGCATCGACGGCGGCGAATTCGGCCAGCGATCCCGGCACGCCGCCGACGCCACCGGTCATGCCGTAGACCTCGTCGCCGGCCTTGAATCGCGTTACCTCGCGCCCCGTGCGTTCGACGATCCCGGCAAGATCGATCCCGGGGATCGCCGGCAGCGGGTGGCGCGCATGCGCGGCGGTGCCGGCATGGATCTTGGTGTCCAGCGGATTGACCCCGCTCGCCCGCACCCGCACCAGCACCTCGCGCGGCCCGATCTCGGGTCTTGAAATCGTCGCGAGGCGTAAGGGGGTGTTGTGACCCTCCAGGACGCCAGCGCGCATCGTCGATTGTGTCGTCATGACCGTCTTGCTCCGTTGTCGGCTCCTAATATGCGCATGAAGTTTTGCATGGGAAGGAACAAGGTTGTACGGTCGTCATACAGTTTTGTATGACGGGGATTCCGATGGACTGGAGCGATCTGCGCATCTTCCTGGCGATCGCCCGCGAAGGCACGCTCGGCGCCGCCGCACGCAAGATCGGCCAGACCCAACCGACGATGGGCCGGCGGCTTCGCGCGCTCGAGACAGCGCTCGGACAGACGTTGTTCCAGCGCACGGCGGATGGCTTCGTGCTGACCGACGAGGGCACCGCCGTGCTCCGCCACGCCGAGCGGATCGAGGACGAGGCGCTCGCGCTGGAGCGACATGTGTCGGGTGCGGAGACGCAACTCGACGGCCTGTTGCGCCTGTCGTCGTCGGACTGGTTCGGGACGGTGATGCTGTCGCCGGTGATCGCGGCGTTCGGCAAGCGCCACCCCAAGGTGACGGTGGAGCTTCTGACCGATGCGCGGCTCTACAGTCTGCCGCGGCGCGAGGCCGATCTGGTCTTCCGCATCAAGCCGTTCAGCGAGCCCGAGGTGATCTCCAGAAAGCTGCTGCACATTCCCTACGCGCTCTATGGCAAGAAGGGCAGCAAGCCGCCGCGCGCCGGCGATGGCAGCGCTGTCCGCGTCGTCACCATGAATGCCGAGTTCGCCGACATGCCGGACGCGGTCTGGCTGAAGCGCACGCTGCCGAACGCGGAGGTCGCCTCGCGCAGCAACAACAGGCAGGCGCAGGCCGAGCTATGTGCGAGCGGCGGCGGATTGGCCGTGCTGCCGCGTCCGCTCGGCGACCGCGACCGCCGCCTCGTCGCGCTCGACATCGGCACCACGCCGCCCGGCCGCGACACCTATGTCGGCTATCACCGCGATATGAAGCGCCTCGCCCGGCTGCGTGCCTTGCTTGATCTCGTGATCGAGAGGTTGGCAGAGCCGAGGGGCGTTGCCCGGGTGAGGGCGTAGCCCGGATGGAGCGCAGCGTAATCCGGGGCCTGTGCGTCTGAGCGAGACTCCCGGATTACGCTGCGCTCCATCCGGGCTACCAGACCTTGCGTTACCCGACGGGCAAAACACCCGAGATGCCGGTCAATCCGCGCAAGTAAAAATATTCCACTTTACCGAATTTCGGAAAGGGCGTATGTGTCGTGGCAACCCGGCCCAAGGACAAGGGGCGTATCGCGATCGTCACGAAGGCGGGCCGGGCGGCGGTGGGCGCAGATCGCATCGGCGCGAAGGGCTTTTGCAGGGCGGGCAACCGTGAGCAGAGCCGTCGCGCGCACGACCGGTGTGATCGGCGTACGGCAAAATCGTGTGGTCCTGACGCCCGAGGTCTGGCGTCAAGTCTTGTGGTGATGTGCGGCCCGACCGGGCCACACGTCGGTCATCCGCAAGGCGACGGGGCAATAGTGCAACGCTCCCGAGGAGAGCACGCCATAAGCCGTTCCAATCACTGCGCAGGGAAGGCCGGGATGTATCCGGTTGCCCTGTTCTCCGCTATGCGCAGCACACGCAGTCTGCCCTTGGCATAGCGGTTCACGGGAGCCAACCGGCTCCCGGCCTTCCCTGCGCCCTCTTTCCAAGGAGGGCGAAGCGATGAAGCAAAGCTCGGGCGAAACGCGCCGCGAGGATGCGAAGACGTGTCCATCGTTGAACGAAGCTCTCGTGCCCCGGACGCAGCGCAGCGTCACTTCGACGGTGCGCCGCAGAGCCGGGGCCCATGCATCAGCGCGTCAGGGACACGCGCGCCGCCTTCGCATGATCGTCATAGTCTCTAACTCGCACTAACCAACACCCGACTTAAAACTGTCATAATCGTCGAATGGAACCCGCGCCTGCGGCGTTTTTACACGTCGTTAAGCGCACCTGCATTGGATGCGCCGGGAAAGTGCGTTGGGGACTGCCATGAATGCCGCGAAGAAGATGCCGGGAAAACCGGCCGCCGAAATGTTTGACGACATCCCGGTGCTTCAGCGCAAATGGCGTGCCGCGTTGAAGCCGGGCGAACGATTGCCGCGCTACGAGGACGTCATGCTCGGCAGCCTGGGACGGCTCGCCGATCACATCGCGCTGCTGAGGAGCGACGGCACGCTCGAACTGTCGCGCAGCGGACGCTACGTGCAGAAATGGCTCGGCGAGGAGCGCTGGGATATCCCCGTCGCCGAATTGTCGCCCGATTGCGCCATCGCGCTGTCGGAAGCTGCGACCATCGCGCTTGCCAACGGACGACCGCACCACGCCAGCGCGCATTGCGTGCGCGACGGCATGGTGCGGACCTACGATCTGCTGGCGCTGCCGACGGCCTCGCGCTGGGGCGCCACGCTGGTCGGCGCCTATGTCAACGAGCGCGGCACGCAGTACAATCTGCTGGACGCGATCTTCGCCTCGACCGACGACGCGGTGGTCTCGCTGGCGACCTTGCGCGATGCCAGCGGCAAGCCGTTCGATCTTCAGGTCGTGCATCACAACAACAGCGCGGGCGCGCTGCTGAAGGTTGCGACCGGAAGCCTGTTGTGGCGGCGGATCGGCGAGGGGACCACGCTGCTGGCCTTGCCCGAGATCATGGACTTCCTGCTCAAGGTCGTCGCGGGCGGCCGCGGCGCGCAGCTCGAGATCGAGAGCGAGGGCCGGCATCTGCGCCTCAGCGCCACCGCCTTCGCCGATTTGGTCTCGCTGACGATTTCCGATGTCACTGCGTTGAAGCGGCGCGACGCCTCGTTTCGCCTGCTGTTCGACAACAACCCAATGCCGATGTGGGTGTTCGATGCGCAGACCAAGCAATTCCTCGGCGTCAACGACGCGGCGGTCCAGCATTACGGCTACAGCCGCGCCACTTTCCTGCGCATGAGGCTGCACGAGATCTGGCCGGAGGACGAGTGGGAGAGCCACGCCGAGGCGCTGGAGCGCGTCGGCGATGCCTATCATTCCTCGCGCAACTGGCGGCATTTGCGCGCCGACGGCAGCGAGATCGAGGTGCTCACCTTCGGCCGCCGCGTCGCCTTCGACGATCGCGACGGCTATCTGGTCGCGGTGGTCGACATCACCGAGCGGCGCAAGGCCGAGGCGCGCATCGCGCACATGGCGCATCATGACGGCCTCACCGACCTGCCGAACCGCGAGTATTTCCAGGAGCGCCTGAAGCAGGCCCTGGACCAGGCCGGGGACAAGCATGTCGGCGTGCTCTACATCGACCTCGACCTGTTCAAGAACATCAACGATTCCTTCGGCCATCCCGTGGGGGACCGCCTGCTCAAGGACGTCGCCGGGCGCCTGACCAATGCGGTCCGCGGCGCCAATCTGGCGGCCCGGCTCGGCGGCGACGAATTCGCGGTGATCCTCAGCGCGGACGTCTCGCCGAACGAGGCAAGCGCCTGTGCGAGCCTGTTGATCGACATGCTGAAGGCGCCCTACGATCTCGACGGTCAGGAGATGGTGATCGGCGCCAGCATCGGCATCGCGCTGTCGCCCGGTGACGGCACGACGCCGGAAGAGCTGATGCGAAACGCCGACATGGCGCTGTACCGTGCGAAGTCCGACGGCGGCGGCGTGCATCATTTCTTCGAGCGCGAGATGGACCTGCAGGCGCAGAAGCGCCGCGATATGGAGCTCGATCTGCGGCGTGCGTTCGCCAATGGCGAGTTCGAGCTGCACTACCAGCCGCTGGTGTCGATCGCGTCCGACCGCATCTCCGGCTTCGAGTCGCTGCTGCGCTGGCATCACCCGGACAAGGGCATGATCTCGCCGGCGGAGTTCATCCCGGTCGCCGAGGACATCGGCCTCATCACCCAGCTGGGGGAGTGGGTGCTGCGCGAAGCCTGCGCCGAGGCCGTGAAATGGCCTGCCGACGTCAAGGTCGCGGTCAATTTATCGCCGGCGCAATTCCGTAGTCGCAATCTGGTGCAGATCGTGATCTCGGCCCTGGCGCAGTCCGGCCTGTCGCCGAAGCGGCTCGAGCTCGAAATCACCGAGTCGATCTTCCTGGCCGAGACCGACGCCAACCTCGCCATCCTGCATCAGCTGCGCGAGCTCGGCGTCGGCATTTCCATGGACGATTTCGGCACCGGCTATTCCAGCCTCAGCTATTTGCGCAGCTTTCCGTTCGACAAGATCAAGATCGACCGCTCGTTCGTGAAGGATCTGGCGGAGCGGCCCGATTGCGGCGCGATCGTGCGCGCGATCTCCGGGCTCGGCCGCAGCCTCAACATCACCACGACCGCCGAAGGGGTCGAGACCGAGGATCAGCTCGACTGGCTGCGTGCCGAAGGCTGCAACGAGGTGCAGGGTTTTCTGTTCAGCGCGGCGCGGCCCGCGGCCGAGATCGCAAAGCTGCTCGCCGATTTCGGCCAGCGCGCCTCACGGGCGGCGTAGCCCTTCGGGGTAGCAATCGTAGACCAGCGCCTTGAAGGCGGGCGTGATGCGGCTGCGCTCGTTCTGGGTCTGCTGCATCATGAGGTAGACCATGTCGAGTTTGGGATCGACGCCGAAATAGGTGCCGCTGCCACTGTCCCATTTCAACTCGCCGAGCGAGCCCGGCGGCGGCGGTTTGGCGTTGCCGGGATCGGTCCGCACCGCAAGGCCATAGCCATAGCCGAAGCCGTCACCTGGGAAGTAGAAATAGTCGCGTCCGACGCCGGAGCCGGGCCCGATATGATCGGTCGTCATCGCCTTGAACGCGGCGGGGCTGAGATAGCGCTTGCCCTCGAACTCGCCGCCATTGAGCAGCATCTGCGAGAAGCGCTGATAGTCGGTGATGGTCGAGAGCAGGCCGCCGCCGCCGGACTGCCATTCGGGATGGTCGAGGCGATCGCGCTCGCCGGCGAGCAGGATGAAATCGTTCGGCAATGGCCGCGCCATCCGCGCCAGCTCGTCCTCGGTCGCCAGCGCGAATTTGGTGCTGGTCATGCCGAGCGGATCGAAGATGCGTTGCTTCAGGAACTGATACAGCGTCTGGCCCGAGATGATCTCGATGACCGCGCCGAGCACGTCGGTGGAATGGCCGTAGCGCCACAGCGTTCCCGGCTGGCGCGCCAGCGGCAGTTTCGCGATGCGATCGGCGAATTCCCTGTTGTTGAAGTGGCCTTCGAAGATGTTGGCGGCCTGGTAGGCCTGCTCGACCCATTTGCCGCCGATATAGTCGTAGCTGATGCCCGAAGTGTGCCGCAGCAGATCCTCGATATTGACGGGGCGGACCGGCGGCACGAGGTCGAGCTCCAGCTTGCCGTCGGGCAGCGTCACCTCGAGGCCGACCTTGGTGTCGGCAAACAGCGGGACGTATTTCGACACGGGGTCGGTGAGCGCGAGCTTGCCCTCGTCGATCAGCATCATCGCGCCGAGGCACGTGATCGGCTTGGTCATGGAGTGGATCGCGAAGATCGTGTCGGGCGTCATCGCAAGGCCCGTCCGGGTGTCGCGCACGCCGAAGGTCTTGAGATAGACCGGCTTGCCGTGCTGCTGCACCAGGATCACGGCGCCCGGCAGCCGGCCGCTTGTGACCTCGTCGTTGAAATACGCCGTGATGCGGTCGAGCCCCTCAGGCGAGGGGGCGGGGATGTCGGCGGCCCGGCCTCGCGCCATCGTGCCGGCAAGCAGCGCGGCACCGACCAGAAAATCACGACGCTTCATCCGACCTTCCTCCCATTGCGGGATCAAAGCCGCAAGACGCGAGAGGCGTCAACACAACATCGATTAAAAACGCGTCACGATTTCCGAAAGGAACGGTCGCGGACGGTCTTCGCTTGGCTTGGTCGGCTTGCCGATATGGACGAAGCCGGCGAGCTTTTCGTCCGGCTTGAGGCCGAGGCCGTCGAGCACGTCGCGATCGAACGAGAACCAGCCGGTCAGCCAGCAGGCGCCGTAGCCGAGCGCGGTCGCGGCCGTGACGATGTTCATGGCGCTGGCGCCCGCCGACAGTTCCTGCTCGAACGCCGGCACCTTCGGATGCGGCCTGGTGAAGCTGACGATGCCGATCACCAGCGGCGCGTCGGTGAGGCGCTTGCGCTCGATCTCGACGTCGGCCGCCGGCGCGCCGGGATTCTTTCGGGCAAAGACCTTGGCGATCACCTCGCCGGCGCGCTGGCGGGCATCACCCTCGAAAATGATGAAGCGCCACGGCGCGAGCTTGCCGTGATCGGGCACGCGCGCCCCGATGGTGAGGATGGTCTCGAGCTCGGCCGGCGAGGGGCCAGGGCCAGTCATCTCGCGCGGCTTGACCGAGCGTCGGGTTTTCAGGAGTTCGATGGCGTCGGGCACTGCGATATCCTCTTCAAATGGCCTGCGGGCGTGCCATGCCGAGATAAGCATGCACGCCCGCATCCGGAAGCGAATTTAGATCGATTTCAGGGATCAGACGACGCCGCGGGCCCGCTTGACGTCCGGCGGCGTCGCCTCGTCGACCAGCGCGGCGATCGCCTCCTCGGTCGTCATCACCTTCTGGCCGTCGCTGCCGAGCCGGCGGACCGAGACCGAATGCGTCTCGGCCTCCTTTTTGCCGACCACGAGCAGGGCCGGAATCTTGGCCAGCGAGTGCTCGCGGACCTTGTAGTTGATCTTCTCGTTGCGCAAATCGATCTCGACCCGAAGGCCTGCGCGCCGCGCCTGCTCCATCACCACCTTGGCGTATTCGTCGCCTTCCGAGGTGATGGTGGTGACCACCGCCTGCACCGGCGACAGCCAGAGCGGGAAGTTGCCGGCATAGTGCTCGATCAGGATGCCGATATAGCGCTCCATCGAGCCGCAGATCGCACGGTGCACCATGACAGGCGGTTTCTTGCCGCCGTCATGGTCGATGTAGAACGCGCCGAACCGCTCCGGCAGGTTGAAGTCGACCTGCGTGGTGCCGCACTGCCAGTCGCGGCCGATGGCGTCGCGCAGCACATATTCGAACTTCGGCCCGTAGAAGGCGCCTTCACCCGGATTGATCTCGGTCTTGATGTGGTTGCTCTGCGACTGGATCTCGCGCAGCACGGTGGCCATCACGCGTTCGGCGTGATCCCACATCTCGTCCGTGCCGACGCGCTTGTCCGGCCGCGTCGACAGCTTCACGGTGAGATCGCCGGTGAAGCCGAAATCGGCGTAGGTCGACAGGATCAGATCGTTGATCTTCAGGCACTCCTCGGCGAGCTGGTCCTCGGTGCAGAAGATATGCGCGTCGTCCTGGGTGAAGCCGCGCACGCGCATCAACCCGTGCATGGCGCCGGACGGCTCGTAGCGATGCACGACGCCGAACTCGGCGAGGCGCAGCGGCAGGTCGCGATAGCTCTTCAGGCCGTGCTTGAAGATCTGCACGTGTCCGGGGCAGTTCATCGGCTTGAGCGCAAACCAGCGCTTGTCCTCAGCCTCGTCGCCGGCCGACTGCGCCGCGAACATGTTCTCGCGATACCAGCCCCAATGGCCCGAGGTCTCCCACAGCGACTTGTCGAGGATCTGCGGCGCGTTGACCTCGCTGTAATCGCCGGTCAGACGCCGGCGCATATAGGCGATCAGCTGCTGGAAGATGGTCCAGCCCTTGGCGTGCCAGAACACGACGCCCGGACCTTCCTCCTGGAAATGGAAGAGGTCGAGCTCGCGGCCGAGCTTGCGATGGTCGCGCTTTTCCGCCTCCTCGATCTGCTTGAGATAAGCGTCGAGGTCTTCCTGCTTGGCGAAGGCGGTGCCGTAGATACGCGTCAGCATCGGGTTGTTGCTGTCGCCGCGCCAATAGGCGCCGGCCACCTTCATCAGCTTGAAGGCGTTGCCGACCTTGCCGGTCGAGGTCATGTGCGGACCGCGGCACAGGTCGAACCAGTCGCCCTGATAGTAGATCTTGATCGGCTCGGTGCCGGGAATGGCATCGACCAGCTCGACCTTGAAGGCCTCGCCCTTGTCGCGGAATACCTGCTTGGTTTTCTCGCGATCCCAGACTTCCTTGGTGAAAGGCTTGTCGCGCGCGATGATCTCGCGCATCTTTTTCTCGATCGCGGCAAAGTCTTCCGGCGTGAACGGCTCGTTGCGGAAGAAGTCGTAATAGAAGCCGTTCTCGATCACCGGGCCGATGGTGACCTGCGTGCCGGGCCACAGCGTCTGCACGGCTTCGGCGAGCACGTGCGCGCAGTCGTGGCGGATCAATTCGAGCGCGCGCGGGTCGTCGCGATTGACGAACTCGATCTTGGCATCGGCCTCGATCGCATCGTTGAGATCGGCGACCACGCCATCGAGCGCCATCGCAACCGTGCGCTTGGCCAGCGACGGCGAGATGCCCTTGGCGATGTCGAGGCCGGTGATTCCGTGGTCGAATTGGCGCTGGGCGCCGTCCGGGAAGGTGAGGGTGACTTTGGCTGCGGGGGTCACGGGCTTCAGGTTGGAGAGGCTGTACTGGAATCCGGACTCGGATTTGGGCTGGTCGGTCATTGCTTTACTCCTGAGGCTCACTCCTGCGAACGAGCGCAGGTAAGCGGGAACGAGCGATATATCAGGCGATTCGGCCTGCGCAATCCGGCAATTCCAAGAAAATCGGCGCAGAAAGCGGCGCGCATACGAACTATTTCCCGCTGGCCCTTTAACCGGCTGGCCGGTTGCTCTACATGCACCTGCATGGAAAATGCACGTGCCCGGCGTTTTGCGCCAACCGCCTTGATGCTTGGCAATCTCGTCACCGGCTGCTCGGTGCTGGCCCCGGCGGGCATGCTGCCGGAGCTGGCGAGGGGGCTTGACGTCAGTATCCATGCGGCCGGGCTGCTGATCACCTTCGGCGCGGTGACGCTGTGCATCGGCTCGCCACTGACGGCCTGGCTGACCAGTCGCATCGACCGCCGGACGTTGCTCACGACGACGCTGGCGGTGCTGGCGCTGGGCAATCTCGCCTCGGCCTTTGCGCCCGACTACACCAGCCTCCTTGTCATCCGTCTCGTGATGCTCGCGGTCGGTGCGCTCTACACGCCGCAGGCCGCCGGCACCGCGGCGCTGATCGTACCGGCCGAGCGGCGCGGCAGTACCATCGCGTATATCTTTCTCGGCTGGTCGCTCGCTGCCGCCGTCGGCCTGCCGCTGATCACCGTCATCGCCAGCCGCTATGGCTGGCGCGCGGCCTATGGCGAGATCGGTGTGCTCGGCTGCATCAGCTTCGGGCTGTTGCTGCTGCGCCTGCCGGCAGGTCTGAAGGGCGCGCCGGTGGACTTGAAGACTTGGCGCGCGGTCGGCGGCAACACGACGATTCTGCTGCTGCTTGCGATCACCATGCTGCAAATGTCGGGGCAGTTCGTGGTGTTCACCTTCATGGGCCCGCTGCTTGGCAAGCTCACCGGCGCCGGCCCCGATGCGATCGGCACGGTGTTCGCGCTCTACGGCATCTGCGGCTTCCTCGGCGTCGTCTTCGCCACCCGGATTGTCGATGGTTGGGGTCCTTATCGCACCTCGCTGCTGTTCACCTGCCTGCTGCTTGCGGGGGTGACGGGCTGGGCGATCGGCGCGGGCACGCTTGCGCTCATGGCGGCCGGCGTCGCGGTGTGGGGCCTCGGCTTTGCCTCGACCAATTCGATGCAGCAGGTCCGGCTGGTGGCGGCCGCACCGCCGCTGGCATCGGCGACCGTCGCGCTCAATACCTCCGTCCTCTATATCGGTCAGGCGGTCGGCTCCGCCATCGGCGGCCTGTTGTTCGCCCGCGAGCTCCTGCACACGCTCGGCTTCGTCGCGGTCGGTTTCGTCGCGGTGGCGCTGATCCTGTTGGTCCTGACCCGGCCCCGGCCGGTCGCGCTCGCCGCGGCCTGACGCCGGTGTTTTCGTGTGCGCAAGGTGCTTGGCAAACCGCGCGCGGGAGCGCTAGAAGGCGAGGCATGGGGACCAAAGAGAGTTGACTGAGATGAGGATGATTCTGGCGGTTGCCGCGGTGCTCTATTCAGCCTCCGCGTTTGCGCAAGCCGACAAGCCACCGATGGTCGGGGACAAGCCGCTGGTGCAGGTCAAGCCCAAGGGGACTAAGGCGGGGACCAAGGAAGCGGCGGCGAAGCCCGCCGCGGCGCCGAAAGGCAAGCCGCAATCGATCGCGGTGCGGCTCCAGGCCTGCCTCGAGCTCGACGATGGCACCAAGGACCGTCTCAACTGCTACGATGCCATCATCCCGCCGACACCGAAGCCGAAGCCGGCCAAGGCCAAGGGCTACGCTGACTGCCGCTTCCTCAAGGAAGAGGACGAGCGGCTGGCCTGCTTCAACGGCTTTGCCGAGAGCATTCCGAAGCTGCCCAAGAGCTAAGGCTGCATGACGTCGGACAGGCCGAGGCTCAGTCGCTGATCCGGCTGAGCACGGCCCGGAAGGTGACGCCCGGTGCCTGCAGCGCGTTGCCTTCGAATTCCGCGGTGTCGCCGTCCTCCCGTCCGGCGAGCGCCAGCGTGATCCGGTCGAGGCCGAACAGCGCCTTGAAGGACGGGTCGTCGTTGTAGCGCTGGGTCGAGATCTTGACCTTGATGCTGTCGCCTTCGCCGGTGTAGGTGCCGATGAAGGCGAAGGCGGAATTGCCCCCGCGCATCCGGCCATCCGTCACATAGACGACGCCGCAGCCCGTTCCGTGCACGGTGTGGAAGTCGACCTTGTACAATCCCTGACGCACTGCCTGTCCCCGCAGAATTCAAATCACGACGTGGCCGGCAAGTTATGGCCGTTGCCGGTGGAAACAATCCGGCGGCTTCCGGGGATGTCAGCCATCAACATCACATTTTGATCAAAGCCTGAGGCAATTACGGGCAGCGCGGTCAAATCCCGACTGGCGCAATATTGCGAGAGTACGCTTAGCGGCTCGATACTGATGGGCTGGTGGCGGCCACGCGCGTCAGGGCCAGCGCCGGCGTTGCCGACATCTTCACCAGCACGTCCTTGAGCGGATCCCGCGTCCAGGCGCGGGTGACGTAGTCGCGATGGGTGATGCCGTCGCCGGTCTCGACGAACACGACGCTGCCTGGACGCAAGGGGCCATCCATGTCCTCGGCGACGCTGATGCCCTTCTGGCGGAGCGTGCTCATCAGCTCGCGGTCGCGCCGCGCCGTGCCGCGGGTGTAGGCGCTGACGAAGAAGCCGGAGCGGTGGCTCTCGATCCAGGATGCGAACTTGTCCATCTCGCCATAGACGGCATCGAGCAGCACGACGCCGCGAACGCGGTCGCTGATGCCGCCGACCTCCAGGCTCCAGGCTGTCGGCAGGAAGCCGCCGCTATAGCCGACGATCACGATCGGCATGTTGGCGAAAGCGCGGGCGCTGTTGGGATCGCCGGTGGCGCGGGCGAGGTGCTCGGCCGATTCCGCCATGAAGCGCTTGAAACCGCCCGGTTGCCAGAATTTGCCGGCGCTGGAATCGGCCGCATCGACCGCCATCTGCGGGGCAAGCAGCACGGCGTTGGCGCCGGAATCGGTGATCTGCTTGGGCACCAGCTGGCGATCGCGCACGTCGCGCTCCAGCGTTGCGCCGTTGCCGTGGAAGAACACCACGATCACGCCGGGCTTGCGCACGTCGAAATGCTCGGGCACGTGCATCAGCACGCGGCTATCGTTGTAGGTCTCGTCCTGCCAGAACACGCGACCGGAATAGCTGCGATGACCGCGGCGGTCGCCCTTCGAGATGTTGAGGAAGGGCGCGTCGGAGGCGGGGTTGTTGCCGAAATAGGGGAAGGCCGACGACTTCATGCTGACGAGGGTTGTCAAATCGTCGCGTGGCGAGCGCTTGTAGGGAAGCTGCGGCTCCAGCGAAGCGACCTTGTAGGGAGCCTGCTCCGGCGGTTGCTGCTGCACGGCGCGCTTGGGCGAGAAGTCCGACATCTGCCGTTGCAGCAAGCTCTCACTGGCCGAGGGAAAGCGCTCCCTGAATTGCGGAGCGGGAAAGCGATCCTCGAACGTGTCGCCGCTTGCCACTTGCTGGTTGGTTTTCGCGACGACCTGACTGCCCCCTTGGACATTGGCCTGCGAGTTCGCCGCGAGTGCTGCCGGGTTCGGCGCCTTGCCGCATTGAACCAGTGTCAGCGACAGCGGCACCAAGGCTGAGACGAGGCCAAGCCGGAGCGCAAGACCGCGCCGACCGGACGGCGTCCGATCGGCACGACTGTCAGCTCTCAGTTTCGGAACGGCCCCGACCATCCACCCATGACCTCAAGTCACGAACCATCGGCAATCTCAAGACAATTGAGCCGATGGGCGTTTAGGCGACGTTAAGCGTCCGGAGAACTTCCCCACATCCGGAACGCTCAAAAGGACCATGCAATCGTGTCCTGATTGTGGGGACGGGGAACGGGATTTCCCGGGGCATACGCAGCTTTTTCGCCCGGATTGGGAATATGCGGTGCTCAAATACCTGTTTCTACCGCCTCATTTAACCCTTGTTAACCCTGCTTGAATTGACTGGGCCAAACTGCACGATGCGCCCGAAAGGCATGACGCCTGAGGTTAAGGACCCCGATGACGGCATCAGATGCGGGAACGGCGCCCTGGACGAGCCGACTGCCAGGCAGCGGGACCGGGGTCTCGGTTCTGGTCGCAACCGCCATCGTCGTGGCCGACATGATCGGGGTCGGCGTCTTCACCAGCCTCGGCTTCCAGGTCAAGGACATCCCGTCCGGCTTCTCGATCCTGCTGCTGTGGACCGTCGGCGGCGTCGTCGCGCTCTGCGGGGTGTTCGCCTATAGCGAGCTCGGGGCGATGTTTCCGCGCTCGAGCGGCGAGTACAATTTCCTCGGCCGTGCCTATCATCCGGCATTCGGCTTTCTCGCCGGCTGGGTGTCGGCGACGGTGGGCTTCGCGGCGCCGGTCGCGCTCGCCGCGATGGCGTTCGGTGAATACGCCAAATCGGTCGTGCCCGATCTGCCGCCGATTCCGCTCGCCATCGCCGTGGTGTGGCTGGTCTCGCTCGTCCAACTGACCGGCGTCCGGCACTCCTCGACCTTCCAGTTGATCTCGACGGTCATCAAGGTCGTGCTGATCGTCGCCTTCCTGGTCGCCGGCTTCGTCATCGCTGCCCCGCAACCGATCGCGTTCACGCCGCAGCCGGGCGATCTCGCCCACATCGTCAGCGCGCCCTTCGCGATCGGGCTGGTCTTCGTGATGTATTCGTTCTCGGGGTGGAATGCCGCGACCTACATCATCGGTGAGATGAACATGCCGCAGAGGAATCTGCCGCGCGCTTTGCTGACGGGCACGCTGACCGTGCTCGTGCTCTATGTCGCGTTGAATGCGGTGTTTCTCCATTCGACGCCGGTCGGGGCGCTCGCCGGCCAGCTCGACGTTGCCAGCGTTGCCGGCAGCGCGATCTTCGGCAGTCTCGGCGGCCGCATCGTCGGCGCCATGATCTGCGTCGGCCTGATCTCCTCGATCTCTGCGATGATGTGGATCGGCCCGCGCGTGATGATGACGATGGGGGAGGACATTCCGGCGCTACGGGTGTTCTCGAAGCGATCGACGAGCGGCGCACCGGCCTATGCCATCCTGTTTCAGCTCGCGGTCGCCAATCTGCTGCTGTTCACGCGCAGCTTCGAGGCGGTGCTCGACTTCATCCAGTTCGCGCTGCTGTTCTGTTCGTTCTTCACGGTCGCCGGCGTCATCAAGCTGCGCATCACCGATCCTGACATCCCCAGGCCCTATCGCGCCTGGGGATACCCGTTCACGCCGCTGCTTTTCCTGCTCGTGACCGCCTTCATGATGTACTACCTGTTGACCGAGCGTCCCGTGCAGTCGCTGTCGGGGATGCTCGTCATGCTCTTCGGCTTGTTGATTTATGCTGTTTTCCGCAGGCGGCCGGTCGCCGCTGGCAATTCAAACGATCGCGTATAGACATGTTTCGCCCCATGAGAATTGCGGCCGTCGTCCTCGCCTTGATGGCTGCGGGCGTCGCGTCCGCGCGCGCCGCCGACGCCACCTTCGATGACACCGCGCGCTTCCTCGCGGGCATGCAGCCTTCGGCGGACTCGCCGCTGACGCCGTTGACGAAGGAGCCGGGTTGGCAGCGCCATGCAAAATTCTTCGACGGCGCCTTCGCCCAGCTCGAGCAGCGCCAGCTCTCGAAGATCCGCACCTGGTCCGACGTCAATCTGGCCGCACCGCGGCCGACCATGTTCTACCTGTTCAGCGGTCCGGACTTCCTCTACGCCAACGCGTTCTATTCCAAGGCCAGCACCTACGTGCTCGGCGCGCTGGAGCCGGTCGGCGCCGTGCCCGATCTGACCCGGCTGCCGCGTGGCTCGGTCGGTGCCGCGCTCTACAATGTGGAGCGTTCACTCGGCTCGATCCTGAGCTTCTCTTTCTTCATCACCAAGCAGATGAAGGTCGACCTGCACACCAACCAGGTCAACGGCACCTTGCCGATCCTCTATGTCTTTCTCGCGCGCTCGGGAAAGACCATCCGCAACGTCGAAATGATCGCGCTCGACGACAAGGGAGGACTCCATGTCGGCGACGACAATCCGGGGCGTAACGCGACGCGCGGCGTCCGCATCACCTTTGCAGGCCCCGATGGCGAAGCGCGCACGCTGTATTACTTCTCGACCGACCTTTCCAATGCCGGCGCGCGCAACACCGGCTTCCTGAAATTCTGCGAGACGCTGGGGCCCGGCAACAGCCTGCTCAAGAGTGCATCCTATCTGCTGCACAAGAGCGACTTCGCGGTGGTCCGCGACTGGCTGCTCGCCAACAGCGCCACCGTCATCCAGGACGATTCCGGCATTCCACTTGCGAATTACGGCGCCCGGCAATGGCGGTTCTTCCCGTTCGGCCGCTATCTCGGGCCGATCGGCGAATTCCCCGGCCGCTACCAGGAGCGCTACGCCGAATTATTCACGCGGGCCCAGCCGATCGATTTCGGCGTCGGCTACCGCTGGCGGATGCATGAATCCAATTTGCTGCTGTCGGTGAGGGGGCCGGGCAGCGAGACCGCACCGGCGCCGGACACAGTTTCGTCCGCCGAGCCGGCGACGAAGCCGCGTCCGAAACGGCCCCGTCCGCCCGAATCCGTCCCGCCATCATCCGGACGGTCTTTCTGGTTCCGTTAGGATGCGCCGAGGCTCGACCGTCAGGTCGGGCTCTGGGCCACGACGACCAGCACCTCCGCCTTCTGCCGGCCGAGGCTCCTGACCTCGTGCGGAGTCTCGCCTGAAAAATACAGGCAGTCGCCCTTGCCGAGGGTGAGCTCCTCTCCGTCGAGCTTGATCGCGATCTTGCCGTTGATGACGAACAGCAGTTCTTCGCCCGCGTGCGAGGCCCGCGTCGCCGCCTTGTGCGGCGGGCTCAGCAGGAACGGCTCCATCATCTTGCGGGTGCGGCCCGTGACCAGCGGGACCACGCCAAAGGTGTCCTGGAACAGGGGGACGTCGCCGCCTTCGCGGCGGAACAGCGTGTAGCGCGGTGCGGGCTCGGCGTTGGGGTCGAAGAAGTTCGCGACATTGACCTCGAGCGCCGCGGCCATCCGCAGCAGCGCGGCGAGCGAGGGGACCTTGAGATTGCGCTCGACCAGCGAAATGTAGCCGCGCGTGAGATCGCTCTGCTTCGCAAGCTGGTCCAGCGTCAGGCCCTTGGCGATCCGCGCCTGGCGGATATTGGCCCCGACTGCCGTCGCTTTGCTGACGTCAAGCACGCATGAGTCTCCCGAACGCTGAGGCTCCTTTTGCAACAGATGCGGCCGAACCGCCAGCCCGGCGCCCTGGATCGGGCGATCCGGTCGCTCGCAAGCGTATTCCAAAGGAAAACTTATGCGCGGAAATATAGAGCATGGCCGCGGATAATGTGAGCATGTTTGCTGGTATATCGCGAAAAATCGCTAAAAGATAATGCATCTTGAGCTGTGTGCCTCGATCGTCGGCATTTGCCGCGTCCCGCGGCGTTGATTTCTGTTGGTAAACATGATCGATTTTTACCGTCCGCATTGGCCGATGGGCTCCGCGGACAGAGCCAAAAGCTTCCCCGTGGTGCCGGTACCTTTCTGGAGAGATCGATGACCGTAGCAGACGACGTAACCCTGAACGTAGCGCCGGACGAGGCGGCGAGCTTGCGGCGGATCCTGTGGTCGAGTGTGATCGGCACCGCTGTCGAGTGGTACGACTTCCTGATTTACGGCGCGGCGACCGCGCTGGTGTTCAACAAAGTGTTCTTCGCCGCCGGCAACCCCACGCTCGCCACCATCGCGGCCTTCGGCACCTATGCCGTCGGATTCCTGGCGCGACCGCTTGGTGCGGCGATCTTCGGCCATTACGGCGACCGGGTCGGGCGCAAGGCGATGCTCGCGGTCACCATCATGGTGATGGGCATCGGCACTTTCCTGATCGGCCTGCTTCCGACCTACCAGCAGATTGGCATCGCCGCACCGCTGCTCCTGATCGGCTTGCGCCTGCTCCAGGGCATCGGCCTCGGCGGCGAGTGGGGCGGGGCGGTGCTGATGGTGGTGGAGAATTGCCCGACGCATCGTCGCGGCTTGCTCGGCAGCATGGTGCAGGTCGGCAATCCGATCGGCAATCTCGCGGCGATCGGCATGTTCGCGCTTGTAGCGAGCCTGCCGGAGAGCGACTTCATGGCCTATGGCTGGCGCATTCCGTTCCTGCTCTCGATCCTGCTGGTGGGCGTTGGCCTCTATATCCGCCTCAACATGGAGGAGACTGCGGCATTCCGTCAGGTCCAGGCGAAGAAGGACGTTGCGAAACTGCCGGTGATCGAGATCTTCAAGCATCATCGCAGGCCGTTCTTCACGGCGGTCGGGCTGAAGATCTCGGAGATCGCCTATGCCAGCATCGGTGGGGTGTTCGTGATGTCCTACGCCACGGCCAATCTCGGCCTGTCACGCACGGTGGTGCTGAACGGCGCCTTCACGGCCTCGTTGGTCGCGCTGTTCGCCATTCCCCTGTTCGGCTGGCTGTCCGACCTGCTTGGCCGCAAGACCATGTTCTATGCGAGCTGCATGTTCTCGGCGCTGTTTGCGTTCCCGCTGTTCTGGCTGCTCGACACCCGCGATCCCACCGTCGTGATTTGCACCATCGTGGTTGCGATCACCTTCGGCCAAATGGTGATGTTCGGTATCGGCGCGCCCTGGTACTCGGAGCTGTTTTCCGCGCGGCTGCGTTATAGCGGTGCCTCGCTCGGTTTTCAGGTCGGTGCAGCGATCAGCGGCGGGTTGACGCCGCTGATCGCGGCGTCTCTGATGGCGTGGAGCGGCGGTGCCACCTGGCCGGTCTCGCTGCTGCTGATTGCTTGCGCCGCCATCACCGCGACCGCGACCACGTTCGCGCCGGAGATGGCGAACAAGGAACTGACCTGATCCCCGGCGCGCCGCCTCTGGCGGCGCGCCATCGCTTCTCACAAGGATTTTGTCATGCTCGATACCACCAACCGCGCCGGCCTGGCGCAGGGCGCAACGCAACTCGGCTGGACCGGGATGGTGCGCTTCCTTCACTTGACCCCGCGCGCGTTCCTGCCGATGCGCGCCGCAGAAACGATCACCCTCGTCGCCGGTCGAGGAATCGAGGGCGATCGCTACATGATCGGCAACGAAGAGGGATTTTATTCGCACAAGCCCGAGGAGGGTCGGCAGGTCACCCTGTTCGAGCTCGAGACGCTGGTTGCGCTGAAGCGCGACGCCGGCATCGAGCTTGGCCCGGAAGAGCACCGGCGCAACGTGACAGTGGAGGGCGTGCCGCTGAACCACCTCGTCGGCCGCCGCTTCTGGCTGGGGGAGACCCTGCTGGAAGCGACGCGGTTGTCGGTGCCATGCCGGCACATCGAGGAGATCACCGGCAAGGCGATCTTCGATCCCCTGATCAACCGTTCCGGTCTCAATTGTAAGATCCTTCAAGGCGGCATCGTCAGGGTCGGCGACGCCGTCCGGAACGCCGCATGAAGGCGCGTCCTATCACGACGGTCAAAACGATCGTCACTGACGTCAAGGAAGCCGGAGCAGGAATCAAGCTGTTCTCCCTGGCCGATCCGGACCAATGGGAATTGCCGCCCTTCAGGCCCGGCGCGCATATCGACCTGCATCTGCCGAACGGACTCGTGCGCACTTATTCGCTGTGCAACGAGCCCGCCGACAACAAGCGCTACGTCATTGCGGTCAAGCGAGAACCAGGCGGGCGGGGCGGTTCACGCGCGCTGCACGACGAAGTCGCCATCGGCGACGTCCTCGGCGTCTCGCTGCCGCGCGGCGGACTGGATATCGTTCCGGGCATCGTGCGCTACGTGTTCGTGGCCGGTGGCATCGGTGTGACACCGTTCTTGTCGATGGCGCGGCACCTCGAACAAACGAAGCAGGCGGACTTCACGCTGCATCTGATCGTCCGCGAGGAGGTGCCGCTCGCCGCGGAGCTCGGGTCTCTGATCGAACAGGGGCGTGTCGTCGTGCATCGCACGCTCCGGTCCGGGCGCCCTGATCTGGCGCCCCTCATCGGGACGAGCGGATCTGAGACGAAGGTGGCCTGCTGCGGGCCGCAATCCATGATCGATGATTTCGAGCGGGTCACGACCACATGGCCGGCGGCCAATGTCCATATCGAGCGCTTTGTCGCCCCGCCGCCTGTCATCGACCCCGACGCAAAACCGTTTACGGTGTCGCTGGCGCGGACTGGTACCGAGATCCAGGTTCGTGCCGGGCAGACCATGCTGGCTGCCTTGCAGGCGGGAGGCGTCGACATCGCGACCTCCTGCTGCGGCGGCATCTGCGGCGCCTGCAAAGTCGGTTGGATCGAGGGCAAGCCAATCCATCGTGACCGCATCCTGTCGCCTTATGAGCGTGAACGCTATCTCATGGTCTGCGTCGCAGGATCGGACGCGGACCGGCTGGTGCTGGATCTCTAGAGCCAGCCTACCAGTGCACGCTCTGGCTCGGCACGATGAACGCCGTCGTGCTCGGCGCCGTCGCGAGGCTCGATGCCAGATACCAGCCGGAGCCGAGCACGAGCGCCAGCAGGGCGACGATCGCGAGCAGATCCATGGTTCTGGGGTCGTGATGCCGCCTCGGGCCGGGGTTGGGCCCAGGCCTGACGCGAAGATGTCCGACGTGAGAATGAGGGCTGATTTTCCAGCGCATTGTTGTTTCCTCCCGGGGGAGCATCAAAACAACGCGGAAAGGACGTCCACGGTTCCGCTCAGGCTAGCGACCGCCAGGCATCGCCGGAATCTCAGGATGCATTGACGCCGCGCCAGCGGGCATAGCGCCACGGCAGATACCAGCGCGCGCCTTGCGGCGCGGTGAGCGGTACGTTGTCGATGCCGGACGTGCCGAAGGGATTGCACCGCAGCAGCCGCGCGAGCGTCATCCAGCCGCCGGCCCAGAGCCCGAACCGTTCGATCGCCTCGTCGCCGTAAACGGAGCAGGTTGGCAGATGCCGGCAATTGTAGCCGACCAGGGGCGAGAGCGTATGCCGGTAGAGCCAGATCAGCGCGCGGCCAAATCTGCGCGGGAGCCTGAGCGCCCCCTCGACCGAACCAGAACAATGCCCGCAGGCTGGATGCTTCATGTGCGCTGTGCCGCCAGGTTGGGCGAGGTATTGCACAGTTCCGGCGCAGGGAACTGTAAGCTGTTGTTTGCACGCCATATTTTGCATGCTTTTTGGGAGCAGTGCAGCAAGTGCCTATGGACGATCTGTATTCCCCCGGATACCATTTTTGTGACGTTCATGTGTAGACTCATCGGACGCAAAACGGGGCTTGCCTGAATCGGCTTTGGCTTAGTGCTTGGGGCTTGGGGGGAAGGGACCAGTTTGAAAGTTCTGACGTCGCTCAATCTTCGCGGCTGGTTGCTGGTGGGAACCGCCGTTTGTGGAGTCGTGCTGGCTGGCGCCGTCGCGACACTCGGGTCTTCGGCCCGCGCCGGTGCCGCTCTCGAAGAGCGCAAGCTGCCGATGAAGTTCAACTGGATCGCCTGCGAGCCGAACTGCCGCGGCTGGGTCAGCGCGGTGGGCATCATCACCGCCGATACGCCGAAGGATTTCGAAGAGTTTTCCCGCGGACGCCAGCTCGGCGGTGCCACCGTCGTGCTCGATTCCAGCGGTGGTTCCGTCAATGACGCGATCACGCTTGGCCGACGCTTCCGCAATCTCGGGCTCCTGACCACGGTCGGCGTAAGTCTCCGCGGCGGACAGTCGGCTCGTCCGGCGGTTGCGCCCGAGGCCTATTGCGAATCCATGTGCGTGTTCCTGCTGCTGGCCGGCAAGAAGCGCTACGTGCCGGAAGCGGCCCATGTCCGCGTCCACCAGATCTGGATGGGCGACCGGGCCGACGATGCCAAGGCAGCGAGCTACAGCGCGCAGGATCTGATGATCGTGGAGCGCGATATCGGCCGGCTCGCCAAATACACCTTCGACATGGGCGGAGCGGGCGATCTGCTGTCGCTCGCGCTCAGCGTTCCGCCCTGGGAAGATCTGCACGAGCTGGACGCCGGCGAGCTCAAGCTCACCAATCTCGTGACGACGGATCTCGTGGCCGACGTGCTTCCGCATGTGGACATCTCCGCGCCGGCGATGGCGGAGCTTGCCCCGAAGACCCAGGCGAGGTTCGGCGTGGAACCGGAGCAACCGGTCAAATCGACCAAGACGGCGGAAGCCATGGTGCCGACGGGCGGTGTGGCCGCCCCAGCTGCGGCGGCGCAGAAGTAAGATTCCCGACACGTCAGTCCAGCTTTCGCGCTGATGCACGCCCCGGAATGACATCGATAGGCTCAGCCCTGCGCTGCAGCCGGCTGCTTGGCTTTGGCCTCGATCTGGCCGATGGCATCGACCACGGCATCGAAGGTCAGAAGCGTCGAGGCATGGCGCGCCTTGTACTCACGGACCGGCTCGAGGAACTTGATCTCCTCCCATTTGCCTTGAGGAGGGGCGCCATTCTCCTTGAGCATCTTGCGAACGGTTTCGCGTAACTCTCGGAGTTCGCTCGCGGACGAGCCGACCACGTGACTTGCCATGATGGATGAAGAGGCCTGTCCCAGCGCGCAGGCCTTCACGTCATGGGCGAAGTCGGTGACCGTGTCGCCCTCCATCTTGAGGTCGACCTTCACGGTCGAGCCGCACAGCTTGGAGTGGGCGGTGGCCGAGGCATCGGGAGCCGGCAACCGTCCGAGGCGCGGAATATTCCCGGCCAGCTCGATGATCCGCTTGTTGTAGATGTCGTTCAGCATGTGATGGAGTCCAACACGTCCACAGCCTCTTCCGGGCCGGATCGGCCTTGGCGGGCGCCGTTCACGGTCCTATATAGGGTGGGAACTGGTGGAAAAACAGTCCAGCGGTGCGAGCGGCGGTGATCCAGATCTGCGCTGCCGGCGTTATGAACCCGGGACCCTTTTTGCCAAAACTGTTCTCTTCAGGCGTCCGGCGGCTTGGCCGCCCCGTCTGCCGGTGACACTCCGGCCGTTAAGGCCGTCGAACGGAGTCGATATGGACGCCACAATCAAGCCGATCCGCCCCAACAAGCAGCCCGAGAGCCGACCGGCCGAGCTCGATCCCGCTGAATTCCTCGCGGCCGCCGTCCGCGCCGACCAGCCGCGCCCGGCCCGTGCCGAGGCGGAAGCGGCGGTGAAGACGCTGCTCGCCTATATCGGCGAGAACACCGAGCGCGAGGGCCTGCTCGACACGCCGCGCCGCGTGGTCGAGGCCTTCGACGAGCTCTATCAGGGCTATCACCAGTGCCCGGCCGAGGTGCTCGACCGCACCTTCGGCGAGACCGCCGGCTATGACGATTTCGTGCTGGTGCGCGACATCGAGTTCACCTCGCAATGCGAGCATCACATGATGCCGTTCTACGGCAAGGCGCACATCGCCTATACGCCGGTCGAGCGCGTCGTCGGCCTGTCCAAGCTGGCACGCCTCACGGACATTTTCGCCCGCCGGCTCCAGACCCAGGAGCATCTGACCGCGCAGATCGCGGCGGCGATCGACGAGGTCCTCAAGCCTCGCGGCGTTGCCGTGCTGATCGAGGCCGAGCATACCTGCATGTCGGTGCGCGGCGTCGCCAAGCATGGCGCCTCCACCTTCACCAGCCGCTTCACCGGCATGTTCCGCGACAATCCGGCGGAGCAGGCCCGCTTCCTGTCCCTGGTGCGAGGCACGCGCTGACCTCGCGAATAGATCGGCAAGGTCGTGTCCGCCCACTCCCATGAGATCGAGGAAGGCCTGTCCTTCCAGCCGCGCTTCGATGCGAGCGGGCTTGTGACTGTCGTCGCGACCGACGTCGCCACCGGCGACGTCCTGATGGTCGCGCACATGAACGACGAGGCGCTGCGCAAGACGATCGCGACCGGCGAGGCCTGGTACTTCAGCCGCTCGCGCAATGCCTTGTGGCGAAAAGGTGAGACCTCGGGTCAGACCCAGCGCGTGGTCGAGATGCGCACCGATTGCGACCAGGACGCAGTCTGGATCCGTGTCGAGCAGATCGGGGCTGCCTGCCACACCGGGCGACGCTCGTGCTTCTATCGCAAGGTCGAGGGCGAGGGCGGCGGCGCCAAGCTGGTCTTCACCGATGCGGAGCGGCTGTTCGATCCGGATGCGGTCTACAAGAAGTAGCTCGCTGCCATTCCGTGGCACGCGAAGCGCGAGCCCGGGATGACGGCGAGGGTGGAATTAACCCCGCATTAACCATACCTGTCCCACGGTGAGACGACAGGGCGTCCGAATTGCCGGCGCCGCTCAACGCCGCGCGGGGCGGGCACTTCATCATGTCGGTCGACAATTCCAGTGCCACGCAGACGGCCGCTCTCGATCCGACGCGGGCGCGTGTCGCCGGTGCGATCAAGCAGGCCTCGAACGTTTCAGGCGTCAGCTTCCAGTACATGCTGACCACCGCCAAGATGGAATCAGATTTCGATCCGACGGCGGGCGCTACGACCTCGTCCGCGCATGGGCTCTACCAGTTCATCGACCAGACCTGGCTCGGCACCGTGAAGGAGGCCGGCACCCAGCTCGGCTACGGCAATTATTCCGACGCCATCACCAGGACGTCGTCGGGCGGCTACAGCGTCGAGGATCCCGCGATGAAGCGGGCGATCATGAAGCTGCGTGACGATCCGGAAGCCGCCTCCAGCATGGCGGCGGCGCTGACGCAGTCGAACAGCTTCAAGCTCACCGGCCTGCTCGGGCGCAGGCCGAGCGACAGCGAGCTCTACATGGCGCATTTCATGGGAGTCGGCGGCGCCGCAAAACTGATCGCGAATGCCGAGGACAATCCGCAAGCGGTCGGTGCGCGGCTGTTTCCCAACGCGGCGTCCGCTAACCGTTCGATCTTCTACGCCAAGGACGGCCGCGCCCGCAGCGTCTCCGAAGTCTATTCGGTGCTGGACGCGCGCTATGCCAGCGCGGCCAATTCGAAGGTGACCCGCAGCGCGATGGCGATGTATGGCGGCACCCCGTCGACGACGCAGGTTGCGAGCGCGAATGGCGTGCAGCCGACCGCACCGATGGTCGACAACGCCGCCTATCTCCAGACCTTCCCCAATACCAACGCCGTGACGCCCGTCAGTGCGACATCGTCCACGACGGTCGCGGACAATGCACCGGTCGCGCCGGCCTTCCGCTCGATCTACCAGCCCGGCGACACCACGCAGCCGGTCTCGACCACGGTGCAGAAATTGTGGGGCAACAACGCCTCGCTCACCTCGGTCGCGTCAGCTGCGCCTGACGTGCGGCCGCCGCAGCCGCTCGATCTCTTCAGCGATCGCAGCGGCACGTTCAGCAGCTAATTCTCGGGCCGTGTCCCGGACAAGGCGCAGCGCGTGAGCGATGCGCCGCAGAGCCGGGACCCAGCCGCGCGCATCTCTCAGAGATTCTGGGCCCCGGCTCAGCAGCGCATCACTTCGTGCTGCGCTGCGTCCGGGGCACGCGAGCCGAGGCGCCTTTGTTCCCTTAACAAATCCTCAACAAAACCAGTCAGTTATGGTGAACGCTTTGTTAAGCGTCGTGGTTTATTTTGTGTTGCAGGTGACGAGCCGTCACCATTTTCGTTTGTTGTGTAAGCCGGAAGCAGCATGATTGTTCGGCAGTTCATCAATTGGATCAGGACAGCGCCTGCCGGCGAGCGGGCCGAGGCGACACGGGCGTTGGCCCGGGCCTGGCTGATCTCGGACCTTTCGACCGACGACCGCATCGCCGCCGAAGGCGCGCTGTTGATGCTGCTCGACGATCCCTCGCCGCTGGTGCGGCAGGCGATGGCCGAGGCGTTTGCGCGCAGCACGGATGCTCCGGCCTCGATCGTGCGGGCGCTGTCGGCGGACCAGCCGACCGTCGCGCTGCCGGTGCTCGAACATTCTCCGCTTCTGATCGACGCCGATCTCGTCGACATCGTCGCGACCGGCAATGACGAGGTGCAATGCGCGGTCGCCCGCCGCATCGCGCTGCCGGTCTCGGTCTGCGCCGCCATCGCCGAAGTCGGCTGCGCCGCGGCGGCGCTCGAGCTGATCGAGAATCCCCATGCCGAGCTTGCGCCGTTCTCCTGGAACCGCATCGTCGAGCGCCACGGCCATCTCGCCGCCATCCGCGAGGCGATGCTGGTGCTGGATGACCTGCCGTCCGCAACGCGCGCGGCGCTGGTGGCAAAGCTCTCGGAGACGCTGGCGCAGTTCGTCGTGGCGCGGAACTGGCTGAGCGCCGATCGCGCCGACCGCATCACGGTCGAGGCGCGCGACCGCTCTACCATCAACATCGCGGCGCGCTCGCGCGGCGAGGACATGCAGGGCCTGGTGCATCATCTGCGCGTGACGGGCCAACTGACCGCTGGCCTGATCCTGCGCGCGCTGCTGTCCAGCAATCTCGATCTGTTCGACGCGGCGCTGGCCGAGCTTGCCGATCTGCCGCTGGCGCGCGTCTCCGCGCTGCTGCACGACCGCGGCAGCAACAGCCTGCACGCGCTGCTGCGCCGCGCCGGGCTGCCCGAGGCGACGTTCGCGGCGTTCCAGGTCGCGCTCGATGCCTGCCACGAGCAAGGCTTCGTCGACAGTGACGACGGCGCGGTGCGGTTGCGCCGGCGCATGGTCGAGCGCGTGCTCACCCATTGCGAGACCGACCGCGGCGCCACCGATCCGCTGATGGTCCTGCTGCGCCGCTTCGCCACCGAATCGGCGCGTGAAGAGGCAAGGCTGTTCTGCGACGAGCTCGTCGCGGACGAGGACGTCTACGACGATCTGATCGCGGCATAACCCACCAACCACCGTCATTGCGAGCGTAGCGACTTGTCCGCCGAAGCCTTGGCGAAGGCGGAAGCAATCCAGAATCTCTCCGTGGAAAGACTCTGGATTGCTTCGTCGCTAGGGCTCTCGCAATGACAAGGAGGAGAGGGCGGCGAACTACTCCGCGGGCGCGATGCTCGGCGCCATGATCACTTCGAGATGCTCTGGCCGGTCGCGGTTGACCTGGGTGAGATAGTCGTCGGCGACCTTGCGCAGGCGGCGGCTGAGCTCGGCGGAGACGCTGATGCTGTCGAGCCTGGTGTTCTCGTGCACGATGGCGAGGATGGCGTTGATGTGGTGCGTGAACAATTCGGCCGGGACCTTTTCCAGATCCGGCGCGTGCTCGATGACGCGGCACAGGCTCTCGGCGACCCCCGCCGCGGCCGGATAGCCGAAGGTCGCGGCGTCGCCCTTAATGTCGTGGGCGGCGTGAAACAGCTCGTCGCGGCGTTCCCGGGTGAAGCCGTCATTGCGAACGGCGACATAGGCGGCCGACAGACGGTTGACCTCGGTGGTCATCCAGTCCTTGAATTCGCCGGAAAGACCCGCGAGCGCCTGCTCGGCGCGACCGACCGGATCGTCCAGGTCCTTCTCCTCGACGCGGCGCAGGACCTTGCGCAGCGGATTGGGCTGCGTGATGATCTGGTGCGTGGCGAAGGCTTTGACCTCGATGTCCTTTGCGCTGTTCTTCGCCATGATGCCTGCCTCGTCGGGGACGTTGCGCTAGATGGAGGATCGGGCCTTGTCGAGCAGCGAGGGCTGCTGCAGCACCTCGTGCTTTTCGCCGACGCGGCGTTCGGGACCCATGTAAGCGGAATTGGTGTTGCGGCGCCGGTCCGGCCCGAAATAGGTCTTGGTCTTGATGAAGGGCCGGGGATTGGCGACCACGTTGAGGATGCGCTGATAGAGCCCCTTGGCCGAGATCGGCTTGGCCAGGAATTCGGTGACGCCGGCATCGCGCGCCACAGTGACGCGGCGCTTCTCGGAATGGCCGGTCAGCATGATGATGGGCGCGTAAGGGTTGCCCTTGGACTCCGGCTGCCGGATCATCTGCGCAAGCTCGAGTCCGTCGAAGATCGGCATCGCCCAATCGGTGATGACGATGTCGGGCACGTAATGGCTGTACATCTCGAGCGCGGTGGCGCCGTCCTCCGCCTCGTAGACTTCGCGTGCGCCGAAGGAGTGCAGCAGCGTGCGCAGGATGCGGCGCATGTGCGGATTGTCGTCGCAGACGAGGAAGCGCAGCTTGTTGAAGTCGATGCGGAACATGGCGCCCGGGCTTAAGCGGTCAACTTTCGTTAACCATATCGCGGCGGGGGTTAAGGAAGGGTTGCCGCTGCATCAGAGTGCAGGTGTTTCTAATATCGTAATTATGACATTTTTTATCGTAATACAATAAAAAATATTCGAATGAACAGGAGCTAATCCGATGAGCGTGATCGCGTTTCCTTACCCCACACCGGTTGAGCCGCGGCTGCGGCGCATCGGACGGATCGTGGCTGCCGGCGCGCTCGTCTGTGTCGCGGGGGCGGTGCTGGCGGTGCCGCTGCTCTGGTCGAGCGACGAGCTGCTCCGGCACTGGATCGCGACCCAGTCTGCGCTGGGCGCGCGGCCGTTCACGCTCAATCTCGACACGCGTCTAGCCGGCGCGCTGATCAGTCTGCTCGGACTTGCGCCTGTCATCTATGCGCTGCTGCAGCTGTCGATGTTGTTCTCGCGCTTCGCACGCGGCGAGGTCTTCGTGACCGGCAACGCCTGGCGCATCCGCCGCATGGGCCTCGCGCTGATCGTGAGCGCATTGATCTCGCCGCTGGTGCAGATGCTCACCACGATCAACCTGACGCGGGCCAACCAGCCCGGCCAGATCGTCGTCATGTTCGGTATCGAGCAGTCGCATGTGCTGTCGGTGCTGAGCGGCCTCGCGCTCCTCGCGTTCGCGACCGTGATGGCCGATGCCGTTCGCGTCTGGCACGAGAACAGCGAGATCATCTGACCATGCCGATCATCGTCAATCTCGACGTCATGCTCGCCAGGCGCAAGATCAGGTCGCGTGAGCTCGCCGCGCGCATCGAGCTCACCGAGGCGAACGTCTCATTGCTCAAGTCGGGGAAGGTGAGAGGCATCCGCTTCGACACGCTGGAGCGGATCTGCGCCGTGCTCGACTGCCAGCCTGGCGATATCCTGGAATACGTTCCCGACAGTACGGACCACGCGCTGGAATCGCGCGCGGCCGGTCGCAAGTCGGCCTAGCCAGCCTCGTCCAACTCGAGCTCCGTTCAACTCAAACCCGTTCAATTCAAGACTGGAGACGTCTGCGATGAACCGCCTCGTGCGCGTTCTTGCGAGCGCGACTGCGCTCGCGCTTGCCGGTTGCAGCTCGGTGCCGCTGACATCGATCCCGCGGCTTGCCCGCATCGATGCCAAGACGACGGATCTGTCGATGCTGCGCGTCGCCGTGCAACTGCCCGAGGTGCTTCGGCCGCGTTCGGGCGGCGTCAAGCTCGACGTCGTCACCAAGGTGGTGGGCGAGGCCGAGACCAGGACCAGCTTTGCCATGATGGAGATGAGCGAGGCGCGCGATCGTGCCGGCCTGCCGGCGCCGCCGGAGGGATCTGCAATCCATGCCTATCGCTTGTCGCCGGGCGATGCGGCGCGCTTCGAGGCGCTGCGGGCGGCGATGGTCGAGCAGGGCAGGCAAGGCAAGCGCGGGTCGATGGGGCTCGGCGTGGCGGCCAAGGAGTTCTGTCGCGCGAACGCCGCGCCGCAGGCCGCGCTCCCTGTCACGATCTATCTGATGACCTCGGAGACGAAGAGCTTCGTCCCGGTCGTCAGCGATTTTGACATGCTCAGTGATCCCGCTCTGGCGGGCGGCCTGGACTCGGTTCAGCCCTGCGGCCAGTGATCGGCGCTGAAGCTCAGTAGCCGAACTGCTCGCGCAGGATGCGCTCTTCCAGGCTGTGGCCGGGATCGAACAGCATCCGCATCGAGATGGTCTTGTCGGAGAGCACCTCGACGCGGCGGACGTCGCGCACCTCGTCATGGTCGGCGACCGCCGCCACGGGGCGCTTGTCGCCCTCCAGCACTTCGATCACGACGTAAGCCGTGTTGGGCAGCAGCGCGCCGCGCCAGCGCCGCGGGCGGAAGGCGCTGATCGGGGTCAGCGCCAGCAGGGCGGCGTTGATCGGCAGGATCGGTCCCTGGGCCGAGAGATTGTAGGCGGTCGAGCCGGCCGGCGTTGCCACCATGATGCCGTCGGCGATCAGCTCGGGCATGCGCTCACGCTCGTCGATCATGATCCTCAAGCGCGCGGCCTGGTAGGTCTGCCGGAACAGGGCAACTTCGTTGATGGCGTGGTGCAGGTGGACGCGGTCGTTGACGTCGGTCGCGCGCATCAGCAGGGGGTTGATCTCGGATTCATGCGCCGCCTCGAGCCGTGCGCGCAGATCATGCGTCGAGTATTCGTTCATCAGGAAGCCGACGGTGCCGCGGTGCATGCCGTAGATCGGCTTTCCCGTGTGCATGTTCTGGTGCAGCGTCTGCAGCATCAGCCCGTCGCCGCCGAGCGCGACCACGATATCGGCTTCGTTCGGGGCGCAATTGCCGTAGTCCCGGGTGAGCTGACCGATGGCGGCCTGCGCCTCGCTGCTCGGGCTGGCGACGAAGGCGATGCGCTCGTATCGCTTGGGCTTGGTCATGAGCTTCCGGGCAGGTGCCGCTGTCTTGAGTAAGTTCCGCCGGGCTCGTCTATACGAGGTAGGCCTGCATTGTCGAGGATGACCGCCGCACAGGGCAAACGGGCTATTGTCGCTTTCCGAGAACAAAACGGGTTGATCGAGCCAGCCCGGAAGGCGCCATCGGACCGGCGATCCCGCAAACCGTCGCAATTCCTCGCTAGCGTCGGTGCGCACCGGCTATGACAGCCGGGCAGGGAGAACGATCATGCTCACGATCTTGCCGACGCTGCGACGAACGGGGCTGGCGCTGGCCGTGTCCGCGGTCGCACTCTCGAGCCTCGCGCGGGCGGATGATGCGCCGCAGCCGCGTGCCGAGGCGGCAGCACCGGCGGGACAGAAGGGTGGGCGCGCCGGCAATGCGCAAGGCGCGGCGCAGGCTGCGCCGGCGGTGGCCGAGCCGCATCGCCTCCCGCCCGACTCGACCACGAAGCAGACGCTGGAGCTGCCCGGCCGCACCCTGAGCTTCGCCGCGACCGCCGGCTCCATCCGCGTGTTCGACGGCAAGGGCGAGCCGCTGGCCGACATCGCCTACACGTCCTACCAGCTCGACGGCGCCGACCGCGCGACGCGCCCGGTGACGTTCCTGTTCAATGGTGGGCCCGGCGCGTCCTCGGCCTGGCTCCAATTCGGCGCGGCCGGCCCGTGGCGGCTGTCGCTCGATGGCGACGCGCTGTCGCCGTCGGCCTCGCCCGAGGTGAAGCCGAACGCGGAGACCTGGCTCGATTTCACCGATCTCGTCTTCATCGATCCCGTCAGCACCGGCTATAGTCGCTTCATCGCGACCGCCGAGGACGCGCGCAAATCGTTCTATTCGGTCGACGGCGACGTCAACACGATCGCGCTGGTGATCCGCCGCTGGCTCGAGAAGCACGACCGGCTGACCTCGCCGAAATACGTCGCGGGCGAAAGCTATGGCGGCATTCGCGGGCCGAAGGTGGTGCGCCAGTTGCAGCTCCAGCACGGCGTTGGCGTCAGAGGCTTGATCCTGGTGTCGCCGCTCTTGGACTTCCGCGAGTTCACCGGCACCAGCCTCCTGCAATACGTCGCGACCTTGCCAAGCTATGTAGCGGTGGCGCGGGCGGCCAAGGGGCCGGTCAAGCGCGCCGACCTCGCCGACGTCGAGGCCTACGCGCGCGGCGAATTCCTGGCCGACCTCGTCAAGGGCGAGGCGGACAAGGAGGCGACCAATCGTCTGGCCGACAAGGTCGCCGAGCTCACCGGCATCGACCAGGCGGTGAGTCGCAGGCTCGCCGGCCGCTTCGACGTCGGTGAATTCCGCCGCGAATTCGACCGCAAGAACGGCAAGGTGACGGGGCGCTACGACGCCTCGGTGCGCGGCTTCGATCCCTATCCGGATTCGAGCAGCTCGCGGTTCGGCGACCCCTCGGGCGATACACTCCAGGCGCCGCTGACGAGCGCGGCCGTCGACGTGCTCTCACGCAAGCTCAACTGGAAGCCGGACGGCTCCTATGAGGTTTTGAACGGCGCTGTGGAAGGTCACTGGGATTTCGGTCGCGGCATCAACCCGCCGCAATCGGTGTCCGAGCTGCGCCAGATCCTCGCTACCGATACCAAGCTGAACGTGCTGGTCGCGCACGGCCTGTTCGATCTCGCCACGCCCTATTTCGGCACGAAGCGCGCGCTCGATCAACTGCCCGCGTTCGTCACGCAGCGCGTCAAGTTCGCCGTCTATCCCGGCGGCCACATGTTCTATTCGCAAGGCGGCTCGCGGCAGGCGTTGCGCAGCGAGGTCGAGCGATTGATCAGGGAGTAGGCCGCCGTTTGCGCGGCTTATATCTTCGCGCAATCTCGCGTGCCACGACGCTTGCAGGCTTCACGTTGGCACCCGCGACCCAGACATCACTGACCCTGCCGCGCTTGTCGCGGATGCGGCGGACTGGCTCGCCGTGGCTGGCGTGACCGGCGCCCCAGGCAATCTTGCCGGTATCGCGGCCGGTGACTTCGATCTCGGTGGCATCCATGAACGGATTGTTGAGCTGCGGGTTGGCCACGAGCACGCGATTGCCCAGCGGCACGAGGTCGGTCGCGCCCCAGATCGTCCACCAGCGGCCCGTCCAGTCGCGCAGGCGCCGGTCAGGCGCGCCGCGGGTCTGGAACACGCGCAGGATCTGCATCGCGCCGTCCATCCAGAACGGCGCTGCACCGTCGATGGAGTTGCTGAGGATGCTGATCGTGAGCTCGCAGGCCGGGATCGCGCAGGTCCGCGAGATATAGCCCTGGAAGTGGCCGCCATGGCCGAACCAGTCCCAGCCGTCCAGCTTGCCGGCGCCGATCCCCAAGCCGTAATAGGCCTCGAAGCTCTGCGGGATGCGCCAATGATGCCGCGTCATCTCGCGGCGGCTTGCGGCCGACAACATGCTCTTTTTCGCATTGGGCGCGAGCTGCGCGAAGAAGCGGGCGGTGTCTGCGGCGGTGGCGGCGAAGCCGGTCGCGGAGGCCATCGCGTGGGTCGGATTGTCGCCCGGTATCACGCAACGCTCGCCGAGCGGCAGGCGTCGCGTGTGGCCGCGCGCGAACGGCGCGCCCTTGGCAAGCGGCGCGTCCGGCTCGGTCTCGCGCAGGCCCGCGACCTCGACGATCTCGCGCTTGATCCAGGCGGAGTAGGGCTCCTTCGTCACGGCTTCGATGACGAGGCCGAGCAGGCCGAAGCCGTGATTGGAATATTTGAAGCGCGTGCCGGGCTCGATCACGCCCGGCAGCTTCAATTCTGCGAGCAGCTCCTTGGCGTCGAGATAGGGACGGCGATCGATGAACTGGCCGGAATCGGCGCCGTCGCGTGTCAACCCCGCACTGTGCGAGAGCGCTTGCGCAATCGTCGTCTCGGCGACGCGCGGATGCAGGCCGCCGACATAGTCGCCGACGGGGTCGTCGAGCCTGAGCTTGCGCTGCTCGCGCAGCTTCATGATTCCGGCCGCGGTGAAGCTCTTGGAATGCGAGGCGATGCGGCAGCGATGGCGTGGGGTGAGCCGCTCGCCGGTGTCGAGATTGGCGAGGCCGAACGCATGCTCGGCGACGATTTCGCCGCGATGGGCGAAGGCGACGATGACGCCTGGCTGTTGGATCGTGGTCAGCTGGAATTCGATCCAGGAGCTAATGTAGTCGATCGCGGATCGCAGCCACGGGTCCATTGCGCACCAATTGCGGGGAGGATTCTCGCGCCAAGGCTAGCCGAGAACGCAGAACGGGCACAACCAGGTTGTGCCCGTTCGCTTGGTTCGCAGATGCGTTGTGGTCAGTAGACCAGCGTTGCGCCGGTCGGCTTGTCGAGGGCTTCCGCAAGCGAGCGATATTCGGAGCTGTCGGTGCCGGCGAGCGAGGCGATCTTGTTCAGATGGTACTGCGCCTGTTCGCGGTTACCCTGCTCGAGCTGCCAGAGGCCGTAATACTGCCAGGTGCGGACGTGGTTCGGATCGTCCTTCAGCGCCAGCTCGTAATAGACCTTCGACGATTGATAGTCGCCGAGCTTGCGATAGGAGTAGCCGATCAGGTTGGCAACGTCGGCGACGTCGTCGCGTTTCAGCGACTTCAACTGGCCGATCGCGCCGGTGTAATCGTGGTTGTCGTAGATCGCGGTGTAGGCGGTGCGATAGGCGGAGAGGAATTTGGGATCGCTGACAGAAGAGCTCTTCTTCTTGCCCTTCTTGGACGACGAGTCCGACTTCGGCGGCGAGGAGGGCTCGTCGCTGCCGGCGGCATAGGCGCTGGACAGCACCGGTGCGACCGCCAGCGACATGGCGACCAGTCCCGGCACGACAAGCATTGAGAGTTTGCGCATCTAAATTCTCCCGTATGGAACGTGGCGATCCTACACGATTGCCCAAAGACCGGAACACCCGTCCGGCAAAAACATTCCCGCATCGCACGATCCATTCAGCCCGGTGCAGATGACAAACTTGTCATCGAGATGAACGGAAGCCTGCAATCGGCTTCAGATCGGGTTCAGCGCCTCGCCGCTAGGCTCCGTCCTACGATCCAACGGTAGGCGAGAGGGCGCCGCCTGGAGATCCTTCCAAGAGGAGACCACCATGCTGAAGACGATTTCCGCAGCCTTGCTCGCAGCTTCCGTGATCGCAGCCCCGGCCTTCGCCGCCGAGACCGGCAAGACCACCACGACGGCCCCGGTGATCAAGGCGGACCAGAGCCAGACCAAGGCCTCGACCACCGCCGCGAAACCCGAGGCCGGCCTCAAGGCCGACACCAAGGCTGGCGACGTCAAGGCGGATGCCAAGGTGGATACCAAGTCGAAGGCGATGAACGCCAACGCGGCGGTCACGACCGACGAGCACAAGACGGTGCGCACGCATCGCCATCACCACAAGCATCTCTCGGCCAAGAAGTCGCAGAAGGCGCAGCCGGATCTGACCAAGCCGGCGACCACCGAGAAGCGCAGCTAACGACTGATCCTGCACGGCGGCTTCCAAGCATTGCCCCGCCGCCGCGTCAGGGCGTCAGGCCCGGCCCGCCGTCTCGGCGCCTCGCGCGAAAGCGCAAGGTGCCGGCGGCGGGACGGTGCGTTTCGTCGCAGGGCCCCGCGGAGGCGAATTCCCTTTGCGCAACCCAGCGGCTAGAACGTCTGCCGAGTCTGATCGAGCGGAGAGCGTGGCCTGTGGGGCGATTGGCGAAACGTAGTGCGCGCCTGGCGATGGTTTTGGCCTTGCCGCTGGCGCTTGCGGCTTGTTTCGGCAGCGACAGTGACCGTCCGACCTTCATGGGCGGGAGCCAGGCCGGCGGGCCGCAGCCGTTTCCCGACAATTTCCGCAGCGACACGCTGGCGCTGATGCGCACCTATCTGAACAACCCGGTCGGCGTGCGCGAGGCCAGCATGGCCGAGCCGGTCCAACGCGAGGTCGGCGGCCGGCAATTCTATGTGAGCTGTCTGCACTTCACCCCGCGGGAGACCGACGGCAGCTACAAAGCCATGCGGGAGCGCGCCGTGATCTTCGTCAACGGGCGGCCGGACCGCGTCGTCGACCGCACCAGCGAGCTCTGCGCCGGCGCGGTTTACGTACCCTTTCCGGAACTTGAAAAGATGACGCGGTAGCGCAAAGCCCGCCTTCATCGGCCGGTGCTAGAACGACGATGGCCGGAGCCGCTGGATCACATTTCGGCGAGCTTTGAACGGGGTGATTTCCGCTTGCGACAAATCGTTACGGAAGGTCTTGCGCAGGCGGAAAAAACCGTCCGCGCAGATCGATGTGACGGAACAAAATCGCGCTGTTGCCACCCCGTCACAGTAACGAACGATCAACGTTCCGGCATCGCCGCGAAGCAACCCAATTCACGCCACGTTGTTTCCTGAGTGTCGTAAATGAAAGAACGGGGATGATCATGAAATCGATTTTGTTGGGCGCAGTCGCGCTGCTCGCGCTGGCCGGATCGGCCGCAGCGGCCGACATGCAGGCGCGCCCATACACCAAGGCGCCGGCCTATACGCCGCCGCAGGTGATCTATAACTGGACCGGCTTCTACATCGGCGGCCATGTCGGCGGCGCGTTCGCCGGCGACAGCAGCTTCCAGTCCAGCGACGCCCGCTTCCTGGGCGGCGTGCAGGGCGGCTTCGACTACCAGTTCGCGCCCAATTGGGTGGTGGGTATCGAGGCCCAGTATTCCTGGCTGCCGACCAACAACAACGGTGCCACGTTCCCGCTGGGCACGCAGGTGACCTCCAACACCGACCAGCTCGGGTCGGTGACCGGCCGCATCGGCTACACCTGGGGACCGACGCTGCTCTACGCCAAGGGCGGTTATGCTTGGCGCAACGGCGGCCTGGGCGTCAATGTCGCCGGGGTGCCGCAGACCTTCACCGCCACCGGCAACAACAAGGACGGCTACACCGTCGGCGCCGGCCTCGAATACATGTTCGCGCCGAACTGGTCGGCCAAGGCCGAGTACCAGTACTACAATTTCGGCAGCACCACCTTCACCTCAGGTCCGGCCGACATCGTCGGCGTTCGTGGCCGGGAGGACGAGCATACCGTCAAGGTCGGTGTGAACTACCGCTTCGGCTGGGGCGGGCCGGCAGCCTCGCGCTACTGACGCCTGTTGCGCGCGACCACGCTTTCTGAGAAAGGCCGGCTCTCCGCCGGCCTTTCTTTTTGGCCCTCGTAGATCCCCTGCATTTGCAATGCGTGAACCATCTGGCGCGTCATTTGCAGGCAAACATTCCGGCGGCGCGCGTTCTCACGCGCGTCATGGGATCTGGGTAAAGCAAAAATAATTTTTGCCGCTTACGGAACTCGCGCTCCGGATAGCGTTATATGAGAATTACCGGGCTGGTGGGACGACGGACATGCGTATCTTGGTGTCGGCGGTGGTGCTTTCGGGCTTTGTCAGCCTGCCGTGCTCTGCACAGACAATCCTCAAATCCGAGCCTCTGATGTTGGCACCTTACGAGGTGGCTTTCGTCAAGGATGCATCCTGCCCGTCGGGCAAGGTGCTGAAGGTCACCGGAGCCATCCGCGGGCTGCATCGCCGCAAGGCCTGCGTGGCGCTGGCTGGCGAGCAGGCTTCGCTGGCAGCCGCGACGCCCTGATCAAGTCGCGTTCGGCCAGCCGAACCTCACGAATTCAGCTCGAGCTCCATCTTGGACTGGCGTTCGGCCTCGGCCTTGTTCGCGGCGGGGTCCTCGCCCTGCGCGACCCGGCAGGGCTTGATCTCGTACTCGTTGTCGAGCACCCGGCGCGGCCCGGGGCGGTCCTCGTCGGCGCTGACATCGACGACCAGGCCGCTGCGGTGCGCGAGCTTCCAGACGTCGGATTCACTCGGATAGGCCTTGCTGATCTGGGCGTCGTTGCAAAACAAGGCGTAGGGCATGTCCCGCTCCCGGAAAGCCCGTTAACGACCTCATCCACCGGCGGGTTCCAGGCCGCAGGCGATCACGGGACCGTGATCTGGGCTGAAGGGTCCTGAGTCCTTAACGAGTCCTGAATCGCGAAAAAAAGAATCCTTGGGACTCGTTTGGCGGAATCAGCGGATGTTTTCCGCCATGACGAGCGACCTGAAGACCTCCTGCGGGCACATGCTCCTGCCGCTGACGCTGGCGCTATTCGGCGCCTGTGCGGCCAATCTTTGGCTGGTGTGGTCCTGGTTATAGGTCCTGGCTGTCGGCCCTCTGACCGGGGGGCCGGCCCTACTTTTTGCCCAGTGGACCGGAGGCGTCGCGGATGGCGGCGCGCAATTTGGTCAGGGTTTCGGCGCAATATTCCTCGCGCTCGCGCTCGAACCGCTCCTGATGCTTGCGGAAATTGGCGATGCGGGCCTGCATCTCGGTGCGGAAATCACCGCTCGCCCGTGGCGGCGAAAGCTGGATGGGTTGGGGCTGCGGAGGGGGCTGGAGCGGCGCGATTTCGACCTTGACGGCCTCGACCGCGACCACCTCGATAGTCGCCGCGGCACGGTCCGTCGGCGCTTCCGGCCGAAGGACGTCATCCTTCCTGCCGGTCACCGATTGGACGAAGGCCATTGTCTGCGCGATCAGTGCGTCGCGCTCCCTGATCCACTTCATGGTCCACCTCAGCCGTGCCCCATTCCAGCAAAGCGGCTGCGCCGAATCAAGGTCGTTCGCAAGGGATTGCATATTTTTCCCGGTCGTCCGACATTGGGCAGATGGATTCCGCAAAAGACCAGCCGGACGAGGTGGAAGGCCTGAGGCTCATCCGCGCGTTCCTGTCGCTGCCGCCCGACAGGCGGGCGGAGGTGATCGCGTTCGCTGAGGAATTGGCCCGTGCCCATGGCCGGCCCGAGGAGGGTACGCCGGCCTCGCCGAGGTGAGCGCTCAAGCGCGATGCGATGGGGATGAATCGCCCATCGCGCTTCAGTTGGCGACCGACAGCAACCGGCTGAAGGACGAGGTCGGATAATTCCTGCGGACGGTGCGCACGGCGTAAGCGCACACCGGCAGCGCTTACTGGGGCAGCAGAAATGCAAGCGCCATGACGAGCAGGACGACCGTCATGATAACGGCCGTTGCCGCACCTGCGACGATCCTGGCCTTCTCTTTCGAAGTCGTGGGGCGCATGGGACCTCGATCAGACGGATGACGCGGGCAGGCTTGCCCGCGCGGCTTTCGGTGCAGCGCTTTGCCTGTATAGTGCGCCCGCGCCGAAATTTCGACCGCGTACCATCCGATGATCGCCAACCGTCCTCCCGTGCTCGCCCACGAACGCTTCGTCGCTGATCGCGATAATTTCGCAGGGCTCGATCTTGCCGCAAGGTTCGAGCGGATCGAGCGGACCAACCTTTGGGGGGCCGCGACTTCCGTATCGGGCCTTGGCTCCGAGGACCCTGCGACCGCTGCGATCCGGGATGCGCTTCCCCCGCTGCTGCAACGGCTCGGCGTGCGCTCGCTGCTCGATGCGCCCTGCGGTGATGCGGGCTGGATCGGCCGCGTCAAGCTCGATGCCGACTACACCGGCGTCGATATCGTGCCCTCGCTGGTCGCCGCCAACAACCGCCGTGTGGCCGGCGGCGAACTGGCCGGCCGCTTCCTGGTGGCCGACATTACACGCGATGCATTGCCGCGTGCCGATCTGATCCTGTGCCGGGACTGCCTGGTGCATCTGAGTTTTCAGAACATCGTCCGCGCCGTCGCGCGCTTTCGTGACAGCGGCGCGCAATATCTGCTGGTCACGACGTTTCCGGAATGGCAGGACAACCGCGATTGCGAAGATGGCGACTGGCGCGCGCTCGACCTGACCAGGGCGCCGTTCAATTGGCCCGCGCCGCGCGCCTTGATCGACGAACGCTGCGAGGAAGGCGGTGGCGGCTGGCGCGACAAGAGCCTCGGGCTGTGGCGGCTGGACGAGCTGCCGGATTCCGCCCGCATGGCCGCTGACGTGTGACGGCTGCGGGCGCAACATCCATTGCGCACCTGATTGCCCCGGCGATAGACTTTGGGTTGTGTCGCGATCTCGTATCGCGATGACCTGCCGGAGCCTGCCATGAGAGCACGTGCCGTCTTCGCCGCGGTGTTGATCGCCTGCAGCGCGCCGGCGTGGGCGCAGCAGGAAGGGGCCGCGCTCTACACCGCGCATTGCGCCCAGTGCCACGATGGCGACGCGCAGAGCCGCGTGCCGGCCCGCAGCGCCCTGCAGGCGATGTCGTTCGAGCATGTGCTGGGGGCGCTGACCTCGGGCAGTATGGCGGCAATGGCGAAGGATCGCAGCGACGCCGAACGCCGGGCGATCGCATCCTTCGTCACCGGCAAGATCGCGATGGGCGGCACCCCCGCGGACGCCGAAGGCCGCTGCGCGCAGCAGGCGAACAATTTTCCGCAAACCCTCGACGGTCCGCGCTGGAACGGATGGGGCGTCGACACCAACAACAGCCGCTTTCAGCCGGCCGACATGGCGGGGCTGACCGCGGACCAGGTGCCGCGCCTGCGGCTGAAATGGGCTTATGCGTTCCCCGGCGCATCGGTGTCGTTTGCGCCGCCGACCATCGTCGGCGGGATGCTGTTCATCGGCGGCACCGACCGCAAGGTGCACGCGCTGGACGCGCGAAGCGGCTGCGCGCTGTGGACGTTGGCGATCGATGCGGCGGTGCGTGCCGCGATCAGCTTTGCGCAGCTGCCGGGCTCTGATCAGTATGCGATCTTCTTCGGGGATCTGCGCGCCAACGCCTATGCGGTGAACGCGGCGACCGGCGCACTGATCTGGAAAACGAAGGTGGAGGAGCACGCGGCCGCGCGCATCACCGGCGCTCCGACGCTGCATGACGGCGTGCTCTACGTGCCGGTGTCTTCGATCGAGGAAGCCGCCGGATCGCAAGCCACTTACGAATGCTGTACCTTCCGCGGCAGCGTGGTGGCGCTGGATGCCGCCACCGGCAAGACGATCTGGCAGGCCTACACGATTCCGGAAGTCCCGCATCCGACCGGCAAGAACGTCAGGGGCACGCAGCTTTTCGGCCCGTCGGGGGCTGCGATCTGGTCGGCGCCGACGATCGATGCGAAGCGGGGCGCCGTCTATGTCGCGACCAGCAATTCCTACTCGAACCCGCCGGCTGCGACCGCCGATGCGATCCTGGCGTTCGAGCTTGCGACCGGGAAGCTGCTCTGGAAGCAGCAGGCGACACCCAAGGATGCCTTTGTCGTCGCCTGCTTCAGTGCCGACAAGACCAATTGCCCTGAAGAGCCCGGGCCCGATCACGATTTCGGCCAGTCGCCGATCCTCGTGACCTTGCGCGACGGCAAGCGCGTGCTCGCCATCGCGCAAAAATCCGGCGTCGTGCACGCGCTCGATCCCGACGACGGCGGCAAGATCCTGTGGCAGACGCGGATCGGGAAGGGCGGTTCGCTCGGCGGCAGCGAATGGGGCTCGGCCGCGGACGGCGAGCGCATCTATGTCGCCAACTCCGACGTGCGCTTCAAGCGCGACGGCACGCGGCAGCTCGATTCCACCCAAGGCGGCGGCCTGTTCGGCCTCGATCTCGCCAGCGGGAAAGTGGTGATGGAGGTGCAGCCGGTCGCCTGCGGCGATCGCCCGCAATGCAGCCCCGCGCTCTCGGCGGCAGTGAGCCTGATCCCCGGCGTGGTGTTCTCCGGCGGCGTCAGCGGTTTCCTGCGCGCCTACGCCAACGACGGCAAGCTGCTGTGGGAGTTCGACACCGCCAGGGATTTCAAGGCCGTAAACGGCGTCCCCGCCCACGGCGGCGCGATCGATGGTCCCGGCCCTGTCATCGCCGGCGGCATGCTCTACACCAATTCCGGCTACGGCCAATGGAGCGGAGTTGCCGGCAACGTGCTGCTGGCGTTCGAGGTGGGCACGGAGTGAATGTCGCCGCCGCGGCCCGGAGGCGCTGAACGCTTTTGCAGACGGGGCACCGCTGTCTCCGCGTCATTGCGAGCGCAGCGAAGCAATCCAGAATCTTTCCGCGGAGGCAGTCTGGATTGCTTTGCTGCGCTCGCGATGACGGAGGGTGAGCGGCAGCGCGACTCTTTCAATCGGCATTCGACAAACGCGGGGAGAGCAAACCAATGATCGAAGCCAGATGCAGCTGCGGCGCGCTTTCGCTGTCGCTTCCCGGACCGTCGCGGCTCGTGGTCGCCTGTCATTGCCTCGACTGTCAGCGCCGAACCGGTGCGCCGTTCGGCGTCGGCGCGTTCTACCCGGCGGACGCGGTTACAATCTCCGGATCGTCAAAAGAATACGTTCGGACGGCCACGAGCGGCGGCAAGATCCGCAACCATTTTTGTCCCGACTGCGGCTCGACGGTCTATTGGAAGGCGGACAATCTGCCTGCCATGATCGGCGTTGCCGTTGGCGCCATCGCGGATCCGGAGTTTCCAGCGCCGATCAGATCGGTGTTCGAGCAGTCGAAACACGGCTGGGTGGAGATCCCAGGCGCCGAGCACTTCCAGCAAGGCAGCGTGGCGAAGCAGATTTCAAGCTGAGCTGTCAGAAGTTGGTGCCGGCTGAGGGGATTGAACCCCCGACCTTCGGTTTACAAAACGGAAGTACAGATGACGAACCTGAGTGCTCGCAAGGGCTTAGGGATTTCGCGCCCGGCACCGGGAGGCGATAAAATGCACCCGGAGGCGCAGGGTCGGGGACACTCCGGGGACAGTGCCCGCGATTTGGAGAATGGTTTTCTCCTTGGTCTTCTTAGCCTTTGAGCGTCCGGGGCTAGTGCAGAATCTAGCCCCGTTCTCTCCGTATCGCCAACGTGTCTCCAAGCGGCATTGTAGCCCTAAGGGCGGGAGGCCGTGGGGAGGTTCGCCGAAGGCGGACGGGCGTCAATAACTGTCCGGAGATTCGCAGCGAATCAGGACGGGGGTTGATTGTTGGACGGACGTATCCACCAGAATCTTGGGTTATTCACACGCCGCGAATCAGCCAAGCGAAAGTTTTCCCCATCCCAAACTGTTGAGACCGTAAGAGAATTCCCGAAAATGTAGAAGCTGTTCACAGGTGGGGAGTGTATGCAGCGGACTCTTGCGCGGGAGTCACGTTCTACCCCATGTTCGGAGTCGGATGGTGCTTGTCGAGAACACCACCCGACGCCTGGAGGAGGCCCGAAGGTCTCCGACCGAACACCGTAGGTTTTCGCTCTCCCCAGGCACCCTGTCAATCACCCTGCGAGATGTCGCTTCTCGCCACGATGGAGCTTGCCTGTGAAGACCTTTGGAAAAGTCCGCCGCTTCGTTGCCCGCAACTGGAAGTTCTTGGTGCAGGTCGGCGTTAACATCCTGACGGTGGTGATGCACAAGTGAGGTTAGGCTGCGGCGCTATCCTTGGAGCGCTTCCGTATGAACCCTTCAACGTCGCCGCACATAACGCGGCCAGCGTATTGGAATTTGTTGCGGCTCGGCCAGTAATCCAACCGCTTGCCGTTTAAGGTGCGGCTCCAATGATGGTCGGTGTGTTGCGTCCAACCTTGAGGGTTTGCCCGTTCAAGGTTGCGCTCGCGCTTCGCCTTCACATGCTGGCGGTAGTCGCGGAAGAGTTCGCCCATGTCTCCCATCTTACATACCCCCCTCGGCACCCGGCGCGAGTGTGGTGGCTGAGGATTCGAGGAGTTGCTTGAGGCTGTCAGCCCGTTTCTGGCAGTCTTCCGCTGCGTCCAGCCACACGCAATTCCACTTGGGGTTGGTGAAGCGTTCCGCTGCGGTCTCTAAAGCATCAACCGCCATCTGAATTTCATGCTGTTGGGTTGCCTTACGCATACCCTCAAACACTTCGTCAATTTCACTGCGCTCCACCTTCCCTGCTGGCACCGGGGCGGAAAGGGCCTCATGCACAATCTTGCGGATTTGCTGCGCGTCCTCGCCAAGGATGTGTTCAAAGCGGGGGCAACTGCGGTCAATCGCTGCCAACCGCTGAACCTTTATCAAAGACTCCCGAAGCGGCGCAGGGGATGGGGGCGTGGCTTCGCCGCGGGCATCCTTCTCAAGTTGAGTTGCCGTTGTGAGGCACTGTGCGGCAATCGAGTCATGCCTTGCACTCTGAAGGTGTCCGGCAGCCTCGCGTAAAATGCCAATCAAAGAGTTTGGCAGCGGCGTTCCAGGCTGGGTGGGGTTGGTCGTCATACATCGGTCTTCTCATTGGTTGGCTGTTCTCCCCACTGGCGCGGGCAAAGCTCGGCATCGAGGTAATCAACGCCGCAGTCTCGATGGCTGAAAGCCTCTGGTCCTACATCATCCCAAAGCTTCTGCGCCTCGGCCTCGGCGGCTTCTTTAGTCAGCGCGGTGATGGTGAGGCTATAGCTGTCCCAGCTATTCAGGTGGACACGGAAGGTCTGCATGCTATCGACCCTCCGCTTTAGCGAGGGCAACGCGCTGGCGGCAAAGCTCCCGAGCAGAGTACCAAGCTGGTGAGTGAGTTTCGGCGAAGTAGCTTTCGCGCGGAGCCTCACCGGTCTCCTGCATTGCTTTCCAAATAATTCCGAAGAGGGTCATGCTACCGGCCCTCCACTTTGGCGAGGGCGGGAGCGGCGCCCCTTATCATACCAGACTCAGTCAGTGCGGTATGAATCTTGACAAGGTGCTGGGTCGCGTCACCGTGGATAAGCTCAATCTCACGAGCATCCAAGTGCGTCACGCATTCTCCGTCCTCGAAGTGGGTGATGTCAGAGATACTTTCGAGACTGTCGAAAGCATCCTTAAGCAAGGCAAGAAGCTGATGTTTTGTGGCCATGTCCTCGCTTTCTCTTAATTCAAATACCGGCCAAGGTCTTCGTCCCATTCGGCGGCGAAGTGGCATTCATCATTCTCATCACGGATGGAAAGCTCGTCACCGCGGAAGTCTTCAAGGTTGCCCACAAAGGCAACGGCTTCTTCGAGGTCGTCAAAGCTGGTGATGGTGAGCGGGCAGGCGCGGGCGAGGTAGGTTATGCCACGGTCCCGGCGAGTGACGGTGAAGGTGTGATTGGTCTCGTTATCTACCGGCGTCCACATGGAGCCGGCTGCGAGGTGAACTGAGTTTTGCATTTCGATTTCTTTCCTTGAACACATGAATCGTGCGCCGGAAAGTCGTATACAGCAACGAAAATCGGAAAATAAATTGGGGCGCTGCGCAAATCTTGTTCAAGGAAAGTACGCAAGCGCCCCGCGCAAACACTCTCACAGCCATAGACTCTTTGGCAACAGGTCTATAAGCCTAAAGCCTGCTTAAAGGTGCAGCATGAAAAAGACCTCCGCCACCATCACCAAGCTTTTCAAAACCCTTTCCATCGATGAGCAGAATGAGCTGGTGCGCCAGCTCGGCCAAATCGTCATCGACTTCAAGGTCGCTCAGTTGAAGGTGTTGAGTGCGGAGGTTGACCGGCTGGTGAAAGACCAGATTGCAGCGCCGGGCAAGAAGTCTCGCGCAAAGCCTACGCCGACACACCGCTCGAAGAAGAACCCTAAGCTGCTTTGGACCGGCAGGGGCTCTCTTCCAAAATGGCTCAAGGCTGAGATGAAAGAGTTTAAGCTGAAGGCCGATGCATTCAGGATTGGAAAGCGATGAGCTGGCCGTGGCCGTGTAAGCTGACTGGCGTTCCTCAAGACCAAATCCCCGACGCCATGGAGATGGTCCCCAATTTTGGGACCGACTGGGTCACCGGTTGGGATGGTGTCGGGAAGTGCGTCTGGTGCAAAGACAAAGAAATTGCCATGCAGGTCTTCCTGGCAACTGGATGTGTGGCCAAGTTCACTGGCTGACCTGCCCTGTAATGCCCTCTCACTCTCGTTGAACGGCGACCCTGCAAGTTTAAGGTCGCCTTCAAGGAGGTGAAGGCATGAAAGTGGTCACAGACTTCAAAGCACTCAAGCTCACCGAACAGCACGAAGCGTTCTCCCTCATCACCGCCGCCTACAACGCCGCGAAAGAGGCGCGGCGTCAGGAGTTGGAGGCGGAGATAAAGCAGCTCGGGTTCAAGCCGGGCGAAGCGAAGAAGCCTCCGGCAAGCGTGAAGTTTCGCAGCCTGCGTGACCCGTCGAAGACGTGGGCGGGTAGGGGCGCCGAGCCGACCTGGCTGAAGGCGGAGATGGCCGAAAGCGGGAAGCCGCTCGAAGCGTTCCGCGCTACCGGGTGAACACCTGATACAGGCTTACAGCCGTCGCCAAAAACATAACCGCCCCTGTGGCGTGCAATACCCACATGGGCGGCGGCTCCGGTAGGTTGGGGAAGCGGATGCTCAAATAGCGGACGTACCGCCTCGCAAGAATTCCGAACATTCATTGCCTCCTTCTGTCTGCAAGGTCGATGGGCTCAGCTTTCTTCCAGGGCGAACAGCAACCGCCGTGGAAGATGATGTCCACGAAGGGGTTCTGCTTAAGGGCCGCCACCATGACGCGGTACATGGTGTTGCGCTGGGCTTTATTGGCGCCCCTCGGGCTGCTGGTTTTGATGAGGACCGTGATATCGCGCACCTTCAGAAATTCGGGATCCACCTTTAGGCTGCCCTTGGCGTCGATGGTGGCCTCGTAATCCGCAAAGGCGTTGCGCTTGGTCGTGAACGCAAGGGAGAAGGGCAACACGTCGGTCATTGAAGCGCTCCGGGGTCGGGTGAGTCTACTTCCCGCGGTTCGCATAATGAAAGCGGAAGATTTTCGCCGTTCTGGATTGACGCGCGAAGCAGAACGAAAAAGCCCGCCATTGCTGGCAGGGTTGGCGTGCTCATGTGTACGGAAGGCCCCTTACGCTATGACTATATCCGTTTTCGCGCGCACGGAGCCAAGTCACGCCACGGCAAAAAAATGAGCCTCAACGGAGAATCCGTCAAGGCTCAAGTTGGGGAGGATGGGTTGGGGGGAGCCTCGCGGCTCCTAACCGCTTCCGGCGGCCCCCAAGCTCAGGTGCAGCAATCAGCCAAGGGGTGGTTCTTCATCACCATCCCAGGGAACGGCGAGGTGCCTTCCTTGAAGACAAGCTCAACGGTGGGGTCGTAGCCGGTGGCCATGTTGGCAAGGTGCGCCATAGCCTGGCGCTGCTGGTCGGTCGGGAATTCCTGATCGAACACGATGCCGACTTTGACTTCTCGGCCACCAAGCGGGGAGAGGGCGATGATGTCGCCATTCTCCTCGACAAAGTGCGTGTAGGTCGCGCGCGGGTTCACGCGCTCGAAGGTGATGCGCTCCATTCACGCCTCCTCGATGTCTTCGTCGGCCTGGTAGTTCGAGTCCGTCAGGACCTCGGGCCGATACCTGGAAAGCTTCTCGTCCTCGCACTTCGGGCAAACCCTTGCGAGCGGAATGCTGCGCGCGTCGTTGCGCCAGTGAGAGGTAAGGCCGGACCCGCATGGGCACGGTCGTGCGTCGTCGAACGCCATGGGGCGCCTCCGCTGAAAAGGTTGAGATGATTGGTAGTGGGAGGAGCTTGCTCCGATTTACGAAAATCGTAAAGAAGCTTGACGGGGCACCAGAGTTTATAAGAGACTCTTTATGGGCGGTGAGCATGCACCCTCAGCGCCCGCTCCTTTTTTCGACTTGGTGCATGGAGCAACAACAGAAAGAAGGTGCATTGAATGCATTCTTTTCCTGGCAACAAGCAATTCGTGACTCGGCTTTAGAGCCGACCACAAAGCTTGTCTGCTACACCATCGGCACGCACATGGCTGCTGATGGCACCGGATGTTACCCGTCATATCAAACCATTGCGAATGAAGCGGGCCTTCACCGTGCAACGGCGATCAAGCACGTGCAGAAGGCCGTAGACGCGGGCTTCCTGGAAGTAGAGGGGAGGCTCGATGATGCCGGCGAGGCCGCGAGCAATGTCTACCGTCCCACCATGCCGGGGGTAGTCGTCCAGAACGACCACCCTGGTCGCGCAGGGCGACCACCCGTAGTCGCCCAGGACGACCCTAACAATCCATCTTTAACTACCCAATTAACATCTACCCCTGTAGTCCCCAGCGGGTTCGATGAATTCTGGAAGGTCTATCCGAAGAAGGAAGGCAAGGCCAAAGCCCTTAGTGCGTGGAAGCGAATTAGAAAATCCGACCATGCGGCGGTTATGGCAGGGCTTGAACTGTGGATGGTGTCAAACGGCTGGCTGGAGTGTGGTGGGAAGTACGTTCCTCATGCCTCCACCTTCCTAAATCAAAAGCGTTGGGAGGAGGTGCCGCATTCCATTACGGGAACGCCGGCTCCCCAGCATGGACCGATAACTGACACGAGGATTTCGCTATGAAGCCGCTCTCTCCAATCGAGAAGGTTGAGCGCCTCTTCGGCATGCTGACCGAGCGCTACGGCGCCCTGCAGATGAAGCAGGGGCAGAACATCGTCACCGTCAAGAAGTCCTGGGCCAACTCTGTCGGCCGCTACGCGTTGCCCGACATCACCACCGCGATGAACATCTACTTCGGGGAGGCCAAGTACACCAGCTGGCCGACCGAAGGTGAGATGATGGAGCAGCTCAAGGCGATCGGCGCGAAGGCGGAAAGCGGCGCCTACGTACCCCGTGAGGCCGGACCAAAGCATCCCGCCGTCGTTTTCCACGAGGGGCTTTTTCGCAAGATGCCGCCGGCACCCTATGTCGGCTTCAGCTACACGCAGGCGCTGATGGAGGTTCTGCAGCCCCGCATCGAGGCCAACCGCAAGAAGACGTTCGGCGAGGTGCTGGTTGAGGCCTGGGAGGACGGAGACCTGAACTTCTTCGAACAGGACGCCCACCAGATGTTCGAGCGGTGGGCGAAGCACCGGCGTGAGTTCGTGAGGGTCCGCACGGTCGAGGATGATGCCATCGAAGCTCGGCGCGAGAAATTCCGCGCCGTCTTCGAGGAATGCGGCTATCGGATGCCTAAGTGAGCGACAATATGACGTTGTTCACCAAGTCGGAAACCATGTCGTCAACCTGGTGCTGGGTAATGATGTGGTTGGAAGGATGTGCCGCGGTATTGCGCCTGTCCAACTTCGCCTTCAACGTCTTAAAGAGATCGTCGTTGATGAGGCGGGCACTGCTGGCGATCTCGATGACCTGGCGCTCTTTGAGCTCGTCCCGGAAATCGTCGTACTTGGCGATCTGCAGGTTCTTGATGCTCGGGAAACGCTTCGGGATGGTGGTGTTGAAGTCCGCCAGCCGCTGCGGGTCATTCAGTATCCAGTCGAGCAGGTGGGCATAAGCGAGATTCCAGACCATTACTATGCAGGCGCGGTAGGCTTCCACCTTGTAGCACTTCAGCGCTTCCTGCAGGAAGGCTCGCTCCTCCACGCCCGGCACCTTCGCCGGCAGATCGGCAAGGATTTTGCTGACCGCCACGGCGCTGTGATGAACACCATACTTCGCATCAAGCTCATTGCGGACCAGGCGCGTGAGCTTGAAGCCGTGCCTCTCACGAAGCAGGTCCGGCTTGGCGTAGCTCGACATTCTCATCATCGACTGGCCGATGTTCTCGGTGGTGACGAGATGGAGGGTCCTGTAACACGCACGAACGTGGTCGGAGTTGAAGTGCTCCTTCCCCTCGTGCGTGTGCAGGTACCAGCCGATCAGCTTGATTTTTTCCCGGGGCGGCAGCTTGTCGAAGCCGACGACTTGGTTGACCAGATCAGTCAGCTGCATTGCCACCCAGCTTCTTCACGTAGTCCAAGCCGATATGGTTGATCTCGTACTTGCCGCGTTCCGGCGTGGTGAAGAACTTGCGGCCCTTCAACTCGCGCAAGGGCTGGCTGAAGTCATTGATCGCGGTAGACCAACCAATCGACCGAAAGCACGTGTAGATATGGCCATCGGTCACGATCGGGGTGTTCCGATGCTCGTGAAGCCACGCGGCCGCAATCAAGAACTTCTTGTGCTGGCTGCCGTCGTCCTTGCCCTTGGCGAAGTCCGCGAAGGACACGGGAGCATTCATCTCGATATCTACCACATCCGGGGCCTTGGGAGCTTTGCGCGGTGAGGAGGCGCGGGGCTTCCGCGGCGCCTCTACCTCTTCGGCTTCAGCCTCCTCGAAGTCCATCTCCTCCTGCTCGGGCTCGCCGCTGTTGCCGTTCAACTGGGGAGGAGTGAGCGGAAGCCGCCGCAGGGCCGGTGCCGGCGCGGCAGGGCGCAGGGCGTTGGTCAGCGCAGTGGTCAAGGTATGGATCTGGTCGTCGGCGACTTCGGCGTCCAGCACAATCAACTTGATCCGGGAGGTCCCGGTCGGCTTGTTACTCTTTGCCATTACTCGGTTTCCAAACTAGAGGGGCGAATCACACGTTGTCGTATACCCATCGTGTATCCATGGGTTGAGAGTTCCGGGCAAGGGGAAGTTGGCTTTTTGTTCCGTTTATCCGACCTATCCCCCGCTTGACTCTTGGGTTCTTGTTTTGTTCTATTGGGCAAAATCCCAGGTAGCCCATGCCCACCCTCGAATATCTCCGCTCGGAAATCGAGCGTATGCGCTCGCAGATCAGCCGCCAGCGCAAGGAAATCCTCCAGCTTCAGCGTGCCGGCGTTGGTACCGCCTCGGCTGAAGCCTTGCTCGCCCGAATGCAGGACAGGGTGGAGCAGATGTGCCTGCAACGAGACGAGATGAAGAGGGCCGAACCCGGTCCCGTGAAGGGGCGGGTGCTGGGCGGCCGGAAGTGGTAGATGGACAACCTTCGCCGCTTCCCGGCTCCTTGGGTGATGAAGGAGGACCGGGACGGCTTCCGTGTGTTCGACGCTAGTGGCTTCTTCATCTGCGCCGTTCCTCACCGGGAAGATCTGCACCAGCGAAGCTACCAATACGCCAACGACTTCCTCTCACGGGAGGAGGCGAGGCGGATAGCCAAGGCCATCTCACGACTTCCAGAGCTGCTGAGGCGCCCGCAGTATTGAGTGTTCGCGGATATCCACAGAAATCGTCGATCCGTTTTCCGACCGCGAAACATTTTCAGTTTCGAAAATATGCACGACATTAGAAGGTTATATCTGTGCCACGAAGACGTGTTTAAAGCTCCCTGAATGCGTCCTCACAAGTCCAGGGCTATTTCGTTCTCACCCCCTTGCGAACAGTCCGAATTCCGTGGTCATGATTCTTTGCTGAGCGCAGCTGATTCGTAGCTCCTGAGTTTCAATGGAGAGCTACGTCATGAATCCGCCGCCCAAATTCCACATTAAAATCTGGAATGTCGATGTCAGCGCCGAAGGGGTGCTCGGCGTCGGCGCCGCGTCATTTCTGGTTGTCTTCCTCGTCGTGGCTTGGCGCCTTTTTTAGCCGCCGCCAAGTGTCTTCCAGGAGTGACAGGTGGGAGCCATACTTGGCTTCGAAGCTGTCGCGTCCGATGCGATGATACTCTGCATGCTTGTCCGGCCGGAGTGGGATAGCGGTCTCGTCGGGAGCCTTCTGGCCCATGCCGCAGCCCCAGCCCAGCCCCTTTGGGTGATGGGCCTCGACCCCGAAGCTGCCGGTGATGCAGCAAGGGAGCTTATGAACGGCGTCCAGGTAGGCCTTGTTCTTGCGGGGCAGGTGGATGCCGAGCGCCGGCACCCACACCATCTTATTCGGCACGGTCAGACGACTTCGCGCGAAGGCGCGGCGTGTCCGCCTTCAACCACACACGGCCACGGCCCTCCGGGTTTGGTTGCGAACGCCACTTTTGCTTCATCGCGCATTGATAGGCGGACGCAGGGGTTGACTCGCGCAACTCGGCGGCGCGCTCGATGGAAACGTAAATCTCCCCGTTTATGCGAAACTCGCCTGCCTGCAACGGCTCGTCGAGCGTAGGCTCGGTTTTCAACGCCGCAGGGGGGGATACCACTACCGGCGCGGCAAAACGCTCTGGAGCGGGCCGTGGACGTTCGCGGTTCTCAGCCGGCTCGTCTTCAAAGCGCACGGCCGCCGGCATGCCGGTGGATAGGATACGGTGGTCCTCCTTGAACGCCTGAAGTAACTGTTCGGGGGTACGCTGCTCAGTGCCAGCCCGTGCCCGCTCTTCCGCGAATGCGCGTTCAACGTCGCCTTGGGGCGCTCGGAAGAGGAGAGGGTTTATCTGAAAGTTGCAAACCTCTTTGAGCAAGTAGGCTTTTAGAGTGTCCCCACAGTTCGCGTTGATGATGCGGAGAGCGTTGTCGTTGAAATCCAATTTCCTTCTTTCTGTTGGTTCTCGTTAAGCGGCCTCGCGGCCCATCGCCTGGTCGTAGTCGTCCGGGATGGGCAGTGAGATATTCAGCGAAGCAGCGAAAGATTCTACGCCCTGCAGGAAGGTCGTGAACTCGCTCACTTTCAGCTTCGTCGTGCTGTTCGGGATGGCGTATTCCTGCCCGTTGATGGTTTTAACGCTCACGCCAAGCAGGCGGATTTTGAAAACCTCGTGCAGCTCGTCCGCCTCGTTGCCAATCTCCTTGGCGATGGTGTTCACCCACATCCAGTAAAGCCGGTTCTGGCTGGTGCTGCGGTTGCGCTTGTGCTCCCTTATCTCTAACTCCATGACCGGATTGCCAAGCAGCCCCCAGATCATGTTGAGGGCTGCGCGCTTCCGCTCGACGGTGTTGAGGATGAAGAGCATCAGCGGCCCTTGAGCATATTCACCCGGGCCTCGGCCTGGCGGACGGAGACCTTGTGCTGTTCGGCGTCGGTTAAGCGAGATAGTGCTGTGTGGTGAATGCAAAACTCGATGGTCGCAGTGAGCTTCTTGCCCAGCCGTTTCATCAGGGCTTCGAGTTCGCTCCGCGTCTCAGGGGCGAGTTTCACCGATGTGGGAATCTTGTTCGTCATGCGAAATCTTTCGGTTGATTAGAACGGAATCTCATCATCAAAAGGATGATCGTTGTTGGCCGCAGGTGTGGCTGCCTTCGAGGCTTCGGCCTTGGTCGGCTGGTCCTTCGCGTCCTTCGGCTTGATTGCAAGGCTCATATACTTGCTGCCGTCCTTGGCTTCCTTCAGCCAAGCGCTCAACCAAACTTCCGTTCCGTCTGGGAGCACGGCGTTTCCGGTGTAGTCCGGGTGGTTCGCCTTCTCCTTCTTTTTATTCTTAAACAGGGCGCCGTTACCCGGCTTTGTTTCATAGCTCATTGCCTCTCTTTCTCTTAGGATTGATTCACAAAGGCGTCGTGCATCTTTTGATTTATGACGCCATAGATTTTCGATGTGAACTTGTCGTTGAGGTAGCCCTTATCCGCGTGCTCGCCGCGAAGCTTGCTCAGTTCGTCAACGCTGGTGCAGGAAACCACCTCACGCAGAAGCTTATCTAAGGTCATAGATGCGCCAGCGGCGTCATCATCTTCGGTGACGAGACCGAACATACACATGAGGGCGTAGCGGCGACCGTATGTCATGGCCTTCCCATACTCTTGCGGGTCGTTCTGCCGCTGCATGGGGATGGTGATGGTGCTGCTGATTTCACTGCGGTCCTCATCGTGAATCACACGGGTGATGAGGGTGCAGGAGCCACTCGCGCTGCTGGCTGGGATTTGGATAACAGCGAGTTTGTGCTTGGTGAGGAGTGGTTGCAAAGTTTCCATGACACCACGCAGATTTACAAACTTACCGTGGTGGCTTTCTGCATTCACTTTGAGCGGCTTAAGCTCCGCCTGCAAAGCGATGAGGGCGGTTAAAACCTTTCCACCTTCTTTGTTCGTTGCGAGTTCTGACACATCGGCTTCTTTCCTTGGTTAGAAGAGAATCTTGATTCGGAAAATCGTATACAGCAAGCAAAATCGTATTGCTAAAAAAAGTAGCAGAAAAGCTTGACAACAATCTAAACGGGTATCACGATTCTTCCAACAACGAAAGCAAACGACCATGCCCGAACCACTCACCCTCACACCTCACATGGGCGACCGCGTGCGCGACGCCTATTGGGAATCCCGCAACCAGATGCTCGCCGATTGGCGCGCGATGCCGCTCTGGTTCAAGCTTTCAACCGCAGCAATTGGCGCCATCGTGATGGCAGCCGCGCTGATTTAAGGGGAGGCGGGAATGTGGACCAATCACTCGTCAGGCTCCCCCTCGTAAACGGCAACGGTGAACCGTTGAAACTCTGCCCACATTGCTTTGGGGGGGGGTACCGCTCGAAAGTCTCTGGACAACTATGTGCACTCCACCACCGGCCGCGCGTTCCGCGTAAATCAGGCACTGACGGAGCAGGAAACCAAGCTCTTCACCAAGAAGAAGTGGAAGTACACCAGCGAGGCATGCAAGCCCTGCGGGGGAGCAGGTATGGTCAAGGTGGGAGGGTCTGATGCGTGAAACTCCTCAGACTCCGCCTCAACCGGTTGGCCAACACCTTCTTGATGCTTCAGGTGCTTGGTCTTGCCGCCTCCGAAGTCTGGCGCCCGGTCACAGGCTTTGAGCGTTACGAAGTCTCAAACCTCGGACGAGTCCGCTCGAAAGATACGGTTCACCTCGACAAGCGCGGCATAAAACAGCCCATCAAGGGCCGGATGCTGAAGCCCTGCATTGACCGGCACGGCTATAGCTACGTGAAGTTCCGTTCGGCTGGTCGTCGCAGGGTGTTCAAGCAGGTCCACCGCCTCGTTGCCATCGCGTTTGTACCGGGCGACCACGCCAAGCAGGTCAACCACAAGAACCTCAACAAGCAGGATAACCGCGACATCAACCTCGAATGGATGACGCGCGAGGAAAATCAGGAGCATGCACGCCTGATGCGCTACCTGCTTCAAGAAGAAATGGCGCGCGCTGCATGAACGCTCGTCCTGGCTGGGTGGAGTTCTCTCCCTTGTGGGGAAGGAACGTCCACTCCGGCCCGGCCGACAGATTTGCAGACACGCTGATTGCGAAGGTGTTTGACCTCGCATGCAAAAGATTGAGGGGCGAGGCGAATGACGCCGAGACCTTCAGGAACTTCCGGCGCCTGCGCTGGGAGCTGGAATCAACCAAGAGAAAGTGACCGAATGAAAGTCTACGAACTGATGAGTGTTTTGGCGAAGCGCCCAGCGAGCGCTGACGTTGAGGTGCACGGGTCTGGTCTGTTGATGTCTAGCATCGAGAAAGTCGATGAGGACAGCTCCGACGATGGCATCGTCGCACTGTGGCTCAATGACCCACAAATCGTTGAAGACAAAAACTAAGAGAAAGTGAGGACGTTGAAAGACGACAACACACACAAGCGGGGCTTCGGCTCCATGGATGCTGAACAGCAACGCGAGATTGCCCGAAAGGGTGGTTTGAGCGTGAAGCCGGAGAACCGCTCCTTCAGCAAGAACCCCGACTTGGCACGCGAGGCCGGCCGCAAGGGCGGTGAGAAATCGCGCAAGGCGAAAGCCAAGTAGTGAGCGAGGTCGAGGCACATAGCGGCGGGAGCGGGGCGGTCTGGCTGTTCCAGCTCTTCAAGGGTGGAGACATCTGGAAGATGGGTGTCTTCAGCTCCGCCGCCCTGGGCGAGGAATGGGTGATGCAGCAACAGCCGGACCGGCATCTGCGCGCACCCTTCTTCGTCGATGTGCCCGAGTTTGGCACCAAACCAGAAAACTAGGAGACCCCCATGGGATTTGATAATATCGACTACCGCGATGAAGGCTGCCGCGAGATCTGCGCGCCGCAGGAAGAGGCCGCGGCGCAGGACTTGATTGATCGGGCGCTCTACTACGGCGTCCTCACTATAGCGTTCATTGTCTTCGCGTTGATGGCCTGGCCTCACTAAACGTAAGCGCTCTCCAGGGCGATTAGGTTTTATTTGAGTGCCTACGTTGTGCGTTGCGTCGAGTCGGCACCCGGGTGTCCAATGAACCTCATGACCTCACGCTGATTCGTGAATGGCCTGGGGAACGGTCCGGTAACTGTCTTAGTTTCAGATTGGAGGCACTGCGGGTTTGACGAAGTGATGTTCAAAAAATCCGAAATATTGCTTCGGGCAAAACAGTGGTTGAATACTTGGGACGGGATCAAGAAGTGGGCCCCACTGCTCAAGCAGGCGGAAAGATGAGGAGTTTCAACGCCCTGAGCAAGGGGCGGAATGAGAGTTCCGCCCCTTGCCGTTTGTGGGAATCCGAGCCCAAATATGGGGTATAATGGACGTGACCAAGGCGAAAAAGTTAACGCGACTCATAGACACCCTTGTTTCATAGGCCCTGCAGTATTCTGGAATTTAACCATTCGTCTGTAGGCTCTCGACTAAACCCCCTCACGTGAGGACAGGGATATGGCGTATAAGAAATCACCCGAGAGGGTGGGCGGATTTCTGCGGCCAAAATTTGGGGTGGCGCTGGTCCTGGAGCAAGCCCCGGTGGTGGTCGATGCGTTTGGAAGACCGCTCGGCTTCGTTGTCATGATGACCGGTTTGTGCGTGTGCGCGCTCACAACGGTTGGCTTTGTGATGTTGGTTCTTCGGCTCGCGAACAAGGCACTTGCTGGGTAGGGAATTAATATGGATCGCAAGCTTTGGTTCGCCGGGTTCTCGCGCCACGACCTGCCGGCATTCGAGTGTCCTCGATGCGGCCGCCCGTCGCTAAGCCTCGATAAATCGACCCTTCACACGAAGGAGACCGGCTACTCCAACAGGAACAAGAAGTCGGAGCATTGGGAGCCGGAGTTCACCGACGAGCGCTTTTCAGGGCTATTGCTCTGCACGAACGCGCATTGCGGTGAGGTCATATCAATGTCCGGGCACGTTTTTGTTGAACCTGCGTTCGACGCTCAAGGTGGCTGGGATTACGAGGGCATGCTTCATCCGCAAAGTATGTCTCCCGCGCCGCGCATCATCAAATTCCCCGATAAGCTTCCGGCCTCGGTGGTAGTTGAGCTTGATGCAGCGTTCCGGCTCTATTGGGGTGACTATGGCGCTTGCGCCATGAAGATCAGAACCAGCGTCGAAAGGTTGATGGACCACTTCAAAGTCCCCAAGCTGCGGGTTGCGAAGGACCAAAAGAATCCGGCGAAGCGTGGCAAGCTCGTGCCGGTGGACCTTGCCGTGCGGATTGACAAATTCATCAAGGCCAGTGGCAAGACCGTGCACCAGGAGACGCTCCACGCGCTCCGAGTGGTAGGGAATGTCGGCGTGCACAAGAATGAGATCGAGCGGTCCGAACTTCTGGATGCATTCGAGATCTATGAGCATGCTCTGGCTGAGCTGATCGGTCGGAAGTCGGCGCAGTTGGCTCAGATGGCGAAGAAGCTGCGGCAAACCGCAGGGAAACGAAAGCGCGACATCTTCTGACAGCTCGCCGCATAGCTTTGGGGCACGCTTTTTATTTGACGTATACCGGATGCACACCCACACTGAACTCACCTCGCTCACGCCTCGTCACAGGGCACGAGGAAGTCCAACGTAACCGAACGGCAGATGACATATGGTAGGTTGCGAAGGCTAGCCGGATAGAAGCTCCGGGTCAGGACAAGGCAACCGTGTCCAGGAACGGAGCCAAGACGAGAGCGCCAGGCCTTTTTGTTTGCCGTTCGTGCTCCACCGCCGCTCAAGTCTTCAACAGGCCTCCTTCGGGAGGCTTTGTTGATGGCGCTTGCCAGATGATTCACTGTTATGCGCATAATCAGTGGTGGCTAAGGGCAAGAACAGTGGACGAACAGAAGCGCAGCAGAGGACGGTTGCGAACCTCAAGCCGTTCAAGAAGGGCGAGAGTGGAAACCCCGATGGCCGTCCGGTTGGCCGCTTCTCAATGCGCTCGATACTCCAGAAGGCAATTGAAATTAAGCGGGATGGGATTGCTGACCCGCTGAACAACGGCGTGCCGCGCGCCATGACGATTGGCGAGGAGCTGGTGACGGGATGGGTTGCGTCCGGGTTGGAAGGCGACAACCGTGCCCGTGAGAAGATCTTCGAGCAATTGGAAGGGAAGGCGACCCAGCCCATAAGCGGTCCGGAGGGTGGACCTGTGCAGACGGAAACCACGTTCAAGCTCGATGAAGTGTCCAACGGCATGATCAAGGCCATTGGGGAAACGCTGGCCAAGGTGAAAGTCGGGTAGGTAGAACTCGACGCACGCTCGATTGCGGAGAACGCTGAGGAGTTCCTGGCCGAGTACAAGCGCAGGCTCCTTTTCTACGAACCTCACGACAAGCAACTCCAGTTTCACCAGCTCGGCGCCGAAAGCCGTGAGCGCCTCTTCCTCGCCGGCAACCGGGTTGGCAAGACGCTGGCCGGCGCGGCGGAGGTGGTGTTCCACCTCACGGGGTACTACCCGGACTGGTGGGACGGTGTGCGCTTCAATCATCCGGTCCAGGCCTGGGCCGCGTCTGACACCTCGGAATCTACCCGCGACATCCTTCAAAAGACCTATATCGGCGACATCCATTCGCTCGAAGGCGGGTTGATCCACTCCAGCCTCATCCAACGTGTCACCCGCCGCTCTGGTGTTGCTGATGCGGTAGATACCGTGTTCGTCCGTCACCGCACCGGCGGAACATCAGAGTTGGGGCTGAAGAGCTATGACCAAGGCCGGAAGAAGTTCCAGGGAACGTACAGGGAAATAATCCACCTCGACGAAGAGCCACCGCCTGACGTTTACAGCGAGTGCATGCTCCGCACCACCGCAGTGGGTGGAAAGTCCCCCGGCATCATTCTCATGACCATGACGCCTCTCTCCGGCGTTACTCAGGTCGTGCAGATGTTCATCAACGACGGCGCAAAGCCCGGCCTCGTCCGCCCCGATGGCCGGGTCTTTGTGCAGGCGGGATGGGAAGACAACCCGCACCTTTCCGATGAAGAGCGTGAGCTGCTCATCAAGCGCACGCCCGCACACGAGCTGGAAGCGCGCCGCCTAGGGAAGCCGTCACTTGGCAGCGGGATGGTCTACCCGGTGGCGGAGAGCCGCATCGTGGTGGACCCTTTCAAGATCCCCGACCACTGGCCGCGCGTGTTCGGGATGGACTTCGGCTGGACCAATCCTACAGCCGCGGCATTCCTCGCGCACGATACCGACAACGATGTGGTCTATCTCACCGGTGAATACTACCAAGCGCAGGCCACGCCTAAGTCTCACGCGGTTAACCTGTTCGCCCAGGGCGCTGATTGGATACCCGGCGTTTGTGACCCGGCAGGGCAGGCCGCCAACGCCAAGGATGGCGAGAGCCTGCTTGAGGAATACGAGAAGCAAGGCCTCAACCTCACCAAGGCAAACAATTCCCGTGAGGCCGGCATCCAGATGGTGCTGGAGCGGATGCAGAGCGGGAAGTTCAAGGTCTTCAGCACGTGCAGCAACTGGCTTTATGAATTCCGCATGTACGCCCGTGACGAGAAGGGCGTGCCGAAGAAGGAGAATGACCACTTGATGGACGGCACGCGGTACGCCGTGGTGAGCGGTCTGGGCATCGCAACGACGAAAACTCGCCGCCTCTCGGCACCACCTCGCCGCGGTGTTGTTGCCGCATGATGCTTGCCAAACAAAAACTTTCGGCCCTATGATTCTGCAACAACGAAAGTAAGAAGGATGGCTAAGACTCAGAAGGCGGCTCCGGCTGCTAAGACTCAGAAGGCGGCTCCGGCTGCTAAGACTCAGAAGGCGGCTCCGGCTGCTGGAGAGTTGGAAGACCAAACCCAAACCACTGATAATCAAGAAGTGTCCGCTGAGGATGTAATCTACGCGCAAGCGGCATCCGGGCAAGGTGGCCTATCTCTTGTTCCCACCAAGAAGGTGAAGAAGAACCACACCGTTGAGGCAGTGGTGGTGAACAAGAAGACCATCGAGCGCGATGGCTTCACCGTTGTAAAGGCCAAGAAGTAACGGGCACTGGCTGACGAGACCGCCCGCCAAGACGAACTCCTGCAGCAGGCCAAGGATGGGTTTGAGGCGGCCGTAAAGCACCCGGTCTTCCAACAGTGGTACGCCAACGCCGTCGAGGATTTCAACTTCTTCGACGGCTATCAGTTCACTGAGGAGCAGGAAAAGAAAATCCGCGATGAGCTGGGTGTCGAACCCATGGTCATCAACAAGATAGCCTCGCGCCTAAACAACATCCACGGTCAGGAAGTCCAAACGCGGACCAAGGTGAACTACCGCGCACGGAGTCGCAACGAGGACGAGAAGAAGACCGCCGAGGCGCTCTCGTCCTTGGCGATGTTCATTCAGGACAAGAACAACTCAAGCCACATTCTCTCCGATGTGTCCGACGATGCGCGCAAGTGCGGCCTCGGCTGGCACTCTTTCGACGTGGTGGATGGCGTTATCACGGAACAGGCTGAGAACCCGCTCGACATCGTTCCGGATTTCCGCGACCGCACGAAGGGCATGACCAACCAGCGCCGGCTGGGCAAGGTGTGGTGGCTGCCCCGCAATGAAGCCAAGGCAAAATTCCCCGACGCTGCTGACATTATCGACAATGCTTCGTCCAACTGGACCATCACAGGGCTGACGGACGTTCACAAGGTCGCCGGGTTCCGGCTGACGACCAGTGGCTGCTACTACGACAAGGAGACCGACGAGATTTGCATCGTCGAGGAATTCATCCGCACGCCCGCCGAATACTACGAGGCCATTACCAAGGATAACCGCCTCGTCACCACCTTCGATAAGGCTGAAGCCGAGAAGATGGCTGCCAATGACAAGAGCCTTGAGACCAAGCAGGGCTTCAAAGTCACCGTGGTCTACTTCACCGGCGATAACATCCTGCAGGCGCTTGAAGGTGAGGAGACTTACCAGCTCGACCCGGCAACGGGGGTGTTTCTCCTCACTCCCACCGTCTGCTACCGCGAACGGGTGTCCGGCTGCCCTTACGGCCTTATCCGCCATTCCAAGGATTCCCAGCGCTCGCTGAACAAGACGAAGACCCGCCAAGGATGGTTGCGTACCGCCCACCAGGTCATTGCCGAGGCCGATGCCGCCGACGAAGGGAAGATCCGCAGTGAAGCCGCGCGGCCGGACGGGGTGCTCATCGTCAGGGCGGGCAAGAAGCTTGAAATCAACCGCCACGAAACCGCCATTGCCCAGAATGAAGCGTCCATGATGGCGGACGATAAAGACATCCAGACCACCATCGGCGTGTTCGATGAATCCATGGGGATGCAAACCAACGCCACCAGCGGTACCGCCATCCAGCGCCGGCAGGTTGGCACGTCCCGCAATACTGCCGCCATCGTCGATAACGCGCTCGCAATGAAGAAGCGATGGGCGGAAAAGCTTCTGTATCTCATTCAATCCGTCTTCACCGACAAAACCGCCTTCTGGGTCCTCGATGACAAGGGCGAGGTCCAGGTGCTCACCCTCAACGAGCCGGTGCTGGGACCCGACAACAAGCCGGTGAAGGACAAGAAGACCGGCAAGATCCAGCTCAAGCACGACACCAAGACCTGTTACTTCGACACGTATGTGGAAGAGGTCCCCGACGTGGCCTCGATGCGCGAGATTGCGCAGGAACGCTTCATGAAGGCCGCGCAAGCTGCTGGAGGCCTGCAGAACGTCACGCCTGGCTACGCGAAGTTCTTCGACGTGCCCGATAATTCCGACCTCATGAAAGAGATTCAAGCCGGGCTGCCAGCGCAGCTTGCAGCGGCCAACAACACCGCTGCCGAGGCTTCAAAAGGATTGGCGACCGCGCTGACACCAGCGCCGACACCAGTGGGAGGCGGGCCTGTACCCGCGCAACAACCGACATAGGGACTTGCGAGATGATGACGACTGACGACGAGAATCTGAACCAGCCGGGCGACGAAGCCCACGATGACGCTGCTGCCGGAGACGAAGCGGGGAATGAAAACCCCGACGACGCTGCCGGTGCGGACGATCAAGGCGCTGATGATGCCGCTGGTAATGAAAATGGTGACGATGGTAAAGGCGATGGCGACGATGCCGCCGCTGACCCGAAGGACGCTGAGATTGCCCGGCTCAAACGAGAGCTTGCGACAACCAACGGCCGGGTAGGGACAGAGGCAGGCACACGGAAGCTTCTCGCCAAGGCGATAAAGACGCTGGAAGAACAAGAAGGAGTCGTTGACCGCGACGCGCTTGCCGGACAACTCGGCATGCCTCGTGAGCGGCTTGATGGCATCCTCGACTCTCCGGAGGCGGCTGACGACCAAGGTGAACTTCAACGCCGGGCAGGGATTGCAAACACGCAACTCAAGTCCGTGTCGAAGCTCTTGGCGAAGAATGGACAGGACGCTGAGAAAATCAGCGCTTCCTACGTCACTCTTCTGAAGCACGACCCCGAAGAGTACCAGCGATTCTTGAACACGCCGGAAGATGAACTCGGCTCCTATGTTGTCGAGCGAGTGACCGAAGCCGGAGACAAGGTAAGCGACCTTGTTGAGGCCAAGGGGGATATCTTCGCCGTACTCACCGGAAAGAACGATCGTATTGCTGCGCTGGAGGCCGAAAACGCGGCCCTCAAAGCGGGCAAGAAGCCAGTCGTCCCGAAACAAACACGTGTACCGCTCCAGAATGGCAGCACTCAACCTCGTGCGGCTCCGGCCGCCGCGGCGGAGACAAGTGCCATCAAGACGGTGCTTGGCTAAAACAATAGAAAGCTAAGAGGATGGGAAATCCCACTATTCCTTCCACCCACGTACTCGCGAAAACGAAATTTGCGAATAGCGTGCTGGAAGGCAGCCTCATGAATAACCCGCTCATGCCGATCATGCGGCCGAACGGTTCGAACTCCATCATCATCACCGAAAAGGTCGGTGTGGGTGAAGGCATGACGTTCCAGGTTGGTTTCACTGACGAAATCAGCATGGACTCGTGGAAAGAAGGCAACACTCGTGTCTCCGGTACCGGCGAAGACCTTCGTCTGACGAAGGACGATGTGTCGCTGGCACGTGACCGCGTGGCAATCCAAGTGCAGAACATCACCGAGTCCGCTCTGCGTACCGGCGTGAACCTGCCTGCGACCGCCAAGCGGCGACTTGAACGCGCTGCGGCATCCCGCGTGGCATTCAAGCTGCTCACCGCCCTGTGCGACACCAGCGCCGGCCGCACACGTCCGCGCTACCTCTACGGCGCCACGGATGACAACTGGAACGCCACCCACGCCACCGCTCTGGCTAACGTGGACGCGACTGACGACAAGTGCACACTGGCACAGTTGGATGACGCGAAGTTCAAGGCGCAGAACGAAACCACCAGCCGGACCTTCATGAGCCCGGCTTCGTTCGAAGTGAAGGACAACGCGGTTGTACGGAAGTGGGTTGTGTTGCTCACGCCGATTTCGGCGCGCGACATCAAGCGCGACCCGGACTTCAAGAACCTGGTCAACTACAAGGACAAGCCGGTGTTCAACGTCATCAACGGTGGCACCTTCATCGGTGAGTATAACGACATGCTCATTTATGAGCGCCCGGCGTTCTACAAGCCGACCACCGCCAACCCGGACCCGATGTACGCATTGGCCGCCGGTGCGGATGGCATCGACGTTTCCCACAACCTGCTGCTCGGCGCCAACGCCGCGTGCCTGGCCTACGGGAACGTGGTGCTGGAGGAAGACGGCTCACTGAACATCATGCGCACCACCGCCGACACTGACGGCTCGGTTCGCATGGCCATCACCACGGAAGTTGGCGACCACGGCGGTAACAGCGAAATGGCTGTCACCATGGTCCCGGGCTACCGGAAGCTGGTCGATAACACCAGCGGCACGGCCGAGGATGTGGGCGTCGTCCACTTCTTCAGCTCGGGCAAGCGATAAGGAGGGATAGGACATGACAACATCAGTTGCAGCCTACCAAAAGGGTACGGTGGACCGTGAGGCCGCGTTCAAGTTCGTGAGCCATACCGTAACCGCTGGCCAGGATAGCGCGAACGCCGCCGCCGTTACGGTGAGCGACATCGGCACCATCCGGGATGTCATCAACGTCCAGATTGAGAGCACCACGGGGGTCTTCCGGGCACCCCAAGGCGTTGTCTCGAAATCCGGGGCAGTGGTGACTATCAACGACACCGGCCTTGCGGTGGATGAAATCATCCACTTCACCGCTATCGGTTACTCCGTGTAAGTGGAGGGCGAGCACATGAAGAAGCTCAAACTCCTGCTCGCCGCTGTCGCAATGTTGGGCGCTCTCATGGGCGCCCCGCAGGCGGCAGATACGAGCGTAACCGTAAACATCCGCCGGTCTATCACGCCTGTCGGCGTGTCCCCTCAAGTGGGATACGTCAAGGCGACCATCACCGCGGCGACAGCGGGAGCGACGTTTGAGCTCCCGGCACCACGAGGCTCGGCGAACATCGCCGGATTCCTGCCGGTGGCACGGAACGTCAGCGGCTCCACCAAACCGCTTAACATCACGGTAAGTGGCAGTACGGTCACGGTTAGCGGGTCCAACATGACCTCTGGCTCGATGGCGGTAAGCGATACCGTTGAAGGTGTGGTTTTCTACAAGCCCTAAGCCAATGGGGCGGCTATATGCCCCTAACTGATTGAAAGTGATGAAATGACACCGGCTGAAATCGTCACCAACGTGAAGAGCCTCGCCCTGATGGGGGCGATGGGCACTTCTGCCGACGACGTGAAGGTCTACCGGTTCGTCAACATCAGCATCTCCCGCGTCTACGAGAAGGTGGCGGCCAAGTATCCGTGGGCCGTCCAGGAGTTCCAGGACGTGGCCATCGTCAACGGTGAGGGCACCATGGCGGACGAACCCTTGCATATCCTCGGGGTGCGGGACGCCAACAACGGCTACGAGCCTCTCGATGCGACAGACGTTGGCTCCGCGCAAGAAGACGACCCGGGCCTCGATGCCACCGGCACGCCGGAGGAATACTGGCAGGTGGGTAAGGATGGTCTTCGCACCCACCCACGGAACGACACCACGGCGCAGGTTAGTTTCACCCCATTACCGGAGACGGTGACTAGCTCCAGCACGGAGGATGATTTGTTTCTCCCCAGCGTCTTCCACGAGGTCTACGTTTGGGAGACCCTCAAGCTCATGGCCTATGATGAGCGGGATAAGATTGTCGGCGCCGAGCTGGCCTTCAACGAGAAGGAATACAACGACTGCTATGACCGGATTTGGCGGCACTACGATGCCAAGGCGCCGCAGAAACAGAAACAGGTGACGAGGTACATCGCATAAGCCCAACCCGGCTCGGCCTGTTTGAATCGCGCCTCCTGGCGCTCTTTCCGCGTCAGCTTCTCAACACGGCCATCAGTCCCACCCTTCTGCAGAAGGACAAGTATGCCCGGTTGCTGGTGAACATCCTCCCCGGTCAAGGGAAGGGCGGCCGCGGCTCAAAGCGGTACGGCGTTGGGCTGAAGGGCACCATCGCCACCGGTGGAGCATTCAGCAGCGGATTCAGCAGCGGGTTTCAGGTAGGCGGTCCCGCGCCAGCCGTGACCGTAAAGGACGTGTTTGAGTACCGAATGGCTGACGGCTCCATACAGTTCCTCGTCTTCGTCTCCAACGGCAAGCTCATGACGTTCAACGAGGACGGCACGTTCACAACGGTGAAGAGCGGTCTGAGCAGTCTTGGCACCTTGGGAGCCGAACCCTTCAACAGCAAGCTCATCTTTTACAACGGCATAGATAACTGTTTCAGTTGGGACGGCACCACGTGCACCGACCTCGGCGAATACGTCGAGGACGTGCTGGCTTCTGATGAAACGTGGGTGAGCACCAGCTCTTTCACGCTGAAACCGGGGACGGGTAGGGCGGCGGGAGACTACCCTGACGGCCGCACCATTAAGGTGACATTTGCGAGCGCTGGTACCGTGTCGGCCGTGGTTGACTCAACCAGCTACGATGCCGGTACCAACACTCTCACGGTAAATGTCACCGGGACGCCGTTTCCCGGCTCCAGCGAGGCAATCTCGCGTGTCGAATACTTCACCCGCCCTCCGGCGTTCTCCTTCCTCAAGTCCCACCTCGATATGCTTTGGGGCCTGACACCGGGCGAGCTGAAGGCGAAGCGCTACCGCGGCAACGATGGGATGAAGGCCTACTTCCAAGCAGCCGCCAACAATGAGAACTCGTGGTACCTGTACACAGGCTCCAATCCCACACAGGAAATCCCGTTTATCAACCTGCGCAACAAGGTTGAGACGTTCGACGAGCTGGTGGCGATGAGCGTCTTCGAGGGCAACGCGGTCTTCCACGCCCGCGGCCACCTTATCATCTACACCGGCGACGACCCCTTCACTGCTGGTGGTTTCCAGTGGGCGAAGACAATCCCGGTCGGGACCGTCCATCAGAAACTTGTCCGCAAATTCCCCGGCGACATCCTCTTCGTCAGCCCCTACGGCGCCCGCTCACTCCGGACCGTCTTCCAGACCGAAAACGAGGAGGTGGTGCCGGACCTCGGCTCGGACATTGACCCCACGATTCAGGAGAAGGTCCAAACGCTGCTGGCGAGTGACGATGCCTACAAGAAAGCAAAAAGCTTCTATTACGCACAGGATGGCTTCTACGGGTTCAAGCTCGATGACGATAGCTGCCTGATCTACGCGCTGACGGAAGAAAGCAAGGGCTGGGTGGAGTTCAAGGGCTACTTCTCCGATGCCACGGGTTTCCTCGGCACCACGGACGGACGGCTACTCCTCACCCGGGATAACAAGCTCTACGCTTACGCAAACGGTACCGACGAGGACGCCGGCAGGGACTACAGCGATGATGGTAACAACGTCGCGTGGGAGTGGGGTCCGCCGTGGCTGGCTCCGAACGGAGCAAGATGGGCGAACAATGCGTGGGAGATCCTGCTCGAGGATAGCGCCCCGCAAACCATCTCCATCGACCGCTTCATCAACTTCAACTTCAGCGATGCCGTCACCACCGACATCGACATTGCGCAGCCTGGCGCGCAGTTTGACGACGAGGATTCTCAGTTTGACGACGAGGATACACAGTTCGACGGCATGATTCCGAACCCTGTCGTCCCGGATGAGTTTCTTGCCGACGCCTTCACATTCAGGCTTCGGGGTGAAAGCAAGGCCGAGCTGAACGTGCTCGGCGTGAGACCAATTGGGAGGTAAGTATGTGAAAACATTAAAAGCACTTCTTCTGCTCGCCCTTGTATGGGCGGGCGTTGCACATGCGGAAACATGGGAACGTCGGAGCGGCTCCTACTCGGAAGGTGCGCCCAACAGTACCAAATGGGCCACCGTCAGCGCGAACCGTGAGGGAATTCCCTCCGCCAAGCTGGATGGGGAATTCAATCACGTCTACCACGCGCTCAACGACATTGAGGACCGGACGCCACCCTCTGTGAGCGGCAACTCAGGCCTCTTCCTCACAAATGACGGCAGCGAGGCCCTCTGGAGCGGCATCTCGACCTCTGAAGTGATTAGCGCGACCGCGGGCCTGTATGCCGGCGGCGACATCTCCGCGACCGGCCACACCATCACGGCCGCGGCCCTTAGCGGAACCACTCTCTACATCAACACCTCGGCCCGCCTGGGCACAGTCTCAACGACCGGTCAGGCCAGCGTAACCAGCCTCTACTCCGTTGGGGATATTTCGCTTGGCGGCCTACTTAGCGTCCCTAACGTTTCGACCACCGGAGTGAGTGGCACGGTGTCGGCGACGAACGTTTATGCGAAGACCGTGAGCGCCAGCGTCATGGCGATTGGCTCGACAAGCTTCGCGGCGCTGAACATTCCGAAGGCCTGGGGGACATTCACAGCGGGCGGCAGCCTGACTGCCGGTGTGGGGGTCCTGTCTGTCTCCCGCGCCTCGCAAGGGCTGTTTGATGTGTCGCTTACCACGTCGTTCGTGAGCAACACGGCCTACGCCGTGCAGGCGAATCTGATGGATAGCCCGGCCGGCGCTGGGGCGTTCACCTCGCGCGCCTGCGTCATGGAATCGGGCACCAATCAAGTCAACGGCTTCCGCCTTAAGTGCCAATCAGGAACTTCTACCGCGCTTGACCCGTCCTTGGTGTACTTCACCGTGCTGGGTCTGTGATGAAGCTCGTGCACGCCACTCCCGACATTGCAGCAAAAAGGGTGGGACCCTGGCTGTGCTCGGTGATGAACTGTCCGAGTGGCGATGATTTGGAGAACTCCCTCAGCAGGGCGGAGAACTACATCATCGAAAACGAAGGCGAGGCTATCGGCTGGCTTGGGCTTCGGCCGGTCATTGATGCAGTGACGCTCGATGTTGCGGTGAAGACAAAGCACCGCAAACGGTGGGTGACGAAAAGCCTTCTGCGCGATGCCGCTGAAGTGCTTTTCAAGCACTATGATTTCGTCATCCTTCACGCGAAGAAACCAGCGGCCGTGAAAATGGCGTTGTCGATTGGTGCAAATCCGCTTTACACTGGTGACATGGTGAAGGCAGGCGTTTTCATTTTGAGTCGCGCGAACTTTTGCAAGGGGAGGTTTCATTGAGTGGGGAGTATGTTTTCGCCCAAGACGCCTGCAGCTCCGCCGCCACCGGCACCTGTAGAGTATATTGACTGGAAAGATGAAGTCGCCGGCACGCAGGGACAATACGTCACCGGCCCGGATGGCAAGAAAACACTCGTAACATCGCGTCTCCCTCTCACCCCAGAGCAGCAGGCTTACGAGGACAAGCTCAAGCAAATCTCTCAAACGAGTCTCGACTGGATTCAGAAGCTCTCCACCAATTACGACCGCTCCCAGATTCCGTGGCTGGATAAGTATCTGACGGATTGGGAGACAACCCAGAACAAGGTTGCGGATACCGTCAACGCGGACCGCACTGACACTGAGGAGCGCGCGCTCTCCCGCTTCGGGCAGGCCGACAGTACCGCCGCGGTGCAGACCCGTGCGGCTCGCGGTACGGATTACCGAAACAGCAAGGAGCAAATCGGCCGCGACCTCAGCACGATTGAGCAGGGGGTGCGCCAAAACGAACTCACCAACGCTCAGAACCTCTATGGACTCGCAACGGGCCGCATGGACACCCAACTTGCCCAACTCGCCGACTCGATTGGCAAAGGCAACCAGATGCAGTCGATGGATGCACAGCTCCAGCAAAACCGGAACCTCGCGATTTACAGCGGCGCCCTTCAACAACAACAACTTAGGCAGCAGGCTTCTCAGCAAGGTATGGCGAATCTGACGGGTCTCGCCACATTGGCCACGCTTGCCGCCGGTCCGCTGGGATTTGGCGTAATCGGAGCTGGAGCAGGTGCTGGAGCAGCGGGGGCTGGTACAGCGGCACTTGCGCTATCCGACCGCCGCATGAAAACCGACATCAAGCGTGTCGGTAAAACCGACGCTGGCCTGCCGGTCTATCGGTTCCGTTATAAGGGGACAAACGCCACCACCCTTGGGGTCATGGCGCAGGAAGTCGAGGAATGGAAGCCGAGCGCAGTCCACACTCTGCCGAGCGGCATCAAACTCGTTGATTTGGCGAAAGTACAGTAATGGCGACCAGTCCTCTCACCACGACTGACCCGAGTGACATCCTCAAGATTTTCGGCTCGTCCGACAAGTTGCCTTATACGACCCTCGCGCAGCTCGCCGCCGCGCAGAACAAGGACGACGTAGCGGGTGAGACCCTATCCAGTGTCGCAGCGGGGATGCCGGGAGGCACGCCGCTTACCTCTATCATCAAAGGCGTCACCGAAGGGCTGGGACTCAACAAGAAGGCAAAAGCCCAGCTGGCCCGTGACAAGATGAACGAGCACATGCAGCAGCTCCTTGATTGGGAGGTGAGCAATAAGCAGCACCAGGCGGAGGTCGAGGGCCTCCTGCAAGCCGAAGCATATTCAAAGGCCAGCCAAGGCCACTTGGTCAACGCGCTCACCGTAGCCGACCAGTTTGGCGACACCACGGAACTTGACCGGTTCATCCGCGCCAATCCTGCGATGAAGGGTGTTATCGCGAACCAACTTCCCGACGGCGCGACTTACACGGGCATCAACATGCAGACCGGGGCGGCAGGGGAGAAGTATCTCGTGCCAGTCGGACAACTCGCGGATGGCAGCACAGTCAATGGTAGCAAGCCCCTGATGCTGGACTCCGTGTTATCCGCCTTTGCTCCTGACGTACTTGCCACACGGGCGGCGGCGAGGGGTGAGCAGCTTAAGACGGCCGCAGAGGTTGCGAAAACCGAAGCGGAAACGAACAAGGCCAACGCCGAAGCCGACAAGGCCAAGGGAGAGGCCGGGAAGGGAAACTGGAAGGAATTCGAGACGACGAGCGGTACCTACGCCACTCGCATCGAGGATGGCCGCGACCAGATGGCCAATCTCCTGAACTCCGGGTACCAGCCGCCGAAGGCCGTGAAACTGGAGTGGATAAACAACCCCTACGCATACTCCTTCCTGACAGACCAGGACCGTCAATACATGCAGTCCATGCGCAACCTTATCAACGCCACGCTTCGCCGTGAATCCGGCGCCGTCATCAATCCCGACGAATTCACCAATGCCCGCCAGCAGTACATCGTGACAGCCGAAGACGGGCAGGAGCTAGCCAACCAGAAGTTCAATAACATCAACACGGTCTTTGAGGGCTTCAAACAGGGCAGCAACGGCTTCTATGACAACCTGCGGAGCACTTTGAAGAACCAGCCCGGCCCAGAGGTCGGCCAAGTCCTCGAAACGAACCCAGAGGCCGTAGCAATCCGTCAGCAATTCCAGCAAGGCAGAATTTCGCGCGAGGAGGCTAAGTTCAGGCTTCAGGCCTTGGGGGTAAAATAGTGGATGCGCTCGACCAGTTCCTCGACGGACAGGGCGGGAGCGGGATCGATGCGTTCCTCGATGCGAAGCCACCGGAAGTAAAGAAGGAGCCGGAGGCGCACGGCACGGCCGCAACCGGCATTGAGAACTTCGCACAAGGCATCACGTTCAATACGGCGGACGAGATCGATGCCGGAATCACAGCGGCGAAACGCGCGCTCATAGATGGCAAGGACCTCAAATCCGAGTACGCAAACAAGCTGAAGTATAATCGTGCCAACCTTCGTCGCGATGCAGCCGCTCACCCCGTCGCCGCAGCTGGTGGTCAAATCTCTGGCGGTGTCACGGGGGCTTTTGCCTTACCCGTGGGAGGCGCGGCCACCACGCTCGGCCGCCTGGCTCAAGGTACGGGAATGGGCGCGGTGACAGGGGCCGCCTCCGGCGCCGGCGACGCGGAAGGCGATGCGATTGACCGCGTCATGGGCGCGGTGAAAGGGGCCGTCTATGGAGGTGCTGGTGGGTTGGCGGGCAGCACGCTCGGCGAATTGGCGCGAAAGGGCGTTCAAGTCATCCGGGGTGCCCCGAAGGTGGTGGCGAAGACTTCAGAGGATCTCACGGGTGAGTACCTCGCCGGCCGGGAAGCCCTGAAGGCCGTCGAGCTGCCAGCGGAAATCGTGAAGAAGGAACTGGTGGACAAGGCGACCGACGCCCTCAAGTACGAAAACGCTGGGCGCTATGGGCCTGAAGTGCGGGATATGATGGACGAGCTGAAGACATTCGGCCGTACCGGCGTGAACGCCAATTACCTTGAGAGCTTCCGTCAAGACCTGTCTCAACTGCCCTCTAAGTTCTCCGAACCGCTGCGCAAGGTTATGGATGACTTTTATGAAGCGGCGGACCTGCCGACTGAATTTCGCGCCGCGTACAAACTCAAGCGGCAGGGCGAAATCCTCGGCGATGCGCTGACGAAGGCGGGCGATAGCCTCACCAAGCAACGCAACGCAATCAATAACTTCCTCACCAAGCAAAAGGGTCTCAGCGAACCGGTAATCGCCACACTGAAAGAAGCCGGGAAGGCCAGCACACCGGAAAAGCTGCTCGGCAAGGCGGCGAGTGTCCTGAACATGGCTGGGATTCTCAACCTCGGCGTCCGCGGCAGTGTCGGCGGCGCTGCCGCGGCTGGTGGCGCCGCAGGCCTGCGCGAAGGGACCTCGCGGATTGCAAGCCAACAGATTGAAAATGCGCTGGAAGCTGTGAAGACGGGCGGCGCCAGTGTGCCGGCGACACAATCGAAGGTTCCGGGCGCGTTCGCCAAGGTCGGGGCTGCGGCAGCAACCGGCCTCGACCAGAGCAAGCCGGAGAAAGCCCCGGAGCGCATCCGCATCCAGCTCGCTCCCAAGAATATGAATTCAGGGAATTGGCGAGAGCGCGGCCACCAATACGTTCGTCGACAAGCTCATCACCGCCGAGAGCGGCGGCAAGAGGGATGCACGGCCCATCGACCCCGTGACTGGACGTGTTCTGTCCAGCGCGTTCGGGCCGGGGCAGTTCACCATGAGCACATGGCTCAACCTGGTCGAAAAGAAAAAGCCCGCATGGGCTGAAGGAATGACAAAGCGCGAGCTGCTCGCCGCGCGGTCCGACCCCGAGAAAGCCAGATGGGGTGTGTCTGAACTCGCAAACGAGAACGCGCCGATACTCAAAAAGGCTGGCGTGCCGGTGACTGACGGCAACCTTTACCTCGCACATTTCTCCGGGCCTGAAGCCGCCGTTCGTGTGTTGAAGGCCAAGCCCGATACGCCCGCTTACATGCTGTATGGACTCCATGCCGTGCGTGCCAATCGGAAGGTTCTCGCCGGCAAGAAGGCAAAGGACATCATCGCATGGGCGGAGAAGAAGGTTGCGTAAAAAACGGTTATGCGTGAGGATTCAACAATGAAGGGTAGGGCAATGATAAAAAAACTCCTGATGATTTCGGCGCTTGTGCTGGCGGCGCAAAGTGCCGTTGCGGAGAAAATCCGGGGCGAGTCCACTGCTTATGAACTCGAAGCGCCAACGAAAATTGCAATCACTTCCGCCAGCGCGCTCACCACAGCGACATACATCAGCGACACCGCCCTATGGGGCATTTACTGCGACGTGGACTGCTTCTACTCCACCGGCCTTAGTCCCACAGCTACGAGTGGCTCCATTCCGCTTCCCGGCCGCACGATGCGGATAGTGGCGATCGACGACAACAAGAAGCTCGCCATCATCGTCAGCGGTTCGACAACCGGCTCCGCATGGATTTCGAGAGCAAGACAATAGAAAGCGCAGGTGTTGATACGGTTCCTATCCCTCTTCTTCCTCACTTTAGTCAGCCTGGCATTTGCCGACGCCCAAGACATCAAGGATAGCATCGCCGCGCGTTTGCCCGATAACGCAGAGGCGCTAATCACCCCGGAAGACGTTAGGAACTCGTTCGGTGATGTGATCGACGGTGTTAATTCGCTCGTTTCCCAAACTGCGCGCGTCCGGTCGATCATGGATTTCGGTGCGCAGGGTGGCGGTGCTGTCAGCACGAGCGAATTGGCGGCGGCGCAAGCCCTTGCTGCCGATGCGTGCGCGAACCCGGGCACGATTGCCTACCTCTCCCCTCCGAGCGAGACCATCACCCTCGGGACCGACGCGGCGCTCAACACCGAGGCCTACCCCAAGTTCTGCAGCAACACCACAGTTGTTGTCGCCGGGAATCTGAACTGCAACATCAACAACGGCGGCCTCGCCTGCTTCTCCACGTATTACGACGCAATTACCGATGTAAGCCGGACATACCACACAGACCTTATCGGCCTCGCCGGGAACAGGATAGACACCATCTCCCGCACCACATCTCAGACCCGCAAAGGTCCGATTTGGGGCAACTGCACCGACTGCGTAATCAGCGGCCTCAACATCAGTGCGACCTCTGACTTTGGCAGCTTCATGGGACAGGTACGCAACCCCGAGCGCGTTTTAATTGAAAACAACTACATAGCTGCGTTCCCGACCAGTGGAGGGGCTGGTGGAGACGGCTTCCACATCCATGGTCGCGTCACAGATACGATCGTCATTAACAACATCTTCAAGGGTGAGGACGACGGCTGCTCCGGTGGAGTCGAAACCTCCAGCATGAACAATATGACCATCCACAACCTCATCTACATCAACAACCGGTGCAGCTCCTACCGGAACAGTGGTTGGAAGCTCCACAATGAGTCCAACGGCGCCCAGGTTGATGGCCTCATCTTTGCAAACAACTACGTGGACACTTGGGGGCCTCCGGGAGTTGACGGCAATGCGTTCGTCATCACGGCCGCGGGGAATGCCAGCACGAAGACCAAGAACGTGCTTGTGGATGGCAACATCTTCGATTGCACGAACTGCGAAAAAACAGATGGCAGTGGTTCTGGCCCGATGGGTTCCATCGATGGGAATTTTGACTACCAGAACGAAAACATCGTCTTCCAAAACAATATCTTCAAGGGGTGGCAAAACCGCGGTGTCGAGATAACTACCGGCGCCAATAACATCACGTTCCAAAACAATAAAATCGTGGACTACCTGGGCACGTCGGTGACGATTGTGCCGCAGCTTATCAATGAGGTATCTCGCTCCGCTGCCGACACCCAAAAATGGAAATTCCCGGCAGGCGTCATTACGGGCTACATCTCCGCCAGCACAAGCTTCTATGTGAGCACCACTGCGGGCGCGATTGCGTCAAACACCGGGAAGTACCTAATCATTGCAGTGGACGTGACCAACAGCATCGTTTCGGTGCGCTCATCGGATGTCTCGACATCCTCGGACCAGTTGTCCGGCACCGCCGTGATTAGCGCCTCAATCACATTTGACCCTGGCTACTTCTTCTACCAGCGCAACGCAAAGAACGTCACCATCAAGGACAACGAATTCATCGGTGGTCCTCAGTTTGCCTTCCTGACAACCGCTAGTGGTATCGGACCAAGCGGCACTCTCTACGAAGGTAACGTGATTAAGGGCTTCTACGGCGCGAACGCTATTCAGATTTCGACCGGCTCAGATGGCATCTTCCGTGACAACAAATGCATTGGCAGCACCGGAGACGTTTGCATCAATGAAGCGTCATCTGCCGGGGTATTCCGTAACCAGTTTATCGACAACTTCGACAATGGGTCTCGTCATAGCTTTAAATTTAGTGACCCGGACTACACGGCCAAGTACAACAACATCGGAACGAACTCTGATAACTTTGACTTCAGGCCCCTGAACCTCATCAACGCCGCCACCATTTCGGCGACGAGTGGAACCTTCACCACGAGCCTGACGGCCGGGAATATCTCCCTTACGACGGGTTCAATCCGGGCCTTGAGTATTTCCGCTACAAACGTAAGTGCGACTGGCAACATGAGCGCAGTCAACTTCTTCGGCAGCGGTGCTGGCCTGACCGGCATCACCGCCAGCGCCAGCCCATCCGGTGCAATTGGGGCTATCCCCGTAAACTACGACGGCGTCAGCACCAGCGGGACGACGATCAGCTACAACACCACCACACTCGTTACCAACTTCACGAATGGCGTCAGCATAAGTGCCGTGGTGAGCGCCACCGGCGGGATTAACGCCGCAGCGGCCTCAGGCGCGGACATCTACTTCGGCGCCACGAACGACAACATCGACTTTACCGATGCCTCGAACCGGTACGGGTTCAACATCAACGGCACGGAAGAAATGCGCCTCACCACGAGCGCGTTAAACCTCAACAACAATAGCATGAGCATCAACGCAGGCCTGAACACGCCTACCGCGACTCTCGAAGTAAGCGGTACGGCTAACATCGCCGGAAACATCAGCACCACCACGGGGTATTTCCACACCGGTTCTCCAACCACTATCCCAACCTGCGACGCCACGAACAAAGGCAACGTCTACATGAACACGACCACGAACTGCCTCGTGTATTGCAATGGGACTTCGGCCACCACGATTAGCTCTGCCGCTTCCGGGTGCAGTTGATGGCCGCAGATGCCCACCCCATAAACTTGCTCGATAGAGCTGCTGATTGGGGCTGGCAGCTCCTAAGCGGATGCCTCCTGATGGTTCTTGGCTGGGTCGCAAACTGGAAGAAGAAGACCGATAAGGATATTGCAGACCTCAAGTTGGAAGTCGCCAATAACTACGTCAAGAAGGCCGACCTGAAAGACCTCGACGAGCGGATAGAGGCCCAATTCGGTGAACTCCGCGCCAGCCAAAACCAAATACTCGATGTGCTGCTTAAGCGCCCTATAGGAACGACCGGGCGCCGCAAGCAGTGACCTTCCACCTCGGCCCGCGGTCCCTAAAGAACCTCGAAGGGGTTCACCCGGACTTGGTGAAGGTGGTGAAACGAGCCATCGAGATTACCCCCGTGGATTTCACCGTGATGGACGGGATACGCACCGAGACCGAACAGGCTCTGAACTTCGCCAAAGGCGCCAGTCAAACGAAGAACTCACGACACCTGACGGGTCACGCGGTGGATATAGGAGCTTTCGTGAAAGGGAAGGTCATTATCAGCTGGGAGTTTGCGCCGAAGATAGCAGATGCCATGAAGGCCTCGGCCCGCGAGCTGAAGATCCCGCTTGAGTGGGGAGGCGACTGGCGCACCTTTAAGGACGGCGTGCATTTTCAGTTGCCATGGAAGCAATACCCTGCCTAGGATTCCTGGCTACCCCCGAACCAACGCACTCCATGGTCGTGCGTCGGGAGCTAGCGATTCAGGAAAGGGCGGTCACGGGGGTGTGCCGCCTTTTTCTTTGACAGCCTCCCAAGCTCGGCTCACGATTCATCCAATGAAAGGGTAAATCGTTGAACGACTTTAAGAGCATTTTGCAAAGCCGCACCGTCTGGAGCTGCTTGCTTGTTTTGGCGTCTCTCGGTCTGGAAAAATTCGGATACACCTTCACGGCCGCCGATCAAGCCGACCTCGTGAACTACATCGCGGGTGCCGGCGAGACTATTGGCGCGGTTCTGGCCATCGTGTACCGCGTGAAGGCAACCAAAGCCATCGTGTAAGTGACGCTGGCGCAAGCAATCGCGGCTTTCCTGGCGGCGGTTATCGAAGCCATCAAGCCGTACATCCCGACATTTGGCGGGATTTTGGCGGGCGTGAAGTGGCAACAAACGGAACAACAGGAAACCGACCTTGATGCTTACCGCCAGCGGCAGAAAGACGAGCGCGAGATTGGCGGCCTTTCTGATGATGCTCTCGACCGCGAGCTGCGCGACCCGCCCCACTGAATGCTCCTGGTCCATCCCCTGCGATGGTGCTTCACTGATGGCGGTGGCGGTGCCGAACGGCGATCCCAAACATGATGCGAAGGTGCGGAAACTCAAGGAAGACTGCGCTCTCCAAAACCGCGGTTATAGGCGGTACTGCCAATGAAGCTGCTCTGGACCGCTGCCGCTCTCTGTCTCCTGATTATCCTGCTCTCCGGCCTCACCCATGGCCTTTACAAGCTAGCTGAAGGCATGACCATTGTGGTGGGCATCGTCTTCTTCGTGGTGCTGGCGGTGGTATGGGCTTCAAGGCGCGATGCGCCACCTCAATAAAAGAACCCGCCTTGTAAGGCGGGTTCGTCGTTAGAAGTGGTCAGGTATCTGGTCGAGGATAGCCCGGATGTAGGCTTTGTTCGCCTCCCGCAAAGGAGGGGTAAGCCTTGGGTGCGTGTCGATAAGGTGATGACACATCTCGAACGCGGCCGGTGGGCTGACTTCCGAGGCAAAAGCCTGAAGCAGCTCGGCATCACCATCGGCAACCACCCTCAGCCAGTCCTCATATTCCGCCTCGGTGCCCTTGAAGGCCTCGCGCGAGAACTTGATAAGCATAGGCATTCTCCAAAGAAAAACCCCGGCGGTTAGGCCGGGGTTTGAGGTTTCAGGTGGGTTAGAAGGCGATGGAATCACCCATCTCCCGTTCCGACTTTTCCTTCGGCGTCTGCCTTTCCACGTCAGGCGTGTTCTCCTGAACAGCATGCGACTGCTCCTCGATGTAGTTGGCGGCCTGGCTCGCGTAGGAAGCCGCAGTGAAGATGGCGCGGTTATCGTCCCCGAGGATCTTCAGCCAGTGGTCGATGTACGACGCTGACCGAAAGCTCCCGGGGATGCCGAGGCGGGCGCACGTGAATGCGCTACCCAGCTCCGCAACCAGCTCCTCGAAGGAGTAGGCCTTGTCGCCGAACCGCTTCCCGAATTGGCGGTCGAGCCGCTTCTTCGCACCGGTCCAGTGGGTCGCCTCATGAAACATCGTGCCCCAGTAATCGGCTTCTTCCTTGAAGTTGCCGAAGGGAGGCATGACGATTTCATCCCGGGCCGGGTAGTAGGCTGCCCGGTTGCCGCCGTGGGTGACTTTCATGCCGGCGTCCTTCACGAGCTGGAAGGCGGCGTCATGGGTCACGTCTTCATCCTTTGGAGGATCGGCCTCGAAGTATTGGGGAGGGACGTTATCGAGCTGGGCGAGGTTGAAGACCGGGTAGGCCTTCAGCATCGTCGTCTTCTTCGGCTCCTGTCCCTCTTCCTCCTTCACCATACGTTTGACGAACACCACCTGGGTGGACTTCTCACCCTTGCGGACGCTCGCGCCGATCTGGTTTGCCTGCTGGAAGGTTGCCCAGCCGTGGGTGGGGTACTGCTTGTCGAGGGCGGCTGCCCACAGAATGAGGACATTGATCCCACTGTACGGGCGGCCGGAGACGGCATTTCCCGGGGTGAGGTTTGCGCCCTTTGCGCAGTTTTTCCACGGACGAACCCACGGCGGGACTCCTTCCTTCAGTTCGGTGATGATGCGTTGAGTTACGGAGTCGTAGAGTTCGGATGTTTTCATCAGATGCTCCATGCAGACAGCCGCCTTCAGGCAGCGGAGAACTGCCTGTCGAAACGGTTGAAGATGTGCCTGAGTGCTTAAAGGGTAACACAGCTATAGAGCCGCGTCCTTAATGGTGTAACCGTGTTAGGTGGGAGCCTTCAGGGTTAGATGATAAGGTGACCTATGGCTGCATTCCGCATTCTGGCTTGGATATTCTGGCTCGTCGTTCTGCCGGTAGCGATGGTTTTAGCGGTGCTTAACAGGGCATGGGATTGGCTCGATGCCTTCATCGCGTGGCTGAAGCAGAAAAAACCCACCACACACGGCGATGCTGATTGGGCGACGAAGAAGCAGCTCAAGCAGAACGGCAACCTAGATCCGCACGGATTTTATATGTGCAGGGTGGCGAATCGCCCGGTCTTCTCCCATAGGGAAAGGTCCGCAATCATGATGGCGGCTCCCGGTACGGGAAAATCGCAAACCATCATCGCCGGCATTCATGCTTTGAAGCTGTTGCCGGCGCATGAACGTCCGACGCTCATTATCTCGGATGCGGCCAACGAAGTGTACACTTGGACTCGCAAATTACTTGATGAGCTTGGCTATTCGGTCGGTAAGATTGACCTCCAAGAGCCGGGCATGAGCGCGAAGTACGACGTGCTTTCGTATATCCGGCCAACCCACGTTGGAATCGATGTGGAGGATGTGGTTGATGCCCTGGTGGCACCCGACCCAAAGGAGATTCAGCGTCACTTCCGCGACTTTGCGCGGAAGATGCTCAAAGATGCGATAACCCTCAACGTGAAGTATGAGGGCAACACCAAGACGATTGACGAGATCGTATCGGAAATCATTGACGAGGAAGGGCGAGAGGGGCTCATCGAGCGCATGAAGAAGTACGGCCCTGAGTTCGCTGCCATTAAGACCTTCGAGAAGCTCGGCAAGAACGAAGGCCCCTCTATGCTATCAACCTCGCTAAACCACTTGGAAATCTGGAAGGCCGACCGAATCAAAGACGTTTCTCGAAATGGCCTCATGGACGGCGAAACAGTTGAACGTGGTTGGACCTGGGAAGACGTGTTGACGCACAAAAAACCCGTGGCAATCTTCATCCGCACCGGGCTGTCAGGCGCAGCGGTGGGTGGCCAGTTCACGCGCGTTGTGATGTTGAATGCCGTCCATACCGTGATGAGGATGTGGGACAGGCGCCCCGTGGATTCAAAGCTGCCGTGCCTTATCCGACCTCTCCGTATCATCGCGGACGAGGCCGCAGATATGGGCCGATGCACGGCTATCGTTAAAGCCCATAACGTCCTACGGAAAGCAGGGGTAACGATTATGCTGTGTTTCCTCTCGAAGTCGGCCTTCGATGCGACCTACGGCGACGACGCTCCAACCCTTTGGAGCGGTTGCGACCATCTGGTATTTGGGGGATGTAAGGACGGGCCTACAAACCTCAAGTACAGCGAGATGGCTGGTAAGCGCACCGTGTTATCTGAATCGAGGGACGCTAGCGGCGCCGTAAGAGGGCTCACCGAAATAGGAGTGCCACTGATTTTCCCCGACCAGATTTTCAAAATGGGGAAATACGAGGCTTTCGCCTCATTAGGGAATTTGGTGGTCAGGGACAGCAAGCCTTACTACCGGGGACGAAACGGACAACACTTTTACCTTTAATGGTAGGTGATGTCCTTTTTCATTTCCGCGATCACGTCATCATGGCCCATGTAGTGGAGGTATTCCTCCGCTTCGGCCCATGAGATCTGGCCGTTGTTGTGCATGTCGATGATGTGCTCGGGGGTGACGTTTTTCGTGAGTTCGTTGAACGCATCCTGGAGGTCGTCCTTGGCCTTCTCGAAGTGGAGTTGCGCGCCGTAGACTTTCTCGATGCGCTGGATCTGGCGTTCCTCCCCGAGGAGCTTCTCCTTGTACTCATCGACCCGCTTCTGAGCTAGCTGAAGGTAGGCCTCGCTTTCGGCATGGGCCTGCTTCAGCAAGGCCTCGCGGTAACTGGCGTCCTTGAGGCCGTGCTCGGCCGCCTCTGCCTTTTTGTACCCTTGCGATTTCCAGCCAAACAGCTTCACGCCCTTCTTCAGGCCGTAGAAGTGGGTGCTCTCGTGCTGCTGCTGTGCGGCCCACAACGCCTTCTCGGCGGCGGAGTGCTTCAGGTAGGCGACGAGGGCGGCGGCGGTGGCTTTCTGGTGCTCCGCCGTCCAGTGCTTGAACTGGGTTTCCGCCTGGATGTATTCGCGCTGCTTCCGGTCCACCTGGTGGCGGATATCGGAAACGTAGCGGAGCTGCTTCAGCCAGTCTTCCTGGCTCAATTTGCGGGCCATCTCCGGCTCCTCTGGAAGCTCTTCGGGTTCTTCCTCGATAGGCTGCTCAGGATCGGGTTCAAACTCGTCTGTAGGGGCTTCTGAGGGCGCCTCTTGCACCGGGTAGGCCGGCACCTCCTGCGGCTCGCTCTGCAGCTCGTTGTCGTTGTCGTGCTCCTGTGCCTTCAGCCGCTCGGCCTCGCGGAAGTCGATCCGCGCGTCGATACCGAGCAATTCAAGCTCGCGGTTTGCGACCTCCTGCCAGAGAAGCTTGATTTTATCCGTGCTGCCGATCTCGGACGTGCCGAACACGCGCTTTCCCGTCTCGTGGTCGGCGTCCACGAACGTGAAATGGCAATGCGGGTTGTGCTGGTTCCAGTCCTGGATGGTGAAGTAGAAGGACGCGCGCCCCTTGGAGAGCTGGAAGCCGAATTTGCGCAGGGTTGCCGTGGCCTGCTCCATCGTCATCTCGCGGGGTATCGAGATGATGAATTTATCGCAGACCCGACCATTCTTGCGGATCGTCTTCTCGCGCTTGTTCAGGAAGTCCTGAGCTGCCCAGTAATGGGAGGGCATGCGCTCGGCGTAGACGTAATTGGTCGCGTTGATGCGCGAGATGTAGCGGATGTTGGCCGCCGCCGTACCAGGCTGCGCCTGAGTGCTCTTTCCGATAGGCGTGTGCTTCAGGAACGGGATCGCCATGGCTAGCATCCTACCACTTGCTGCGGGCCGGGTTGCGGAGCAACCCATATGGCCCACTAGTCGTATTCAGCTAGCTGATTAACACGTGATGCAGATGCGCAGCTATTTGTGACCTGAGTGCATCAGGGTGCTTTAGGTAGCACTGGCTCGAAGCCGGGTAGACCAAACACAGGGTCGAGGAAGATTTTGTTGTCGTGCAATTTCATGAAAGCGGCAGTGAGCGCGTCGTAAGTTGCTTCTATCGCTTGAAGGGTTGCGACGACTTCAGGATGCGATGGCTGCTGTTCGTGGAGCGCCTGCCACTTCTTGGTTTCCGCGGCGATAGGGCTGAAGAACTGTGTTGCGGCTGACCTGAGTTCTTGCAAGTAGGCTTCGCGCTCTAGGGTTAACTGAAGGATGGCGCGGATAACGGCAGCCTCGGATTTGTCGGTAGTTTTGGCCCAGCGCCGAACATGCTTCCAAAGCTCGTCAGGAACGATAACCGTGCGCCTATCTTTCCGGTCGTCCGAGGTAACGGTTTTGCCAGTCGTCCCGCGCTCTTTAGGCATCCAAGTCTCCGAATCGTTCGGTATGACAAAGTCATCATACCCAACCTTTTATCTTTCGGCTTTTTTCGGCTCATCCGCCCAATCGAGGCGGTAACCCGCCCAACGGGGCGAAAGGAGCCAAAGATGCTGAAGAGCCTGGTTAAGTACACGAAGCCGAAGCCGCCGAAGACGGACGCGAAAGAGCGGTTCGACGATATGTGCCGCCGCTTCCACCCCACTATCCAAGTCGGGGATGGACTCGTGGTCATGCAGGGGAATTTCGACAAGTCCGAGATTTCGTTCCGCAGCAGCCCGCCGAAGCTGGTCGCTTACTTCACGGGCACCTTCCACATGAAGCGCGGCAAGATTGTCCGCACCGTCCGCTACCGGTACGAGAAGGGGCGGTTCGTGTTCGAGCACGCCTTCCCCTTCCGGGTGACGCAATGATTGCGCTCATCATCGCCATCCTGAACCTCACGGTGCAGGTCTGCATCTTCGCCATTCAACTGGCGGTGCAGGTCATCTCGGCCATCGTTGGCGCCCTGTGGGGCGCTTTCATGGTGGGGCGCAATGCCCGCCGCCGTTAGCATCATCGTGGGGCTTTATGTCCTGAATTGGCTCTCGGCTGATTACTTCGGCTTCCCCTTCCTCTGGTGTTGGGGAAGCCGCTTCGCGCCGGTGATCCAACCGTTGCTGCTCCTCACCAAGGGGCTGGCATTTAGCCTTCTTGTGTTCATGTGCCTAAAGCGTGACCCGGTTGGCGTCGCCAGCTCCTTAATGGTCTGCCTTATAGCTTTTGGGATTCCCGAGTTCGCGGATATCGCGCTGCGGCTCGGGAAAACCTGCCCGTCCGGTCTTGCTGCCACCAAGGAGATTCCTATGTACGGAGGTATTCCGTGAGCATCTACATGCGCAAAGTGACGCCCGAGCACGAGAGGTTGCGAGAGCAGGTCGCCTTGGCGAACGGCTTCCAACTGTTCGTGACCTACTCGGAAAAGGAAGTCGCTGCTTTCCTGAAGCGTGATTACACCACCCTCAAGAGGTGGCGGCGGGGCGGGATGTTCGACGACAAATTCCCCTTCAAGGAGGGGGAAGATGGCGTGAAGTATTTCGGCGTCTACATCGCCGACTTGATTATTTGGGGTACGGGTAAATGGCCGGACGAACCTTCAAGCTCGGAAACTCATGGCTCGGGCAGCGGCGCGGCAGCGCAAACTGGTATCGCTGCTGGCGAGATCCCGGCGCCTCCGGCACCAGCCGCCAATCCCTCGGCACGTCGGATTTTGAGGAGGCAAAGCAACGGCTGACGGACTGGTATGTGCTTCAGTCGAAGCCGGAGCAGCCCGTCGAGGAAGTGAAGATTGCGGAGGTCATCGCGCGGTATTGGGACAAAAGAGGTCAACATACCGCGCACCCTTCGACCACCCGGACCCAGTGCAATTACTGGCTGGACCAGTTCGGCGAGAAGTCGGTGAGCGAGGCGTGCTCGTTCACCGAACAGGAGCGGTTTAAAACCGTTTTGTCGGACGCCGGGCTAGCTGCGCAAACGATCAACAACATAATCAGCACAGGACGCGCTGCCGTGCGTATGGCGTGGCGGAAGGGAGAGATACCCTCCGCCCCGCCGCTCACGTTGCTGCCCGTGGGCGAGCAGGAGCCCATGGGCGACCCGCTCGATTTCGAGCAGGCGCGGAGGCTCCTGAAGGAAGTGCGCGACCACGTGTGGCTGCTGCACGTCCTCTTGCTCGGCACGCTGGCTCGTCCGTCCGCAATCCTCCAGATGGACTGGGTGCAGGTGAACTTCGAGGCGAACCTCATTTACCTAAACAAGCCCGGAAGGCGTCAGAATAAGAAACGGCGCCCCGTGGTCCGTATGCCCGCGTTCCTGAGGGAAATTCTCTGGCCGCTTCGGCAGCCTAGCGGCGCGGTCATCACGTTCGAGGGTAAAGCGGTGAAGTCGGTGAGGACGGCATGGCGGCAAGCGCGGAAGCGCGCGGGTCTGCCGCCGTCCGTAACCCTTTACTCATGGCGTCACACGCTGGGCCGCTGGATGCGCTCGCAAGGGGTTCCTGAGTGGGAAGTGAAGGGCGCCTTGGGGCACGGCAAAGGCGTTACCGAAAGGTACGCCGAGTTTGACCCGGCATTCCAGCGGGCCTCCACGGCGGCCATCGAGGCGTTCTGGCAGAAGCTCGGGTACACTTCGGGGACAGTTTTGCCGGGTATCTGGAAGCTCTCCGGTAACTATGTGATTTCCGGCGAGAATTGGTGCCGGCTGAGGGGATTGAACCCCCGACCTTCGGTTTACAAAACCGCTGCTCTACCGCTGAGCTAAGCCGGCGACGCCTGAAAGACGCGGGCAGGGCCGGCTGAGCCGGGGCTGTCTGCCCGTGCGCGCCGCAATACCAGACTTGATCGGAAAGTGCCAGAACCCGAAGGCGCGTCCTGGCGACATGAATCAGGCGGCCCTGAAGGCCGCCTGATTTTCGCGCTAGAGCTGAAGCGCCTTACTGGCAGATGTGCCGGCGGCCGTCTTCGCCCTTGAACCAGGTGCCGGGCGTACAGACGAAGCCGTTACGCTGGGCGTAGGTGCGGGTATCCCAGCCGCGATTGTCCCACGAATTGTCGTAAGCATAGGAATTGTCCCAGGCGCGGAACGGCGCCGAGGCGATCGCGCCGGCGGTGCCGATCGCCGCGCCGGCTACGCCGGCCGCGACGTCAGTCGGCCAGAAGCCGGTGCGGCTCCTGTTCCAGTCGTTATTCCAATCGCCATTGGCCTGACGATAGGTATTGGTTTGACGGGAGGACATGCGGTGATGGCGGGATCCGCGATCGGTGTAGGGGTTGCCGGGCCCGAGGTTCTGACAGTTGGCGTTCGGGAATTGCGCCGCGCAGCGGCCGGGTTCGTTGACGACGGCCTGCGCCATGGCAGAGCCTGCCAGCATGGTCGCCGCAATCGCCGTCGCTCCAAGAAGTCTGATATTCATGGTTGTTGGCTCCCATTTTGTTGACGAGAGCTAAACGCTTGCGGGGCCGGACGTTCCGAAGAAACCGGTGGATTTTCGCAAGGGGAGGTCAAACGGATGTGAGCGCGCGGCGCGGTTCCGTGCGGCCGCGCGATGCGCCGTTAACGCTTCGCTAGCTCGCTTTGCTGCATTTGAGCGGCGCAGGATCCTTACGCATTAGGCTTACCGGAAGTTGGCGAGCGGGCCTTAACCCTCTCTGTGTCGCGATCGGATAGGTTGCCGCCGGATAACCGGGGTCTCCTCATGCGTGCTGTGGCGCTCGCTGCCTTTCTGATCGGATTGCCTGCGACGGCATTCGCCGGCGGCTTCGATGTCGTCGTTCCCGGCCGCCCTGGGGTGCCGATCATCATCAACAACATCGACGCGTCCTATGCCGTGGTCGAGGGCGTCTGGGGCCTTGGCAAGAACCAGCAGGTTCAGCCCACGATCTATGGCGGGCGCTATGTCGCCGAGCGGCAACCGACCGACGTCGGCCATTATTATCCGACGCTCGGCCTGCGCCCCGGCTACGGCCGGCTCGAGGTCGAGCCGCCCGCGAACCGCAAATTGCCCAAGCCCGCCGAGAGCTATCACCAGAGCTGGGGCGCGCAATCCGCGCCGCTGCCGGCGCAGATGGACCCGCCCGTCGATGCACCGCCGGTGATCTATGCGCCCGAGATCAACGATCGTCCGCGGCCGCCGCGACCGCGGCCGCATGTCCAAGTCCCCGGCAGGCCGCCGGGTTAAGAAACGTCCAAATCCAACAAACGAAAATCAACAGGAGAGAGTAATGCGTCAGATGATTTCGGGACTGGTTGCGGCGGCTGCCGTGATGTTCGCCGCCACCGCGCCAGCCGCGGCCTGCGGCTTCAACCCGTGCCAGCCGGTTGCGCCGGTCTATTCCGGCTGCAACACCGGTTGCGGCGGTTATGGCTACGGCTATGGCGCCTATGAGCGTCTCGCCGAGCCGACCACGCAGTATTACTACGTCAACCAGGGCCCGACCTACACCGGCCCGGGCGCCTTCGCGCCGTATCCGACCTATCGTGAAGACGCGGTCGTCGCGCCCGCCAATTACGGTTATGGCTATCGCGCCGCTGTCGCTCCCTATCACCGCCCGTACTACCGTCCGTATCGCTACGGCTACGGCCCGCGAGTCGGCTATCTGCCCCGCGTGCACTATGGCCACGGTCCCCGCTACGGCTACGCCCACCGCCACGCGCCGATGCCGTATTACGGCGGCCACCGCGTGCTGCGCCGCTATTACTGATCTCTGATCGGTTGAATGACGGGACGCCCGTTCGCGCAATGCGGACGGGCGTTTTGCTTGTCTAACGCTTCATCAGCCCGAGCCGGCTCGCGCCGACATAGAGCGAGAGCACGGCAGCGTTCGACACGTTGAGGCTCTTGATCTCGCCGGGCATGTCGAGCCGCGCCACGACGCTGCAGGTCTCGCGGGTCAATTGCCGCAGGCCTTTTCCTTCGGCGCCTAACACGAGCGCGAGCGGCTCGCGCAGCGCGACGTCCGAGAGGTTCTCGCTGCCCTCGCTGTCGAGCCCGACGGTCTGGAAGCCGCGGTCGTTCAGCGCGGTGAGCGCGCGGGCGAGGTTTTGCACGGTGATCATCGGCACCAGCTCGAGCGCGCCGGAGGCGGCCTTCGCCAGCACGCCGGTGGCTTCCGGACTGTGGCGCGCGGTGGTGACGATCGCCTTGACCGCGAACGCTGCGGCCGAGCGCAGGATGGCGCCGACATTGTGGGGGTCGGTGATCTGGTCGAGCACCAGAACCATGCCTTCCTGCGTCAAGGTCTCGATATCGGGCGAGGGCAGGGGATCGGCCTCGGCGAGCAGGCCCTGGTGCACGGCATCGGGTGCGAGCTGCCGGTCGATCTCCTGAGGCCGGACGATCTCGGGCGTGACGCGGGTTGCGATGTTTTCGTCCGCCAATCGCTTGGCCGCGTTCTCGGTCAACGTCAGTTTGCGGATCCGCCGCTGGGGGTTGGCCAGCGCCATGGAAACGGAGTGCCAGCCATAGAGGATGACCGGCCCGTCGGTTGCCGAATCGCGGTCGCGCCGGGCCGGGCGGCCGGCCGATTTCTCGGCCTTCTTGAAGGGCTTACCGTCCCGGCGACGGCCCTTGGGTACGAATTTTCGATCGTTCATGGCTGCGCTTGTGTCACGGGTTCCGGAATATGGCAATTTGGCCATCTCCTGAGGCCATTATGGCCCATTTTCCCCGAACGCCTCGGTTGACTTTACCCCACCGCTTCGCCCATAACCGCGCCCGGTCGCGCCCCCATCCGGGCTGTCGCGGCCTCACGTTCCATGGCCGTCTTCGGTCCGCCGGCAAGGTCCGGCCCGATTGTGCTGCCGTCGAGCGGGGGAGTGTCCCGAGTGGCAAAGGGAGCTGACTGTAAATCAGCCGCCTCATGGCTTCGCAGGTTCGAGTCCTGCCTCCCCCACCAGCCTTCGCTCGCTTCGCGAGCTACGGCTAGGCAAGCCAGCACCAGTGCAGATGACGCGAAGTGAACGAAGGCTGTCGCGCCGTAGCCCGCAGGGCGTAGGCGGACTGGCTTTTACGTGGGCTCACCCCATCATCTCCCGCACCATCGGCACCACCTTCCGCCCATAAAGCTCGATGCTCGTCATCAGCTTCTCGTGCGGCAACGGCCCTGCCGAATACTTCAGCTGAAACCGCGACACGCCAAGCGTCTTTGCGGTCTTCGCGATCTTGCGCGCCACCGTCTCGGGCGAACCCACATAAAGCGAGCCGTGCTCGGCTTCGCTCACGAACTCGTCGCGGCCCATCGGCGGCCAGCCGCGCTCCTTGCCGATGCGGTCGCGCATGGCCCTGTAGTCGGGCCATAACTCCTCGCGCGCCTGTTCGTCCGTCTCGGCGATATAGCCGGGCGAGTGCACGCCGATCGGCTGTGCAGGGCGACCGAATTCCTTGGCGGCGCGGTGATGGAGATCGACGAAGGGCGCAAAGCGCGCGGGATCGCCGCCGATGATCGCGAGCATCAGGGGCAGATCGTAATGCGCGGCGCGCACCACCGACTGCGGACTGCCGCCGACACCGATCCACGTTTTCAGTGTGCCGTTCTCGACCGGGGGATAGACCAGCTGATCCCGCAGCGGCGGCCGCAGCTTGCCTTCCCAGGTCACAGGCTTCTGCGACAGCAGCGCCGCGAACAAGTCGAGCTTCTCCTCGAACAGCTCTTCGTATTTGCGCAGGTCGAAGCCGAACAGCGGAAAGGATTCGGTGAACGAGCCGCGGCCGAGGATCACCTCGGCGCGTCCGTTCGACAGCGCGTCGAGCGTCGCAAAGCGCTGGAACACGCGGATCGGATCGTCCGAGGACAGCACCGTCACGGCCGAGCCGAGATGGATGCGCTTGGTGCGCGAGGCGACCGCGGCGAGCACGGTCTCGGGCGAGGAGATCGCGAAATCAGATCGGTGATGCTCGCCAAGGCCGATGAAGTCGAGGCCGAGCTCGTCGGCCAGCACGGCTTCGTCGACGACGTTGCGGATCACCTGCGCATGCGGGAGCATCGCGCCTGAAGCGTCCCTGGTGACGTCGCCAAAGGTATCCAGTCCGAATTGAAGCGGTGCGGTCATTGATCAGGTCTCTGCGGGGAGGATCAACAACACCTAATGAATGGTCGCGGTGCCACAAGTCGGCTTTCGGAAATGCTCGGTTTCCGTTTGTGCGTTCTATTTCGAGATCCGCACCACCATCTTGCCCAGCGCCCCGCGCGTCTGCATGGTCTTGAATGCCTCGCGGAATTCCTCCAGCGCGAAGACGCGGCCAACCACGGGCTTCAGCTGGCCGTCTGCGAGCCAGCCCGTCAGCTGCGACATCAGGCGCTTCTGCAAATCGGGCTCGCGCAGGGGAATCTGCGCGAGGTCGACACCGAGCAGCGCGCCGCCTTTCAGCAGCGGCAGGTTGAACGGCAGCGCGGGAATCGCGCCGGCGGCAAAGCCGACCACGAGATGGCGCCCGCGCCAGGCGATCGAGCGGAACGCCTGCACTGAAATCTCGCCGCCGACCGGATCGAAGATCACGTCGGCGCCATGTCCGCCCGTCAGCTCCTTGAACGTGTCGCGCCAGCCGGCCTGCGTATAATCGATCGCGGCATCGGCGCCGTGCGCTTGCGCGAATTCGCGCTTTTCCGCCGTCGAGGCCGCCGCGATCACGCGGGCGCCGAGCAGCTTGCCGATCTGCACGGCCGCGATTCCGGTGCCACCGGCCGCGCCCAGCACCAGCAATTGCTCGCCAGGGGCGATCGTGGCGCGGGCGCTCAGCGCATAGAGCGCGGTCAGATAATTCGCACGAAACGAGGCGGCGACCTCAGCCGCGACACCGTCGGGCAGAGGATGGAGCGCTTCGGGCTTGACGACGATCTCTTCGGCGAGCGCACCCGACCGCGTCATGCCCATGACGCGCATCCCGGGTCGATAGCCGCCGGGTGCGCCGGGCGCCTCCGTCACCACGCCGGCGAACTCCGTCCCGGGAATGAAGGGCAGGGGATCCCTCGTCTGATAGCGGCCCTCGATCTTCAGGCCGTCGACAAAGCCGATCCCGGCGGCTTCCACACGGATGCGCAATTGCCCCGGCTCCATCGACGGGGGCGGGATATCCTTCAGCTTGATCTGATCGATGGATGCGTATTGCTCGACGACGACGGCTTTCATGTCGGACCTCTGTTGTTCCAGTTATCCTGACACGTCCCGACGCTGGCCACTTGCGTCTACCGCCACATCCCGCGCATCCGCGCCCCGATGTCGATCTTCGGTCCCTGCGCCGCGGTGCGGGCTGCGCCGCTTGCTGCCTTCGGCCAGGCAGTGCGCTCGAACAGATAGACCAGCTGCTCCGGGATGAAGCGGGTGCGCGAGGCGTAAACGTGGCGGTCGCCCTTGGCGGCCTGGCCGTGGACGAAGAAGCGCTGGGGCACGACGAGGTGCAGATCGTCCTTGGCGCGCGTCATCGCGACATAGAGCAGGCGGCGCTCCTCCTCGATCTCGGCAGAGGTGCCGGCGCCGAGATCCGACGGCATGCAGCCGTCGACGACGTTGAGCACGAACACCGACTTCCACTCCTGGCCCTTGGCCGAATGGATGGTGGAGAGGATCAGATAATCCTCATCGCGCAAGGGTGGCCCGGATTTGTCGCTGGTCGCATCCGGCGGATCGAGCGTGAGCTCGGTCAGGAATTTCTCGCGGGATGAATAGCCGCTCGCGATCTGCTCGAGCTGCATCAGATCGGCACGGCGCGTCTCGGAATCCTCGTGGATGCGATCGAGATGTGGTTCGTACCACAGCCGCACACGTTCGAGATCGACGGGCCATTCCGAGTAACGCAAATTCTCGACCGTGCGGACAAAGGCGGTCCAGTCGTCGCCGGTGCGTGCCGGCACCGGAAGGTGTGCCAGCGCGTGCAGCGGGTCCATGCTTTCCGCCATCTGATCGAGCACGCGCTGCGCGGTCGCGGGGCCGACGCCCGGCAACAGATGCAGGATGCGGAAACCGGCGACGCGGTCGCGCGGGTTCTCGGCAAACCGCAGCAAGGCCAGCACGTCCTTGACGTGCGCGGCGTCGAGAAATTTCAGCCCGCCGAATTTCACGAAAGGAATGTTGCGGCGGGTCAGCTCGATCTCGAGCGGGCCGGAATGCGAGGAGGTCCGGAACAGCACGGCCTGGTGCTTCAGCAGCGCGCCTTGCTCGCGGTTCGCCAGCACCTCCTCGACGATGTAGCGGGCCTGGTCGGCCTCGTCGTGCACGGTGACGAGCTGCGGCTTGTGCGAGGCGGTGCGGTCGGTCCAGAGATTCTTCGTGAACCGCTCGCGGGCGAGGCCGATGACGCCGTTCGCCGCCGCCAGCACGGCCTGCGTCGAGCGGTAATTGCGATCGAGCGTGATCATCTCCGCACGCGGCGAGAAGCTTTGCGGGAAGTCCAGGATGTTGCGCACGGTCGCGGCGCGGAACGAATAGATCGATTGGGCGTCGTCGCCGACCACGGTGAGCCCGCGCCCGTCCGGCTTCAGCGCCAAGAGGATCGAGGATTGCAGGCGGTTGGTGTCCTGATATTCGTCGACCAGCACGTGGTCGAAGCGTCCGCCGATTTCGTCGGCGATCAGCGCATCGCTCATCATCTGCGACCAGTACAGCAGCAGATCGTCGTAATCGAGCACATGCTGGGCCTGCTTGGCCTCGACGTAAGCCGCGAACAGGCCTTTCAGTTCGGCCGCCCACCCCGCACACCAGGGATAGTGCTGCCCCAGCACCTTCTCGATCTCCATCTCCGCGTTGACGCAGCGCGAGTAGATCGACAGGCACGTGCCCTTGGCCGGAAAGCGGCTCTCGGTCTTCGACAGCCCGCGCTCGTGTCGGACCAGGTTCATCAGGTCGGCGGAATCCTCGCGGTCGTGAATGGTGAAGGCGGGATCGACACCGATCCGCTCGGCATATTCGCGCAAGAGCCGCGCGCCGATGCCGTGGAAGGTGCCGGCCCAGGTGAGGGCATCGCGCATGATCGCGGCATTGTTCTCGCCCAGCACCTTGCGGGCGATGCGCTCGACCCGGCCGGCCATCTCGGCCGCGGCGCGGCGGGAAAAGGTCATCAGCAGGATGCGGCGAGGATCGCTACCTGCGACGATCAGATGCGCGACGCGGTGGGCCAGCGTATTGGTCTTGCCGGAACCGGCGCCGGCAATGACGAGCAGGGGGGCGCCCACGGTCGCGCCATCGGCCACGCCATGCTCGACGGCGCGGCGCTGCTCCGCATTGAGCGTGTCCAGATATGTTGCCACGAATCGCCCCGGTGAAAGGGCGAGAGTCGGCGATCCCACCGCGAATCGCAATGCGGCTGGACGAAACCGGCTTTAGGATTTAGGGGGAAAGACGGCCCGAGGTTCCAGTTGCGAAAGTGCGTCCGGCATGACCGAGCTCAAGCCCGACCAGTTCGAGATGCGGCGGCTGGAATCGCTCAGCAACACCATTTTCGGTGTCGCCATGACGCTTCTGGCCTACGACCTGCCGAAGGCCGCGGTGTTCACCAACGCGCCCGGCTGGAGCGACCTCGCCCATGTCTATTCCGGCAAGCTCGCCGGCTTCGCGCTCAGCTTCATCATCGCCGGCGTGTTCTGGATCAGCCATCACCGGCGGCTGGCGCGCCAGCCGGTCGGCAGCCGCGGGGCGGTGATCCTCAACCTGTTCTTCCTGCTTTCGATCGTGCTGCTGCCCATCACAAATGGCCTCTACACCAATTACGGCATGAGCAGCGCGGTCGCCGTGCTGTACGGCCTGCACCTCACCGCGATCGCCGGCCTCAATGCCTGGCTGTGGTGGACGATCGTGGGCGGCTGGCGCCAGGAGATGATGGCCTCGCTGTTTCCGCTTCTGGTGTTCATCCCCGGCACGATCATGGCGGCCTTCGCGCCGCATATCGCGCCCTTCGTCTGGTTCATCGCTTTCGGCGGCCTCGTGATCCAGCGCTTCATGGGCGCGCGGAACGAGGGGTGAGGCGAGGCCTCACCCGGACGTCGCGCCGAACCCGTCGGCCGGCACGTAAAGCTTGACCGGGCGGATTTCGTAGACCGCCGTCGGGTTGACCGCACGCAGCTTCCGCGCCGCTTCGATCGCCTCCTCCTCGGTCGCGCATTGGATCAGGTGGAAGCCCAGAAGCTGCTCCTTGGTCTCGGCAAACGGTCCGTCCAGCACCATGCCCGCGCCGGGGCCCCGCAAGGTGCGGGCCTTTCGGGTCTCGTCCAGGCGCGCGGCGGGCCCGAACTGCCCGCTGGCCCGCAAGGGGGCCTGAACTTCAATGACTTTGGCCACCACGGCGGCGTCCTGCTCGGGGGTCCAGGACAAGAGCTCGTCTTCCACATGGTAGGCCAGGATGGCGTAAAGCATCGTCACCTCGTTGTGTTTCTGCACAGATCCCAAGGACGTCGCACCGCAGGCGGCGCCGACATCCCCGAAGCAAAATATTGCGTGGACCGCAAGCGACGAAACCATCCTGAAACCCGATTGCGCCCGTGCCATGTGAACGCCGCCGGAACCGGTCGCGACTGATGACCACAACAACAAGATTTTCGCTGGAGGCGGCAATGTCGGGTCACACGATAAAGACAGTTGGCAAGATCATCTGCGACGCGCGTCGGGCCGGACCATCGGAGACGGCGGATCTTCACGACCAGAGCGGCCATCACCGTTACTACGGCAGCTCGGCCGAAAACGGCGGCGAGCGCATCGTGGAAAGCCGGCGCGGCAAGCGCCCGCGTGTGCTCGGCATCTGCGGCTTTTGATGCCTGACGAGACCGTTCCCAATATGGACGTCCTGCAAATATCGATCGCGGCGATACCGTTCCTGCTCGCCCTGACGAGCCGCATGGGGAAGGCCATCGTGCCGTGCCTGCTGACGAGCATCGTCACGGTGCTGCTCGGCGCGGAGCCTCACCGCGCGGTGGTGGCCTGGTGCGTCGGCATGCTGATCGCAGCCGTGGCGCTGCGCGAGCGGCTTCGCGCGGGCTGACTCAAGCGGCCGTCACGGCCCGCCCAGGACCTGCTTGACCAGGGCCTCGCGCAGCGCGGCCAATTCGCCGCTCGCCTCCATCTCGGCGATCACCTTGCCCACTTTCGGCACCAGGTCGCGATGGCGTTCGTGCAAATAGTGGTAGATGTGGATGCGCTCGAGCGGCGGCGAGAGCGGGTAGATCCTGGCCTGCAGATTGAGTTTCCTCACCGCGGCAAGGCCGCTGAAGAGGTCGGTGACCATCACGTCGAAACGATCGGCGTCGAGCATCCTGACCATGTTGTCGAGGCCAGTTGTCGCGGTGACGCGGGCCATGCCGCGCGTGCCCGCTTCCGAGGAGCCGACACCACGGACGATGCCGATGCTGTAATCCCTGATCGAATCCCAGCCGGCGACATCGAACCGGAGCTTGGTCGCGAACACCGCGGGTTCGATGTAGTTGATCGCCGGCGTGACCTGGATCAGTGTCGGGTAGTCGCGTGAGAGTGTTCCGATCCGCTGGATCTCGCCGTCAACCTCGCCGGCGCTCGACAGCGCGAGCGCGCGCTTGCCGGGGACGTCCTCGAACTCCAGCCTGATGTTCAGCTTGGCATAGACGGCCCGCAGCATCTCGCCGCCGACATATTGATCGGGGATGTCGGCGATGCGCGCCAGCCGGATCAGGTCCTGCGCCTGCGCGGGACCGGCTGCGAGCAGCGACAGGCAGGCGACGACTAGCCGCCACATCGGCGTCTCCTTCGGCCGTGCGTTGCTACCACTGGATTCGGACACCCGCGCGATCTACCGGGAGTGGCGCCTGCGCGGTCCGCAACGAATACCGCTCGCCCGCCATGCGAGCGCCTCCGGACTCTCACCGATGTCATTCTATCACGCGCAGTGGTAGTTTGCCCGGCAATCCTGCTGCTGGGCGCGAGACATGACCCGCCGACCTCAAGGCGCCCACGGGCCGGCAGGGCGATCGCGCATCGGGTGACGAGGCAGGCGTCTCAACAGTTGGATTGCTCGAGACTGCGGCCGGAGGACCGGAGCAGGAGCCGCCATTTCCGGGGGACGTGGTGCATGGCCAACGCAGGTGACGAGGACCCCAAGCGCAGCCGCGCCATCGCGCCGGCTGCGAAGCCTGGTCTGACCGGCATCGGGGCTGCGCTCGCGCCCCCGATGTTCGCATCGCTGCTGTCGCGGCTCTTCAAATGGTGGAGCAGCGGTGTCGGGCCGCGGCTGCTTGCCGCCGTGCTGCTGTTCTCGTCGCTGGTGACGCTGACGCTGACGGCGCTCCAGCTCTATCTCGACTATGATCGCGAGGTCGGGCTGATCGAGACGCGGCTCGACGAGATCGGCCGCAGCACCACCGGCAGTCTCGGCGAGAGCCTGTGGAATCTCGACCAGACCCAGCTCAAGCTCCAGCTCGACGGCATCCTGCGGCTGCCCGACATCCGCGCTGCCGAGGTGCGGGAGATTGCCGATCGTCCCAATCCGATCCGTCTTGCGGTCGGCGAGCCGAGCACCCGCTCGGTCGTGACGCGCGACTATCCCCTGAAGACCAATGTGCAAGGGAACATGCGCGAGATCGGCGTGCTTCATGTCGAGGCCACGCTGAGCGACGTTTACCAGCATCTGCTGAACCGCGCCCTGGTCATCCTGGCGAGCCAGGCGGCCAAGACGTTCCTCGTCTCGCTGTTCATCATCTACATGTTCCATCTGCTCGTGACGCGGCATCTGGTCGCCATCGCCGAGTTCGTCAGCAAATACAGCCTGGCGCGGCCGCCGCCGCCGTTGCGCCTGGAGCGCCGGCCGCCTTACGAAGCCGACGAGCTGGACAAGGTGATCGAGGCCTTCAACGCGATGTGCACGAATCTCCAGCACGCCTATGGCGAGCTGCGCGAGGCCAATGCCAATCTCGAGCGCGACCTGACCATCCGCCGGCGCGCCGAAGCGGACGCGCGCGCGAGCGAAGAACGTTTCCGCGACTATGCCGAGACCGCGTCCGACTGGTTCTGGGAGACCGGGCCGGACCACCGGTTCACCTATCTCTCCGACCGGGTGGTCGCCTTCGGCATGGATCCCAAAGTGCGGATCGGCACGCGCCGCATCGATACCGCACTCGACCGCGAGACCGAGGCCGAGAAATGGCGCGCGCACCTGGCGATGCTCGACCGTCACGAACCGTTCCGGAAGTTCGAATATCGCGGGCGCGACACCAAAGGCCGGATGCATCATTTCAGCGTCAACGGCAAGCCGGTCTTCGACGCCGACGGCAGCTTCATGGGCTACCGTGGCTCCGCGACCGACCTCACCGCGCAGCACGAGACCGAGGAGCGCTTACGTCAATCCCAGAAGATGGACGCGATCGGCCACCTCACCGGCGGCGTCGCGCACGATTTCAACAACGTGCTGACGGTCATCACCGGCACCATCGAGATCATCCGGGAGGAACTTGCCGACAAGCCCGAGCTCTCCGCGATCGCGCAGCTGATCGACGATGCGGCCGCGCGCGGCGCCGAGATCACCTCGCAGCTCCTGACCTTCGCCCGCCGACAGCCGCTGGAGCCGCGCGAGATCGACGTCAACGCGCTCGTGGTCGAGACCGCGAAGCTGCTCAAGCCGATCCTCGGCGAGCATATCGAGATCGAGATCCGGCTCGCCGACGATGCCTGGTCCGCGATGGCGGATCCCTCGCAGCTCTCCTCCGCGATCGTCAACCTCGCCGTCAACGCGCGCGACGCGATGCCGGGCGGCGGCAAGCTGACCCTGGAGACCGCGAACCGCGAGCTCGAGGGCACGGCAGGCGATAACGACGGCGTGCGCGGCGCCTTCGTGATGATCGCCGTCAGCGATACCGGCCACGGCATTCCCGCCGACATCCGCGAGCGTGTGTTCGAGCCGTTCTTCACCACCAAGGGCGTCGGCCGCGGCACCGGGCTCGGGCTCAGCATGGTCTACGGCTTTGCCCGCCAGACCGGCGGCACCGTCGCCGTCGAGAGCGAGGAGGGGCGTGGCACGGTGATGCAGTTGTTCCTGCCGCGGTCGAAGGGTGAGGCGCCGGCGAGGGCGACGCCGGTTCAGGCGCTCGTCACGGCACGCGGGCACGAAACGATATTGGTGGTCGAGGACGATCCGCTGGTGCAGGGCTATGTCATCGCCCAGCTCGGCAGCCTCGGCTACCGCACGCTCGTGGCCGGCGATGGCGCATCGGCGCTGGCGCTGGTCGACCAGGGCGCCAAATTCGATCTCCTGTTCACGGACATCATCATGCCCGGCGGCATGAACGGGCGGGAATTGGCCGACGCCGTCCGGCTCCGCCGGCCGGGCGTGAAGGTGCTCTACACCTCCGGTTACACCGACAACGCCATCATTCACGAAGGGCATCTCGACCCCGGCGTGGCGTTGCTCAGCAAGCCCTACCGGAAGTCGGAGCTGTCGGAGAAGATTCGCGAGGTGCTTGCGGGCGAGCCGCCGGCCTGAGCCCTGCGACCGACGAAACAAAGCGACCCACGAAAAAGGCGCGGCGGGGAAGCCCCGTCGCGCCCGATTTCTTGCTCGCTGGTCCAGGGCTGAGAGCGCCCCGATGCCAGGCCCTTATTCAGAGCTTAGCGGGCGATCCCAGCGAGGTGACAGCGCTTGGTAAAAGACACTGGATCACCTCCTTTCGTTGGTTGCGGAAGATTTCAATATAGGCGGCGTTGCCGCCGCTGTTAAGGGGGCGGCGGACCCGCAGGAACCGCCGCGGCCAGCAAGGCCGGGAAGAGGTCGCAAAGCGGCCTCCCGAAGCAGTTGAGACCGCCGCCCGGCCGTGTTAGGGAGCCCCTGATGCGGGTGTAGCTCAATGGTAGAGCAGCAGCCTTCCAAGCTGAATACGAGGGTTCGATTCCCTTCACCCGCTCCAAGCGCCCGCTCGAAGTCACCCGCTCCAAATCGTGGTGGATCGGCCTCAAGCGCGGGATTGGCCGGTGGAAGCGAACGACGATCTATCTACGCTTAGGAGTTGTCGGGCGCTTTTTGGTGTTTCGGGATTTTTTCGTCGAAACCTGTTGGGAGAATCGTTCGACATCGAACGTCTTAACCAAGACCGCTTCCGGTTCCTCAATGGGAGCGGACAGATATTTCGCGCGTGCGATCGCCTCAATCCTGGATCTGTTGTTTAGGAAAGCTTCGAGCCGGCCTTCTTTTCCAAGTCCGTCACTGCCGAAATGATCGTCCAAGGCCTCGCGGCTGATCGCGCAATTGACGCGACTGCCGAGCGCTTTCCCGGCAAAGGTCACGATGTCGCGGCCGACGTCGTAGCGAGCGGGGGGATTGTCGAAGGACAACTCGATGCCAGGGAGGGTTGAGCGGGGCATGCAAATCGCATCAAGCACCGTATCGCGGACAGAAGCCTCGAGCATCCCCAATCCTTCGAGCATGAGCTGACGCCATTTGGGACCGCGCTCATAGGCCTCCTCCCAAGCAGACTTCAGGTCATGCGGACGCTTCTCGGCAAGCGCTGCAAAAAGAACCTCGGCCTGATGCAGGTCCTTGTCGCGTTTTGCAAATCCCTCAGGACGTCGACGCGAGATGATCAACTTGTGGACGGCGTATCTGGCCGGCGCTGGCACATTCACGTAGATGCCGGCACCATGCAGGACGACTGCCGGCTCCGGATCGCGGATCAGGAAATCGAGGAAGTGCAATGGTTGGGCGTCTGTTTGAAGCGCAGGCAGCTTGTGTGGGCGTCCCCTTTCCGTGTGATCATCAGGCGTGAGAAAATCGACCCGTAGACCGCCTGTGGCCGAATAGCTCGTCGCTCGACGACCATCGACGACGTCGGATAAGGGGCGAAAGGTCTTGTTGACCTCTTTGAGGACGTCCAGCACGGGAGCGGTGCGGTCGCCGACGGCGACCGAAACGTTGGTGAACTGGGCGATGTCGATGTCCATGGTAATCGTGCCGGCGGACGGTAAGCGGAGGCCGAGCATCGCGGCATAGGTCTGATAGGCGATCGTTCCGACGAGTACGCCGCGAAGACGAAAGACGCCGGCGCGGGCGAGAGCTGCAATGATCTCGCCGATCTCGGGGACAGGACGGGGTAGGCCCAGCGAGCGGACAAGGGTGGAGACAAGCGCTCGACGCTCGCGCTCGTCTTCGCGAATTTCCTTGTGACGCCCAATTTTTTCCAAGAGTTCGGGCGTCTCGGGTCCGACATAGCGTTGGGACCGCTGGGCGCCCGTGCCGGTCTGGAAATACCAGTACTTGCGCTGATTGACAGTCTTGGACGTGAATGCGCCGTCTTCCACGAACGCTTCCTGGAAGGCAGAGTTAGCGGTGCGCTCAAGAAGCTCGGCATAGGTCGTCTGGGAAACCAAGGAAGGAGCCGGCATGGATTGTGTGTCCAGAGTTATACTCAAATTGCCGATTGAGTATAAAAGTCATGGACCCCTTCGTCCAGGGGATTTATACTCACTTCGCGGAATGAGTATAAGGTCGTGACCAGTTTCTGGCACGCACTTGTTCTCGAATTTCTGGCAGACGACGTACGATCGCCTCGTGAACGTTGCCGCCCTTGCTGCCGTTGTCGTGCTTTTCCTTGCAAGCAGACCGCCGCAGGCATGTTAACCCAGGCCAGCAGAACAAGGACGGCCCGGCCGCCAAGCCTGATCCAGGTCAATGTCCCGCGCGCCCGATGGTCTATCCGTTGGTCGCAACTTCGGGACACACTGACATGACCAACAAGCCGATCGATTGGACGCCGGATCTTTCCTGGCCGACCTCGAAATCCACCGTGCAGCACTTCACCGCAAGTGCCGGCGGGGACCGCCTGGAGATCGACACCGCGCCCTGGGGCGAGGCCGATCTCACGGTCAACGGCCAGTCGATCGCTCACATCCAGGCGGCACCGAGCGCCGGGGAGGCGTTTCGAACGCTGGAGGCGATCGCGGAAGACTTCGAAGCCGGCAAGGAAGCCGCCAAGGAAAGCGGCAAGGACGCGCGCCAGGGTCAGGCGATCGAGGACGACGAGGTCCGCCAAAGGTTGGGTCTGCCGCGCCGCTAGGAACCATCACACGGCGCACGAGTTGGCCGGTCGGGCAGGGCGAAAGTCACACGAGGCCGACCGTGCAGCAAGACGTGGGCGTGCGCACCACCGCGCAGATCGCGGGGCATCCGATTCATCCGATGCTGGTGCCGATCCCGATCGCCTGTTTTATCGGGGCGCTGCTGACTGACATCGCCTATGTCGCGAGCGCCGAGATCATGTGGGCGGATTTTTCCGCCTGGCTGCTGCTCGTCGGCGTCATCTTCGGCGTGCTGGCGGCGATCGCGGGCCTGATCGACTTTCTCGGCAACCGGCTGGTGCGGGCGCAGACGCCGGCCTGGCCGCACCTGATCGGCAACGCCGTAGTGCTGATCCTCGCGACCATCAACGCGCTGATCCATACCCGCGATGCCTGGACCTCGGTGTGGCCGATGGGGCTCGTCCTGTCCGTGATCACCGTGCTGATCCTGCCCGTCACCGGCTGGCTCGGCTGGGCCATGGTCTATCGCCACGGCGTGGGAGTTGCGCGATGAGATCGAAGCTTGCCCGCGCGCTGCTGTGCTCCTCGCTGCTGCTCTTGTCCGCCTGTGACGATGGCAGCGGCGATCCCAAGGCGCAAATCGGTGCCAACCCAAAACTTCCCGACATCCAGCAATATCTGCTGCCGCCGGTCCACATCGCGCGCATCGTCGGCTGGAAGAAGGACGAGACGCCGGCTGTGGCTGAGGGCCTGCAGATCAAGGCCTTCGCGACCGGCCTGCAGCATCCGCGTTTCATCTACGTGCTGCCCAATGGCGACGTGCTGGTGGCGGAATCCAAGGCGCCGAAGGGGGCGGGGATCAAGCGGCCCAAGGAAATCGTCATGGGATATGTCGAGTCCTGGGCGACCTCGGGCGGCAACGACACCGGTCCGGGCAACCGCATCACGCTGCTGCGCGACAGCAATGGCGACGGCGTGCCGGATACGCAAAGCGTCTTCCTCGACCAGCTCAACTCGCCGTTCGGCGTCGCGCTGGTCGGCAACGATCTCTACGTTGCCAATGCCGATGCGATCGTCAGATATCCCTACACCGAAGGCGATACCAGGATCACCGCGCCGGGCACGGTGCTGACGCCGCTGCCGGGCGGGCCGATCAACCATCACTGGACCAAGAGCCTGGTCGCCAGCCCCGACGGCTCGAAGCTCTATGCCGGCGTCGGCTCCAACAGCAACATCACCGAGAACGGCATGGAGGCCGAGCACAACCGCGCCGCCATCCTCGAGGTCGACCGCGCCAGCGGCCGCTGGCGCGTGTTCGCAAGCGGCCTGCGCAATCCCAACGGGCTGAGCTTCGAGCCGCAGACCGGCGCGCTGTGGACGGTGGTGAACGAGCGCGACGAGCTCGGTCCCGATCTCGTCCCTGACTACATGACCTCGGTGAAGGATGGCGGCTTCTACGGCTGGCCCTACAGCTATTACGGTCAGCACGTCGATCCCCGCGTCAAGCCGCAGCGGCCCGATCTCGTCGCCAAGGCGATCGCGCCGGACTATGCCCTGAGCTCGCATGTCGCGCCGCTCGGGATGGTGTTCAACACCGGCTCCGGACTGCCCGCCACCTATCGCGGCGGCGCCTTCGTCGGCGAGCATGGCAGTTGGAACAGGCAGGTGCTCAACGGCTACAAGGTGGTGTTCGTGCCGTTCAATGAAGGCAAGCCGAGCGGGCCGGCGCAGGACGTCGTGACGGGCTTCCTGAACAGCGAGAACAAAGCGCGCGGCCGGCCCGTCGGCGTCGCCATCGACAAATCAGGCGCGCTGCTGATCGCGGACGACAGTGGCAACACGGTGTGGCGCGTCACCGCCGCGCATCCGCAGCTGACGCAACGTTAGGCGCGCGGGCGCGTTATCGGGCAGGCGCTTTCTGAAACTCAGGAGTCGACAATGGGCCTTGCTCAATATGCCATCGTGCCGGTGCGGGACGAATGGGGCGTGCTGCACGACGGTGACGTCAAGAACACCTACGCCACCAAGGAAGCTGCGTTCGAGTCGGCGGTCGCGGCCGCATCCCTGGCGCTACGTGAAGGACACGAAGTCCAGGTCAGCGTGCCCGGCCGCGAGGCTGGAGGCAATGCGCTCGGCGTTCAGGACAACGCTTGAGAAGGAGACCGCGATGACGAACACCCGTGAGCCCAATGGCGTCGAGCCGTCCCGCTCCGAGGACGACATCCAGCGCGAGCAACTGGGTCCTCGCGGCGTGCCCGGTGCGCCTGATCCAGCGAAAATGACGCCGCAGCGGGAGAAGAAGACGCCGAAGCACGTCGATCCCGGCCACACCGCGTAATGCGGCCTTGCCCTGCGGCCAGCGCTGCCATGCCATTCGGAACCGGCATGTCCGCGGCCTCCGTCTCCGGCTAAGACTGATCGCGCCAGCGCGATTTGCGCCGGCCGGGCAGGCGAACGTTTGGAATGCGGTTCTTGACATCTGACAGCAGGCTGATCGGCGTCCTGCTGGTGCTCGCCATCACGCAGCTGGTCGGATGGGGCACGATCGGGCTTCCCGCCATCGTCGGGCGCGATCTCGCCGCCGATCTCGGCATGAGCCTGCCGGCGGTGTTCGCCGGGACCTCCGTTCTCTACGTCTCGATGGGCCTGTGCGCGCCGTGGCTCGCCAAATCGTTTGCACGGCATGGTGCGCGGACGGTCATGATGTCAGGCACGGTCATTGCCGCGCCGGGCTTCGTGCTGCTGTCGCTCGCGCACGAGCCGATGCTTTATTTCGCCGCCTGGATCGTGCTCGGCGTCGCCGGCAGCGCCACGCTGTCGACCGGCGCCTATATCATGCTGAACGAGATCGCCGGGCGGCAGGCCAAGCACGCGATCGGGGCCTTGATGCTGGTGACGGGCCTGTCCAGCAGCATCTTCTGGCCGACGACCTCATTCCTGAGCGGTCACCTCGGCTGGCGCGGGACGTGCCTCGTCTATGCCGCGATGATGATCCTCGTCAGCCTACCGCTTTATGCGTTCGCACCGCGCCGGAAAATCGCCGGGGATGATGGTGGCGAGCCGGCCAAGTCACAGCCGGCGCCCGCAATTCCAAGGAGCACCTTCGGCCTCGTCGTCGCCGCGATCACGCTCAACGCCTTCGTCAATTTCGGCATCAGCGCCATCATGATCGAGCTGTTGCGGGCGGAGGGGCTGGCGCCGGCGCAGGCGCTTTTCTTCGGCTCGATGCTGGGCGTGATCCAGGTCAGTGCCCGCGGGCTCGATCTCCTCGGCGGCGGGCGCTGGGACGGCATCACGACGGGGCTGGTCGCGGGTACGGCGCTGCCCGTGGCGATGCTGCTGCTGATGATGAGCGAGGGCGCGACCTGGGCCGTCGCGGTCTTCATCCTGCTCTATGGCGCCGGCAGCGGCGCGATGGCGGTGGCGCGGGCCACCATCCCGCTCGTGTTCTACGACCAGGCCGAATTCGCCAAGGCGATGTCGATGATCGCGCTGCCGCTCAATCTGGCGTCGGCGCTCTCGCCGCCGCTCCTTGTCGGCCTGCTCACCCAGTTCGGCAGCCGCGGCGCGCTCGGTCTCACCTTCGTCTGCTCCTGCGCGACGGTGCTGATCCTGGTCCTGCTTGGCCGGAGGCGGCCGCAGGTGGCGGTGGCCGCGACCTGAGCCCTCCAGGCAATATTCGCGGCGCGGAAAGTTGCGGCCGGCGCCCGGCAGGAGATAGCCGTATGCCGCCAGTGCAGTGCTCAGCGCGCCAAAATGGTGTATCCGCAGGGAGCGCAGCCCGCGATCTCGTCGCCGCGCCAATATCCAGTTCCCGGAGGAAGCTTACATGTCGGCCCTGCCGCTTTCAGGCATCAAGATCCTTGATCTTACGCGCGTGCTCGCCGGGCCCTTATCGGCCCAGATGCTGGGTGATTTGGGCGCGGAGGTGATCAAGATCGAGCGGCCGGGCACCGGCGACGACGCGCGCGCCTTCGGGCCGCCTTACCTGACCGACCCCGAAGGCAAGGCCAACAACAACAACTCCTTCTACCTCTGCGCCAACCGCAACAAGAAGTCGGTCACGGTCAACATCGCCAAGCCCGAGGGGCAGGCGATCATCCGCGAGCTCGCCAAGGACGTCGACGTCTTCATGGAGAACTACAAGGTCGGCGACCTCAAGCGCTACGGCCTCGACTACGAGACCATCAAGGCGATCAACCCCGGCATCATCTACTGCTCGGTGACCGGCTTCGGGCAGACCGGCCCCTATGCGCCCCGCGCCGGCTATGACGCCATCCTGCAGGCGATGGGCGGGCTGATGAGCGTCACCGGCCACATGGACGGGGAGCCCGGCGAGGGCCCGATGAAGGTCGGTCCGTCGATCGTCGACTACATGACCGGCATGAACACCTCGATCGGCATCCTCTCCGCGCTCTACCATCGCGACGCCAATGAAGGGCAGGGACAGCACATCGACGTGTGCCTGTTCGACACCGTGATCGCATCGCTGTCGCACTGGCTGCAGATCTATCTCGTCAACGGCAAGACGCCGCCGCGGCGCGGCACCTGGGGCAATGGCGGCATGCCCGCCGGCGTGTTCCGCTGCACCGACGGCGAATTGATGCTGGTGGTCGGCAATGACGGCCAGTTCCGAAAGACCTGCGCCGTGCTCGGCGAGCCCGAGCTCGCGAACGACCCGCGCTTCGTCAAGAACAACGACCGCGTCGTGCACGGCAAGGAGATCATGGCGATCTTCGCCGGCCTGTTCCTGAAGCAGCCCGTGGCCTATTGGCTGGAGAAGCTGGAAGAGGCCGGCGTGCCCTCGGGCCCGATCAACAATTTCGAGCAGGTGTTCTCCGATCCGCACGTGCAGTCGCGCGGCATGCGGGTGAAGACCGAGCACAAGTTCGAGCCGGAGCTGTCGCTGATCCGCAACGCGCTGACCCTCTCGGGCACCCCCATCACCGAATACCGCGCCCCGCCGCTGCTCGGCGAGCACACCAGCGAGGTGCTCGGCGGCAAGCTCGGCTATGATGCCGGCAAGATCGAGGAGTTGAAGAAGCAGGGGATCATCTGACGCGATGACCAAAACCATCATCACCTGCGCCATTACCGGCAATTTGACGAAACCCGAGCAGTCGCCGTATCTGCCGATCACGCCCGAGCAGATCGCGACCTCCGCGCTGGAAGCGGCCGAAGCGGGCGCCGCCATCGCGCACATCCATGTGCGCGATCCCGCGACGGGGCGCCCCTCGATGGAGATCGAGCTCTACCGCGACGTGGTGGCGCGCATCCGCGCCCGCAACGCCTCGCTCGTCATCAACCTCACGACCGGTCCCGGCGGGCGCTTCGTGCCATCGATCGAAGACCCCCGCGTTGCCGGCCCCGGCACCACGCTGCTCCAGCCCGAGAAGCGCGTCGAGCATATCGAGCTGCTCAAGCCCGACATCTGCACGCTCGATCTCAACACCATGAATTCCGGCGGCGAGGTCGTCATCAACACGCCGCGCAATGTCCGCATCATGGCGGAACGGATGAAGGCGGCCGGCGTGCTGCCGGAGATCGAGCTGTTCGACAGCGGCGATTGCCACCTGGCGCGCGACCTGTTCGCCGACGGCACCTTGAGGGGGCCGGGCCTGTTCTCGCTCGTGCTCGGCGTGAAATACGGCTTCTCCGCGACGCCGGAGACCATGTTCTATGCCCGCAGCCTGCTGCCATCTGGCGCGATCTGGTCCGGCTTCGGCATCGGCCGCGCCGAATTCCCGATGGTGGCGCAAGCCTGGCTGCTCGGCGGCCACGTCCGCGTCGGTATGGAGGACAATCTCTACATGTCCAAGGGCGTGCTGGCGAAGACCAATGCCGAGCTTGTCGCGCATGCCGCCGGCATCCTGAAGAGCCTCGGCGCAAGCGTTGCGAGCGCGGAGGAGGCTCGCGCGATGCTCGGCCTTGCCTGAGGCTTGCGGGCCATCCCCAGATAAGTCCGGTCCGTAGTCGCACAGGCTTCCGCTTTGCGCGCGACTCTGATTCGATCTCTCCACTTGAGTTCGGGGAGGGAAGTGAATGTCCTACACGATCGGGTTTCAGGCCAAGGATCAGAAGGCAGTTCTGGCGACCGAGGCGGCCACCGCAAACCAGGCCGTCGCCATCGTCGCTGCGCTGCGGCAAAGCGCCGACGAAATAAAGTTCATCCGCTCCCCGCAGGAAGGCGAGATGGGCATCGAGATGCTGCTGCTGCTCGCCAAGGAAGAGGCCGAGGAGATGCCGCAGCGGGCGTAAGTGTCCCGCCTCCACCACACTTCGATCAGAAGCGAAGCATGCCGGCTGCAAGATGATGTAGCAAGGCGCCACTCTCGCTCGAACCGAAGGTGGCCGCATGAAACGCGAAGCGCTCCGAGTCGAACCGATCTCGACGTTCCTCGACCGTGTGAAGGCGCCGACATCGCCGGTGACGCGCGCCGGCAACATGATCTTCGTCGCAGGCTTGCCGCCGTTCGATCCTGAGACCGGCGAGATCGGCGGGATGGCCATCGAGCGGCAGAGCGAGATCATCATGGAGCAGATGAAGCTGTGCCTCGAGACGGCCGGCGCCTCGCTCGACAACGTCATGAAGTGCAACGTCTACTGCACCTCGACCCGGCACTTCGCCGCGTTCAACGCAGTCTATGCCCGCTATTTCCCTGATGATCCCCCGGCGCGGATCTTCGTCTGCACGCCGGAATGGTTCGGCCCGTTCGACGTCGAGATCGACTGCATCGCGATGGCGTGAGGTCAGCGCGCCGCGACCTTCGCCGCCGGCTTCGTCTCCGCCTTGCCCGCCGTCAACGCCATTGTTGCCACGCTGACCACGCGCGCGACCACGTCCTCGACGTCGTCGAGGTCGCATTTGCCTTCCGACAGTTTCGTCAGCCGCTCGCTCTCGCGGATGGTGTGGTGCGCCATCGCCAGCGCGAAGTTGAGGCCCCAGTAGATGTCGACGTCGCTGCGCTCGGGCAGGGCGCGGCGCATCGCGCCGGCGAATTTCCGCAAATGGTCGATCTCGCGATTCTTGATGCGGCGGATCGGCGGCACGGATTCAATCGAGGCGCGGATCATGAAGCGCGCCGCGGTCGAGCGCTGGTTCTCAGGGCCAAGGCAGCCGCGCAAGGTCGGCCCGACCAGCGCATGCAGGATCACCTCGATCGGCGCGCGGCCGCCGCCTTGCTCTTCCGCCGCCTTCAATTCGCGCAGGCGCTCGCGGTTGGTGGCGATCGAGCGCGTGACAAATAATTCCGCGATCAGCTCGTCCTTCGAGCCGAAATGATAGTTCACCGCGGCGAGGTTGACGCCGGCCTCCGCGACGATGTCGCGCAGCGTCACGTCGCTGAAGCCGCGATCGGCATAGAGCCGTTCGGCGGCGGTCAGAATGGCAGACCGGGTGTGATCGCTGGCCATGGGTACCCTCGTGGAGGGAGTTGCAATTCAAACAGTTGTATGAAACTATCGTTTGAAGGCCGGAGATGTCAATCCGCAATCGGGACTCGTTCGCAACTCGAACGCTGGTTCCGAAACGCCCGCGAGCCCCGCACTTGCGGGCCGTGCGCAAGGGGAAGACAGTCCGGCGTAAAACGAGTTCGCAAAAGAGAGACGAGGAGCGTCCCATGGATTTCGATCTGTCCCCCAAGCAGAAGGAATGGCTCGACCGCGTGCGGTCCTTCATGGCCAAGCACGTGCGCCCGGCGGTGCCGATCTACGACCAGCAGGATCACGCCGGCGAGCGCTGGAAGGTGATCCCGATCCTGGAGGACCTCAAGAAGAAGGCGAAGGCCGAAGGCCTCTGGAACATGTTCATGCCGCCGAGCGAGCATGAGGACGACGAATTCCGCGGCGCGGGACTGACCAATCTCGAATACGCGCTGCTGTCGGAAGAGATGGGCCGCATCACCTGGGCCTCGGAAGTGTTCAACTGTTCCGCGCCCGACACCGGCAACATGGAAGTGTTCATCCGCTACGGCTCCAAGGAGCAGAAGCGCAAATGGCTGCGTCCGCTGATGGACGGCGAGATCCGCTCGGCCTTCCTGATGACGGAACCTGCGGTGGCCTCGTCCGACGCCACCAACATCGAGACCCGCATCGAGAAGGACGGCGACCACTACGTCATCAACGGCCGCAAATGGTGGTCGTCGGGCGTCGGCGATCCCCGCTGCAAGATCGCGATCCTGATGGGCAAGACCGATTTCAAGGCGGCCAAGCATCAGCAGCAGTCGCAGATCCTGGTTCCGCTCGACACCCCCGGCATCAAGGTCGAGAAGATGCTGCCGGTGTTCGGCTTCGACGACGCGCCGCACGGCCACGCCCAGGTGCTGCTCGACAACGTGCGGGTGCCGAAGGAGAACATTCTGCTCGGCGAAGGCCGCGGCTTCGAGATCGCGCAGGGCCGTCTTGGGCCGGGCCGCATCCATCACTGCATGCGCACCATCGGCAAGGCCGAGGAGGCGCTGGAGAAGATGGTGAAGCGGCTGTCCTCGCGCACCGCCTTCGGCAAGAAGATCGTCGAGCACTCGGTGTGGGAGCAGCGCATCGGCGATGCCCGCACCAACATCGAGATGACGCGCCTTCTCTGCCTCAAGGCCGCCGACATGATGGACAAGGTCGGCAACAAGACCGCGCAGGCCGAAATCGCCATGATCAAGGTCGCGGCGCCCAACATGGCGCTGAAGATCATCGACGAGGCGATCCAGGCGTTCGGCGGCGCCGGCGTGTCGGACGAGGCGGGCCTTGCCAAGGACTACGCCCACATCCGCACGCTCCGTCTCGCCGACGGTCCGGACGAGGTGCACAATCGCGCCATTGCACGGCTCGAAGTTCGGAAGTATGCCAACTCGCCCAAGCATTAAGAGCGAGCACCAGCCGGGAATGCCCTGCGGCATTCCCGACTGGAAGAAGCGACAGGGCATGGTCCCATTCGGAATGACCGCTTGACGCAAGTGCGTCAGCGGTTACCGATTAGGATCATGCTTGGCCTGAAAAGGTCAGAACTGAAGAGGGAGCGTCACCGTGGCTGACGGCGTCAGGAAAGACGAAGAGTTCTCGGGCACCAAGCCGGTCGAGGAGCGTCATCGTATCGACGAGATGCGGCTCGAAGCCTGGATGCGCGACAACGTCGAAGGCTATGAGGGCCCGCTGGTTGTGCTCCAGTTCAAGGGCGGCCAGTCCAATCCGACCTACCGGCTGGATACGCCGAAGCGTTCCTACGTGATGCGCAGGAAGCCGTTCGGCAAATTGTTGCCGTCGGCGCACGCGGTCGATCGCGAATATCGCGTGATCGCGGCCCTCGGCAAGCAGGGTTTTCCGGTCGCGCATGCCTATGCGCTCTGCCAGGACGACGGCGTCATCGGCTCGGCTTTCTACATCATGTCGATGGAGGAGGGCCGGGTGTTCTGGGATCCGACGCTGCCGAGCCAGACGCCGGACGCGCGCCGAAAAATCTTCACCAGCAAGATCGAGACGCTGGCGAAACTCCACATGTACGATCCCACGGCGATCGGCCTCGGTGATTTCGGCAAGCCCGGCAATTATTTCGCGCGCCAGATCGACCGCTGGACCAAGCAGTATCGCGCGTCGGAAACGCAGCACATTCCCGAATTCGAGAAGGTCGCCGAATGGCTGCCGCGCACGGTGCCGGAGCAGGCCCGCGTCTCCGTGGTCCATGGCGACTATCGCCTCGACAACATGATTTTCCACGCGATGGAACCGCGCGTGCTGGCGGTGCTGGACTGGGAGCTGTCGACGCTCGGCGATCCCATGGCGGACTTCACCTATCTGTTGATGCAGTGGGTCATGCCGGGCCTCGACGGCGCCGACCTTAAGGCGCTCAACATCCCGAGCGTGGAGGAAGCCGCCCAGATCTATTGCAACGTCACCAAGATGACGGTGCCCGACCTCAACTGGTACTTCGCCTACAATCTGTTCCGCCTCGCCGGCATCACGCAAGGCATCGCCGGCCGCGTCCGCGACGGCACCGCCGCCAACGCCAAGGCGCTGGAGTCAGCCAAGCGCACCGTGCCGCTGTCGAAGGCGTCATGGGAATACGCGCAAAAGGCGGGCGCGGTGTAGCAACAAGGCGACCGGCTGGTGGTTTTGGGTCCCGGCTCTGCAGTGCGGTACTGCGCACCGCACCGCGTCCGGGACACAGGCGGCATTCGTAGCTCTCGTGTCCCGGACACGGTGCAGCACGAAGTGCTGCTCCGCAGAGCCGGGACCCAGTTACGTCGCCAAGGTGTTCAGCTCGTCGCTAAGATCGCGCCAATTCGGATTGAGATCTTCGATCCGCTTGAGCTTCCAAGCGCGCCGCCAACGCTTCAGCGTATGCTCGCGCACCCGCGCTTCAAGCACGGACTCGAAGGCTTCAAAATAGACGAGCAGGGTGACGTCGTACTGCCGTGTAAATCCGGGGATCAGCTTGGCCTTGTGCTCGCTTATTCGACGAGCGAGGTCGTTAGTCACTCCGATGTACAGGGTGCCGTTTCGTTTGCTCGCGAGGATGTACACGAAATAGGGCATGACCGTGCAACCAACGTTGACGATAGTGCCCTCTAAAGTTGCATGTTTGGATGCCGTCGCCAAGCGGTCTGGGTCCCGGCTCTGCGGAGAGTCACTTCGTGCCGCACCGCGTCCGGGACACGAGACTGGATTTTCGCGATGCTCTCTCGTGTCCCGGACGCGCTGCAGCGTGCAACGCTGCTGCGCAGAGCCGGGACCCAGCAATTGCGAACTCCATCTACCCCTTCACGCAATGCGCGATCAGTCTCTCCACAAACCCTGCGCATTTCTCCAGCTCGGCCATCTCCACGAACTCATCCGGCGTATGCGCCTGCGCGATCGCGCCGGGGCCGATCACCACTGACGGCACATCCGCTATGTCGGCGAACAGGCTCGCCTCCGTACCGAACGCGACCTTGGCGTGGTCGTTGCGCCCGGCAAGGCTCTTGGCGAGCGTGACGATGGCCGCGTCGGCAGCGGTGTCGAGCGCGGGGTAGTCGAGGATCTCCTCGAAATCGATGCCGCAATCCGGATGCCGCACTTTCATTGCGGGGTCGAGCTCGGCCTTGGCCCAGGCGACGATCGCATCCGTGACCTCGCGCGACTCGGTGATGCCGATGCCGCGGCATTCGAAATCCACCGTGCAGGTGTCGGGCACGATGTTCAGTGCCGCCCCACCATGCACGATGCTGGTGAGCAGCGTCGAGTGCGGAACGTCGTAGAGGCTGCCCGGCTCGCGCGCGGCCGCGAGCTGCTCGGCCCGGCGGCGGATCTCGACGATCAGCTCGGCCGCATATTCGATCGCGTTGACGCCGTCGGGCGCGATCGAGGAATGACGGGCGAGCCCGCGAAAGGTCGCGCGCACGCCGTGCTTGCCCTTGTGGCCGATGATCACCTTCATCTCGGTCGGCTCGCCGATGAAGGCGCCGAGCGGTTTGATCTTCTTCTTCGCGACCTCGCGCAGCATCGGCCGCACGCCGACGCAGCCGATCTCCTCGTCATAGGAGATCGCGAGGTGAATCGGCGTCGTGAGCTTCGCGTCCACCATCTCCGGCACCATGGCGAGGCACACTGCGACAAAGCCCTTCATGTCGGTGGTGCCGCGGCCATAGAGCTTGCCGTCGCGCTCGATCAGCTTGAACGGATCGTGGCTCCAGTCCTGGCCGACCACGGGCACAACGTCGGTGTGGCCCGACAGCACGAAGCCCGGGCGGTCCTCGGGGCCGATCGTGACCCACAGCGAGGCCTTTTGCCCGGTCGCATCGACGACGCGCTCGCCCTTGATGCCGAAGGCGGCAAGATAGTTCTCGATATGGGCGGTCAGCGGCAAATTGGTGCGGTCACTGACGGTGTCGAAGCCGACGAGGTCGGCGAGGAGTTTGCGAATACGGTCGGGTCTTGAGCTTGGCATTGTCACAGTCTTGTCAGGGGGTAGGGAAGCGAAGTGCCTGCAGGAACCATACCAACGTGAGGCCCGGTCGGGCAAATCAACACACCGCTGGTAGCCCGGATGGAGCGAAGCGCAATCCGGGACCGCCGTTCCGCATGGATGGAATCCCGGATTACGCGGAGCCTGTCATCGGGCGGCGCTTCGCGCCGACCCGTTGGCTCCATCCGGGCTTCAAAATCTCGGGCCACAATCCCTTGCGTTGCCCGTCGGGCAAAACACCCAAGCCATCGGTCAATCCGCGCCGGCAAAAAGATTCCGCTTTACCGAAATTCGGAAAGCGCGTATGTGTCGTGGCAACCCGGCCCAAGGACAAGGGGCGTATCGCGATCGTCACGAACGCGGGCCGGGCGGCGGTGGACGCCGATGACATCGGCGCGAAGGGTTTTCGCAGGGCGGGCAACCGTGAGCGAGGCCATCGCGCACACGACCGGTGTGATTGGCGTACGGCAAAATCGTGTGGTCCTGGCGCCCGCAGTCTGGCGTCAAGTCTTGTGGCGATGTGCGGTCCGACCGGGCCACACATCGGTCACCCGCAAGGCGACGGGGCAATAGTGCAACGCTCCCGGGGAGAGCACGACATAAGCCGTTCCAACCACTGCGCAGGGAAGGCCGGGATGTCTCCGGTTGCCCTGTTCTCCGCTATGCAGCAGCACACGCAGTCTGCCCTTGGCATGGCGGTCCACGGGAGCCAACCGGCTCCCGGCCTTCCCTGCGCCCTTGTTCAATCGAGGGCAAGGCAACCAAGCAAAGCTCGGGCGAGATGAGCCGCGAGAATGCGAAGCCGTGTCTGCGTGCGCCATGCGAATATCGAATGTTGCCGCATTGCATCGTCTCAGACCGTCACCCTGAGGCGGCCGCTTCTTCAGCGGCCCTCGAAGGGCGACAGCCCGGCTGCACCAGCCCGGCCGCGCATCCTTCGAGGCTCCGCATGCGATGCATTCGCATCGCACGTCTCGCACCTCAGATGACGGGACGGATAGTGTCGGTGCGAAACGATTCTGGATTGCCTCCGCCTTCGCCAAGAGGCTTCGGCGGACAAGTCGCTGCGCTCGCAATGACGATGTGGATGCAGTATCGCAACAAATTCCGCTCTCGTGCCCCGGACGCAGCGCAGCGCTTCTTCAGCGGTGCGCTGCAGAGCCGGGGCCCACGTCGCAGCGAGTGCCGCAGCCTCCTGGGTCCCGGCTCTGCGCAGCAACGCGAAGAGCGTTGCAGCGCGTCCGGGACACGAGACCTGTGCTAAACCGGTTTGCCCGTATACGGCATCGACGCCGTCAGCCCGCCATCCACCGGGAATGCCTGGCCGTTGACATACGACGCTTCATCGCTCGCCAGAAACAATCCCATCGCCGCGAGCTCGTGCGGTTGGCCGGGGCGCTGGAGCGGGTTGAGCTGGCCGATCTTGCCCTGCGTGCCGCGCTCCTTGGCGCGGTCGAAGATCGGCTTGGTCATGCCGGTCTCTATCAGGCCCGGGCACACCGCGTTGATGCGCACGCCGGTGCCGGTGAGCGAATACGCCGTGGTCTGCACCAGGCTGATCACGCCGGCCTTGCTCGCGGCATAGGGGTGTCCGCTGGCGCCGGCCTTGAGGCCCGCGACGGACGCGGTCAGCACGATCGCGCCGGACTTCTGCTTCACCATGTGCGGCATCGCATGCTTCACCGCCAGGAACGGCCCGATCAGGTTGACGCGCAACACCTCCTGCCAATGCTCCACGGTCTGCTCGCCGAGCGGAACCAGCCCGCCGCTGATGCCGGCATTCGCCCAGATGACATCGAGCCGGCCATGCGTCTTCACTGCCCTGTCGATCACAGCCATGACGTCGGTTTCGGACCCCGCGTCGGCGATCATGGCCTCCGCGACACCGCCGGCTTTCTTCACCTCGTCGACGGTCTCCTTCACCGCCTCGGTGCGATCGACCGCGATCAGCTTGGCGCCTTCGCGCGTGAACAGCAGTGCGGCGGCGCGACCGATGCCGCTGCCGGCGCCGGTGATGATGACGGATTTGCCTTGCAGGCGGCCCATGCGTTTCTCCCTTGTGGTGGCCACGCGACGCTTGCCGCGCGGCGGAATTTCAAACAAGATTTCAAACGGTAAAGTGTCTTGAGACACGTTGCCACCTCACGTACAGCGACATCAGGCGGGATGGAAGGGTTTCGATGGCAGGCGCAGACAAGCCGAATGTGGTCACGACGCGGTGGTGGTGGGTTCGTCACGCGCCGGTACGCAACGACGGCGGCAATATCTACGGGCAGAGCGATCTGCCTTGCGACACCAGCGATACCTATGTTTTCAACGCTGTTGCCAAGGTGCTGCCACGCAAGGCGGTCTGGTATTCGAGCAATCTGATGCGCACGCACCAGACGGCCGATGCGATCTGGGCGGCCGGCTACCCGAAGCCTGCGTCGATGCCATGGGAGCCGGATCTTGCCGAGCAGAATCTCGGCCGCTGGCAGGGCATGAACCGCGCGCAGTTCATCGCGAGTCGTCCCGTGGGTTCGAGCTGGTTCGCCGACATCAACGAGCCCGCGCCCGGCGGCGAAAGCTTCATGGATCTCTACAACCGAACCCGCCGCACCATCGAGCGGATCAACGGCGAGGCCGGCGGGCAGGACATCATCGCGGTCGCGCATGGCGGCACCATCAAGGCGGCGATCGGCCTCGCGCTGGACGGCCAGGTCGAGCGCGCATTGTCGTTCGACATCGACAATTGCTCGATCACGCGGCTGGATTATTTCGCAAGCCCCGAGCGCAGCGTCTGGCGGCTGCCGATGGTGAACCAGCAGCCCTGGATTGCGGACGATGCGCACGCAGCGATGCACCAACTGGCGGGACCGGAAGTCAAGAAGCTGGCGTAAGCCTAGAGCATGATCCGGAAAAGTGCGCAGCGGTTTTCCAAAAAGATCATGCTCAAACAACAACCTAAAGCGCGATGGCTTAATCGTATCGCGCTTTAGCCAATCAAATCGTACACTGGGAGGAATACATGACCTTGTTCGACATGAAGGGGAAAGTCGCCGTCATCACGGGATCGACGCGCGGTATCGGGCTTGCGATCGCAGAGCGCATGGCCGAGCACGGCGCCAAGGTCGTGATCTCCTCGCGCAAAGCCGACGTCTGCGAGCAGGTCGCCAAGGGCATCAACGACAAGTTCGGCAAGGGCACCGCCGTCGCGGTCGCTGCCAACATCTCGTCGAAAGAGAACCTGCAGAATCTCGTCGACGAGAGCAATCGCGCCTTCGGCAAGATCGACGTGCTGGTCTGCAACGCCGCCTCGAACCCGTATTACGGTCCGCTCGCCGGCATCTCCGACGATCAGTTCAGGAAGATTCTCGACAACAACATCGTCGCCAACAACTGGCTGATCTCGATGGTGGTGCCGCAGATGATCGAGCGCAAGGACGGCTCGGTCATCATCGTGTCCTCGATCGGCGGCTTGAAAGGCTCGACCATCCTCGGCGCCTACGCGATCTCAAAGGCTGCCGACATGCAGCTCGCGCGCAACCTGGCTTGCGAATACGGCAAGCACAACATCCGCGTGAACTGCATCGCGCCCGGCCTGATCAAGACCGACTTTGCCAAGGCACTGTGGGACAATCCGGAGAATTTGAAAGCCTCGACCGCGCGCTCGCCGCTCTTGCGCATCGGCATCCCCGACGAGATCGCAGGCGCGGCCGTGTTCCTGGGATCGAAGGCCGGCGACTTCATGACCGGCCAGACCATGGTGATCGACGGCGGCGCGACGATCAGCTGAAGAACGGCCGCAACGCTGCAGCGGCATGGGAAAGGAACCAACCCCATGCCGGGCCGTTAGCCCGCGCAGTCCTGCAGCGCAACGCCAGGGCTTGGCCAGAAGCGAGACCGATGATCCCCACGGCGATCAAGCCGCAATCGACCGACGATGTCTCGGCGATCATCGTCACGGTCGGCGTGGCGATCTTGAGCATCATCATCATCGCCGCGCTCTATCTGGGACGGGAGATCTTCGTCCCAGTCGCGCTCGCGATCCTGCTGAGCTTCGTCCTGGCGGCCCCCGTACGGCTGGTCCAGCGCCTTCATGTGCCGCGCGCAGCCGCTGTGGTCGGCGTCGTGCTGTTCGCCTTCTCGGTGATCTTCGGGCTCGGCAGCGTCATCGCAACGCAGCTCAACGGGCTGGCGGCCGATCTCCCGAAGTACCAGACAACCATCCTTTCCAAGATCCAGTCGGTGCGCGGCGTCGCCGGCGGCAGTTCCACGCTGGAGCGCGCAGCAGAAATGCTGCACGACCTCGGCAAGGAGCTCGACAAGCCCAAATCCGTGGCGCCGGCCAATCCGCTGACCGCAGGTCCCGCTGGGAAGACCGGCGTCAAGCCGGTGCCAGTCGAAGTGCTCCAGCCCGATCCCGGCGCGCTCGAAAGTCTGCGCTCGCTGATCGCGCCATTGGTCTCGCCGCTGGCCACGACGGGGATCATCGTCATCTTCGTGATCTTCATTTTGATCCAGCGCGAGGATCTGCGTAATCGTCTGATCAGGCTGGCCGGGTCTCACGACCTGCAGCGCACCACCGCGGCGCTCGACGATGCAGCGGCGCGGCTGAGCCGGTTGTTCCTCAACCAGCTCATGCTCAACACCGGGTTCGGCGTTTTGATCGGCAGCGGCCTGTGGCTGATCGGCATTCCCAGCGCGGCGCTGTGGGGCATTCTCGCCGCCGTGCTGCGCTTCGTACCCTATATCGGCTCGATCATCGCGGCCGCGTTCCCGCTCGCACTCGCCGTAGCGGTCGATCCGGGCTGGTGGATGCTGGCTTGGACCGCGGCGCTGTTTTTCGTCATCGAGCCCCTGGTCGGCCAGGTGGTCGAACCGCTGCTGTATGGCCGCACCACCGGCCTGTCGCCGGTGGCCGTGGTCGTCTCCGCGACGTTCTGGACCGCGTTGTGGGGGCCGATCGGGCTGGTGCTCGCGACGCCTCTCACGGTCTGTCTCGTCGTGCTGGGCCGTCACGTCGAGCGGCTCTCCTTCCTCGACGTCATGTTCGGCGATCGTCCCGCGCTCGCGCCCGCCGAGATCTTCTATCAACGCATGCTGGCGGGCGATCCGACCGAAGCCGCCGAGAAGGCCGAACTGTTTCTGAAGGAGCGGTCGCTTTCGGCCTATTACGACGAGGTGGCGATCAAGGGCATGCACCTCGCCCAATCGGACCTCGACCGCGCCGCGCTGGACCTGACGCGGCTCGCCCGCATCCGCGACACCGTGATCGAATTCGTCGACGACCTCTCGGACCAGGATGACGGCCACCGTGTCGGCAACGGGCAGGTCGCTGATGCCGAGGTGGTCGATGCGATCGAGGCGGTCGCGCCTTCCAGCGATCAGCCGGACATCCCCGTGCTGGATCCGGAGGCAGTCGCGGAGCGATATCGCGGCGAACATGCCGTGCTTTGCATCGGCGGCCGTACGATGCTCGATGAGGCTGGCGCCATCATGCTTGCGCAGCTCTGCCGTGCGCACGGCCTGGGCAGCCGCGTCGAAGGTCCCGAAGCGCTGTCGACGGCCAACATCTTTCGCCTGGAGACGTCAGGCGTAGCGCTGGTGTGCCTGAACTATGTCGGCATCACCAGCCCCGCGCATCTGCGCTATGCGGTGCGGCGGCTCCGGCGCAAGCTGCCCGGCGCCGCCATCATGATCGGATATTGGGCCGAAGGGGTCACCAACATCGATGAGTTGCGCGAGGCCGCGAAGGCAGATCTGTTCGCCACCTCGTTGCGCGAAGCGACGCAGATCATCGTCTCGATGGCGCAGGCTGACGACCGGATTATCTCGCCAACGTCGTCCGCTCGACTGGCCAGCGCCTGAACGCGCGCTACTCCACCGCGGCGTAAACCAGATCCCGCACCAAGGTCCGCGTGTAGTCGCGTTGCCCCGGGCCCTGGCTCATGAACACCACGAACAGGTCTTCCTTCGGATCGATCCAGAAGAACGTGCCGGCGATGCCGCTCCAGAAATACTGGCCGACGCTGCCGGGGAAGGGCGCGATGCCGGCCTCGCGGCGCACGGCGAAGCCGAGACCAAAACCGTGGCCGGGCGCGAGCAAGGTGCCGTTGATCTGAACGTGCGGCCCGAGATGATCGGACGCCATCAGCTCCAGCGTCTTGCGGCCGATGATCCTGACGCCGTCGAGCGTGCCGCCATTGCGCAGCATCAGGCAGAAGCGGGCATAGTCCATTGTCGTTGAAACCAGCCCGCCGCCGCCGGATTCCATCACCGGTGCTTCGTGCATGTTGAACAGCGCGACCTTGTCGCCGGTCCAGGGATCGGCCGCGAACGGCTCGGCGAGCCGGCCCGCATTGGCCTCGGGGGTCGAGAAGGCGGTCTCGGCCATCTGCAGCGGCGCGAGCACGCGCTCGGTGAGGAACGAGCCGAGCGACTTGCCGCTGACCACCTCGATGATGCGGCCGAGGATGTCGGTGGAGCGACTGTAGTTGAACTCGGCGCCGGGCTGGCAGACCAGCGGGAAACTCGCCACCAGGGCGGCATGCTCGGCATTGCTGATCTTGCGGCTGCGGACGCGGGACTCCTGGTAGAGCTTGTGCACCGGCCCGTCGCCCTGGTGCTCGTAGGTGAGACCGGAGGTGTGACGCAGCAGGTCCTGCACCGTCATCGGCCGCACCGGCGGCACCAGCTCCAGCTTGCCGTCTCTGACGATGCCGACCTGCTGGCTGGCGAATTCCGGGATGAATTTGGCGACGGCGTCGCTGAGCAGGAGGTAGCCGTCCTCGACCAGCGCCATGATGGCCACCGAGACGATCGGCTTGGTCATCGAAAAGATCCGGAAGATCGAATCCCGCGCCATCGGCGCTGCGGCCGCCGGGCTCTGCCGGCCCAGTGCCTCGAACCAGCCGACCTGGCCGCGCCGCGCGACCAGCACGGTGACCCCGGGGACGGTTCCCTTGTCGATCTCGCGCTTGAACGCGTCCGACATGGCCTGCAGGCGCGGCCGCGACAGGCCAAGCGTCTCCGGGCGGGCTTCAGGCAAAGGCGGGGTGTAGGCTGCGATCGGGGCCTGCGGGGCGGTAGCGGTCGCTGTGGCGGTCATGGGCGCTCCCAATTGTTTTTCATTATCGGACGAGGACTGTGGCCCAGAAACCCCGGTACAAACAAGCGAGGCCGGCGTGGTTCACCCTTGCAATCCGGCCGCCCTCTGTGCTTGAAAGCGGCCCTGATCCCAAGGCGACGCGGGGTCCGTAGGAGTGTAGCTCAATTGGTAGAGCACCGGTCTCCAAAACCGGGGGTCGCAGGTTCGAGCCCTGCCACTCCTGCCAGTCAAATCAATCACTTAAGCTAGATGCTGGCGGGACAGGGACGAGGACGTCCCGTGGACGAATCGCCGCGAGACGGCCCGGAGCCTGAATTCGAGGGGCCCAGCCCTGCCGAGGTGTCGCTTAGCGCGCCGGGGCCCGTTCCGCGTCGGTCGGAACCTGGCTGCGATCGACGTCCCGGATGGGGACGCGGCGCAGCAGCGAGAAGATCGTACCGCCGAGCTCGAAATAAGTGCGCAGCCGCAGCGCACGGGACGAGCCCTTTAGCTCCGCATTCAGGCTCACGGGCACCTGAACGTAGGTGAGGCCGAGCTGGAGCAGCGAGATCAACGCGCAGATCTGATAGCCGTAGCCGTCGGCCTTGACCGCGATCTGGCGCAGCCATTTCACGGGGTAGACGATCATGCTGTGGTAGTCGGACAGCCAGAAGCCGAACAGGCAGTTCAGAATGAACCGCAGCGAATGCGACTGCAACGAGCGGTTGACCGAGCGGTCCGACTGGTTGTCGCGATAGGTGATGACGAGATCGGCGGCGCCGGCGGCCTTGAACATCCGGGCAATGCCTTCATTCTGAAAGGCATGGTCACCGGGAATGAGGGTGATCGCGTCGAATTTCGCGCGCGACAGGGCGTATTCGAAGCCGGCACCGACACCGCGCCGCTCGGGATTATGTTGCACGATGATGCGGGGCTCGCCGGCTGCAAAGTCGTCCATGATCGCGCCGGTGCCGTCGGTGCTGCCGTCGTCGATCAGGAAAATCTCGAAATCGTCGAGCAGCTCGCGGGCGAGCGGCAGCACGCCGTCGATCGTGTCGGCGATCTTGTCCTGCTCGTTCAGCGCAGGAATGACGATCGTAAGCCGTTTTGCCGCCCTGGAAGGTGTCATCTCATGCCGCCCGTTGCCGGCCACTCTTTTACTGGTGAGCCCCTGGCGCAACTCTAGGTCATCCGAGCCGGGCGAACAATAAGGGCCCGGCAGATATGCCCCGCAGAACTGTCATGAAGTCGGGGAGGTGTGTGTTCCCGGCAACTAATCCGAAAAATCATAGAGACTGGTATCGCCGATGCCGAAGGCGCGGCGCAGCTGACCGACGCGGTCTGCCATGGTCCGGCCCGCCGCGGTCGCCGCGAAGCGGGAATCGACCGGTTCGACCAGCCCGCCCTCGACCAGGTTCCCAATTCGTCCCTGGAACAGAGCTGGAACTTGCCGTTCGGCGATGTCCGAAAGCGGCGCCTTCCGCTCGGGCCGGTCGAGCAGGCCGAGCAGAATGTCCAGGGACACCGATTTGTACACTGCGCCAAAAGCGAAGACGTAGCCCATGACGAAAAATCCGAAAATCGACGCGGCGTTCCAATATTGAAATTGCGGGACGACGAGAGTTCCGAACATCACGCCGAGCCCATGGGTGAGGACCGCGGCGATCGCGAGCAGCATCACCGGTCCAAACGTCCATCCGCGCGCGCGAGCCATCAGCTGCAAGGCAGGCGCGAGCAGGGCGAAAGCGACGGCGGCGAGGAAACCGACAACGAAGGACATCGCGGCCACTCACCCAAGTCCGGTGGAGAGGCGGACGAGCTTGACGAGACGCGCGACCGCCACGCCCTTGGCCGTCGGGGCCAGCTTGCCGTCTGCGGTGATCACCATGCCCGCGCCGACGAGAAGCTTCAGGCGGTTGTGCGTGAAGGTGCCGAGATCGCCGCCCTGCATATAGGCGACCGCCCATTGCTCAAGGGTGAGGGGATGCCCGGCCTTCACGAGTGCCGTGAGCAGCGTCAGCGTGAAGCCCCAGGCCAGCAGGCTGAACAGGATGTAGAAAAACATCATCGCCGTCGCCAACAGGAACAGCCCGGCAAGCACGTCGTCGAACTGGCGTTGACCGGGAAGCGCGATACAGGCGATCGCGTAGAGGACGATGACGCTGACGCAGCCGAGCCGGAAGCGGCGGCCGGATCCGCCGGTTGCGGCAATGCGCGCGTAGCACAGCAACAGCAGCGGCAGCGCGACGCTGAGACCAATCGCAGCGGCTTGCGCCGGGCCCGGTAGCATATTCATTGCGGAAAATCGTCCCGGACGCCTCTCAGGCCCAGCCAGAGCAAACGTCTATAGGAGGTCGCATTTTTCGGGTCAAGGGAGCCCGTCATGGCCGCTCTTGCGGAGCCCACCTGGGCGTGCGAATCCTAGCCGAGATGCCGTTCCTCCGTTCGAGATGTCTCCATTGCTGCGTGCGATAGCCGTCCTCCTCGTCGTCCTGCTGGCTGCGCATGCGCCGATGCTCCTGAATGACGGTCTCTTCATGGACGACTGGCTCGTGCTCAAGCCGCGTCCGGACTATTTCATCGACATCGATTTCCTGCTGAACGGCGCCGGTCATCCGATTTTCTACAGCTACGACACGTTCGCGAACTGGACCGGCGTCCCGGTCGTCGTGATGGTCTCGCTGGCGATCGCTGGAATTGTCTTCGGCGCAATCTCGCTGGTGCTGACTGCAACGCGTCTTCGCCTGCTCGACCGCGCCGAAGCGGTCGGCTTTGCGCTGATCGTCTGGACCTATCCCGGCTATCAACTTTGGGCGGGCAAGGCGAACGCGGTCTACGTCTTCAGCTTCGGGCTGTTGTTCATCGGCGCCTGGCTGTTGACGCTGGCCATCGGCGCACGCGGCCTGCGGCGTCTGCTGCTTCGCGTGGCCTGTGCGCTGGTGTTCCTGCTGGGCTTCGCGCTCAACTCGACCATCGTGCTCTATGCCTTCGTGGTGCTCGGCCTGTTCGTCGCGATATGGCGGGGCGGGAACGCGGCGGACGGCTTCGTTCGCCGCACATGGTTCGCATCCTGGCGCTGTGCCCTCGGCTATCCGGAATTGGTGCTGCTGCCTCTGATCTATTGGGGCTCGCTCAACATCTGGTTCAAGCGGATCGGCGTGTATGCGCAGCACTACGATGCGCATTTCCCGACCTTGCGGGAACTGGCCGGGGGATGGTCGGCATTCCTCGTCACGGCCTACCGCGACCTCCTGGCCCATGCGGCGCGCGCCGCGATCACCGTCCCGACAATTTTCATTTTGGCGACGGTGCTCGTCGGTATCGTGTTGCTGATGCTGCGTCCCGCCAGGAAGGCGGCCACGTCCAGACTCGCGATCGTCTTGCCGCTGGTGCTCGCAATGGTCTTGTTCCTGGCGCTGTCGTCGCCCTATCTGATCGCCGGCCTGCGGCCGTCCTCGATACATTTCTACGAAAGCCGTCATCTGCTGATGTTCGGCCTGCCGTCGGCGCTGACGCTGCTTGCATTCAAGCGACAGGCCGAACGCTGGATCAGCCCCGGCGCCGCCTTTGCGGTCATGTTCGGGCCGGCCTTGATCATTTCGATCGGCATGCTGTGGAGCGACTACGTCTTCATGCAGGCGAGAACGCTGAAGCAGGAGGCCCTGGCGCGCGACCTTGCCGGCCGGATCCAGCCAGCGGCGACGGTCTATGCGCTCGACGACGGCTTTGTCGATTACCCGTCACGCCATGTGCCGTTCGGCCTTGCCGAGGTCACCGGCATGCTCCGCCTTGCCTGGGGCAATCAGCCCTTCTTCGGATTCGCACTGCGCGCGGAGCGGCCCGACATCCTGCGGGGGATGGACGAGGCGAAGGAAGGCTCCGGGAAGCGCGTTTCACCATTTCGATCCGACGGGGCCGCAGGCAACGATCTCGTTCCAGCCGGGTTCGGGAGCCGCACCGAACCATATCCTGGTGCGAAAATACTATATGTGCCGGCTGCTGGTGCGGTGCGACGTTGCGGAGTTCCTGGCGCAGCTTGCGCAGGTCACGATTAAGCCCGGGCCCATCGCGGGCATCCTGCCGGTCGAGACGGACGCCGCGCCTAGCCGCTAGCCCGCTGTTTCCAGACGGTCTCCGCGAGCGCGATGTCGGTGACCGAATCCGCGCCGGAGGCCAGGGGTATGCCTCCCGCGGCGATATCGGAAACGAAGGCGTCGGCCTGGCGCCGAAATGCCCAGCTCGTTGCGCCCGCCAGGTGCGTGCGCTGACCATCGTGATCGACGATGACCGCCGCCTCTTGTTCGGCAAAGGGTGGGGGCAATTCCAGGGTCACCGCGCCGCGCTCGAAGTCGATCGTCAGTCCCTCGCGCCAGGCACCCTCCGACCCGTTCACGAGATCCAGCGTGCAGTCGACGCCGTCGAAATCGAGCGTGATGCGCCCGGCACCCGAGGCCTCGATCGCGCTTTCCGCGACTGTCGGCGATGCGCCGAGCAGGTAGCGCGCCAGATTGATGATATGGCTGAAGACGTTCAGGAAATTGTCGTAACCGGGCCGCATCTCGCGCGGCATCCAGTCGGGACCATCCTGCCAGAGCGCGAGCCCGTCCGGTCGGGCTTCGCCGGTCATCACGAAATTGTCCTGCGACCGGCCGGTGTCGCCGCCGAAGCACCAGCCCCTTGCTCGGACGATGCGTCCCAGCGAGCCGTCGTTGCGCAAGCGTGCCAGCACCTCGAGCGCCCGCGCCACGCCGGCATCGTGACGCTTCATGTACCCGATGCTGTAGACGAGGTCTTGCTGCCGCGCGGCCTCGACCAGCGAATTGGCCTGAGCCGTCGTGTAGGCCATCGGCTTCTCCGAGAGCACGTGCCGGCCGCTGTTCAGCGCGTCCATCACGATCGGGCCGGTGGCACGACGCTTGGTCACGACCACGACGCCGGACACCGCGCTGTCCGCGAGCAGCTCGCGGTGCGTGGCGTAGACCCGGGGAATGCCGAATTTCTGCGCCGCGGCGGCGGCGAGGTCCGGCCGGAGATCTGCGATCGCGACGACGCGGCAGGCGGGATTGGCTGCGAAATTGGCGAGGTGGCACATCTGGCCGACCATGCCCGTTCCAATGATGCCGATGCCGGGCCTCATTGGCGATGATCCCTCAGCGCTTCCGAATCGCGAGGAAATGCGCCGGCTGTCCCCAGGTGTTGATGAAGGCCGGATCCGACTGGGTGAGGGCGGCGACCGCGGACGCGTCCCGTCGCTCGATCGCGCCGAAGATGCGATGGAAACTGTCGAGCGTCGCGATCATCGCTTCGATATCGGCGGCATCGTCGGCGAGAATGTCGCTCGTCCGGACCATCTCGCGCAGAGCCGCGAGGCCGGCGACGACGCGCGGCAGGCTCGCGCCGAAAGGATCGTCGATCATCGCATCGACGTCGCGAACCAGCGCCTCGATCGATGCCGAGATTGCCTGCACGGCATCGGCCTTGCTGACCAGATAGAGCTTCCGCCCGCCGAGGAAGCTCAGGCGGCTGCGGTCGAGATGGCGCGTCGCGCGATGCAGCTTGTCGTCACCGGACAGCACCTTCTTGTGCCAGTAGATGTCCAGGCTGTCGCGGTAGGCGGGCCACGCCGAATGAATGTCGAATCCCTGACCGTGCGCCGCCGTGCACAATGCGGTCGCGTCGAGGAAGTAGCGATACCGGACGAACGGATTTTCCAGCACGTCCATCAGCCAGGATTCGAAGCTGCGGGTGTGGGGAATGCTGTTCCACTTCGCCTCGAACAGCATCTTCGCCGTATCGAGCGCAGCGCGACCGGTCAACGCCTTGCCCGCCGCATGAATCGCCTTGAGCGCGAGCTCGAAGAAGCCGCCGTAGCGCTCGTAATAGGAGACGACCGCGTAGCCGTCCGGATTGAGCAGGCGGTGGAAGATGCCGAGCCATTTGTCGCTCGGCTGCACCGTGTAGATGAAGCCCTCTGCGTCGATGATGTCGAAACGACGTTCGCTGCGGAAGCCCTCGACGTCGGCCAGCACGAGCTCGCGGAGACGTTGGGTCAGGCTGAAATGCGCGAAGTAGGCTTCGATCTTCGGGTGCGCGAGCCGGTTCGGCTCGGCGAGCGTCATGTTCGCGCCCCAGCCGGCAAACACCAGTGCGTTCTCGCCGGAATCGGGGCCGAATTCGAGCACCTCGGCGTCGCGGAACAGCCGCGGCGGCAGCACCAGCTTGTCCGAAAACAGCTCGCGCCGCTGGCTGGCGTAGGCGTCGAGCTCGCTGGACGACTTGAAATTCCCGAACGTCGGCAAGACGTCCTGACGTTCGTAATAGTTGAAGAGCTTGTCCTCAGCCATGCTTACGACCTTAGCGCCGCCTCGAGGCGATCGAGCTCGCTCCAGATGTCGGAGGGCGCGAAGATCGAAACGATCTGCAGCGGACGCTTCGCGGCCTCGCGCAGCCGGCTGCTGACCTTGGCCTCGTTTTCCTCGTTGACAGCAAGAAGACAGATGAGCGGGCCCGACTTGCCGGCGAGATCTTCGGGCGAGCGAATCGGAATGCCGGTGCCCGGCAGGAACAATCCCTGACGCTCCTTCTGGTCGTCGACCGAGACGTCGACGAGCTCCGCCAGCTCGTGGGCGTTGGTGAAAGTGCAGGCGCGGCAGCCGGCACCGTAGATGGCGATCTCGGCGCCGCTGGCGCGGGCTTTTGCGAGAATCGGGCGGAGACGTGCGCCATACTCTCTCGCGAGCTGCCCGAATTTCTCGCCGACGCCGGATGGCGCGGGCGGCACCGTCACCGTGCCCGCGGCACGGCGAGCGGCGATCGCGAGACTGCCACCGCTAAAATTGTATTTCTTCACGGACACGGCCTCGAAGCCGTGGCGCGCAAGCAGCGCGACCAGAGTCGGCTCGGTGAAGTAGCTGACATGCTCTTCCCAGAGCACGGAGAGATCTCCGACTGCCGAGCCGGGGGCAAAATCGGGCACGTCGATGAACAGCAGCCCGTCCTCCTTCAGCGCGATCTTCACGCAGGCGAAGAAGTTCTCGAAATCGACGATGTGCTCGAGCACCTGGCGCGAGATGACGAGGTCGAACTTGCCGGCCTCTGCGACTGCGTCGTGAGCCATCTCCGGGCTGAGCATGTCGGCATAGACCTTGATGCCGCGCTCGCGGGCGATCTTGCCCGACACCGGATTGGGCTCGACGCCGACCATGACCTTGGTGCCGCGCTCGCGGAGCCTGTCCATGAACAGGCCGTCATTGCATCCGATCTCGAACACTGACTCGTGCTTCGAGAATTTCGCGATGGTGTCGAGCTCGTCGACCTGGTGCGGCTCCGGCTTCCAGCTGCTGAAATTGTAGTTGAACTGACGATACAGAATATCAGGGTCGATCGGCTTGACGATCTGAGGCAGGCCGCAATCGCCGCAGGCCAGCACCTCGAACGGATACCGTTCCTCCTGCTCGTTTCGGCTGTGCCGAAGCCGATGCGCAATCGGCATCAGTCCGAGGTCGATCACCGGACGCAGGTTGGTCGAATGGCAAAGGCGGCAATGGTCGGTCACGGCTTCAACTCTTTGCAGGAATAGCAAGGGAACGTCGGCACCCCGAGACGATACGCGGCGCAGTTGAAGCCTATATAGCTCCGCAGGCCGTGCCACAATTCTTAAGTTGCGCCGGGCGGGCTATTCACAACCCGGAGGTCGCCTGAAGCTGGTACCCCGCGGCCTTCGTTGCGGGCTTGCCTTGCCGACATGCACGGAACCGTGGCGAAGCAGACCTAGTGGCAGGTCATGAGCTGATCGAGAGCCGTGACGTCCGCTCGCTGGCCGTTGGGAGACAGACGGTGCTTCACCACCTCGAACGGCTCGATGCCGTAGGCCTGCCGGTAGATCGCTTTCGATCTCGTCCGGAGCGCGGAAATGCCAGCCTCGGCTTCGGGGCTCAGTGTCTGACCGCCATCCTTCCACGTCAACAGCCAGTAGTTTGGAGTTTCGCTATACAGGGCGAATCGCTTCTCCAGCTCGGCGCTCTGAAAGAGATCGGAAAAGCCGTTGAGCCAGAAATCGCAATTTTGCTTCTGAACATAGAACAGCTTGACGCCGAGCGATCGAAGGGCGGCCTCTGCCGTATCGGCGGTCCCTAGTGCGATCTTCCTGAAGTCGCGGGCGACGTCGCTTTCATAGGTGTGGATGACCTTGCCGCGCGTGAGCAACGGCGAGAAATAGCAGGGCACCATCGCGCGGTAGCCGTTGAGGGCGAGAATGCGATCTGCTCCGGTTGATTGCTGCAGTTCGTCACAGCGGCGCCAATTCTGGTTGACACGCGGCATCTGATCGAGCGGACGCCCCTTCACGAAAGCAATGGCCTGGTCATCCCTGAAGGTCTGCCAGGGATAGGTGATGGTCATCCAGGCGGTGACGGCCAGAAGCGCTAGGAGCACGGCAGAGGGAGCCAGCCGCCCCGAGAACCAGGCGAACCCGAACCGCCGTAACAGAACCAGACCCCAGCAAGCGATCCCGGCCGTCGCGAGCGGGAACAGTGCGTTCACGTGAATGGACAGTCTGATCAGGCTGGGAATGTTCAGCGTCATATCCAACAGCCGGACGCTGGCGACGTAGGCGACAACGATGAAGAGACCCGCAGGATTGGGCAGCGGGGGCAACTTCGAGCCTTCCGGTCGGTCGCGGCGGAGCTTCGACTCGACGAACGCGACGGCAGCGATTGCCAGCATGATCAGGAAAGCGACTGCGAGAACCGACTTGGCCTGTCTGAGGAAGGCGACAAGTCCCGCTTTGCTCAGGAAGTCGCTGACCTCCAGCGACTGTGCCAGCACGAAGAAATCCAGAATGTCGAGGCTGCCGAACTGCGAAAATCGTTCGACCGACGCGACACGCCGAAACAGCGAATATGGATTTGTCGCTGGAATTCCGAGATAGAGGTAATTGGCGGAAAACGCGAGGATGCATCCCGCAAGTGCTCCCAAACCCAGCAGGATGCTGGTGACGAGGCCGGGGCGGTCTCGCTGAATTGCCTTGGTGAACACGCCCAGCGACGAGATCACAAAGACGATCGATGCGTACAGCGGATAGGAAGCGGCGACGGCAAGACCGCAAATGCCGGCGGCGAACCTGTCGCGGCTTTGGGACGAACGAATGACAACGAGGAGAAAATAGACGAAGAACGCCGCGGTCTGGAGGTGATATTTGCCGAACTCCATGATGTGGAGGCCAGCCTTGACGCTTGGCATCGTACGCGGCCACGCAAGCCCTAGGACGGCCAAGCCGACCGCGATCGGTATCATTGCGTCTTCCCACGGGCGTCCGAGAGCCCGTAACGGCAGAACAATGCGGGCGAGCTCGAAGATGACCGCACCGATGCCGACGAAGTAGAGAAATGAAATGATCTGGGCCACGTGAGGAGGCAGAAACGTCGCCAGCAGCAAGTGCAGTCCGTTTCCGTGGCCGATCTCGAAGTCGGAGAAGATGGGATTGTCGGCCGCAAGCCAGATGCTGTGATTTCTCGCAACTTCCGCGAGATACGGCGCGTAGAGCTGCGGAACGTCGGTCGAGATGACGTCGGGCATGACGGCACGATCGAGAAACACCGTCGCCAGAAGCCAAAGACACAGCATCGACATCGCGATCAGCGGAAAGGTCACGGTGAACTTGCGCGTTGCCTTGAAGGTGAGGGTGTCCCACAACAGAACCGCGATCGCAGATCCGAGAACGATTTGCGGATACAGTAGGGAAAGCGCGCCAAGTCCAAATCCCGCCAGCATCAGCGTGGCCGCGCCAACGAAGAATTCGTCCACGCGCTGAGCAGGTTCGTGCTTGATCAGGGAAAACGTCAGGCGGCCGGTCGCCATGACGAACCAGCCGAGATACGGCGTCAGCAAGATCCAGGCGACGACGTAAAATCGCGTTGTCCAGCCACCGTCGAAAATCAGCGTTCGGTAGGTATCCGCCCGGTTCAAGCACCAGACGGAAACGGCAGCCGGCGCGAAGATAAGAACGCGCCACCGCAGCGCCTCGAGAACGGTGCGCAAATTCGCTCGGGAAATGGTCATTGCTTTGTCTGGTCCGCTGTCGCGTCGACGAAAAAGGAGCAGATCGACTGCAAGGGGATCAGTCGATTGGTTGCAGGATGAAAGGCTCGAAGGATAGTCATGCCGTTGCTAAATGTGCTTGGCGTCGGCGGGCTCGGCGGTGGCCCGCGCCTCGGCGGCGCTGAAATTGGCGCGCTCAGGCGCGAACAGCCATACCAGCCCACCGAACAGCCCCACGATCAGGCCGCCAAGGCCGAGCAAAACCGATATGGCAAGCGCCTTGTCGGATGCGATCCCTGCGAGGCCAAGCGCTGCAACCATGGCGCCTTCTCGTACGCCCCATCCTCCGATCGAGATCGGAACCGCGGACGACAGAATGACAAGCGGAACAAGAACGAACGCATTGAGCGCGGAGAGCCGTGCATCCAGGCCGATCGCAAGGACATAACAGGCCGCGACCGTCATCAGATGGATGACGACGGCGGCCGCCATCAGCGTTCCGCGCCCTTCAGCCGCCAGCGGAGCCCTGATCAGCCTCGTGAATTGCGCGATCCCGGCCGGCAGGGCGGCGAGGATGCGAGGCGGCCAGCGATCCAGCGTGAGCAGCGCGATCAGGCCGAAACACGCAATTGCGAGAACGATGACGATCGCGAACAGGAGCGAGTTATCGCTGATCCGTTGCAGCAGGAACGGCATTCCCGCCAATATGACGGCGCCAAGCGCCAGCAGCGCGAGAAAGCGATCGGCCACGATGCTGCTGATGGTCGGCGACCATTGCACGCCATGCCGCCGCAGCATCCAGATCCGGACCGCGTCGCCGCCTGCCGGCAGCACTTGATTGAAGAAGGTGCTGACCATGAGAATGCGCCAGCCGGGCAGCCAGTCCAGGGGCACTTTCATGGCGCGCAGGATCAGGATCCAGCGATGGCACAGAACGAAGGTCTGGGCGAACAGCAGCAGCACCGCAAGCGCCAGCATGTCCAGTCTGACAGCGAGAAGATCGGCTTGCAGCGACGACAAATCCTGCGCCCGCAACAACAAGACCAGGATGCCGATCGAGACGGCGAACTTGGCCAGAGTAACCAGGGCTTTTGCAGGCGGCTTCATCGGCTGGTGTCGTCCTCGATCAATTCACGGCGGGATCGTCGGGCAGCGTGAGCGGTTGGGGTCTATTGGCTCGCCAACTGCTCCGTGGCGAGCGCAGCAATCCTCGTGACGTAGTCCTGGACCTCGGCCGCGTCGCCGCCATCGGGGGCCCAGTCGGGAAATTCGGTGCGCGAGGGGTCGAACGGGCCGGCGGTGGTTTCGTGAAACACCAGCCATTCAGAGGTGATCAGGATCGAATGGAAGACCTTTTCCGGCATGCGGTAGTAGCAGCGCTTGCCCTGGCCGTAGGGCGCCATCTCGAGCACGTCGCGAATGCGGCCGTCCTCCTCGAAGATCACGACCTGCGCGGTGCCTTCAATCACGTGGAACGATTCAGGCTTGCCGAGATGCTTGTGGGGCCGCACATAGGCCTCGCGATGATGCACGATCAGCATCTCGTGGAGGCTGGACGAAGGATCGGGATGCGTGCACAGCCGGCTGCGCAGGCGCGGGTTGCCGGCGGCGATGCGTTTCAGCTCCGCGATCGTGGCGTCGTCGGCCGTGACGATGGCGTCGTCCGAATAATAGACCTCGGGATTTTGCGCGCGCAGCGAGGTCGGCAGGCGCCGACTCGTTGCCTCATTCGAAGAAGATGAACCCATGGTCGCCCCGATACCCGCATTTGTCATAGATCCACGCCCAGGTTTCCGGGCCGTGGAAGCTCAGGCAGGTGAGCTGCCAGTAGAGCAGATTGGCTTTCTCGCGCTCGTTGCGGAAGGATTCCACCATCAGATATTTCGAGGTGCCGCGTCCGACGCGTTCGATCTCGGGCACCGCGCGGAAGACGTCCTCGAGCGGCAGGTTGTGCAGCACGCCGAGCGACACCACGAGATCGAAGCTGTGATCGGGGTAGGGGAGCTCAACGGCGCTGCCGACCTTCAGCTGCGGCCGCACCTCCTCCTTGGCGTTGGCGATGCCGTAGTCGGAGATGTCGATGCCGGCGATGGTGAGGTCGGGGACGAACTGGGTGAACTCGTAGAGCAAATAGCCCTTGCCGCAGCCGACATCGAGCACGCTCATGCCTGGCTTGATGCCGTAGCGATCGATCAGGGTCTGGGCGAGCGGGCGCCAGCGTCCGTCGTAGCGATAGCCGCCGTAGCCATAGCGCCGGTCGCCGTCCCAATAGTCGCGGCCCCACTGGCGCGCGATGGTGGCCGAGTCCGCCTTGTCGTGCTCGACCACGCGCTGAACGTAGTTCCGCTGGGTCGAGGCGTGCATCGGCTGGAGCAGGTTGACTTCGGCCATGATCGTCAACCGGTCCGCGGCATCGTCACAGGATGGTCGCGTATTGATTGACCAGCAGGATGTCCTCGACGGCCTGGATGTCCTTCGGCGACGACAGCGTGATTTCCTCGACGGCTGCATGCAGATCGCAGCCTTCGCGCAGCACGCGGTCGTAGATCTCCCGTCGCCGCGCCTCGTCGGGCGGCAGCATGAAGATGCTGTAAAGGATCATGCCATTCAGGCGCGGCAACTCGTCCAGGATGTCCTCGAGCACCATATAGCTGCCGGGCATGATGTGCTCGACGGCGCTGAGCAGGAATTGCAGGTTCTTGCGCCGCGCGTAGTCGCGGATCACGATGTTCTGGACGTGCTGCGGGGTGCGGCTGCCGTTCAGCGGTCGGGCGCCGATATAGCCGCGATGGCCGGCTCGCTCAGCCATGGAAGCCTCCCGGCAGCTTGTATTGCATGCCGACCCGGGTCGCCGGGCGCAGCAGGATCGGCTCGAAGAACTCGCCGAAGCGCTTGTCCGCGTAAGGCGACATGATGCTCTTGAACCGGCAGTTCATGCTCCAGCGCGTGCCGGGCTCCTCGTTGACGCGATTGCCATGCATCAGGGTCTGGTTGAACAGCATGACGTGACCGTAGGGGATCTCGATGAAGGTCGCGTGTGGCTTGATCGTCTTGTACAGCTCCTCGGCGCTGCGCAAGTCGGCCATTTTGTCCTGCATCTCGCCGTTCAGCGACGGCGGCAGCAGATACATCGCCTTGGTGTGGTGGACGTCCACCAGCGGCACCCACACCACGACCTCGAACGGCGAGTCGCCCGACCAGACGTCGGAATGGGTGGCGAGCAGCGAGGAATCGTCGCCGGGCATCTGGATGCTGAGATTGACGCGGCGCTGCATGCACAGCTCGTTGCCGACGATGGTCTCGATCGTCGAGCGCGCCAGGCGGAAATAGGTCGGCCGGAACCAGGCTTCAGCGTTGAGGCCGTTGAAGACGTGCAGCCGCAGGCCGTTGAGATCGTCGACGCTCACCCGCGTGTGGATGCTGTCGAGCATCGCGTAGGGATCGTTGCTGTGCGGCAGCTTCAGATAGTCCGCCGCGAGCTCGGCGGCGCGCCGCTGGATGCGGTCGAGCCCGGCGCGGTCGTCGGCCGGCGTGGTGACGAAGCCGTTGTCGATGAAACGCTGCGCCAGCGCCTGCTCGTCGGCCTGAAGGAAGTCGGTATCCGTCATGCAAAATACTCCCGGGCGGTCGCGCAGATGTAGCTGATATCGGCGGCCGACAGGAACTGGTTGATGGGAAGCGTGAGGATCTGGTCCGCCTGGCGCTCGGTCACGGGAAACGCGCCGCGGCCTTGGCCCAGATGCGCCGCCGCCGGCTGCAGGTGGATCGGCACCGGATAATGGATGGCGGTCTCGATGCCCTTGTCGGCCAGATATTTCTGGAAGTCGTTGCGGCGGTCGGTCTGCACCACGAAGGTGTGGAAGGTGTTGAACTCGATGTTGCGGCAGGGCGGAATGAACAGAGGCAGCCCTTCGAGCTCGGCGCGGTACTGCGCGGCGTTGCGCCGGCGTCGTTCGATCACCGAGGGCAGGTTGCGCAGGCGAATGCGCAGCACCTCGGCCTGCAGCGTGTCGAGCCGCGACACGATGCCCCATTCCTGGACGTCGCTGCGGTTGATCAGGCCGTGATTGCGCAGCCGGCGGATGCGCGCGGCCATCTCGGCGTCGCCAGTGACGAGGAAGCCGGCATCGCCGGCGGCATTGAGATTTTTCAAGGGGTGGGCCGAGAAGCAGCCGAACGTGCCGATGGTACCGCTCATGCGGCCGTCATAGGTCGAGCCGATGGCCTGCGCGCTGTCCTCGATCACGGCGAGCGTGTGCTTTTCCGCGATCGCCATCAGCGGCGCCATGTCGGCCATGCGCCCGGTCAGGTGCACCGGCATGATCGCCTTGGTGCGCGGCGTGACCGCGGCCTCGACCGCGGCGGGGTCGATGTTCTGGTCCGGCAGCACGTCCGCGAACACCGGCGTGGCGCCGACTGCGACGACCGCGGCGGTCGATGCCACGAACGAGTTCGGCGGAGTGATCACCTCGTCGCCGGGCCCAATGTCGAGCGCCCGCAAGGCGAGGATCAGCGCGTCGGTGCCGGAATTCAGCGTCACGACATGCGGCGATCCGAGATAGGCCGACAGCTCCTCCTCGAGCTTTCCGACCGCCGCGCCGCCGATGAAATCGCCGCGCTGGAAGACACCCTCCACCGCCTGCATGATCTCGGCGCGCTCTTCCTCGAATTGCGCGGGAAGATTGACGTAACCGATGCGCCGGCGGCCGGTGTCAGCGTCCATGGCAGAACTTCCTGACGGTCTCGATGACGCGGTCCTGCTGCGCGCGCGTCAGATGCTGGTCGACGGGGAAGCTGATGACTTCCTTGGCGTGGCGATCGGTGACCGGGAAGGTGCCGGGCGCGTAGCCGAGATGCTTCAGGCCTTCCTGCTGATACAGCGGGATCGGATAGTGGATCTTGGCCTCGATGCCGTTGTCCAGGCAGTATTGGTAGAGTTCGTCGCGGCGCTCGGCGAACACCATGTAGAGATGGTAGACGTGCTTCACGTTGGGCCGGCGCGCGGGCACGCGCAGGCCGGGCAGGCCGGCAAGGCCCTTGTCGTAATAGGCCGCGTTCTCGATCCGGCGCCGCGTGATCTCGCCGGTCTGGCCGATCAGCCAGTTGCCGACGACCGCCTGGAGAGAGTCGAGGCGCGAATTGCAGCCGAGGATCGAGATCTCGTCGCGGTTCTTCATGCCGTGATTGCGGATCAGGCGGAGCTTCTCGTTCATGCCGTCGTCATTGGTGACGACGACGCCGGCATCGCCCCAGACGTTGAGGTTCTTGAGCGGATGTAGCGAGAAGCCGGCGGCGATGCCGTGAGTGCCGGAGCGCTTGCCGGCGAACTCCGACAGGATGCCCTGGCAGGCGTCCTCGACGACGGGAAGGTTGTGGCGCTGCGCGATCGGCATCAGCTTGCCCATGTCGGTGACCTCGCCGGTCAGTTGTACCGGCATGATCGCCTTGGTCTTCTTGGTGATCGCGGCCTCGACCTGGTCGACATTCATGCAGAAGGAATCGTCGCAATCGACCAGCACCGGCGTCGCGCCGGTCTCGGCGATCGCGCCGACGGTGGCGATGAAGGTGTTGGCGGCGGTGATGACCTCGTCGCCATGGCCGATGCCGAGCGCCTTGAGCGGCAGCTTGAGCGCATCGGTGCCGGATCCGACGCCGATCGCGTGACGCACGCCGATCAGTTCGGCGAAACGCTTCTCGAATTCGGCAACCGGCTTGCCAAGGGTGAAGTCTCCGGTCGCGACCAGTCGGCCGATCTCGGCGAGGATCGGTGCGGGATCGGAGAATTGCTCGAGCAGATAGGAATATCGAACGTCGTACATTTGACCCGTCAGGTGGAATGGAGTTGAGGAGAGGGGGTGTGCGAGGCGGCATGCGCGCGCTCGATCGAGGTTGCGATCGCGGCTGCGGAAAGCCCGTGCTTCTTCAGCAGCGAATCCTGCGAGCCGTAATTGTGCATGAAGCGGTCCGGCAGCGACAGCCGCAGCATCGGCGGCAGGCCGGAGCCGAGCTTGTCGATCAGCGTCTCGGCGACCGCGCTGCCGAGGCCGCCGGAGGGCACGTGCTCCTCCAGCGTTGCCAGCAGCTTGACGCCGCGGATGGCCTGCAGCAGCGCTTCGGTGTCGAGCGGCTTCACCGTATGCATGTGCAGGATGCCGGCGCGGATGCCTTGCGCAGCGAGCAGGTCGGCTGCGGCCAGCGCGCGCTGAAGCATGATGCCGGTGGTCACCATGAGGACGTCGCCGGGCGGCCGCATCAGGATGGCCTTGCCGATCTCGAAGCCGTGCTCGGCCTTGGAGACGACGGCGTCACCGCCCTTGCCGAGCCGGATGTAGATCGGTCCGGTCCAGTCGAGCGTCTTTTCCATCATGCGTGCGGCCTCGTCGGCATCGCACGGGCAGATCACCGTCATGTTCGGCAGCGCCCGCATGATGGCGATGTCCTCGATCGCCTGGTGGGTCGGGCCGAGCGGCGCGTAGACCAGCCCGCCGCCATTGGCGATCAGCCGCACCGGCAGATTGTGCAGACAGAGATCGACCGCCACCTGCTCGTAGCAGCGGCGGGTGAGGAAGGTCGCGATGGTGTTCACGTAAGGAACAAAACCCTCCATCGCGAGGCCGGCCGACATGCCGATGATGTGGGCTTCCGAAATGCCCTCGATCAGATGGCGCTTCGGAAACTCCTTGCTCATCGCACGCAGCGTGCCGGCGCCGGGATCGGAGCCGATGTAGAGCACACGCTCGTCGCGCGCGGCGAGCTTGTGGACCATGTTCATGGCGGTGTTGCGCATGGGGAGCCGATCAAAAATCGCCGACGGCGACGCGGATGGCGTCGAGCTCGCTGTCGGACAGCTTGTTCTTGTGATGCCAGTCGGCGTTGGATTCTGCGGGCGGCAGACCCTTGCCCTTGACGGTATGGCAGATGATGGCAGTCGGTTTGCCGGCAACGGCCGGGACCTGCTTCAGGACGGTGCGCAGCGCGCCGACGTCGTGGCCGTTGACCTCCTGCACGGCGAAGCCGAAGCTGCGCCACTTGTCCGCGAGCGGCTCCAGCGGCAGCACGTAGTCGGTGGGCCCGTAGCTCTGCAGCTTGTTGTAGTCGATCATGGCGACCAGATTATCGAGGCCGTGCTTGGCCGCGCCCATCGCAGCTTCCCACACCGATCCCTCGTTGATCTCGCCGTCGCCGAGCAGGACGAAGGTGCGGTAGCTGCGCTCGCGCATGCGGGCGGCCAGCGCGAGGCCGACGCCGATCGACAGGCCGTGTCCGAGCGCGCCGGTCGAGGCCTCGACCCCCGGCACCATGCCGTATTCGGGATGTCCGCCCAAAATACTGTCGGAGCCGCAGAAGCCGTCCAGCTCCGAGAGCGGGAAGAAGCCGCGGTCGGCCAGCAGCGCATAGAGCGCCAGACAGCCATGTCCCTTGCTGAGAATGGCGCGGTCGCGATTCGGATCGCGCGGATCTTTCGGATCGATCCGCAGCACGTCGTCGTAGAGCACGCGGACCATCTCGATCAGCGACAAGGCTGGACCGACATGGCCGCGTCCGGCCGAACGGACAGAACCGAGGACCAGGCGGCGCAAATAGAGACTGCGCTCGTCCAGCGTGCAGGTGAGGGCGGCTTCAGCGTGGGGTGAGATCTGGATCACGTTGGCAAATCGTTTGATGGAGCCGGCGGGCTTTGTCGAGCTGGCCGGCAAGGCGGACCGTCAGATCGCCTCCTTGCGCAGCCAAGGCGCGCCGGGAGCGGCTTTCCGGCAAATAAGCATTCAGGACAATCAGGCACCAAATCGCCCCGAACACAGGATACAGTACGTCACGGCGGATCGCAAACGCGTCATCCCCAGCCTCGAAGGCGTGCGAGAGCCGTTCGATCAACCGGTTCGCACTGGCCTCCGGCAGATCGCTGCCCGGGTGAATCGCGGTGTCGGACACCAGCTTGACCGGATCGTCCCAGCCGAAATATTCGAAGTCGATGAAGCGCAGCCGGCCGTCTTCGGCGCGCAACGCGTTGTGCAATCCGAAATCCGACGGGCTCAACGCGCGATGCGCGGGCAAAAGGTCCGCGCCGGGGTCCCGGCCCAGTTCCGCATAGCGCTGGCGGAGCCGCCGGATGGCGGTGGCGGTGCTCGGAACCAGGCTGTTGTCGATGAACGCACGCAGCTCCGGATGATCGGACGAGGCCTGCCGCAGTCCATCGAGGCGCTGCTGGTATTGGGCAACGGCTTCTTCGGGCGAAAAGATGCTGGCAGAGGCGTTCCGCAGACCCCGCGCACCTTCCGCGTCGCGCAGCTTCTGCAGCTCGATCAGGAAGTCGGCGAGCTGCTCGGCATCGTCCGGCTGGGGACGCAGCACCGCCGCTTCACCGTCGAACCATTGATACAACGCGCAGAACGCGTCCGCATCCTTTGCGACCGGGCGCGGCGTCAACATGATGCCGTGGCGCGACAGAAACGACAGCGCGTCATATTCCTGTCCCAGGCGATCGCGTCCGTCGGACGGATATTGCTTGAGGGCGAGGGGCGGACCCTGCGCCATCTCCAGCCGGAACACCCTGTTGTTGCCACCGGACCGCGCCGGGTGAGCGGCCGCGACCCGTGCCCCGGCGAGGCGGCTGCCGATCGAGACCGCTTCCTGCGCGCTCAGGTCCGGCTCGCTCATGGCGCGAACACTCTGCGGCTTATATCCGCCCAGGTCGCGATCGGTTCGCAATGCGCGGGATGAGGCGGCCGCGACTGCGTGAACAGGATCGATCGCGTTGCCTTCGGAAAATGCGGCTGCTCGAAGACGTCGACGAGATCGTCAATGAAGATATCGAGCTCGAGGCTCGCGAGCCGCTCGACCTTGGCCGCCAGCGTGTCCTCGAAATAGACGTTGTCCGCCGCCAGCGCCGCGTCGGCTGCGTCGATCAGCCCTTCGCCCTTGAGCCAGCCGCGCGCGGCCTCGCGCAAGTCGACGCGATCAGGATCCTGGTGGCCGAACCGGGTCTTGTGGCTGACGATGAAGACGCTCGCGCCGGCTTTGCGGCAGCTTGCGAGAAACTCGCGGACGCCGGGATAGATCTCGGCGCCGCCGATGCCCTTGCCGTAGACGTAGCCTTGCAACCCCTGCCAGGCCAGCTCGCCGCCGGCGCGGGATCGCAAGAAATCCCGCACCTCGGTCTTCAGCCCCATCCAGCCCTCGGGCACCAGGCCACGCTGGCGCGCGGCGGCGGCAAAGACCTTGTCGTAGCAGATGATCGTGTTGTCGAAATCGATGCCGATCCGCACGCCGCTCACTTCAGGCTGATGTTCTGCATCATCTTGATGTTGAAGTACCGGGGATCGTTCAGCGAGTTCGGCAGGCGGCCGCCCCTGAAGGCGTCGACGAGTCCGGACACGGCCTGCTCGATGGTGTGCGTCGGCGCAAACCCGAGCTCGCGGCGGATCTTCTCCGAGGAGACGTGGTAGGAGCGCAGATCGTCGGTCGGCTCGACGGCCACCTCGACGTTGTTTCCGACCACCGACTTGACGATGTCGGCGATCTTCATCAGCGAGTGGTTCTCGTAGCCGATATTGTAGGTCTTGCCGTCGATCTTGGCGTCGTCCTGCTGCAGCAGGAACAGATAGGCCGCCGACATGTCCTGGATGTGCAAATTGGGCCGCTTCTGCGTCCCGCCGAACACGCGGATGCGGCCGGTGTTGACCGCAAGGTTGGTCAGGATGTTGACGACGACGTCGAGCCGCTGCCGCGGAGCGTAGCCGCAGACGGTGGCGGGACGAACCGTGCAGGTGACGAAGCCGGACGCGGCTTCTTCAGCGAGGTCGGTCTCGCACATCGCCTTGAACTTGGAGTAGTCCGTGAGCGGCTCGCAGGACAGCTCCTCGGTCACCTCGGCCTCGTCCTTGATGCCGTAGACGCTGGAGGAGGAGGCATAGATGAAGCGCTTGATGCCGGCCTTCTTGGCGGCGCGCACCATCGGACGGAAGCAGTCGTAGTTGATGGACTTGCCGAGCCCAGGATCCAGCTCGAACGAGGGGTCGTTGGAGATGCAGGCGAGGTGGATCACCGCGTTGTTGCCGCGCAGGGCCTCGTTGATCGCGGCCTCATCGCGGATGTCGCCCTTGATCAGGCGCAGGTTCGGATTGTCGCGAACCGCGTTGAAGACGTCCTCGCCGTACATGAAGAGGTCGAGCACGGTGACCTTGTGGCCCGCCGCCAGCAACTGGGGAACCAGCACGCTGCCGACATAGCCGGCGCCACCGGTGACCATCACGTTCCATTTCTGATCAATCACTGTCGTTCTCCAGATTTTTCGATCGCGCTACTTCAACAACGCGGTGACAAACTTGACCAGCGGCGCCTTCTCGACCGAGCTGCGGTGACCGACGATGCCGACCTTGATCGCGCCCGCCGCGTTGCCGATGAAGGCGACGTCCTCGATATTACCGCCGGCTGCCACCAGCGGTGCCGTAATCGTCAGGAAGGCATCGCCGGCGCCGACCGTGTCGACCACGGTCTTGGTGAAAGCGGGCACGCGCGCGACGCCGGTCTTCGACGAGAAGGGATAGCAGCCGAACGAGCCGTGCGTGATGATCATGTTGTCGCAATCGATCTTGCGGTGCAGGCCGTCCTCGATCACCGACGCGATGTCGTTGAACTTGTCCGTCGCAGCCAGGCGCGCTTCCGGCGCGTCGATGCAGACGTAGTCGGCCTTCGGATACTTCGTGATCAGATTGTAGCCGTGGTTGCCGCTGTTGCTCTGGGCGTTGACGGCCAGGAACTTGGAGTTCTCGATCAACGTGTCGATCGTGCTGGATGCGATCATGCCGTGACCGAAATCGGTGACGATGACGACGTCCGCGCTGCGCACGCGTTCCGCGGTGACCTTGTCGATCTCCTTGCGCGCGGTCTCGTCCAGCGGCGTATCGTCCATCGTGTAGACTTCGAACAGCTTGTGCAGATAGCCCATCTCGACGTAGCGCAATTTGCGCGTCGTCGGCCGGCCCTGAATCCGGATCGGCGTGAGCTTGACGTTCGGACGGACGTGCGCGCGAATGAACTCTTCGGGGTAGTCGTTGCCGCCCAGCGTCGTGACGATCTCGACCGACTTGCAGAAGCTCGCCACGTGATTGGCCGCGGCAATGACGCCGCCGGCAAATTGCTCGCCGTTCTTGAACAGCGTGGCGACGATGTTCTCCTTGGAAGCCTTCCCGAGCGCGGTGACGTATTGGTATTCGTCGATGATGGTATCGCCGACCAGGACGACGTGCATGTCCTGGATCTTGTCGATCAGCTTCAGCAGGCGTTCGGCGCCGCCGCCTTCGCGCACCTTCTGCAGGTAGTCGCGCAGGGGCGGATCGTAGATGTCGAAGTAGCGGTTCAGCAGCGAGGACGAAGAGAACGTCACGTCGCGCGTGAAGACGACTCGTCCGCCGTGACGTTCGACGGCGTCGCGCTCGACGGCGATCTTGCCGGTGACGTCGTCCTCGGGGTTTTCGTAGTCCGAGCCCTTGACGTAGATGTCGGGCCGCACGGTATCGAGGACCGGCTCGGCGCTGGAGGTCTGGTTGATGCCGACCCAATCGACCGTGCCGAGCGCAGCCAGCATCTCGGCGCGCATGTTCTCCGGGAAGATCGGCCGACCCGGGCCCTTGTTGACGAAACGGTCGGCGGTGATGGTCACGATGACCACGTCGGCCTCGTTGCGCGCCGCCAGGATGTGCCGGACGTGGCCCAGATGCACGAGATCGAACACGCCGTGGCAGAGCGCGACGGTCAGGCCCTTCGCCTGCGCGGCGCGCGCAACCTCGCCGAGCTGTTCGATCGTCTTGATCTTGTCGTGCGGTGCCGGATGGACGGCCGGCTTGTCTGTCGGAGCATTACCCATGTGAATTACCCAAAGCGCCGGTAGGTCTCAAATGGCCGCCCGGAAATGATCGAATCGCGGCAACGATATCCCGCGAACCTGTTCAAGAGCTTGCCTTCGGCGCGCCCTTGTCGTCACCGAGATATTTGAACCAGTCCTTGGTGGCGTCGGCGATCTTGTCGACCGTCCACAGCGGCGCGTCCTTGTACTGATCCATCGATTTCAGCATCGTCGCAACGCCGTCCTCGAATTTCACCTTCGGCGTCCAGTTCAGGACCCGCTTGATCTCAGTGATGTCGGCGTAGGTGCAGTCGGGCTCGCCCGGACGTTTGGGAATGTGGACCTTTTCGCCGCCGAGAAGCTCGACCAGCCGGTTGACGCTGTAGGTGTTGTCCGAGCCGACGTTGAGTACCCGGTGCGAGACGTCGGAGCGCGCGGCGGTCACGAAGGCGTCCGCGACGTCGCTGACGAAGGTGAAGTCGCGTGTCTGTTCGCCGTCGCCGACCACAGTGAACGGCTTGCCGGCGAGCTTCTGCGCCATGAACACGCCGAACACGGCACCGTAGGTGCCGGTGGTGCGATGGCGCGGCCCGTAGACGTTGAACAGGCGCAGCGCGACCGCGGGCAGCTTGTAGACCTGGCACCAGTGCATGACGCACTGCTCGCCGAGATTTTTGGTAAGCGCGTAGGGATACATCGGCCGGATCTCGGCGCTCTCCGGCGTCGGGTAGACGTCGGGAATGCCGTAGCAGGACGACGATGCGGCGTAGACGAAGCGCTTGGCGCCCGCGTGCCGTGCCGCCTCGAGCACGTTGACCGTGCCGTCGACATTGGCGCGATGATACGGGATCGGCGACTCGATCGAGGGAACGATGTCGGCGAGCGCCGCGAGGTGGAAGACCCAGTCGATACCGTGGAAATACGGTTTGATCGATTCGAGGTCGGTGACGTCAGCCCGGACGACTTTCAGCTGGCTCGAACTGGCGCGCGAGGCGAGATTTTCGGGGCGGCCGATCACAAAATTATCGAGCGCGACGACTTCGTGGCCATCGTCCAGGAGCCGATCGACGAGGTGGCTTCCGATGAATCCTGCGCCACCAGTAACAATGCATTTCATGGGGAACATCCGTGACGCGAATGCCCAGCGAAACAGGCCCGCCAATGTTAAGTGAAACCCGAAAGCCGACTATCAGCCGCTCGCCGACTTTGCAAGTATTATACCTTTGCAATCCTTGGTAATAGCCGGTATCACCCGGACATGTTGCAATCGAGCCGCCAGCCCATGCCCGCCGTGTCCGTCGATCCCGATCACAAGGCTTTCCTCGACGATTACGTGGGGCGCCTCCATCGCGCGACGGCGGTCGACGAGCGCGTTTTCGCCGCCATCTCCGCCACCCGCGCCATCTGGCTGCGCGTGCGCGAGCAGGGCGGCCGCGTCATCTTCATCGGCAACGGCGGCTCCGCCGGCATCGCCTCGCATCTGGCGATCGATCTTTCGAAGAACGCATCGGTGCCTGCGCTCTGCTTCAGCGACGCGAGCATGATGTCGTGCCTCGCCAACGACTACGGTTTCGAGGATTGGATCGCGCACGCCGTGCGGCTCAACGCCCGTGCCGGCGACTGCCTCGTCGCGATCAGCTCGTCGGGACGCTCGAAGAACATCCTCAACGCGGTCGCGCAGGCGCGGTCGATGAAGCTCGACGTGATCACGCTGTCGGGGATGAATGCGGACAATCCGCTGCGCAATCTCGGCGACGTCAATTTCTTCGTCGACAGCCGCAGCTACAACATCGTCGAGACCACGCACCAGTTCTGGATGATGGCCGCGATCGACCTCGTCATCGGTCGCGCGGAATATCCGGCATCTTGAGGCAGGGCATCCGATGCAGTCGCGGTTCAAACAGGCGGCCCTGTTTTCGGTAAAGCTGCTGCTGTCGATCGCGGTGCTGGTCTACATCGCGCGCGGTCTCGACCTGCAGCAATTGCGCAATCATCTCGTCTCGGCCGATCCTTTCCTGTTCGTCCTCGCGCTGGCGCTGATCTTCTTCCAGACCTTCGTACTCAACGGTCGATGGGAGCTGATCATGCGCGCGCTCGGCGTGTCGCTGGATTGGCTCGCGGGCTGGCGCATCCTCATGATCAGCCTCTGGTTCAATCAGGTGTTGCCGTCGTCGGTCGGCGGGGACGCGGTGCGGATGTGGCTGCTCCGCCAGCGGGGCGTGCAATGGCCGGAGGCGGTCAAGGGCGTTGCGGCCGACCGTTTTACGGCGTTGATCGGGTTGATCGTGCTGATGGTGGCCGGATTGCCGTTGCTGCTGTCACGCGTGTCCAACCAGGCGGCGATCCTGGCCATCGGCGGGCTGACGCTGGCAGGCGTCGCCGGCACCGTGGTGCTGCTGACGCTCGATCGTTTGCCGAAGCGCCTCATCGTGCATCCGGCGATCGCAAGCTTCGTCCGGTTCGGAACGCTGGTCAGGTTTCTGCTGCTGCAGTCCGAGCGCCGCGCCTTGTTGTTCGGATCGGCGCTCCTGATCCATCTCGTGACCGCGGCGGCCTGCTACGCCTTGGCGCGTGGTGTCGGAGCGCAGCTCTCGGTGCTGGACGCCGTCGTCCTGATTCCGCCGGTGGTGCTGTTGACGGCCGTCCCGATCTCGATCAGCGGCTGGGGTGTTCGCGAGGGGGCGATGGTCGCCTGCCTCGGTCTGGCGGGCGTGCCCTCCGAGGAAGCGCTGTCGGTTTCGCTGCTGCTGGGCGCCATCAGCGTGATCATCGGGCTCGTCGGCGGCGGGATCTGGCTGGCAAGTCCGGAGCGTGGCTCGTATTCCGCGGACAAGGCCGCCAAGGCGGCGGAGGAAGCCCCCAGCTACGACGGGCTGGGCAAGGAAGTCTCGAGCCACCCATGACCCGCTTCAGTACCCGCTTCAATCCATTGCTGCGGTTCTTGTCTTCACGGGGTGAGATTGCCTCACCCGCCTGCGCATCTCATTTTTCGGTTCCACGATGAAAAACCTGTTCTACGTCCGCCATACCTGCCGCCTCTGTCATTCGGACCAGCAAGAGCTGGTCGTTCCGATGGCAGGCATGCCCATCGGAACGCCTAACTTCCAGGTCCCCGACGCCAGCGTCGACGATCCGGTGTTCCGGGCCGCGGTGCCGATGGCGCTGCATCTGTGCCGGGATTGCGGTCATCTCCAGATTCTCCATGTCGGCAATCCCGAGATTCAGTACCGCAACTACGTCTACACAACCTCGCTCTCGCTCGGCCTGCGCGAGCACTTCGCCGGCTATGCCAACGACGTCGTCAGCCGCTTCGGCATCGCGCCGGGCTCGCTGGTCGTCGAGCTCGGCAGCAACGACGGATCGCTGCTCGGCTACTTTAAGGAGCGCGGCATGCGGGTCCTGGGTGTCGATCCCGCGGTCGATATCGCCAAGCGCGCGACCGAGGCGGGGATCGAGACCATCGGCGATTTCTTCACCGATGCGATCGGTCACCGCATCCTCAAGAGCCACGGCCCGGCGAGCGTCGTGATCGCCAACAACATGATCGCCAATGTCGATAATCTCGATCCGCTGGTGATCGGGGTTCGCGACGTGCTCGCGCCCGACGGGTTGTTCGTGTTCGAAACACAATACGGCGTCGACGTCACCGAGAAGAACCTGCTCGATACCGTCTATCACGAGCATCTGTCCTATTTTAACATCAAGCCGCTGATCCGTTTCTTTGCCCGGCTCGGCATGGAACTGATCGACGTCCAGCACATCTGGACCAAGGGTGGCTCGATCCGCGTGACCGTGCAGCGGGCCGGTGGCGCCAAGAAGCCATCCGCCGAGGTCGCGCGCTTCGTCGCCGAGGAAGAACGCCTCGGCGTCGATCAGCCGGCCTATTACGCGCCTTACGTGAAGCGGATCGCCGCGATCCGCGACGAGCTGGTCGCGATGGCCGATGCCGCTCATGCACGCGGGCAGCTCGTTGCCGGCTACGGTGTCTCGGTCGGCACCACGACGCTGCTGCCGCAGTTTGGCCTGGAGAGCAAAATCGACTTCCTGGTGGACGACGACCCCAAGAAGGCGAACGTGATGGCCGGCCCGGGTTACGACATCCCGATCCTGCCGCCCGCCGCCCTTTACGAGCGCAAGCCGGCCTTCGTGGTCGTGTTCGCCTGGCGCTATGTCGACCCGATCCGGGCCAAGCACGCCCGCTATTTCGCCGAAGGCGGAAAGTTCGTGGTGCCGCTGCCGGGCATTTCGATAGTCGACCGGGCGGACTGACGGCCGTCGAGGCGGGAAGGGGACGCGGCACCAGGCCGCCCCCTGCACCGGTGGATCATCAGGGCCGGTAAAGCCTTGATTCGCTTGGAATCTGCCGGAGCCTGGGGCGGATCCGGGGAGCTTGGCGGGCCCACCGCTACCTTGACCTTTGCTCTCATCCGCAGTAGATACCCCGCACTCGCAGCCGGCCCGTTAGACGCGGATCTCCGGCGCGGCTTTGAAATCCCCGAACAATCGAGCCCGGTTTCCGGCTCATCCTTCGCGACAGAGGGCTGGGCCAACGGCGGCTGTTCGGATCCCTGAAATTCATTCGCGTCTGTCGACGGACGTTGGACATCAAAACGATGGCAGTCAGCCCGTTCAAGTTCTTGCAGGAAGTGCGTTCGGAGACCGCCAAGGTCACCTGGCCGACCCGCCGTGAGACCACGATCACCACCATCATGGTGTTCGTCATGGTCGCCGTGGCCTCGATCTTCTTCTTCGCCGCCGACCAGATCATCCGCGTCCTCATCACCTTCCTTCTGGGCATTCACTGATGGCAACAGCAACCGCTCAACTGTCTGACAAGCGCTGGTACATCGTCCACGCCTATTCGAACTTCGAGAAGAAGGTCGCCGAATCGATCCGCGAGCAGGCTAAGCAGCGCGGGCTCGAGGAGCTGTTCGAGCTGGTGCTGGTTCCGACCGAGAAGGTCACGGAAGTGCGCCGCGGCCGCAAGATCGACGCCGAACGCAAGTTCTTCCCGGGCTACGTGCTGGTGAAGATGAAGCTGACCGACGAGGCGTTTCATCTGATCAAGAACACGCCGAAGGTCACGGGCTTCCTCGGTGCCGAAAACAAGCCGATGCCGATTTCGGAAGCCGAGGCGATGCGGATCCTGCACCAGGTGCAGGAGGGCGTGGAACGGCCGAAGGCGTCGGTGTCGTTCGAGATTGGCGAGAACGTGCGCGTGGCCGACGGCCCGTTCGCCTCGTTCTCGGGTGTGGTCGAGGAAATCGACGAGGCGCGCTCACGCGTGAAGGTCGCGGTGTCGATCTTCGGCCGCGCCACGCCGGTCGAGCTGGAATTCGGTCAGGTCGAGAAGGTCTGATCCGATGCTGTCATTGCCGGGCTTGACCCGGCAATCCATCTGCTTCGTAACAAAGCACTTTACGAAGCGGGATGGATGCCCGGGTCAAGCCCGGGCATGACGAGAGTGGAGGCGGCGACGTCTCTGAAGAGGCCGTGGGAGGGAGAGGGCGGTTGCCAGCCGCATCCGACCCAGACCACGAACCTGAAACCGCCGGCGCTGCCGGCACAACAGGAGTGATACATGGCAAAGAAAGTGACCGGATACCTGAAGCTTCAGGTCCCGGCCGGTGCGGCGAATCCTTCGCCCCCGATCGGTCCCGCGCTCGGTCAGCGCGGTCTCAACATCATGGAGTTCTGCAAGGCGTTCAACGCGCAGACCCAGAAGGAAGAGAAGAACACCCCGATTCCCGTCGTGATCACGATCTACGCCGATCGTTCGTTCACGTTCGAGATGAAGACCCCTCCGATGTCCTTCTTCCTCAAGCAGGCTGCCAAGATCCAGTCCGGCTCGAAGGCGCCGGGCCGTGACAAGGCCGGCAAGGTGACCAAGGCGCAGGTGCGCGAGATCGCCGAGAAGAAGATGAAGGATCTCAATTGCGACTCGATCGAATCGGCCATGAAGATGGTCGAGGGCTCTGCCCGTTCGATGGGTCTGGAAGTGGCGGGGTAAGCGGCTATGGCAATCGGAAAGCGTTTGAACAAAGCCCGCGAAGGTGTTGACCGCGAGAAGCTTTATCCGCTCGCGGACGCCATCAAGATGGTCAAGGAACGCGCGAAAGCGAAGTTCGACGAGACCATCGAGGTCGCCATCAATCTCGGCGTCGATCCGCGTCACGCCGACCAGATGGTCCGTGGTGTCGTGACCCTGCCGAACGGCACCGGCCGTACGCTCCGCGTCGGCGTGTTCGCCCGCGGCGCCAAGGCCGATGAAGCCAAGGCTGCGGGTGCCGACGTCGTCGGCGCCGAAGACCTGGTCGAGAAGGTCCAGAACGGCTCGATCGATTTCGACCGCTGCATCGCCACCCCCGACATGATGCCGCTGGTCGGTCGTCTCGGTAAGGTGCTCGGCCCGCGCGGCCTGATGCCGAACCCGAAGATCGGCACCGTGACCATGGACGTCACCGGTGCGGTGAAGGGGGCCAAGGGCGGCTCGGTCGAGTTCCGCGTCGAGAAGGCCGGCATCCTGCAGGCCGGCGTCGGCAAGGCCTCGTTCTCCGAGGAGAAGCTGGTCGAGAACATCAAGGCTCTGGCCGATGCCGTCTCGAAGGCGAAGCCGGCCGGTTCCAAGGGCACCTACATCCAGCGCGTTGCGGTGTCCTCGACGATGGGCCCGGGCGTGAAGGTCGAGCCGGGCACCATCCTCGGCTAAGGTCTCGAAATTGCATGAGGCGAGGGGCGGAATCGGGTGACCGATTCCGCCCCTCGTCGTTTGTGAAGGCATTCACCGGAAACAAGAACAATGGCTGACAAGGTCCTGATCTATTCGCGCTTTCCCAAGACGATGATGGCGCGCTTCGCCGAGCGTTTCGAGCTCCTCGACACCGGCGGCAAGCCCGCGCCCGAGGTTTTTCCGGCCGAAGAACTCGCCGGCATCCGCGCGCTGCTGACCGCCGGCGGTTCGCCGCTCGGCGCGGAGGCGATGGATCTGTTTCCGAAGCTCGGCGCAATCGTCTGTTATGGCACCGGCTATGACGGCGTCGATCTGAAGGCTGCCGCCGCGCGCAACATCGCGGTCGGCCACAGTCCGGGCGCCAATGCGGCCTCGGTCGCCGATATCGCGATGACCCTGATGCTGGCGACGACGCGGCGGATCCTGGCGGCCGATCAATATGTCCGCAGCGGCGACTGGGCCGCCTCGAAGCAATCGCCGATGATGCGACCCCAGGCCGGCATGCCCGGCCGCCGCATCGGCGTCTACGGCATGGGCGAGATCGGCCGCAAGATCGCAGCGCGCTGCGCCGCCTTCGAGAGCGAAATCGGCTATTTCAGCCGCAGCAAATACGATCTGCCCTATCAATATTTCCCGACCCTGGAGGCGCTGGCCGATTGGTGCAGCGTGCTGATGATCGCGGTGCGGGCAGGGGCCGAGACCCAGCATGCCGTCAATGCCGACATCCTGAGGCGTCTCGGCGTCGACGGCTATGTCGTCAACATTTCGCGGGGTTCGGTGATTGATGAGAAGGCTCTCGTGGCGGCCCTCTCCGACAAGACCATCGCCGGCGCTGGCCTCGACGTATTCGAGAAGGAACCGCACGCTCCCGACGCGCTGACGGCGCTGCCGAACGTGGTGTTCGCCCCGCATATCGGCGGTCACACCCTCGAATCGCACGTCGCCATGCAGGCTTGCGTGCTGGCGAACCTGACGGCGTTCTTCGCGGGCAAGCCGCTGCCTTTTGGGGTCAAATCGGCCTGAATCAGTCCTTGTCGGCCCGACTCAAGCCCGGCCGGCAAGGGATTGGAACTGGTGTGAATTTTGCTCTTGGCAAGCAGGGCCGGAGCGGTTAAAGAACCGCATCCGGACGTGCCGGCCTCGGCTGGCGCGTTCGTGCATGCATTCCAAAACCCGACACGACAGGAGATCATTCCTTTTCAGGACGTCCGTGAGGATTTGCCCGAAAAGGAAGGAAAACCCGTCGGTTGGTGGAATGTGGGCAGGGGTCGGGCGGTTCGCCGGCTGACCTCGTCCTGTCCAAGACTGCAGGCGCCCGCGGGGAATTTCGATTTCTCAACGGCTTAATCGCATGGCCTGCATAGACGGGTGAAGACCGGATTTCACTTCGCATCCAGCTTTAACGGCTGGCTTCGCGAAACGGGTCTGGTTCGGACCTCGACACGCCGTGGGCCCTAGGGCTCCCGGAGGGCAGGCTTTGAATCGTCGTTTTGCCCGGCGTGTCCTCAGGCTATTGCCCCGAGGTTCAGGTTTGGGTGGGACGATGGGTGCAACCCGGCGGTCCCGCTTTCGCGTTGACCGCCAACCGGAAAGAGCTTGCTGTGGAACGAGCGGCAAAAAAGGACGCGGTCGAACAGCTCAATGGGGTCTTCAAGACCACGAGCGTCGCGATCGTTGCCCAATATTCCGGCCTGACCGTTGCCCAGATGCAGAAGCTGCGGATGCAGATGAAGCAGGCTGGCGCCTCGGTGAAGGTCTCGAAGAACCGTCTCGCCAAAATTGCTCTTGAAGGCACTGACGTCGTTGCCATCGGTCCCATGCTGAAGGGACCGACCGTGATCGCCACTTCGAACGATCCGGTAGCGGCGCCAAAGGTCGCCGTCGAATTCGCCAAGGCGAACGAAAAGTTCGTCATCATTGGCGGCTCGATGGGAAAGACCGTCCTGAATGTCGACAGCGTGAAGGCCCTTGCCTCACTGCCGTCGCTTGATGAACTGCGCGGCAAGATCGTCGGCCTGCTTGTGGCCCCGGCGACCAAGCTCGCTCAGCTCGCCAATGCGCCCGCGGGCAAGCTCGCGCGCGTCATCCAGGCTCATGCCTCAAAGGGCGAAGCGGCCTGACGCCCTTCGCAAAACTCAAACCCGAACCAGACTTACACCTAAGGAAACTGAACAATGGCTGACTTGCAGAAGATCGTTGACGACCTCTCGAGCCTCACCGTGCTCGAAGCTGCTGAACTCGCGAAGCTCCTCGAAGAGAAGTGGGGCGTTTCGGCTGCCGCGGCCGTCGCCGTGGCCGGCCCGGCTGGTGGTGGCGCTGCCGCCGCTCCGGCTGAAGAGAAGACCGAGTTCACGGTTGTCCTGGCCTCGGCTGGCGACAAGAAGATCGAGGTCATCAAGGAAGTCCGCGCCATCACCGGCCTGGGCCTGAAGGAAGCAAAGGACCTCGTCGAGGGCGCGCCGAAGCCTGTCAAGGAAGGCGTGAACAAGGACGAAGCCGAGAAGATCAAGGTCCAGCTCGAGAAGGCTGGCGCCAAGGTCGAGCTCAAGTAAGCATCGCTTATTGACGAGATCCCGGGCGCGCATCGAGCGAAGCCCGGGATCTTGGTCCATACCTCGAAGGGTGGACCGGATGCAAAAGGCGTGCGACGGAACGTCCCGGCGCAGGTCGAACACGAAAAAGTGTGGGGATTGGAGGGTTTACCCCTCGAATCTGCACTATTGTCGCCCCATATCGGGTCGGCAGCACGAAAGCGCGGTGGGCAGGGATGCCGGATTTCCCTGTAAGCCGTTGGGAGAGCAAGCTATTTCGGGCTTTTGCAGTCCGTGAAAACGATCGTTGTGACGGGCGGGCGTGCCTATGCGCCCCGCGCGTCGTTTTGCGTTTTGAAGGTCTGAAGAACAGATTCAGGACATTCCCACCTGAAACTGAGTCTCCGGCCCCCAAAGCGGGTTCGAAAAATTCAACCCGGGGAGCGGCGGCAGCTGCGTCCCGGACGGTTCGCCCGGAGCGGGCGACGAAAATGAGAGGCCACGATGGCGCAGCAGACATTCACCGGTCGCAAACGCGTTCGCAAGTTCTTCGGACACATCAAGGAAGTGGCGGAGATGCCGAACCTCATCGAGGTTCAGAAGGCGTCCTACGACCAGTTCCTGATGGTCGATGAACCCCAGGGTGGCCGTCTCGACGAGGGTCTGCAGGCGGTGTTCCGCTCGGTGTTTCCGATCTCCGACTTCTCGGGCACCTCGATGCTGGAATTCGTCCGCTACGAGTTCGAGCAGCCGAAATACGACGTCGACGAGTGCCGCCAGCGCGGCATGACCTTCGCGGCTCCCCTCAAGGTGACGCTGCGCCTCATCGTGTTCGATATCGACGAGGAAACCGGCGCGAAGTCGGTGAAGGACATCAAGGAGCAGGACGTCTACATGGGCGACATCCCGCTCATGACGATGAATGGCACCTTCATCGTCAACGGCACCGAGCGCGTCATCGTCTCGCAGATGCACCGCTCGCCCGGCGTGTTCTTCGACCATGACAAGGGCAAGACCCATTCCTCGGGCAAGCTGCTGTTCGCCGCCCGCGTGATCCCGTATCGCGGCTCCTGGCTCGACATCGAGTTCGACGCCAAGGACATCGTCTATGCGCGTATCGACCGTCGCCGCAAGATTCCGGTGACGTCGCTGATGTTCGCCCTCGGCCTCGACGGCGAGGCGATCCTGTCCACGTTCTACAAGAAGATTCTCTACAAGCGGACCAAGGAAGGCTGGCGCGTTCCATTCGACGCCAATCGTTTCCGCGGCTACTCGACCGTCAACGATCTGATCGATGCCGACACCGGCAAGGTCGTGCTCGAGGCCGGCAAGAAGCTCACCGTCCGCGCCGCCCGCCAGCTCCAGGAAAAGGGGCTGAAGGCGCTGCGCCTGGCCGACGAGGAACTGGTCGGCAACTACATCGCCGAGGACCTCGTCAACCCGAAGACGGGCGAGATCCACGCCGAAGCCGGTGAGGAAATCACCGACAAGTCGATGAAGGTGCTCAACGAGCACGGCTACAAGGAATTGCCGCTGCTCGACATCGACCACGTCAATGTCGGTCCCTACATCCGCAACACGCTCTCGGCCGACAAGAACATGACGCGTGAAGACGCGCTGTTCGACATCTACCGCGTGATGCGTCCGGGCGAGCCGCCGACGCTGGATTCGGCGCAGGCCATGTTCCAGTCGCTGTTCTTCGACGCCGAACGCTACGACCTTTCCGCGGTCGGCCGCGTCAAGATGAACATGCGCCTCGATCTCGATGCGCCCGACACCCAGCGCACGCTGCGCAAGGAAGACATCCTCTCCGTCATCAAGACGCTGGTGGATTTGCGCGACGGCAAGGGCGAGATCGACGACATCGACCATCTCGGCAACCGCCGTGTGCGCTCGGTCGGCGAGCTCATGGAGAACCAGTACCGCATCGGCCTGCTGCGCATGGAGCGCGCGATCAAGGAGCGCATGTCCTCGGTCGACATCGACACGGTCATGCCGCAGGACCTGATCAACGCGAAGCCGGCGGCTGCCGCCGTGCGCGAGTTCTTCGGCTCCTCGCAGCTCTCGCAGTTCATGGACCAGACCAACCCGCTGTCGGAGATCACCCATAAGCGCCGCCTCTCTGCGCTTGGACCGGGCGGTCTGACCCGCGAGCGCGCCGGCTTCGAAGTCCGCGACGTGCATCCGACCCATTACGGCCGTATCTGCCCGATCGAGACGCCGGAAGGCCCGAACATCGGCCTGATCAACTCGCTCGCGACCTTCGCGCGCGTGAACAAGTACGGATTCGTCGAGACGCCGTACCGCAAGGTCAAGGACGGCCGCGTCACCGACGAGGTCGTGTATCTCTCGGCAATGGAAGAGGGCCGCTACACGGTCGCGCAGGCCAACGTGCCGCTCGACCCGAAGGGCCGCTTCACCGAAGACCTCGTGGTCTGCCGTCACGCCGGCGAAGTCTTGCCGGTGACGCCGGACAAGGTCGATTACATGGACGTGTCGCCGAAGCAGCTCGTTTCGGTCGCCGCGGCGCTGATCCCGTTCCTCGAGAACGACGACGCCAACCGCGCGCTGATGGGCTCGAACATGCAGCGCCAGGCGGTGCCGCTGGTTCGCGCCGAGGCGCCGTTCGTCGGTACCGGCATGGAAGGCGTGGTTGCGCGTGACTCGGGTGCTGCGATCGCGGCGCGCCGTTCGGGCGTGATCGACCAGATCGACGCGACCCGCGTCGTCATCCGCGCCACGGAAGATCTCGATCCGACCAAGTCGGGCGTCGATATCTACCGTCTGATGAAGTACCAGCGCTCCAACCAGTCGACCTGCATCAACCAGCGTCCGCTGGTGAAGGTCGGCGACATCGTCAAGAAGGGCGACATCATCGCCGACGGTCCCTCGACCGATCTCGGTGAGCTCGCGCTCGGCCGCAACGTGCTCGTCGCGTTCATGCCGTGGAACGGCTACAACTTCGAAGATTCGATCCTGCTCTCCGAGCGGATCGTGAAGGAAGACGTCTTCACCTCGATTCACATCGAGGAGTTCGAGGTGATGGCCCGCGACACCAAGCTTGGCCCTGAGGAAATCACCCGCGACATTCCGAACGTCTCGGAAGAAGCGCTGAAGAACCTCGACGAAGCCGGTATCGTCTACATCGGTGCGGAAGTGCGCGCCGGCGACATCCTGGTCGGCAAGATCACGCCGAAGGGCGAGAGCCCGATGACGCCGGAAGAAAAGCTCCTGCGCGCCATCTTCGGCGAGAAGGCCTCCGACGTTCGCGACACCTCGCTGCGCGTTCCTCCGGGCGTGCAGGGCACCATCGTGGAAGTGCGCGTGTTCAATCGTCACGGCGTCGACAAGGACGAGCGTGCGCTGGCGATCGAACGGGAAGAGATCGAGCGTCTGGCCAAGGACCGCGACGACGAGCAGGCGATCCTGGACCGCAACGTCTACAACCGTCTTGCCGAGCTGCTCGAAGGGCGGCAGGGCATTGCCGGCCCGAAGGGCTTCAAGAAGGACACCAAGATCACCCGCGCGGTGCTCGAGGAGTACCCGAAGTCGCAGTGGTGGCTGTTCGCCTCGCCGAACGACAAGCTGATGGCCGAGATCGAGGCCATGCGGAAGCAGTACGACGAGTCGAAGAAGGGCCTCGAGCAGCGCTTCCTCGACAAGGTCGAGAAGCTGCAGCGCGGTGACGAATTGCCGCCCGGCGTGATGAAGATGGTCAAGGTCTTCGTCGCGGTGAAGCGCAAGATCCAACCCGGCGACAAGATGGCCGGCCGCCACGGCAACAAGGGCGTGGTGTCGAAGATCGTGCCGATCGAGGACATGCCGTTCCTCGAAGACGGTACGCATGCCGACATCGTGCTCAATCCGCTGGGCGTGCCCTCGCGCATGAACGTCGGACAGATCCTCGAGACCCATCTCGGCTGGGCCTGCGCCGGCCTCGGCAAGCGTATCGGCCAGACGGTCGATGCGTATCTGTCGAAGCAGGACATCAAGCCGCTGAAGGAAACCTTGAAGAAGGTCTACGGCGAGGACGAGACGATCAAGTCGCTCAACGACAACGAGCTGATCGAGCTCGGCCATAACCTCAGCCGCGGCGTGCCGATCGCAACGCCCGTGTTCGACGGCGCCAAGGAAGCCGACATCGAGGAGATGCTGAAGCTTGCGGGTCTCGACGCTTCGGGCCAGTCGACCGTCTATGACGGCCGTACCGGCGACGCGTTCGATCGCAAGGTGACAGTGGGCTACATCTACATGCTCAAGCTGCACCATCTCGTCGACGACAAGATCCATGCGCGTTCGATCGGTCCGTACTCACTCGTGACCCAGCAGCCGCTGGGTGGCAAGGCGCAGTTCGGCGGCCAGCGCTTCGGCGAAATGGAGGTGTGGGCGCTCGAGGCTTACGGCGCGGCGTACACGCTCCAGGAAATGCTGACGGTGAAGTCGGACGACGTCGCCGGCCGCACCAAGGTGTACGAGGCGATCGTGCGCGGCGACGACACGTTCGAGGCCGGTATTCCGGAATCGTTCAACGTGCTGGTCAAGGAAATGCGCTCGCTCGGCCTCAACGTCGACCTGCACAACTCCAAGGTTGGACCGGCGCCGACGTCGGAAGCGGCCGAGTAACACGACCTTTCATGCCCGGCCTTCACGGCCGGGCATCGGCGCCCCTCCTGATGCCTTGAGGGCAGGGCGCCCTGCTTGAGTGATTTTCGAATTTGCGGCCGGAGGCGACCGGCACGCGAGGAGAAGACGATGAACCAAGAAATTATGAATCTCTTCAACCCGACGACGCCGGCTCAGGTCTTCGACCAGATCCGGATTTCGATCGCGTCTCCAGAGAAGATTCTGTCCTGGTCCTACGGCGAGATCAAGAAGCCGGAGACCATCAACTACCGTACCTTCAAGCCCGAGCGCGACGGCCTGTTCTGCGCCCGCATCTTCGGGCCCATCAAGGACTACGAGTGCTTGTGCGGCAAGTACAAGCGCATGAAGTACAAGGGCATCATCTGCGAGAAGTGCTCGGTCGAGGTCACGCTGTCGCGCGTCCGGCGTGAGCGTATGGGCCATATCGAGCTCGCGGCCCCCGTCGCCCACATCTGGTTCCTGAAGTCGCTGCCCTCGCGCATCGGCCTGCTGCTGGACATGACGCTGAAGGATCTCGAGCGGATCCTCTACTTCGAATACTACGTCGTGCTGGAGCCGGGCCTCACCGCGCTCAAGGACCGTCAGCTGCTGTCTGAAGACGAGTATCTGAAGGCGCAGGACGAGTACGGCCAGGACAGCTTCACCGCCATGATCGGCGCCGAGGCGATCCGCGAGCTGCTCAAGGGCATGGACCTCGAGAAGCTCGAGGCGAGCTTGCGCGTCGAGATGCAGGAGACCGACTCCGACATCAAGCACAAGAAGCTCGCCAAGCGCCTGAAGATCGTGGAAGCGTTCCGCCACTCCGGCAACAAGCCGGAATGGATGATCATGACCGTGGTCCCGGTGATTCCGCCGGACCTGCGTCCGCTCGTGCCGCTCGACGGCGGCCGTTTCGCGACCTCTGACCTCAACGACCTCTACCGCCGCGTCATCAACCGCAACAACCGCTTGAAGCGGCTGATGGAGCTGCGCGCGCCGGACATCATCATCCGCAACGAGAAGCGCATGCTTCAGGAAGCGGTCGATGCGCTGTTCGACAACGGCCGCCGCGGCCGCGTCATCACGGGCGCCAACAAGCGCCCGCTGAAGTCGCTCGCCGACATGCTCAAGGGCAAGCAGGGCCGCTTCCGTCAGAACCTGCTCGGCAAGCGCGTCGACTATTCGGGCCGTTCGGTGATCGTGGTCGGTCCCGAGCTGCGCCTGCATCAGTGCGGCCTGCCGAAGAAGATGGCGCTCGAGCTGTTCAAGCCGTTCATCTATTCGCGGCTTGACGCCAAGGGCCTGTCCACCACCGTCAAGCAGGCCAAGAAGCTCGTCGAGAAGGAGCGGCCCGAGGTCTGGGACATCCTGGACGAGGTGATCCGCGAGCATCCGGTGCTGCTGAACCGCGCGCCGACGCTGCATCGCCTCGGCATCCAGGCGTTCGAGCCCGTGCTGATCGAAGGCAAGGCGATCCAGCTTCACCCGCTGGTCTGCTCGGCGTTCAACGCCGATTTCGACGGCGACCAGATGGCCGTGCACGTCCCGCTGTCGCTCGAAGCGCAGCTGGAAGCGCGCGTCCTGATGATGTCGACCAACAACATCCTGCATCCGGCGAACGGACAGCCGATCATCGTGCCGTCGCAGGACATCGTGCTCGGTCTCTACTACGTCTCGATCATGCGCGAAGGCCTGCCCGGCGAGGGCAAGATCTTCGGCGACATGGCCGAGCTCGAGCACGCCCTGCACGCGAAGGTCATCCACCTGCACACCAAGATCAAGTACCGGTGGCAGGGCATGGACGAGACCGGCAAGGTCTCGACGCGCTGGATCGAGACTACCGCCGGCCGCGTCATGCTCGGCAATCTGCTGCCGAAGAACCCGCGGATCACGTACGAGATCATCAACAAGCTGATGACCAAGCGCGAGATCTCGGGCGTCATCGACCAGGTCTACCGTCACTGCGGCCAGAAGGAGACGGTGATCTTCTGCGACCGCATCATGGCGCTCGGCTTCTACAACGCGTTCAAGGCCGGCATCTCGTTCGGCAAGGACGACATGGTCGTGCCGCACTCCAAGTGGAAGATCGTCGACACCACCCGTACGCTGGCGAAGGATTTCGAGCAGCAGTACAACGACGGTCTGATCACCCATGGCGAGAAGTACAACAAGGTCGTCGACGCCTGGTCGAAGGCCACGGAAGAAATCGCCAAGGCGATGATGAAGGAGATCTCCTCCACCAAGAAGACGGCGAGTGGAGCGGATGCCGACATCAACTCGATCTACATGATGGCCCATTCCGGTGCCCGCGGTTCGCCGGCCCAGATGCGCCAGCTCGCCGGCATGCGCGGCCTGATGGCCAAGCCGTCGGGTGAGATCATCGAGACGCCGATCATCTCGAACTTCAAGGAAGGCCTCTCGGTTCTCGAGTACTTCAACTCGACCCACGGCGCCCGCAAGGGTCTCGCGGACACCGCGTTGAAGACGGCGAACTCGGGTTACCTGACCCGTCGTCTGGTCGACGTCGCGCAGGACTGCATCATCACGCAGAGCGACTGCGGCACCAAGCTCGGCATCAAGATGCGCGCCATCGTCGATGCCGGCACGGTGGTGGCTTCGCTCGGCTCGCGCATCCTCGGACGCACGGCCTGCGAAGACATCCGTGACAGCTCGGGCAAGGTGATCATCAAGCGCGATACGCTGATGGAAGAAAGCCATCTGGACGCCATCCAGCAGGGTGGCGTGCAGGAGGTGAAGATCCGCTCGGCGCTGACCTGCGAACTCGTCAACGGCATCTGCGGCATGTGCTATGGCCGCGACCTCGCCCGCGGTACGCCGGTCAACCACGGTGAAGCGGTCGGCGTCATCGCGGCGCAGTCGATCGGCGAGCCGGGCACCCAGCTCACCATGCGCACCTTCCACATCGGCGGTGCGGCGCAGCTCAACGAGCAGTCGTTCGTCGAAGCCAATTTCGACGGCAAGATCGTGATCCGGAACAAGGCCATCGCCCGCAACAGCGAAGGTCATTTGGTCGCGATGGTGCGCAACATGGTGGTGGCGATCGTCGATGCCGACGGCACCGAGCGTGCGACGCACCGCGTCCAGTACGGCTCGCGCCTGCACGTCGACGAGGGCGACACTGTCAAGCGCGGCCAGCGCATCGTCGAGTGGGATCCGTACACCCGTCCGCTTCTCACCGAAGTGGAAGGCACCATCGGCTTCGAGGACCTGATCGAGGGTCTGTCGATCTCGGAAACGCTCGACGAAGCCACCGGCATCGCCAAGCGCGTGGTCATCGACTGGCGTTCGACGCGCGGCGGCGGGGACCTGCGTCCCGCCATCGTGGTCAAGGGCAAGGACGGCAAGGTGCTCAAGCTCGCCCGTGGTGGCGATGCCCGCTACATGCTGTCGGTCGACGGCATTCTGTCCGTCGACATCGGAGCCAAGGTCCAGGCCGGCGACATCCTCGCCCGTGTCTCGACCGAAAGCGCCAAGACGCGTGACATCACCGGCGGTCTGCCGCGGGTGGCGGAACTGTTCGAGGCACGGCGTCCGAAGGATGCGGCGATCATCGCCGAAATCTCGGGCACCATCCGGTTCGGACGCGACTACAAGAACAAGCGTCGCATCTCGATCGAGCCGATGGACAAGACCGACGAGGCGCGCGAGTACCTGATCCCGAAGGGCAAGCACATCCACCTTCAGGACGGCGACGTCGTCGAAAAGGGCGACTTCATCGTGGAAGGCAACCCGGCGCCGCACGACATTCTCGCGGTCAAGGGCATCGAGGAACTCGCGGCCTATCTGGTCAACGAGATCCAGGAGGTCTACCGGCTCCAGGGCGTGCTCATCAACGACAAGCACATCGAGGTGATTGTCCGTCAGATGCTCCAGAAGGTGGAAGTCACCGACCAGGGCGACACGGACATGATCTCCGGCGAGCAGGTCGACAAGATCGAGTTCGACGCGCTGAACGAGAAGGCCAAGGAAGAGGGCAAGAAGATCGCCACGGGTACGCCGGTTCTGCTCGGCATCACCAAGGCGAGCCTCCAGACCCGTTCGTTCTTCTCGGCGGCCTCGTTCCAGGAGACCACACGCGTCCTCACGGAAGCGGCGGTCAACGGCAAGGTCGATCCGCTCGAAGGCCTCAAGGAGAACGTCATCGTCGGCCGTCTGATCCCGGCGGGCACCGGCGCCTCCATGGCCAAGATCCGCGAAGTCGCCATGAAGCGCGACAAGCTGATCCTGGACGAGCGCGAGAAGCAGGCGGCCGTGGTGTCCCCCGCGCCGGAAACGGAGCTTCCTGCGCTGCCGCCGGCGGAATGATGGTTCATCCGTAGGAATACCGAGGACAATGAAAAGGCCGGCGCAAGCCGGCCTTTTTGCTGCTTTCATTGTCTGTTGCGATGCGGGATCAACCTTTGTTCATCTTTCCTTCAGGCGCAAAAGCGCTTCTGCTAGGGGAGTTTAGACCGGTGGATCCCGTGACGGGGGCAGGGCCGGAGACCACGGAACTCACATGCTTGATCTCGCAATCGTCGGCGGCGGCCCCGGTGGGCTGATGAGCGCCTGGTACCTGAAGCGCAAGCTCGGCGATCTCTGTCGCGTCACCATTTACGAGGCCTCCGACCGGCTCGGCGGCAAGATCGTCACGCGCAAGTTCGATTCGGCGCCTGCGATGTACGAGGCCGGCGTTGCCGAGATCTACGACTACTCGATGACCGGGCCGGATCCGCTGCGCGAGCTGATTCAGCATTTCGGGCTGCAGACCATTCCGATGGATGCCGAGCAGGTGCAGTTCGGCGGCGAGCTGCTGAACGACGTGCCCGGCATGCGCCGCAAATACGGCGTCAAGACCGCGGCCGCGATCGAGGCGTTCCGCAAACGTTGTACCGAGGTGATGTCGCCGATCGAATATTACGAGGGCGTCGGCGCGCACGACAACGACAACCCCTGGGCCTACAAGACCGCCGAGCAGGTGCTCGACGAGGAGGTCGAGGACGAGACCGCAAAGCGCTTCTTCAAGGTGATGGCGCGCTCCGACATCGCGACCGAGAGCCACAACACCAACGGCCTCAACGCGCTCAAGAACTATCTGATGGATGTCGACGGCTATATCGGCCTCTATTCCATCCAGAACGGCAATGAGCAGCTGATCGAGTGCCTCCAGTCGGAGGTCAACGCCGACATCCAGCTCAATCACCGCGTGCTCGCCGTCGGCAAGGCGCCGACCGGCCGCTACCAGCTCAAGATGATGAACGGCAAGGGACCGGAGACGCGCGACTTCGATCTCGTGCTGGTCTGCCTGCCGCATTCCTGGCTCGCCACCTTGGGGTGGGAAGGCGAGCAGCTGCGCAAGTCGATGGTCAAGCACGTCTCCTATTTCGACCGGCCCGCGCATTACCTGCGCGTCTCGATCCTGTTCGACACGCCGTTCTGGGGCGAGAAGATTCCCGGCGCCTGGTTCATGTCGGAGGCCTTCGGCGGCTGCTGCGTCTACAACGAGGGCGCGCGCCACGACGTCGGCAAGCACGGCGTGCTGAACTGGCTGATTCCCGGCTCCGATGCGCTGGCCTTCGCCAATCTGTCGGACCAGGAGCTGATCGACGCCGCGCTGAAGTCGCTGCCGGCTTCGCTCGGCGATGCGCGTTCGCATTTCATGGAAGGCAAGATCCACCGCTGGCTGTCGTCGGTGAACGCGATCCCGGGTGGTCTGCCCGTGCGCGACGTCATGACCAACCACCGGCCGGAGCCGAAGGAGCATCCCGGTATCGTGGTGGTCGGCGACTATCTGTTCGACTCGACGCTGAACGGCTTGCTCGACTCCTCGGACGCGGCGACCGACATCATCCTGACCGAGATGATGCGCCTGCGCCGCCAGCGCGCGCAGGATGGCAAGCCGGTCTCCGACAAGATCGACCGCGACTATTTCGAGAACTATCGCGGCCTTGGTCCCTATCACGAGGCATGGCGCCACTTCACCGACCCCGATTATCTCACCAAGCTGCTCGGAATCGTCTGGGGCAAGACCAAGGGCGCCAAGCTGCTCGTTGCGGGCTCGGCCAGCGGTGAGCTGGTCGGCGCGCTGCGCGAGCGCGGCATCGATGCCTTTGGCATCGAGAACAACCGTGCCGTCCACGCCCGGACGCCGAAGGCGCTGAAGAAGTACAACAAGCTCGGCTCGATCACCGACATGCCGTTCAAGGACGGCGCGTTCGACTTCGTGTTCGAGACCAGCCTCTGCCACGTTTCCCCGAAGCAGGTGGTCCGCGCGATCAAGGAACTGAACCGCGTGGTCAAGACCGGCCTCGTGTTCGGCTCGATCACTTCGGACATGGCGCCGGCTCTGATCGATCGCTACGATCTCTTGCGCGGGGTCAAGAAGCTCGGCACCTGGTGGGAATGGTCCGAGCTGTTCTTCGGCAACGGATTCGACCTCTCGATGCACCGCAAGGATTGCACCGACGCGCTCTGGGAGGCGACGCTCGCTGCCAACAAGGGGCCGGGGCAGTGGTACGCCGACGCCGACAGCCTGCGCTATTCCTTCTTCGACAAGGTCGAGGACGAGGACGACGATTAGCCGCTTGGAGCGAAAGCCTTCGCCAATTGTTTTGCCGAATTCATCTTGATCGCATAGAATCGGTGCAATAGCGGTTACCGCTATTTCCTGCTTTCTCTGCGGTCATGCCGGCCGTCAGCATCGGTTGGTTTCATGGCGTCCAAGCCCCTCCCGCCCGACAAACAGAAGCTCGCCGCGGAAGAGGCGGCCGAGCTCGACGACAAGCTCGCCGCGTCTGCCAAGTCGGACCTCGAAGACGACGAGGACGACGAAGACGAGGATGATGACGAGCTGGAGCTCGATGACGACGATGAGGACGAGGACCTCGTCGTCTTTACCGCGCGCGAGGCCGCCGGCGCGCTCGCGACCATCGTCGGGTTCGTCAAGCCCCATCTGACCAACTACAAGCGGATGCTGTCCTTCGTGGCGTTTGGCGTCTTCGTCGAGACGCTGTTCAACGTCATCATGCCGCTCAGCCTCAAGTTCCTGATCGACGACGCGCTCGGCGAGGAGGACTTCCAGGCGCTCTACAAGATCCTCGGCGTGCTCGCCGTCGCCGGCATCTTCACCTCGATCGTCGCCGTCTGGTACGAACGCTGGGATGCGCGGCTGGCGGCCTGCATCATCTCGGATGTCCGCAGGCGCCTGTTCGAGCACGTCCAGGACCTGCCGACGGCCTATTTCGGCCGCACCAAGCGCGGCGAGATCCTGTCGCGCTTCTCGGTCGACCTCTCGGCCTTCGAAGGCTCGGTGAAGACCTTCGCCAACAGCGCCGCGCTGCCGTTTCTGGAATTGATCGCCGGCATCGTCCTGATGGTGTTCTTGAACTGGCAGCTCGCGGCGGTTGCGCTGCTCGTGTTTCCGATCACGCTGATCGGCCCGCGGATCCTGACGCCCAAGGCGGTGCAGGCCAATTACGAGCAGAAGCTCAACGAGAGCGCGCTGCTCGGCATGGTGCAGGAGAACGTGGCGGCGCAGGCCGTGATCAAGGCCTTCAGCCTGCAGCGCAAGATGTTCGGCTTCTTCACCTTCCGCAACGACGAGACGCGCAACAAGATCGCCTCGGCCGCGTTCCTCTCGACCATGGTGGAGCGCACCGTGACCATCTCGGTGCTGTTGCTGCATCTCGTGGTGCTCGCGATCGGCGCGTATCTGGCGACCAAGGGCCAGATCACCATCGGCACCTTCGTGACCTTCGAGAGCGCGTTCTGGGAGGTCTCCTACAACATCGCCCATGTGATGCATTTCATCCCGGTGTCGATCTCCTCGGCCGCCGCGATCCGCCACATCCAGGAGCTGCTGGACCAGCCGACCCGCGCCGCCGATCGCCCTGGCGCGCCCGACCTGCCGCGCATCACCAACGACATCACCTTCGACCACGTCACCTTCCAGTACGAGGGCAGCCAGACGCCGGTGCTGGACAATCTCAGTCTCAAGCTCAATGCGGGCAAGCGCATCGCGATCGTCGGTCCGAGCGGCTCCGGCAAGAGCACCTTGCTCAACCTGATCCTGCGGCTCTACGTGCCCGACGAAGGGCGCGTCACCATCGACGGGGTCGATGTCCGCAAGGTGACGCTGGATTCGCTGCGCCGGAGCATGGCGGTGGTGTTCCAGGAGAACATGCTGTTCAACATGTCGATCCGCGAGAACATCCGGCTCGGCAAGGAGGGCGCGAGCGACGAGGAGGTGGAGGAGGCCGCCAAGAAGGCCGAGATCCACCGCTACATCATGAGTCTGCCGCAGCGCTACGACACGCCGGTCGGCGAGCGGGGCGATACCCTGTCGGGCGGCCAGCGCCAGCGCATCGCGATCGCGCGCGCGATCATCCGCAATCCCTCGGTGCTGCTGCTGGACGAAGCCACCTCGGCGCTGGACCAGACCACGGAAGCTGCGATCAACCGGACGCTGCTCAAGGTCGCCAAGGGCCGCACCATGATCTGGTCGACGCATCGCCTGACCTCGGTGGTCGAGATGGACGAGATCATCGTGATTTCAGGGGGCAGGGCGATCGAACGCGGCTCGCATGCCCAGCTGCTCGCCAAGAACGGCACCTATCGCAAGCTGTGGAACGACCAGATCCACCAGCCGCACGGCGCGGCGGCTCTCGCCGACGACGGCGGGGACGAAGACGACGAAGACGACCTCGAGGATGATGAGGACGAGGACGACGAGGAGTGATCGGGCCGCGCCGATTCTGTGATTCCGGTCTTCGGCGGTCGCGGAATCGGACCGATGAATTCCTCGATTCGAAAGCTCGGCCGGATAGCTCTCATGTGAATCGGTCGGGATCGGATGTCACGGACGTTGATCGCGCGGGCGACCTCTCGCCCAGCATGGTAAGGTCCCGGCTGCCGATTGGCTGTCGAAGAGAAGAGTTTAACGCGCCTTAACGCTTCAAGAGCCCAAAAAGGCCTTGAGGATCGTTATAAAATTATATTTCGCCCGGATTTAAATGTTCGGCAGGCTGGCGAACAGGGTGCTGCGCTCCTATATCAGGGGCAGGCGGCGAGGGCGCCAAACAGCGATTTTGACAGGCTCCAGAGCGCTTTGTGACTGTCGTTTCGCCTTGACTTGATCGATTCTCACGCATAGAAAGCGCCTCACTTAACGACAGGCGGTGAGCATCGCCAGCGTCGGAACGGGCCACCCGTTAGATCCCCCAGGACCAAAGCCGTAAGGGATCGCTCAAGACGGGCACCAACCTCGACGAATGCCGCTCAAACGCTGTCGATCATAGCTAGGCAATGCCAGTGCGATTCTAGTTCTCTTGAGCTCGTTCTCTTGAGATCGAATTCGGATGCATGACCTCAGTGCGCGGGCCGCGGCTTTATGCTGAACGGCCTCAATACTGCGGTCCTCTGTGGCGTCGAAGCGCTTTCCGCCCGTTGATGGGGCGGTTGGCGCGATTTCGCTTTGTGCGGATTGTTCCGTGCCAAGCGACCTCGTCGGGCGGGTAGCTCGAAAGAATTTGCAGTCCCGGCAACGGGCTGCGGCAAGACAGTGAATCCGAAGAGGGTTCGCGACAGAACAAAGGGTAAGGCCAGGATGCCGACGATCAACCAGCTGATCGCTCAACCGCGTGAAGTGCAGAAGTCGCGCAAGAAGGTGCCGGCGCTGCAGCAGTCGCCGCAGAAGCGTGGTGTTT